>Ga0207674_10005719_pt1 | contig 14738 bp, 12 predicted proteins | sample KBSCornC72_FD_184303 | JGI IMG/M metagenome (GOLD analysis project Ga0207674, IMG submission 184303) | Corn rhizosphere microbial communities from Kellogg Biological Station, Michigan, USA - KBS Corn C7-2 (SPAdes) (version 2) | ecosystem: Host-associated > Plants > Roots > Rhizosphere > Soil ... | reverse complement strand
GTAGCGGACTTCGTCGGCGACTCGCTTGGGCTGTCGCGCGAGGCCGCCAAGACCAGCGCCGAGGTCATTGTCTTTTGCGGCGTCCATTTCATGGCCGAGACGGCGGCGATTCTGTCGCCCAGGAAGACCGTTCTGCTCCCGGACCTCGCCGCCGGATGCTCTCTCGCCTCGACCATCGACGCCGACGGGTTGCGGAAATGGAAAGCCGAGCACCCGGGGGCGGTTGTCGTCGCCTACGTCAACACCAGCGCTGAGGTCAAAGCCGAGAGTGACTACTGCTGCACCTCGGGCAACGCCGTCGAGGTGGTGAACTCCGTCCCCGCCGAGCACGAGATCCTGTTCTTGCCCGACATGTTCCTCGGCGCCCACGTCCGCCGCATGACCGGGCGCCAGAACATGCACGTCTGGATGGGTGAGTGTCATGTGCACGCCGGGATCGACCCCGAGAACATCCGTCTTCAACGGACGTTGCACCCCGAGGCCGAATTTCTGATCCACCCCGAGTGCGGTTGCTCGACCAGCGTGCTGGAGGCGATTTCCGCCGGCGACGTGGATGCACAGGGCGTCCAGATCCTTTCGACCGAAGGGATGATCAAGCGACCGGCACTCTCCGATGCCGATGAGTTCATCGTCGCCACGGAGGTCGGAATCTTGCACCGCCTGAGGCGGGAGAATCCGAGCAAGCGCTTCTTCGCCGCCAACGAGCGCGCGTCGTGCGCCTACATGAAGGTCACCACACTCCCCAAGGTCCGCGACGCCCTGCTGTACGACCAACATCGCATCACCGTTCCCGCGGACGTCGCCGACAAGGCGCGCCGCGCGATCGAGCGCATGGTCAGTATCGGTGGCGGCGCGAAGCAGCCCTTGTCACCGAGCGCGGAAGGCGTAGATCCAGGGGAGTAACGAACCAGAGGGGAGACAGGCGATGGAAATGAACGAGCAGCCGCGTGAGCGACGGTCCGTACCACGCACGATCACGCCCCTCTCTGTTCCGGCGGTCAACGGTCTTGGAATTCTGCGTTTCCCGCTCAAGCACGAGGCGCTGAGCGAGTCGGTCAAAGCGGCGCTCGACGAAGATGGCGCGTTCGACGACGTCACGACGATCGCCACCGTCGTCTCCGATCGCCGTTCGCGCGGCACGCTGATGGCCCGCGAAAAGGGCGTCATCTGCGGCGTCCCGCTCGCCCTCGAGGCCTTCCGACTGCTCGATCCCAAAGTCTCGATCCGCGTCGATCACGAAGACGGCGGTCGCGTCCGCGCTGGCGATCCCGTGCTCTTCATCGCCGGCCATGCGCGCGGCCTGCTCTCCGCGGAGCGCGTCGCGCTCAACTACCTCCAGAGACTCTCCGGCATCGCGACGCTCACCGCGCGGTACGTCGACGCGGTGAAGGGAACCAAGGCCAAGATTCTCGACACAAGAAAAACGACTCCGGGCTGGCGCACGCTCGAGAAGTACGCGGTGCGCGCCGGAGGCGGCACCAACCACCGCATGAATCTTTCGAGCGGCGTCTTGATCAAGGACAACCACCTCGCCGCGCTCGACGGCGACATCGCGATGGCCGTGTCGCGCGCGCGCGCCATCGCGCAGCCGGGCGTCAAGATCGAAGTCGAGTGCGACCGGCCGGAACAGGTCGAGCGGGCCGTCGCGGCGGGCGCCGACGTCATCATGCTCGACAACATGACGCCTGATCTCATTCACGAGTGTGTGCGGCTCGTGAACGGTCGCGCGATTCTCGAGGCGTCGGGCGGCGTCACTCTTTCAACGGTTCGACGCATCGCCGATACGGGCGTCGACTGGATATCGGTCGGCGCGCTCACTCACTCGGCGCCGTCGATGGACTTGGCGCTCGATTTCGACTGAGTGGCGGGCGATGGGCGATGGGCGATGGGCGGTGGGCGACTACCCCACGACGCGCAGTGCCCGGGGGAGACATTCGATGTCGAGGGCGCTTCTACTGGCCTGACGGTACTCGCCATCCACCTGGTACGCCGGCGGGCTTCGAAAGGTCAGAGAGAAGCTTCGAGCCTGGCGCATCTCGACCGCGGGGAGTCGAATGTGCGACCCGCGGAGCGCGTTGACGAATAGTTGTACGCGGCCGAGCGGCGACGAGTCCGCGACAGCCACCGCGTCGAGCAGGCCGTCCTCACACGACGCGTGTGGCGCGATCTGAAATGCGCCGCCAAACCACCTGCCGTTGGCGACGACAAATAGCAGCCGTTTTGCCACGGCGGCATTATCGCCTCCGGCGAGCTCGATGCCGCGATACCGAAGGAGCTGCCCCAAAGCGGCGTACGCATAAACCAGCGACCCTTTGAGCCATCGAGCATTCGCCGCACTCTCGAGCACCGCGACGTCGAAACCAAAGCCGACACAGTTGAGGAAATGCCGGTTCTCGATTCGTCCAACGTCAACGCGGCGATCGGACCCATCGACGGCGAGCCGCGCGGTCGCGTCATAGTCGCGCGCCGGTACGGCGACGGACTTCGCGAAATCGTTGCCGGTGCCGGCGGCAACGAGGGCGAGCCGGCAGTCCGCGCCCGAGTGCACCATCGCATCGGCAACATTGCTCCATGTTCCGTCACCGCCGACGGCGACGATCGTCGTCGCACCGTCGTCGAGGGCGCGTCGAGTGAGGAGCGCTTCGTCACCCGAGCGCGTCGTGCGTTGAAACGCGGATTCGCCGACGCCGACGTTCGTGAACGCGCGTCGGACGGCGGCCTCGACGCGCGCGCCACGTCCGCGCCCCGCGGCTGGATTCAAAATGACGCGAACACGCTCGGTAATGCGGGCTCCGGCGCTCGTTTCGACTATTGCGCTGTCATTCAGCCGCTGAACCGCTGGCCCTCTTCGAGCACCCGGTTCGCCGTGATTCCCTGTTCGGCGAATGCCGCCGCGACGCCGGGATTCTTGTCGAGCACGAACAAGAGCAAGTCGAGCGTTCCGACGGGGATCTTCCACGGCTGATACATCTCGCGCAGGAATTCCACGAGGTGATCGTCGAGCTTCGCCCCCTTTTCGGCGACGGCGTTTCGTTCGGCGCTCCCCGCGGTTTCCTCGAGCGTGCGAAGCGTCTTCTTGCGGTCGCAGCCCAGACGGTCGAGGATGGCGATTGCGAAGCCATCACCACGCCGCAACAACGCGATCGTGGCGTGAACGGGCGTCGCCTCGGCCGAGTAGTACTCTCTGGCCACCGACTCCGACGCCCGTATCAGCTCGACCAGGGTCTCCGTGGGCAGCTCGATGCGACGAGCCTTCTCGGCCGCGTGGCGGAGCGGGGCGGGAACTTCGCCCTTTGGCATCTCCGTGCCGAGAATTCTCAGGGTTTCCGCCGACGCCGAATCGAGCGTGACGCCACGATCCGTCAGCACCTGCGCCGCGATGCCTTTCTCCTCGGCGAGCAGGCCGAGGAGAAGGTGCTCGGTTCCGACGTAGCTGTGATTCAGGTCGCGCGCGTTCGACATCGATAGCTCGAGCACCTTCTTGGCGCGCGATGTGTACGGCAAGTCGGGGCCCGTGCTGGTGCCAAGCGGTCCCTTTCTAACCGTTTGCTCGACCATGAACGCCATGTCGTCGAGATCGATGTTCAGATTCTGCAGAACGGTCGCGGCGACCCCGTCACCTTCGCGAATGAGACCGAGGAGAATGTGCTCCGTCCCCACGTATTCGTGGCGCAGCCGACTCGCTTCTTCGCGCGCCATGCCCAGAACCTTTCGCGTTCGCTCCGTAAAGTTGTATCCGTTCATTAGTACCCCGCTTTTTTCACAGATCCGCGCAACTCTTGTTGATCTGACGGCAATCCGCGCAAATGAGCTTGCACTTTCGCCATTCCAGCTTCGCCGATCCGCAATAGTCGCATTGCTCGACCGCGGCATCGGGCGGGGCAGACACTCTCTCCTCGACGCGGGCGTCGACGACGACGCCCGGTCGCAGGAACGGAACGGTGTGGCACGGCGGCATAAAGAATGATTGATGCATCACACCCCCGGCCGGAAGGGGAGCGGGCATTGTACCTTCCAGCCGACGCTGACCGGGCGACATGAGCCAAAATCACGATCACGAAAGTCACAACGGCAACTTCGACATCCACGCCGCGGCCCGGCGTGTTCTTCTCGCCGCCAAGTTCGAGCCGGACATCAACCAGGCGGCGCACAAGCAGCTCGATGCGCTGACGTCGCCCGCGCCGATGCCCACCGGCGTCCGCGATCTGCGGCAGCTCCCGTGGTCGTCGATCGACAACACCGAGTCACGCGATCTCGATCAGGTCGAGGTTGCCGAGGCGCTCCCCGACGGATCGATCAAGCTGATCGTCGGCATCGCCGACGTGGACTCGCTCGTTCCGAAGGGGTCACCGATCGACGAGCACGCGCTGGCTAACTGCACGTCGGTGTACACCGGCATCGATGTCTTCCCGATGCTCCCCGAGAAGCTGTCTACCGACCTCACGTCGCTCAACGAAAACGCCGATCGTCTGGCGGTCGCGATCGAGACGGTCGTCGACAAAAACGGCGACGTCGTTTCGTTCGACGTGTATCGCGCGATGGTCCACAACTACGCCAAGCTCGCCTACGACGAAGTCGGCGAATGGCTCGGCGGCGGAAACGTGCCGGACAAGGTCAAGGGCAACGCGGTTCTGTCGAGTCAGCTCAAGCTCCAACGCGACGCGTCGCAGCGGCTCAAGGCCGAGCGGCTGCGGAACGGCGCGCTCGAGCTGGAGACGATCGAGGCGACGCCTGTGACCAAGAACGGCCGGATCGTCGACCTCGCGGTGATCCACAAGAACCAGGCGCGCGATCTCATCGAGGATTTCATGATCGCGAGCAACGTGGCGATCGCGAAGTTCCTCGAGGCGCGCGGGCGCTCGGGCATTCGGCGCGTCGTGCGCGAGCCGGAGCGCTGGGGACGCATCGTCGAGCTGGCCGGACGGTACGGTACGACGCTTCCCGCCGATCCGGATTCTCTCGCCCTCGCCAAGTTCCTCGCCGAGCGCCGAGCTGCCGATCCGGATCGCTTCCCCGATCTCTCGCTCTCGATCGTGAAGCTCATGGGACCCGGGATCTACGCGCTCGACCTGCCGGGCAAGGATCCCGGTGGGCATTTCGGCCTCGCTACGCACGACTACTCGCACGCAACCGCGCCGAATCGCCGTTACGCCGACCTCGTGACACAGCGGCTCGTCAAGGCGGCGCTCACCGACAAGCCGGCACCGTACAGCAATGACGAGCTGGCGTCGGTTGCGGAGCGCTGTACCGAGCGCGAAGATGCGGAGAACAAGGTCGAACGCACCATCCGCAAGACCGTGGCGGCGCTGCTGCTGCGCGATCGCATCGGCGAGACCTTCGACGGGATCGTCACCGGCGCGAACGAGAAGGGCACGTTCGTTCGAACGATTCGTCCACCCGCGGAAGGAATGGTCGTGCGGCACCATGAGGGGTTCGACGTCGGCGACCGCGTGCGGGTCAAGTTGGTGGGAGCTGATCCAAATCGGGGATTCATAGACTTCGAGGGTCGAGGAGAGCGCTGAGATGAGACGTCTCGTAACGACGGTGGCAGCGATCGTCATTCCCGTGGTCGCGTCGGCACAGGACACGACGCAGTCGTACGCCTCGCGCTGCGGCGCCGTCGTTTCTTCGTCGGACCGCGGCGGATGGGCACCGCTTCCACGCGGCGACGTTTTCTGCCCGTTACTCGCCGATCCGAAAGGCATGCACTCCTTCGTGAGCTACCAGCGCGGCAAGCTCGCCGACATCGCGCACGATCTCGGCGCCGTGGGCATCGCCGACGAGTTCGCGTTCTTCCGCAGCGGGAGCGCGAACACCGACAACGCCGTGCAGCTGGGCGCATCGGGCGGGGTCTTCGCGCAGTTCGACGTCGGCTCGGCGTCATATGATTTATTGAATGCCGACTATCTCATCGCGTTGCCGCTGACCTTTCGCGCCAACTTCCTTTCCGGCCGGTTTCGCGTCTACCACCAAAGCTCCCACCTCGGAGACGAGCTGCTGCTTCGTCCGGATCACCCGGACCGCCAGAACCTCTCCTTCGAATCGCTCGACGGCCTCCTGTCGGTCGACCTCGGCCCATTGCGCGCCTACGGTGGCGGCGAATACTTCTTCGTGCGCGACCCCTCGGATCTCCCGGACCGACTCATTCACGGCGGCGTGGAGCTGCGGCCGCGGGCCGAACTCAGCTTCGGCACCGTCGGTCTCGTTCGGCTCGTCGGCGCGGTCGACGTCAAGAGCGTGAACGACACCACCTGGCGCACCGGCGTCAGCGCGCGCGCCGGTTTCGAGGTGAGCCGCCCGCGCGAAGGCGCGGTCAACGGCCGACGCTGGGGACTATACGCCGAGTACTACGACGGCCCGTCGCCGTACGGGCAGTTTCTACGCAGCAAGTCGCACTTTACGGGAGTAGGGTTTCACTTTTCGCTGTGACGCGGGCGATGGGCGATGGGCGATGGCAGAAACAGCGCTGTCATCCTGAGGAGCGCAGCGACGAAGGACCTACTGTCTCGAGTTAGTTACCAGATGGGGACAATAGGTCCTTCGCTTCGCTCAGGATGACAGCGTTTTTTTCCGCCCACCGCCCACCGCCCACCGCCCGCCTCACGGCTCCCTCCACTCGACTCCGTCCTCCTCAATCAGCTCGTCCGCCTCTCTCGGTCCCCACGAACCGGCCGCGTAGCCCGGCATTCGCTTCGGCTTGTTGGCTTCCCAGTACTGAATGAGCGGATCGATTACGCGCCACGCGGCTTCCACTTCATCGCTGCGCGTGAAGAGCGTTGCTTCGCCGATCATGACGTCGAGTAATAGCGTCTCGTACGCCGGCGCGCTGACCTCGCCGAACGCATTCGCGTAGTCGAACTCCATATCCACCGGCGCGATCTCGATGTTGGACGTGAGCGCGACGGCGGCGCCGGGGACCTTTACCTCAAAATTCAGAGCTACGCCTTCGTTCGGCTGCACTCGCATGACGAGCGTGTTCGGCCGCATCGCTTCGCGCGTCAGGTGACCGAACATCAGGTGCGGCGGCGAACGAAACTGCACCGCGATCTCCGACGCGCGCTTGGCCATGCGTTTGCCCGATCGCAAATAGAACGGCACTCCGTTCCACCGCCAGTTGTCCACGAACAGGCGCACCGCCGCGAACGTCGGAACTCTGGAATCGGACGCGACGTCTTTCTCCTGCGTGTAGCCCGGCACGGGCTTCCCGCCGACCGAGCCGGCGGTGTACTGCGCGCGCACCGCGTTGTCGGGAATCGTCTCCGGTGACAGCCAGCGGACGGATCGCAGGACCTTCACCTTCTCGTCGCGCACCGCGTTCGCCGACATCTGCGCCGGAGGCTCCATCGCCGTGAGCGAGAGCAGCTGAAGAAGATGGTTCTGGAACATGTCGCGCACGACGCCGGCTTCTTCGTAATACTTGCCGCGCTCCTCGACGCCGACAGTCTCCGCCGCCGTGATCTGCACGTGATGGATCCACTGCCGGTTCCAGATCGGCTCGAAGATCGAGTTCGCGAACCGGAGCACGAGCACGTTCTGCACCGTCTCCTTGCCGAGGTAATGATCGATGCGATAGGTCTGGTGCTCGGCGAACATGCTGAGCAGGAGCGCGTTCAAATGCTGCGCCGACTCGAGGCTGCGTCCAAACGGCTTCTCGACGACGATGCGCGCCCAGGGACGGTCGTTCACCGTCCGAGTGCGCGGCGCCAGGCCGCTCTTCGACAGGTTGGTGACAATGGGCTCGAACACACTCGGCGGAACGGCGAGGTAGAAGAGGCGGTTGCGCTCGTCGGGCGGACACTTCTGCTCGATCTCGGTCAGCCGCTCGCCGATCGCGGCGTAGTCCGCGGCGTTCGTGAGATCGGCCGACACGAAATGCAGCCGGGTACAGAGATCCTGCCACAGCGCTTCGTCGAAGCGTCCCACCTCGTCGGACGCCGCGAGCGCCTGCCGCATCTGATCGCGAAACGTGTCGTCGTTCTGGCTGGGGTCGCGCCCCACGCCCAGCACCTGGAAGTGTTCGTCGACGAGGTGCTGGTGCATCAACTCGTAGATCGCCGGCAACAGCTTCCGCCGACTGAGATCACCGAGCGCGCCGAAGATGATCATCGTGCACGGATCGGCGCGATCGCGCTCTGCCCGCGCGGCGTGCGCCATCGGGCGCGCCGAAATGACGGGAGCTGTCGAGCTCACGTCGTCTTCACCGCGTGGCCGCCGAACTCGTTGCGCAGCGCCGCAATGACCTTGGCGCCGAACGAGTCGGTCTGGCGCGAGCGGAAGCGCGCTTGCAGCGAGAGCGTGATCACGGGCGCGGGAACGTCGAGATCGATCGCTTCCTGTACCGTCCAGCGACCTTCGCCCGAGTCGGCCACCCAACCCTTGATCGCCGAAAGCGACGCGTCGCGCGCGAACGCCGCGGCGGCGAGCTCGTTGAGCCACGATCGGACGACGCTCCCGTGCTGCCAGACGTTCGCGATCTGCTCGAGGTCGAGCGACGGAAACGTCTTCGACGCGTGCAGGATCTCGTAACCCTCGGCGTACGCCTGCAGCATCCCGTACTCGATGCCGTTGTGCACCATCTTCACGTAGTGGCCGGCACCGGTCGGTCCGACGTGCGCGTACCCGTCGTCCGGGGCGAGCGCGCGAAAGATCGGCTCACAATGCGACACGGCCGCATCGCTCCCGCCCACCATCAAGCAGTAGCCGTTCTCGAGCCCCCAGATACCGCCGCTCGTTCCGGCGTCGATGAATTCGATGCCGGACGACGCGAGCTCCTGCCCACGTCGAATGCTGTCGTGGAAATTCGAGTTGCCGCCGTCGATGATGACGTCGCCCTTCGAGAGGTTCGGCACGAGCGCGGCGATCGTCTGATCGACCGGATCGCCCGCCGGGACCATGATCCAGATGACCCGCGGGGCACTCAGCGCACTAATCACCGCGGGCAAGTCATTCACACCGGTCGCGCCGATCTTCTGGTACTTCGCGACCACGTCCGGGGTTCGATCGTACGCGACCATCGAATGACCTTTGCGGAGAAGCCGCTCGGTCATGTTCCCACCCATCCGGCCCAAACCGATCATTGCGAGTTGCATGCGCGTAGTCCCTTGTGGCTGTTCTGGAATCATCGTCCGGTTGGGCTTCGCTAACTACCTAACGCAGAGGCGCAGAGGAGCGCCGAAGGCGCTCGGGCCTCAGCGCGCAACGAGCCCGGACGAGTTTTTCTTGGGACTGCTGCTCGGGATGCCCCTGGTGGCTTTCCGAGCGGCCGTTCCCAAGAAATCTCGGCTCGTGGCGTGATGTACTACGGCTGCCCTACGGAACCCTCCGCGTCTTTGCGCCCTCTGCGCCTCTGCGTTAGGTAGCTGCGAGTGGTTGCACCGATCAAAACGCTAACCAGGATCGAGATGACAGCCTCAAACCGCCAAACCCCGCGCCCTCATCTCCAGACGGAGCCGCTCCGCATCCCGATAATGGACCGTCTGCATCCCGAGCCCCTCCGCCGGTCGCAAGTTCTGGACGCGATCGTCGATGAATAGGGTGCGCGCCGGATCCGCTTGGGTCATGCCGAGCACTCGAGTATAGATGTCGTGCGTCGGCTTTCGCGTCCCGAGCCAGCAGGAGGTGAAGAACGTAGGGAAGATGTCGGCCAGGCCGAAGCGCTCGATGCGATAGGTATTCAGCTCGGCGCACTCGTTGTTGAGCGTCGCCATTCGGACGACCGCACTGTCGGCCAAATCGCGCGCGACGGCGATCGACTCCGGCCAGGGAACGCTCTGCTCGAACATGAATCGCCGAAACTCGTCCTTGGTGAATGAACGGACCTCCCCAAAGACCGTGACGTCGAGATACTCGTCGAGCGAGATCTGTCCGGCTTCGAGCGCGCCAACGGTTTCTTCGTGGCGATACTGAAAATCAGCCGGGTCGAGATGGAAGCGCTCGATCGCCGCGTCCCTCTGCTCGCCATCCCAACCGTTACTGCCGAGCACGCCGCCGACGTCGAACAGCACGAGCTCGACGGCCGAGCTCATCCGACCAGAACGGCGCGAGCCGGAGATCCGTCGAGACCAGCCAACCTCAGGGGGAGCACGCGAAGTTCGTATGGCCCGAGTGGCGGCAGCGAGAGATCGAGCCCTTCGACGATGATCACGCCGGCGCTGAGCAGTGTGTTGTGCGTGCGGTGATGTCCCGAATGGAACTGCTCGATCGAGAAGTAATCCACGCCGACGAGCCTTACGCCGAGCGACAGCAGATAATCCGCGCCGTCGGGCGCGAGGTAGGTGTAGTCCTCGCGGAAGTCGGGGTCGCGAATGAACGACGAATTGCGAGTCTTGATGAGAATTCGCTTATGGTCCTTCAACTCGTGGAGCTTGAGCTCCTTCGCGCCGACCGACATGCACTTGTTTCCGACGTCGACGAGGACGGCCGGCCCCATGAGAACGTCGAGCGGCAGCTTGTCGACGCTCTGGCCGTCGTCGAGCATGTGTTTCGGAGCATCGACGTGCGTGCCGGTGTGCGAACCGAACGAGAGCGACGACACATTCGAGCTGCCCCCTTTCGCGATCTCCTGTTGGGGCTCGATGCGAATCGGCGGATTTCCGGGATACACGGCGCCGCCGTTCGAGATGGGAACCGAAATGTCGTAGTAGGTCGCCACGTCTGAAAAGCTAACGAAACTCGCCTGTAACGCAGCCAACGTGCAAACTTTCCGTAAACCCTCTGGCTGCTTCCCTTTGCCTGCCATTGAATAACAAGCATGCGCCGTTCACCCCGCCTGGTCGGCACCGTTGGGCTCCTCATCCTCGCTCTGGTCGTCTGCGCCGTCCTCGCCTACCAGGCGTGGGACGCCGCGCGGTCACAGCGGGAGACGGCGGACAACACCCTTCGTGATTACGCGAGGATCGCCGACTGGCAGCTGACGCAGCAGGCCAAGAATGCGCTGCTTACCCAGGTCGTCACCGCCCTCAGCTCGCAGGCTTCGCAGGTCGATCCCGCGCATCTCGATCGCACGGTGCTGACGCCGGCGCAGGTCGAGGACGTCGCTCGCGTCGTGGTCGAGTGGTGTCACTGTCTGTCGGGCGTTCGCTATTTCTTCCGCTACGACTGGCGCGACGGAACCCTGCGTACGACGGAGACCGATCTGTCCGACGCGGATCTCGCCTGGGCGCGCGACACAGTCGTCGCATACACGAAGTCGTTGCCGGCGCTCAAGGATCGGAGAGTTCTCGCCTTCGGGTCGCCCGACGGCCGCTTCGGTCCACTGAAAAACCTCGCCGTCATTCTGACCAACGATTCGTATGCGATGCTGCTCGGTGAGCGAAACAAGCGCGCCGAGCTCCTCGTGTTCGTCGTCGCGCGGGACATCGAGCGTGGCGAGCCGGTGGTCGTGTACGGCTTCGCGACCGATCCAAAGCCGTTCCTCTCGCCCTTACTGGAGAACATTCGCGGCAAGGGCGGATCGCAAAGCGCGCTGCTGCCACAGTCGCTCATCGGCGAGCTGAGCCCTGATTCGATCCTTTCCATTTCCGTCACGACGCTCGCCGGAACCGAGGTCTATCGCTCGCCCGGCTGGGCCGCGCCGACCTACAGCGCCGCCGACACGATCGAGCCGAGCTTCGGCCGTCTGGTGATGCGCGTCAGTCTGCGGCCGGACTTTGCGGGAATGCTCATCGTCGGTGGTCTCCCGGGATCGCGCATTCCCGCGCTCGTGGCGCTTTTCGTCATCGCGGCGGGATTGCTCAGCGTGGCGCTGCTACAACTCCGTCGGCAACAGCAGCTCGCGCGGCTTCGCACCGAGTTCGTGTCGGGCGTGTCGCACGAGCTACGCACGCCCCTCGCGCAGATTCGATGGTTCGCCGAGCTGCTCCACCTCGGAAAGCTGCGCACTGAGGAAGAGCGCGAACGTTCGGCGGGCATCATCGACCAAGAAGCGCGTCGGCTCACGTATCTCGTCGAGAACGTTCTCAACTTCTCACGGTCGGAGAAGGGAACGAACCGGATCTCGCCGTCGCCAGCCGATCTCGATCATGAGATCCAGGATGTGATCGAGCTGTTCGCGCCGCTCGCGCGGGCGCGCAAGATGATTCTGGCTACGAACCTCGACGCGCATGCCGTCGTGACCCTGGATCGGGACGCCCTGCGCCAGATCCTGCTCAACCTCCTCGACAACGCCGCCAAGTACGGCCCCGCGGGACAAACGATCACCGTGGGCTCCGAGATCTCGGGCGGCATCGCGCGCATTTGGGTCGAGGATCAGGGCCCGGGAATCCCACATGAAGACCGCCGCCGGGTGTGGGATCCGTACGTCCGACTGAACCGGTCCGCCGAGTCTGCGACCGGCGGCAGCGGAATTGGACTGTCTGTCGTCCGCGAGCTCGTCGAGCTGCACGGCGGACGTACGCGCGCCGAGGGAACGCCCAGCGGCGGGGCGCGCGTGCTGGTGGAACTGCCGCTCAATCAGCCGGAGCAGCCGCCTCGGGGAGGGGCGTCCGATTCGGCCGAATCCAACCTGCAACTCAAGGTGGTGCCATGACGTACTTGACCCTCGTCGACGGCGTGCCGTCGCCCACGGACACAGCGACCATGACCACGGCGCGCATTCTCATCGTCGAAGACAACGCGAATCTGGCGTACGGACTCCGCACCGGTCTCGAGATCGAGGGGTACGATGTTCAGGTCGCCGAGGACGGGGAAACCGGGCTCGAGCGGGCGAAACGATGGAGTCCCGACCTCGTCATGCTCGACCTCATGCTGCCCGGCATGGACGGGTATCGCGTCCTCAAGGCGCTCCGTGAGAGCGGCTCGGAAGTCCCGGTTCTGATTCTGACCGCGCGCGGCGAAGAGGCCGACAAAGTCCTCGGTTTCCGTCTTGGCGCGGACGACTACGTCACCAAACCATGCGGCGTTCTGGAGCTGTTGGCTCGTGTCGGGGCGCTGCTGCGTCGCTCCCGCCTGGCCGATCACCGCGCCCCTGCCGACGCGATCGAACGTTTCGGGACGATCGAGATCAATCCGTCCTCGCGAACGGTGACCAAGGAAGGCACTCCTGTTGCACTGAGCCCAAAGGAGTTCGATTTACTCCTGGCCCTGGTTCGCCGCCGCGGCGCGGTCGCCTCACGCGTCGAGCTGCTGCGGGAAGTCTGGGGTCACCGCGTCGAGGTGATGACGCGCACAGTGGACATTCACATCGCGGAGTTGCGCCGCAAGCTCGAAGACGATCCATCGCAGCCGCGGCATATACTCACGGTGTGGAAAGCGGGATATCGACTGGAGCCATGACACGTCTTCACCGTCACCAACATCTCTCGGCCCCACGCCTCCTTGGCGTGGGGTTGTTTATTTTCGCCGCGGCGTGCCATCGGCACGGACCGTCGGCCGCTCCGGCGCCGGTGCCGCCGGCGCCGACACCGACGCCTCCAGCAGCGACGGTCATCTCGAGTGGAGCGACGGCGATCGGCGCGATGCATTCGCGCTACGCGCCGTCGTGGTTCAAGACACTCACGTTCGTGCAGAAGACGACGCTCTATTTGCCGAGCGGCGGCGAGCTGGGTCAGACGTGGTACAACGCACTGGAGATTCCTGGCCGCTGGCGCGTGGACACCGACCGCAAGTCACGCAGCGGCGTGCTGTACGTCGGCGACTCGGTGTTCACCTTCGCCTCCGGCAAGCGCACGAGTGCCGACAACCGGTTGTACGATCTGCTCGTCCTCGCCTTCGACGCCTACACGCAACCGGCGTCGCGTACGCAGGCGGAGCTCCGCCGGCTCGGCTACGATCTATCAAAGTTTCATGAAGGGACGTGGCAGGGCCGGCCCGTGTACGTGATTGGCGCGGTGCGCGGCGACACGACGTCGGACCAGTTCTGGCTCGACAGCGACCGCCTCGTCGTCATTCGCATCATCGGAAGCGGACGACAGGGCCGCACCGACACGCGGCTCACGAACTACGTCCAGACTGGCGGTGGTTGGGTCGCGACGGAGATCGTCCAGCTGGTGAACGGGAAGCGGCGGATCCTCGAGCAGTTTTCGAATCTGCGAACGAACGTTGCGTTGAGCGACGATCTGTTCGATCCGCGAACTTGGTCGAGCGCTGCGCACTGGGCATCGGTTCCGTAGCGCGTTACGGCCCACCTCCGTGTTTCGTGTCGGCTCCGAGGGCATTGACTGGCCACACGGACGAAGGGTGAACGGATTCTGAGGATTGGTGGGATGTATTCGATCGTCCCCAGTGCATTCATGACTCCGCGCTCCAGAGCCAGGAATGTGTTGTGAACGGCCTCAGGACGCTTCTCTACCGTAGCCTCCCGAGGCCGTTCACTAATCAATCAGGCTCTTGGAACAAGGAGTCGTGAGCTGAAGAGGAACGATCTCATCATCCCACCAATCCCCAGAATCCGTATCCCTTCGTCGGTGTGGCCTGACGCAGCGCACGGGACGGGAACACCCACGAGACACTAATCCTTCGTCCGCTGCCGACTAACCGCGTCGCCTCGGTCTCTGTTTGGCGGAGATCGATTTGATGATCGTCGGTCCTTGCCCCGTCGCCGGAAACTGAACTTTCGATTGCGCGACCGCAGCGCGCATTAGGGCATCGACGCCCGCCTCGGACAGCGTCGCCGCGCTTTTCAGGCGAACGAAGCGATTCAGTTTCCCCTCGCCCTGAAGAATCCCGTCCGGATCCTCGAGCGACGACCCGCGCAGAAATGCGAGCCCGACTCCGTTCGCCGCCGCCGCGATCGAGAAGAT
>Ga0207674_10005718_pt1 | contig 14739 bp, 13 predicted proteins | sample KBSCornC72_FD_184303 | JGI IMG/M metagenome (GOLD analysis project Ga0207674, IMG submission 184303) | Corn rhizosphere microbial communities from Kellogg Biological Station, Michigan, USA - KBS Corn C7-2 (SPAdes) (version 2) | ecosystem: Host-associated > Plants > Roots > Rhizosphere > Soil ... | reverse complement strand
AGCGGCATCTCGGCGCAGGCGCTCACTAGCCGTTCCCTTCAAAACAAGGAGCTGACCATGAGAATGCGCAGGTGGACGCTATGGGGGGTTCTGGTTTCGCTCGCCGGCTTGCAAGGTGTGGGATCCGCGCAGGTAGACGACGCACCGAGCCTCGCGGGCGTAATCGACATTCACGCCCATGTTGCGCCGGAGACGTCGCTGTTGAATTACAAACGTGCATACGATGCAATTGAAGCGGCCCAGATCGCGCACATTTACGGCATGAGGGGAATCGTGTTGAAGGAACATAACACGGAGACTGCTTCCTGGGCCTACCTGGTGTCACGGATGGTCCCAGACATCGAGGTCTTCGGGGGCATCGTCCTGAACAAGGCAGTGGGCGGTATCAATCCGGTGGCCGTGGAGTCCATGGCGTTGACGCGCGGCGGCCGCGGTCGCGTGGTCTACATGCCTACCAACGACGCGGCGACCCGCAATCCGCGCTCGCCCACCGCGGTCGCGGTCTCGACCAACGGAAAGCTACTGCCGGAAGTTCTGGAAGTCCTCAAGATCGTAGCTAAGTATGATCTCTGCTTGTCCACCGGACACGTCAGTACAGAAGAGGCTCTGATGGTGATCCGAGCGGCCAAGGATGCCGGCGTCAAAAAGATCTATGTGCAACACCCCAACCACGGGGGGCTAGTGATGTCCATGGCGCAGATGAAAGAGGCGGTCCGCATGGGCGCCCTGATCGAGATCGTACTCAGCGGGGAGGGCTTCAGCGGTGGCGGCCCCAAGGTCATAAATGCCGAGAATCCAGTGATGGACTACGGGCCGCAGAAGCTTGCCGACATTCGAGCGCTCGGTCCGGCCAACATCGTCATCAGCACAGATCTCGGCCAACCCGGCAGGGTGAACTACGCTCAAGCATTTCAAACGGCTATGGCAGTCCTCGCAAAATCGGGCTTCAGCCAGGCCGAGATCGACATAATGACGAAGCAAAATCCTGCCCGCCTGCTCGGTCTGAAGTGATTCAGCGCGGCGCACCTTGGCCTCGCGGTGGAAGTGAGCCATGCGGTTGGAGTTTGCGTCATCTCGCCGGCGGTGATCGAGCTGCTTGGTTCAGACCTGCCGCTTCTGATACCGTTCTTGCATTGACCGGATTGAGACGGTACGATGCACAGATGTTTGATCGAAGCACCAAGATCGGAATCCTGTTCGCCGGGGCCCTTGTGTGCACCCGAGCGCAATGGTTGAATCATCCCGACTCGCGAACGCCACGTACCAGGGATGGCAAGCCGAACTTGACCGCGCCGGCGCCACGTCTGAACGGCCACCCCGATTTGTCCGGACTGTGGCAGGCCGAACGCACGCCGGAGCGCGAGTACACCAGCGTGTTGGGCAACGACTTTGCTGCCCTTCAAATCGATCTTCACGACATTAACAAGAACATGGTGAACGTCTTCTGGGGACTCAAGCCCGAAGAGGAGCCGCTGCGGCCGGCGGGAGCCGCCGCTTACAAGCGCCACCAGGAAAATCCGCTTACCTATCCCCATACGCAGTGTCTTCCCGACGGCGTCCCCGCGGACATGTTCGTAATGACGTTCAAGATGATCCAAGCGCCCCAGCAGATCGTGCTGTTGACGGAGCTCAACTCGCCCGCCAGATCTATACCGACGGGCGGCCTTTGCCCAAGGATCCCGAGCCTTCCTGGATGGGATACTCGGTCGGCAAATGGGAGGGCGATACATTAGTTGTCCTAACGACCGAACTGAATGATCGAGGCCGGCTCGACGGCTTCGGGCACACGGGTTGCGGGTTGCCGACCATTCGGGAGCAAACAGCAGAATCTCCTTCAAATGAATCAAATAGACGCTCACCAAGTCAGCACCCTTTTAGCAGCCACCCGCGTTAGAGCACTGCTACGCTGGGTGTCAGTAAAACGGGTGGTTTCCCTAATTCGTAAAAGGATCGGTCTTGAGATCGTCAAAGGTGCGGCCCTGCCGCTCCGACATACTGGAGCGCCTGCCAGCTTCCCGACGTCCAACTGGCCTCCCGCAGTTGTGGGATCGCTGGCGACGTCATCGAGTATGGGTAACGGAGATTCCTGAGTCTCCAACCTATTCAGGTCGAAGGCCACGCCAAATAGCGTGCCCTGGTGGATGAAGACCAGGGTACCCCGTGAATCATGGAACGGAAGATATCGCCCGAAGTAACCGCCGTACCGTAGCGTCTTTCTCTGGTTGTTTTTGAGAGAGAGCACTTCGATGCTGGCGTCATCAAAGGCGCTGATGTTCTTATTCGCGGTGAACAGGATGGTCTGGCTGCCGGGTAAACCCTGAGCCAGCGATGGGTGGCTTCGCCTAGGCTTAACGTCGTGACCGGCCGACCGCTCCACCTTCGGCTGGAATACGCGTGAGGCCGGCCGTGTGGACCATTTCGCGACGATGGTTCCGTCATCGCCCCAGCTAGCGCCGCGAGAGTTGGAGGAATCCGCCAGGACTACCGGAGAATCCCGCTGCACCAGATCTTTTGCATCCTGTTGTCGGCGAAGAATCCGATCCACTCGCCGTCGGGCGAGAAGAACGGATCAATGGCGTTATCCGGGCCAGCCAGAAATGCCGCTTTGGTTTGATTGAGGCCGCGTGGCCAGAAGCTGCTCTCCATCTGGGCCGCGGGCTGGACAGCAGGAACGGCACCTTTCATTCCCAAAGGGGTTTTTTCCCACCGCCCCATGACTTTCATCTCGATATTTCAGATACAATACACGAAACCATTCAATGCATAAAATCTACGCTCTCATCTTGGGGGCCGCTACGCTTACTGCGCAGATTCCTGTTCAACCAAGGAACACTCTGGCTTTTGCCGAGCATCCTGAAGTGGGCTCTGATGCGGCGTTGAAAGCGGAAGAGAACGATCCCGACTTGCCTAGGCTGCTGTGCCGGATGGGGTCCTCCACCGCGTCCGCTATCTTTAATGCTTCCGAAGCGGAGAAGGTGGTAAGGCTCGGACTGACACTCCTGGCACGGAACGATGTTGCGGAAACCGCTGACGCCGCCATCTGCCTGATTACGCTGGCAAGGATTCTCGAATCGAAGGGTCAACTGAAGCAATCGGTCCAAGAACTGAAACAGGCCCTGGCAATCCGCGAGAGGCTTTTCGGGCCGAATCACCTGCTGGTCGCGGACACATTAAACCTCCTTGGGCTTGCCCTTTACCATCAGGGTCTAATGGCGGACGCTGAGCAGTGTTATGGCGCAGCGGTAGAGATTCTTCGCAAGCAAGCGCCCTCAATGGATTTGGCGGCTGCCTTAAGCAATCTTGGCAATGCGATATCCGCTCAGGGCAGGCTGAGAGAAGGCGAGGAACGGACCCGAGAAGCTTTATCAATTTGGGAGAGTGTGGCCGGGCCCGATGATCCAAGTGTCGCTGTGGGTCTCACGAATCTGGCGGTCCTTCTCCAAGCTCGTAAACAGTATGAGGAAGCTGCTTTGTTGTTGAATCGGGCGCGGAATATTGACGAAAAGAAATATCCTGCGAATCATCCCCGGATCGGAATGGACCTGAATGCCGCAGGAGTTCTGGCAACGACGCGGAAGAATTATCGGGAGGCCGAAGACCTGCTCGTTCGATCCGCCATGATCGTTGAAAAAGCCTTGTCGCCCCAAGATCCTGAAAGAGGCCAGGTGCTTTTGAATCTGGGAGAGGTCTACCGATTAGAGAAGAAAATGAGTCAGGCGGGCGAAGCGCTCAAACGGGGGCTAACGACGGTGATGGCGGCCTGGGATCCGAACGACGCCAGACTTCCCACCTGGATGGATAAACTGGCGCTGGTCCTCAAGTCGCAAGAAGAGTTTGCCGCCGCCGAGGAACTCGAGATCCGCGCAACCCGAATCCGGACTAAGCACGCTCTTCATTAAACGCCTCCTTCAAGCATTGACGCCGTGTGGACGGCGACCCAGGTTTAGAAGTCCCGGAATACTTTACGACTAGACACGCTCTGGCGGCCTATCCGGGCTGCCCCCATTGCGTGTTTGTGATACTGTGCCCGCAGAGGACTCAGCAATGTTGAACCGGCTGGTTCGCTTGTGGCACAGGCTTGACGCGTGGATGCATGGGCGCGCCTTCCCCCAGCAGTATCATCGTTCAAATCTCCACGGTCGCCATCGCTAGAATGCCCGAAGCCAGTGGGCTTCAAGACCACTAATTCTTGTTGCCTGATTGGGTTAAGTCGGAAGGCGTATAAGAGAGGTGTAGGCGAATCCGACAAATGGAAGAAAGAACCAGAGCTTCTTACCATGGATTCACACTCTTCGCGGATCGTGGCGACGAATGCAGTCACTGCCGACTACGCGGATGGCTGACCCGCGTTCTGGATCGGAACGGCTGCCAGCTTGTAGATGACCGGCCTGGCCCATGGCTTACTGCCAGCGAGGCACAGCAGCGAGCAACAGAGCTAGCCAGAGATGAGATCGCTCGGCTAGGAGGGCACTGTCCCTTCGATCTCCCTCATTGGCATTCAGACTGACTTTAGTCTTAACCGAATTCTCGCACTACCTTAATCCTTCCACAGGCAGGCTTCAGCCTTTGGAGCGCTACCGAACCTGGCGCCGATCGCTCAGCGCAACATTGTGGCTCGCATACGTTCCAGCAGTTTACTTCAACGGCGAGTAGTCGGTCGCGCTCATAAATGTGATTTTGGTGGTCAGAGGCACGAAGTACTTCGTACGTAATTCGGTCCATTTGGGATCAGCATTGAACGCGGCCCAGCCGGCTTCCCGAGCTGCGCGGTCCTTGTAGGACAGGAGATACACCAGCGTGTTGGGATCATCCAGGTTCTGCCACACGGCCATCACGTCCACGCCGTTCTTCTTGAAGACTTCCAGCTCTCCTTCGCGAAACCGCTTGTGCAATTCCGTGATTCCGCCTTTAAACTGACCAACGCCATCGCGAGTGGGATCGACTGTATAGAAACGCAGTTCGAAGCAGCGGGAATCGCGGGCCGTGTTCTTGCCCAGATCGCCTTGGATGTTGGGACCGCAGGGCACGGTCGAGACTGCTTGTTTGCCTTTGCCCTTCGCGGCATCGGCGGGAGGCGCCTGCGCCTGGACATTTTGAGGTGTCAGGACGCGGAATCCAAAACTCGTGATGGCGACACCGAGCAGCATGCCAGAAAGTCCGGTCAGAACGAATTTCTTTTTCATAAGGTCTCCTTGTAATGGTCAGAAATCATTGTGCGGGAGCAGCGGGAAGCTGCGCCTTGCCGTCGAGCGCGAACACTAACAATTTCGGGTTTACCTGGACAGCGCCGCCGCGTCCACCACCCTGGCCGCCGGTCATGGCGACATACTGCTTGCCGTCAAGCAGATAGGTAATGGGCGGGCCCATGCCCCCGCGGAGTCCCGTCTGGATTTCGAAAACCTTGTCGCCTTTATCGGCGGTATAGGCGATGAGACGTCCGTCGGGGACCACCTGGAAGACCAGATTCCCGCCGGTTGCGACGGTTCCGCCGCCGCTACCACCTCCGACGGGAGCGCGCCAGCGTTCTTTCTGATTCACGATATCCCAGGCGAGTAGAGCACCGGTGGGAGCGCCTTCGGACGCAATCGGTCCGATACCAGGAGGAGGGGGCAGGGGAGGAAGAGGCTTGGCCCCGGCCGGAGGAGGAGGCGCGCCACGGCCACCTGCCTGACCCGTGTTCATCTGCTTTTCCTGGTAGACGAAATTCGGATTGTACGAGAATGCGCGGGCGCCGCTAACCGTTGCCGGCACGTACACCAGACCAAGCGCGGGATTGAACGACATGGGCGACCAATTGTGTGCGCCTCCGTTGCTGGGCGCGAGGGGAATGGGCTGCGCGTGATAGTAGGACTCGGGATTGATGATCGGGCGTCCGGTTTCCTCATTCAGACCTTTGGCCCAGGTTACGCGCGCGAACGGCTGACCGGAGATGAACTTGCCGGTGACGCGATCGATGACGTAATAGAACCCGTCCTTGTTGGCCTGCATGATGACCTTGCGCTGCTGGCCCTTGATGGTGACGTCGACGAGCATCAACTGCTGGACGCTATCGTAATCCCATTCATCGCCGGGGACCATCTGGAAATACCACACCAGCTTGCCGGTATCAGGGCGGACCGCAACGATGGACGCGGCATACAGATTGTCTTTGTCCTGGCCTTGCTTGCGCGCGTCGGCAGCCCAGGGACCGGCGTTGCCAGTGCCGACGTAGAACAAGTCGGCATCGGGGTCGTAGGACATGCCATCCCAAACCGAACCGCCGCCGCCCATCTTCAAACCTTCCGGATCCCAGGTGGCGGCTGCCCGGCGCATGTCATCGTTCTCGAATGGCTTCGACGGATCGCCGGGAACGGTGTAGAAGCGCCAGATGAACTGGCCGGTCTTGGCGTCGTGCGCTTCAAAGAAGCCGCGGGTAGGAAATTCGCCGCCGGCGACGCCGATGATCACCTTACCCTTAGCGATCCGCGGCGCCATGGTGATGGTGTAGTTGTTCTGGGGGTAGGCAACCTGCGATTCCCATACGGGCTTGCCGGTTTCGGCATTCAGCGCGACCAACCGTCCATCAATGACGGGATCGATGATGTTGCCTTCGTAGATGGCGACGCCACGGTTCACCGCCCCGCAGCAGATCTTGGGCTGCACGGCGGTGCGGTTCACTTCCGGATCCCAACGCCACTTTTCCTTGCCGGTGCGCGCATCGACGGCATAGACGATGCTCCAGTTGGTGACGTTGTAGATGGTCCCGTTGGACATCAGGGGAGTGGCTTCCTGACCACCGCCGCCCGGACCGATTTCAAACGACCAGTCCAGAGCGAGGCGGCTGATATTGGTTGCGTCGATCTGCTTCAGGGGGCTGTAGCGGGTCTCGCCGGGAGTGAGCCCGTAGCTCAGCCATTCTTCTCCGGTCTTACCGGCGTTTCTCAACGCGGCATCATCTGTGCGGCGAGGCTGTTGGGCGGGTGCAACGTCCGGAACAACCCAAGCCCCGACAAAAACTCCGATGATCAAGGTCCCTAGCGCGACTTGGCGTGTCGTCATATAAGTATGCGTTCAACTAAGCATGCGTTCAACGCATTCTATCGAAGTTTGGGAACAAATATCGATGTGTTATTCCGCAGCGTCGCAAACCCACCGCCGATTGAGGGCGTGGGACGCCGTCGCCCTCTCACCCGTGCATTCAGGGTGTTTTTTTCTTGGATCCGCTGCCGGCGTCCGTCTCGGCCTTCTTCCGGAAATGCGCCGCGATAGAAGGATAGAACTCGCGAACCAGATTTAATCCAGCGGTTTGCCCGTACCAGATCAGTGCATTAATGCCGATTTCAGAGGCACCCTGCCAACTCCGCGGCGACCAAGCTAACGGAATAGTCGATTGGCCCGCACCACCCAGAAACGATGAGGTAGAAAATCTCTTACCGCCCTGATCGTTGCGCGCCACAAACGGCGAAATGACCACAGCGCCGAAGCGTCCGCCAAACGAGGACGCCTTCGACCGGTAATAGCGATTGTCGTCGTGGAAGAGGGCCGCAGTTCCGTACTGGATCGTTCCATTGATGATGGTTGCCCCGTAGCTGCTCGCCAGGCGTTTACCATAGCCTTCGCCACCTTGGCCCCACTCGGTCGGACTATCCAGCCAGTGGCTGAAGGCCGCGCCGGTCGCCGCGCCGAGCACCGCATAGCCACTGAAGGTCGTCTGCTGGTAGAGGATCCATCTTTGTTTGGGAGTGATCTTTTGCCAGGGCTCGGGAGCGGACTGTGGCAGCAGTTTGACAACCCAGGGGAGCCCGGCTGGATCTACTGTCGAGTCGGAAGGTGCGGTAATCTGCGCGCGGCAGAGTGTTGCCAGGACGAGGAGAAGCACGGCAGGGGCGTTGAGTCTCATTGGGTTTGCTGGGGCGCCGCCTAAACGAAGTAACGATGTGATTCCAGACGCCGGGATTTAAAATACTTTACCCTTGCGCGCTGTGAAAAAATTCTGGGCGCCTGACTCTTGTAAAACGGAGCACTGGAAGGTTTCTATTTGAAAAAGACGAGAATCCTCGCGGCTATTTTGGGGGATGACGGACCCAGATTCGCGGAGGCTGGGGTCGGCAACAACTGTACCGGATTTTACGCTATCCTGTCGGGAAACCCGTAGATTACTTGGATTCGCAATGGCGACGGAAACCGAGCTGTTACGCTTGGCCCTCAAGGCTTATGAAGCCGCCTCCGAGCCCGAGTTGTGGCCCGGCTTTCTGAAGCGCTATGCCGAGACTGTATCTGCTGATGCTGCTTTCCTGCAAATCCATGATTTAGCAGGGCATAGGTCGACTATTGTTGGCGGTTTCGGGATTAGTTCTCCACTTAAGCAAGCCTACAACGAACATTATTCAAAACTGAATGTTTGGAGAGACCACGGACAGGCGCTATATCGCCCGGGCAGGGTCAACCTGGACCAGGAGCAGTGTCCCCGTTCCGTGCTCGAGCGTTCGGAGTATTACAACGACTGTCTCAAACGATTCGGCATCGCCTACTCGATGGGCGCCGTGATCGCTCGTGAGGGCGACTATGCCCCGACACTCTCCTCGCTGCGCGGCGCCGCCAAGCGTCCGTTTGGCGATTCCGAACGCGAAGTCGGCCGGTTTCTGATGCCGCACCTGACTCGCGCCTGGGCCGTACATCAGAGACTGGGAATCCTTGCGGCGGGCGAGTCCATCCTGGACACGCTTCCGCTGGGGATTCTGTTTCTGGCTTCAAACGGCGCGGCAGTGTACTGCAATTGCGCGGCGGAAGAGATCTTTCGCGCCAATGACGGGCTTTCTCTGCGAGGCGGTATGTTGTCGGCGGCGGATCGGATCGCCACCGCCCAGCTCCGCAGAGCGGTGCAGGACGCGGTGTCGCCGCGCGCCTCCATTGGGCCCTCGGCGGTGCATGTGCCGCGAACATGTGTTCGCGAAAATTCCCAGGGCGGGAACTACCAGAGCCGGGATTATCAGGTTGTCGCGGCCCCGCTGCGCAAACGATTCCGGCAATTTACCGGAACACTGGAACCCGTGGCCGTGGCCCTCATCACGGATCCTGAGAAGCAGACGCCCGCGAGCACGGACCTTCTGATGCAGGCTTATACGCTGACCCGAAAAGAAGCGATGCTCGCCGCCAAACTTTTCGAAGGAAAATCGCTCGGGCAGGCGGCCCAGGAGCTTACCATTACCTACGAGACCGCGCGCACGCACTTGCGGCGTATTTTCAGCAAGACCGGAACGTCGCGTCAGGCGGAACTGCTCCTTCTAATAGCCCGGCTGCCGGTGATGACAGGCCGGAATGGCTAGGTTCGTCCTGATTCACGGTTCCTGGCTGGGGGCCTGGTGCTGGCGCGAAATTCTCCCGCGGCTGGCCGCACGCGGCCATGAGGCGGTCGCACCTGACCTGCCCGGCCACGGAGACGACCGGACGCCTCCCGAAAGCGTTACTTTCCAGGATTACGTCGATCGCACGCTTGCGGCGGTGCATGCGTCACCGGACGCGCCTATCCTCGTCGGTCACAGCATGGGCGGCGCCATCATCCGCCAGGCCGCCGGACTAGCGCCGGATCGCATTCGGGCCGTCGTCTCGATAGCGGCGCTGCTGCCGGCGCCGGGAGCCACGATGTTGAGCTTCGTGGAAGGGTTCGACCCGGACTATCTGGCTCAGATCCTGTGGGCTCCGGATGGGCGAACCGCGCGACTCTCGCTGGAAGGAGTCAGCCAATTTCTCTGTCCCGGCTGTCCCGCCCCGGTTATCGAATCCGTGTTTCCGCTGCTGACCCCGGAGCCCGTCGCTCCTTATGAAACTCCGATCTTTTCCAAGGATTCGAACGCGGTGAATTACTACATTGAGTGCCTGCAGGACCGTATCGTCCCCATCGGGCTGCAGCGAACCATGCATGCCGACGTTCCAATCGATCGCGTGTACTCGCTCGCTTCCGGCCACGCGCCCCACCTCTCGATACCCGACCAACTCGCTTTCGTCCTCCAAGAAATCGCCGCGCGCAGTTAAAACTACTCCATTTGGAGGACGCATATTCCGATCGACCCACCTTAGAATATGCAACATGTATCGTCGCATCGCCTATCTATTTTCATTCCTTTTCATGCTTCTGCCAGCCATGGCGCAGACTACCGCTATCAACGGCACCCTGACTCTTACGGACCAGCCGGATACAGAGAGATTCCTTACCTTCTTGCTCGGAACCGGCCAAGTTGGCACGCTCGGCACGGCGTCCCTGCAGGTCAATATCAACCAGCAACTGGCGGACGATCAGAAATCGGGCGTTGGCCAAGCGGCTGCTGGCCTGACAATTTCCTTTAACAGGGTGGATACAATCGCCGTCGCCTTCTCGGGAATACCGGATCCTTCGCAGCCCACGATTACGCAGACCGGCAGAATCAACAGCGGCGCCGGCGCGTACGCCAACATCAGTAATTCCGCTCCTACGGGCCCAACGGTGAATGCGACGTTTACCCGGACATCCACGTCGCCGCTGCGTTACACCTTCACCATGACCGGAAATGCGGTCGTCGGCGGGCAGACGATTAGTCTCGCGATCACCAACGTGCAGCTCACTCTGGGGAATAATCGTGTGAACGTCTTTGAGACTTCAACCGGATCGGGGACCCTGAATCCTTTCGGCACCGTGCAAACAAGTGCTAACGTCACTCCCGGCGGCGGCCCAACCTTCCAAACGGCGCAATTTATCGAAGTAGCCGTCACTGTAACCATTTCTCAAGCTGATTCCTTGCGGTTGTTCTTCACCCTCGCGTCAGATCCGCCCCCACCGAGCGTGCCGTTCACGATCATCGGCGGGACCGGAGCCTATGCAGGCGCCTCAGGATCGGGGACACTGAATTTTCCGTCAGAGACCTCGGTCACCGTGACCGGAAGCGTTACGAAAGCGGGTCCCACCACACCCGTGATTTCATCTGTGGCGACGGCGAACTTCCCGCTCAATCGGATCGCGCCAAACTCCTGGGTCGCCGTCAAGGGCACCCATCTGGTTCCAGCCACGACTCCTAAGGGTGGCGTGTACTGGAGCAACGCACCGGAATTCGCCCAAGGGAAGATGCCCACGCAGGTCGGCGGGATCAGCGTCACCATTAACGGAAAGCCCGCCTACGTGTGGTGGTTTTGCAGCGCGGCGACCGAGCCCGCCTGCGCGCAGGATCAGATCAATATTCTTACCCCCCTAAACTTGGACGCCGCCGGAGACCAGCAGGTCATGGTCGTGGTCAAGAACGGAGCCGATTCGAGCGCTTCTTTCCCGGTTCTCAAGACGGATGTGACCCAGTCCGTCCTCATGTTCGATACGCTGGGTCACGCCGTGGCGACGCACCTTGATGGCACTCTGCTTGGTCCCACCAGCTTATATCCAGGACTCTCTAGCCCCGCAAAGGGTGGCGAGACGGTGACTCTGTGGGCCACCGGGTTCGGCTTGCCAACCGCGGCTCTTGTGGAAGGCTCCTCAAGCCAAAGCGGCTCGTTGCCCGGCACACCCGCCTGCTTCCTTGGCGGAGCGCAGGCACAGGTGGTGGCAGCCTTGGTCAGCCCCGGCTTGTACATCCTGAACATCACGATCCCTAACAACGCGGCGCCCGGCGACAATTTCTTTTACTGTACCTACAACAACAGTGTGCCGGCGCCGGTCCTGGTCGCCGTTCAATAGCTTCGCTAAAGGAATTCGGTGGGAGATTGGCACTCTACATCGTCAGGAGGGGCATTTCCAGCAGGGAGGCTCGTCCCCCTTTGGGAAATATACGGAGAGGCACGCGTTCGCGTGAGACCGTTTGGGTGATGCCTAAGACGTGCCCGTCCGGGCCACGTTGTTCGCGGTGAGGATCATGGTATTAGTGGAAATCCAGATGCCCGTGACCGATTGGGCATTAAGGATCAGGATCGCGGCTGAAGCAAGTACAACAAACGCAAGAAGCAGCGAGTACTCGGTAAGGTCCTGGCCTCGCTCGTCCGAAAGAAATTTCACAGTGCCCTCCTAAACTGCGCCTGCCGATCTGCATCCGGCAAGTTTCCGGCGTGGGCGGCAACCCGAGCCAGATTCCTAAGGTGTTTCTTTGTTATCTTAGCCCTCTGCTGGTCCGAAGGCAATGTCCTAGTTGGACTACTACCCGTAGTTGAAGGGCTAGTACTATTCTTGGTTTTTCAGCGCGCGGAGGACATGAACCTCGTAGACCGCGGCCCGATGGGAACGTTCCTAGCAAATCACGGTCGTGCTGCCTTATTGTTTGGGCGGCGCCGACGGGGGAGGCTGATTGAACTTCTTAGCGTCAATCGCCACATTCGTTTCCGCCGAAGTTAGCAGTACGTCTGACCGGCCGTTGGTCCAGGTCGTAATGACGTGAAATGGCAGCTTGACTCCAGCTCCGGCGACATCGCGGTAATCACTGTAGTCCACCTGTATCGGTACCCGCCCGATGATCGTACCTGCGTAGCGTACCTGCCGGACGAGAAGGCCGGACTGCTTATCGAAGTACAGCTTTGCGGGAGCGCGTCCGCCGTTGGCGGTCCCCTGCACGACGGCCACATCCTTATCGTCAATACTGCTCGAGCCTACCAAGGGTTTCGTGATGGCCTGCTTGATTCCCGCCGGAAAGGAGAGCACTGCGTCCAGGCGCAGGGCATCCAGATTTCCGTCGGTATACCGGATCACAGGAAATGGTTTATCCGCGGCCGGCGCCGCCATCCATCCCGTACCACCAGGGCCGTTGCTGCCATCAAAGGTCGTGGTCCGGTCTCCACCATCCGTATGCACGATCATGGTGCGCTGATTTGGAGCCTTAACATAAATGTCCACAGGCGCCTTCGGTTCTGCATACCCTTCGTATGAGCCCTTGAAGACAATGCTGGTGATGGCGGCTGCCTTCTGCGCTCCTCCGACCGCCTGGAGATACTTGTCGAAGATCTGATCGGCGGAAGGCGCCTCAGCCGCTTGCCGGCGAATCTCGACTTCATTGGGATCGAGCGGGGGCGGCTCGCCGTACTGCTCCGCCAAGCTCGGCGTAATCTTGGGGGCGCCTTGCACATTGCGATGGCAGGTGTAGCAGGTCACTCTGCTCGCCCCTCCAAAGTTTGTCTTATTGATGGCCTGCACCATCAGGATCATTCGGCGTGCTGTCGCCTTGCGGGGGGTCTCTTGGGCGAAGACGCTCCAATCGCCTTCGACTTTCGGTTCGACATGGCAATCAATACAGTTGTAGTTCGTGGCCGCGGAAATGAACCCCATCGTGTCCATGAATTCATCCACCGGGATTCCCTTGAGCACGGTAACGTTTTTGAAAGCCTGCTCCGACATCAGCTGCTTTGCCGGCGCAGCTTGACCGGTCGCGGATGGAATATTCAGCAGGCAGAGAGCAATCATCGCCATTGCCCCGATTACGCGCAGGCTCACCTGTGTCAATTTACCCATCTGCAAGCTTACTTCTTGTCGTCCCCACCCACTCCGTCCAGGGGCCGCCCTTGCCAGAAAGTGCGCTCAATAGACCAGACACAATATTCTTCCCGCATGTCCCCGTATGCCGTCCCATCCGCCCTTTTGCCCCAGAGTCCCTTTTGGATTTGCTGGGAGCTGTTGAGCAGCTGCAACTTTAGCTTTTTGCCGCCCCATGTCCCCGTGTATGCCTTCGGGTCGGTAAGCGTGAGGCTAAACTCCAAAGTATCGTGGTCCAAGCGCGTGTAGCGCTCCTCCAGACGCATCTGGTCGCTGTGGATCGAGCCGTAGGGATCGACCCAGGTTCGCTCATCGTAACCGGAAGATTCGACCACCAGAGTGTCTCCATCCCAATGCGCTGTCGCATAGCCGTACCACCGAGGTTTTGGATTATCCGGGAGCTTGCGCCCGTCGGTCCAAAGGTCGCGCCATGTGTGGTCCCGTTCGAAGAACATCACGAATTCGTTAGGCAGCTTTACGAATCGGTAGTTAGTATAGTCCAGGTTGCGAGGGTACCCTGAAGGGTCGCATTGGAATAGCGGATCATTCCAGTCTTTTTGGTCCTGATAGAATCCAAAGGCCAGCGGAGTATTTCTGGCGGACGCCCTGGTCTTACTCCACTTCTCCTTTCCCCAAGCCGTCATGGGAGGACGTTCGGGGCCTAGCGCGACGTCGAATCCTCCGGGGTTCTTCCAAATGCCGGAAATGTCACGCGGGTCAAACGGCAGGTTCTTTGTCGGCGACTCTTTCTGCGCTTGCTTCTGCTGCTTGTTCTGAGCAAGGTTCTGCGCAAAAAGAACCTGCGTCGCAGCGAATCCGGCTACAAACGCAACCAGCACGGCCACGAGACCATACTTCATGCGGAGACTCCCTTCACATCGGTTCCTTAATTCTCTTGCTCAGACTCGGGTCTCTTGCGGTCGTCTTTCGGCATCTGAACTTCAACTGCCGTGTAGCCTGGCTTTACGGGCAGCGCGTTTGCGTCTACGGCCGATCCTCCCATGCCGCACCTTCCGTTACCGCCGAGCCTGTGGCCATCGGCAACAAACACGAATTGAGGACAAGTCCCGAACGTCCTGTCGCCCTTGGCCGGAACGAAGCTCACCAGGAGTTGGTCGCCAGGCTTGAAGGAATTCTTCGTCCAGCCATTGGCGAGCGCATTCCCCGGACTTACTGTTTCGACGCCCCAAGTCTGCTCTTCGCCCTTATCATTCTTCAACTTAAAATAAATCTGGACATGGGGATTGGCAAATATGTATTGCGTCACTGTCGCCTTCGTTGTGATGCGA
>Ga0207674_10005717_pt1 | contig 14740 bp, 19 predicted proteins | sample KBSCornC72_FD_184303 | JGI IMG/M metagenome (GOLD analysis project Ga0207674, IMG submission 184303) | Corn rhizosphere microbial communities from Kellogg Biological Station, Michigan, USA - KBS Corn C7-2 (SPAdes) (version 2) | ecosystem: Host-associated > Plants > Roots > Rhizosphere > Soil ... | reverse complement strand
GCCGCGCTCTCGCTGCTCGTCCTGCTCACGCTGTGGCTGAACCAGCTCGTGCAGGCGCCGGTGGCGCGCGCCGACGGCTCGATGCGCCACGATCCCGACCTCATCGTGGAGAGCTTCAACGCGCGCAAGCTCGGCGACGACGGGCGCGTGCTCTACACGTTGGAAGCGCGGAAGATGGTACATTACCCCGACGACGACTCGGCGCTTCTGGAGTCGGTGAAAGTCGAAGCCTACGAGCCGAAACAGCCGCGCATGATGATCACCGCGGACAACGGCCGCCTCGAGCAGGGCGGCGAACGCATCCTGATCGAGGGCAACGTCGTCATCGTGCGCGACGCGGATGCGAAGAACGACGCGGCGCGCATCACGACGCAGAAGCTGCTCGTCCTTCCCGATGCCGGGATCGCCCGCACCCAGACCGAGGTCATACTGGAAAGCGCCACGAGCCACGCGGTGGCCCAGGGACTCGAGATCGACAATCGCGCGCGCACCATGCGGCTGGACCGCGTGCGCGCGACCTACCAGCCGGTGCGCAAATGAACCGTGAAGTGATGCTGGCCTGCCTCCTCGCGACGAGCGCGCTTCCCGCGTTCGCGGAGCGTGCGGACCGCGAGAAGCAGATCGTGGTGGCCGGCGACAAGGCCGTCGCCAACGACGCCGAGAAGACGCTGGTCTTCGACGGCAACGTCGTGATCACGCAGGGCACGATGCGCATGACCGCGAGCAAGGTCACGGTGCGCGAGGACAAGGACAAGCACCAGTACTACGTCGCCAACGGCACTCCCGTGACCTTCCGCCAGAAGCGCGACAACACCGACGAGTGGATCGAGGGCTTCGCCGATCGCGCGGAATTCGACGACCGCAACGACGTGCTGAAGCTGTTCACCCGCGCCAGGGTGAAGCGCAACAACGACGAGCTCGCCGGCGACGTCATCACCTACGACATGAAGAAGGAAGTCGCGGAAGTGAGCGGCGCGCCGGGCGGCGCGAGCGCGCCCGCGGGCACCGGGCGCGTGAAGGTGATCATCACGCCGCCCAAGCGCGACGAGAAGGGCGCGCCGGCCAAGTCCGCGCCGCTCGAGTTGAAGCCCGATACGGGAACGCAATAGGGTGCACGCCCAGGCCTCCGGCGCGCAGCGCCTCACGCTGGTGAAGCCGGAGCCGAGCTCCTCGGTGCTGCGCGCCGAGGGCCTCATGAAGCGCTACCGCAAGCGCACCGTGGTGCAGGATGTCTCGATCACCGTCGAGAGCGGCGAGGTCGTGGGCCTCCTCGGGCCCAACGGCGCGGGCAAGACCACGTGCTTCTACATGATCCTGGGCCTCGTGCCCATCGACGCCGGCAGCGTGACGCTCGACGGCCAGGACCTCACGCACCTGCCGATCTTCCGCCGCTCGCGCCTGGGCCTGTCGTACCTGCCGCAGGAAGCGTCGATCTTCCGCAAGCTCACCGTCGCGCAGAACATCCAGGCGGTGCTCGAGCTGCAGGGCGTGGAGCGCGAGGAGATCGAAGGCCGCCTGGAAGCGTTGCTGGACGACCTGCACATAGGCCACTTGCGCGCGAGCCCCGCGATCGCGCTCTCCGGCGGCGAGCGCCGCCGCGTCGAAATCGCGCGCGCCCTGGCGACGAATCCCCGCTTCATCCTGCTGGACGAGCCCTTCGCGGGCGTCGATCCGATCGCGGTGCTCGACATCCAGCAGATCATCCGGTTCCTCAAGGAACGAGGCATCGGCGTGCTGATCACGGATCACAACGTGCGCGAGACCCTGGGCATCTGCGACCACGCCTACATCATCAACCAGGGCGCGGTCCTCGCCTTCGGGAAGCCGCAGGAGATCATCTATAATGAAGCGGTCCGAAAGGTGTACCTCGGAGAGAACTTCCGCCTCTAGCATTCGCAGGGCGGAGCAGGGGGGAATCTGAGCCGCCCGCGGACGGTCGAACCGTTTGATGAAGCACAGCCTCCAGCTCAAGCTATCCCAGCACCTCACGCTGACGCCTCAGCTGCAGCAGTCGATCCGGCTGCTCCAGCTGTCTACGGTCGAGCTTAACCAGGAGCTGGAGCGCTACCTCGCCGAGAACCCGCTTCTCGAGCGCTCCGATCTCGAGCCCGGCCACGAGGCCGCACCCCCGCCACTGAACGGCAACACGCCCGCGGGCGAGACGCTGCGCCAGGAAGGCGAGCGCGAGGACATCCGGCGCGAGGACGCGCGCGAATCCGAGCCCAACATGGCCGAGGAGCACGGCTTCAGCGACGAGCACGTCGGCACGGGCGCCTCGCGCCGCGACGACGAGGAGCGCGACGACTACACGCAGTACGCCGCGGCCGAGCCCACGCTGCAGGACCACCTGCTGCAGCAGCTCTCGCTCACGGGCCTCACGGAGCGCGACAAGAAGATCGCCGCGATGATCGTGGGCCACCTCGACGAGGAGGGCTACCTCAAGCAGGAGCTGGAGGAGCTGCGCGAGGCGGCGCTTGCGGCCGCGCCCGATCTCGAGATCGAGGAGCTGCAGATCGCGCTGAAGCACGTGCAGAACCTCGAGCCCACCGGCGTCGGCGCGCGCGACATCGCGGAGTGCCTGGAGCTCCAGCTGCGCGCGATGCCGGAAGCAACCGAGCATCGCGATGCCGCGATCGCGCTCGTCACGCGCCACCTGGACGTGCTCGCCGCGCGCGACTTCAACAAGCTGAAGCGCCTGCTCGGCGTATCCGAAGACGAGCTGCGCGACATCCGCTCGCTCGTGCTCACGCTGGATCCCAAGCCGGGGCGCCAGTTCGGGATGGGCGACGTGCGCTACGTGGTGCCCGACGTCGTCGTGCGAAAGACGGGCGGGCGCTGGTCCGCATCCCTGAATCGCGAGGCGATGCCGCGCCTTCGCATCAACAAGATGTACGCGGACATCCTGCAGGCCTCGCGCGGCAACGGCGGCCAGCACCTCGCCGGCCAGCTGCAGGAAGCGCGCTGGCTCATCAAGAACGTCCAGCAGCGCTTCGACACCATCCTTCGCGTCACGCAGTCGATCGTCGACCGGCAGAAGAATTTCTTCGAGCACGGCGAGGTCGCCATGCGCCCGCTGGTGCTGCGCGAGATCGCCGAGGCCGTCGGCCTGCACGAGTCCACCATCTCGCGCGTCACCACGCAGAAGTACATGCTCACGCCGCGCGGCATCTTCGAGCTCAAGTACTTCTTCGGCAGCCACGTTTCCACCGACACGGGGGGCGCCTGTTCCGCGACCGCCATCCGTGCGCTCATCAAGCAGCTCGTCGCCGCGGAAGACGGGAGGAAACCGCTTTCGGACCACCGCATCTCCGACATCCTCGCCCAGCAAGGGATCCAAGTGGCCCGCAGGACCGTCGCCAAGTACCGAGAGGCGATGCACATCCAGCCGGCCAACCTCCGCAAGTCGATATGACAACGCGGCCACCAGCCGCGAAAGGAGTCCGTAGATGAACCTGCACCTCACCGGCCACCACGTCGAGATCACGCCCGCCATCCGCGAGTACGTGACCAGCAAGCTCGAGCGCATCAACCGGCATTTCGACCATGTGATCGACGTGAACGTGATCATGACCGTGGAGAAGCTCGACCAGAAGATCGAGGCCAACGTGCACCTGGCGGGCAAGGAGATCCATGTCCAGGCGAACGACGCGGACATGTACGCAGCCATCGACGGGCTCATCGACAAGCTCGACCGCGTGGTCCTCAAGCACAAGGAGCGCTTCGCGCCGCGTCACGCGACCGGCATCAAGCGTATGATTCCCGCCCCATGAATCTGGTGTCGCGCCTGCTGCCGCTGAACCACGTCCTGCTCGACCTGGACGTGAGCAGCAAGAAGCGCCTGTTCGAGCAGATCGGGCTTCTCTTCGAGAACTCGCGGCAGATCCCGCGCTCGCGGGTTTTCGACGCGCTGTTCGACCGGGAGAAGCTCGGCTCGACGGGGCTCGGCTATGGCGTGGCCATCCCGCACGGACGCATCAAGACCCTGAAGGAGCCGGTGTGCGCTTTCGTGCGCACCGCGGCGCCGATCGCCTTCGAGTCGCCGGACGGCCAGCCGGTGAATCTCGTGTTCGCGATGCTCGTTCCCGAGCACGCCAACGAGACGCACCTGGAGCTCCTCTCGGAGCTCGCGCAGATGTTCAGCGACAACACGCTGCGCGACGAGCTCGCGAAAACCCCCGACATCCAGGCGGCCCACCGGTTGATCACCGAGTGGTCGCCCTATGCCCCGGCTCAGCGTACAGCAGCTGTTTGACGACCGCCGCGAGCGGCTCGGGCTTTCCTGGGCCGCCGGAAAGTCCGGCGCGGCGCGCGAGTTCACGGGCGAGATGCTGCGCAGGCCCGGCGTGGGCCTCATCGGCCACCTGAACCTCATCCACACGCTGCTGGCCCAGGTGCTGGGACGCCGCGAGATCGATTACCTGGAGAAGCTCGAGGCCAACGCGCGGCGCCAGACGATGGAAGGCATCTGCAAGGGCGACATCGTCACCATCATCGTCGCCGAGGGACTCGAGCCGCCGGCGGTGCTCGCCGATTGCGCGGAGAGCGCCGGCGTGCCGCTGCTGAAGTCCCGGGAGAGCAGCCAGCACGTGATCAACGTGATGCGCCCGTACATGCAGCAGGAGCTGGGCGAGATCACGACGCTGCACGGCGTGATGCTCGACGTGCTCGAGGTGGGCGTGCTCATCACCGGCGATTCGTCCATCGGCAAGAGCGAGCTCGCGCTGGAGCTCATCTCGCGGGGGCACGGCCTCGTCGCCGACGACGTGGTCGAGCTGCAGCAGATCGGCCCCGACACGATCCAGAGCCGCTGCCCGCCGATCCTGCGCGATTTCCTCGAGGTGCGCGGGCTGGGCGTGCTCAACATCCGCTCGATCTTCGGCGAGACCGCGGTGCGCCCGCGCAAGGCGCTGCGGCTCATCGTGCAGCTCGAGCCGTACGAGGCCGGCATCGAGCCGAAGGACCGCCTCGCCACGCGCGCGGGCACGCAGGACATCCTCGGCGTCGAGATCCCCACAGTCACGCTGGCCGTGGCGCCGGGGCGCAACCTCGCGGTGCTGGTGGAAGCCGCGGTGCGCAACCACATCCTGATCACGCGCGGCATCAATTCCACGGCGGAATTCATCAAGCGCCAGGAAGAGGCCATGCGCGGCGAGGGCCAGTCCTGATGCAGGTCGTCGTCCTTTCGGGCGTGTCCGGCTCGGGGAAGAGCGTGGCGTTGCGGGCGCTCGAGGACGCGCACTTCTTCTCGGTCGACAACCTGCCGGCCGACCTCATCCCGCCGCTCATCGAATCGGCCCAGTCGCGCGGCGAGAAGAAGGTCGCCATCAGCGCCGACGCGCGCAGCCGCGACACGCTGGGCCAGCTGCCCGAGATCGTCGGCCAATTGCGCGTGCGCGGGCACGACGTGCGCGTGATCTTCCTCGACAGCACCGACGAGAGCCTCGTGCGGCGCTTCTCGGAGACGCGCCGGCCGCACCCGCTCGCCTCCGAAGGCCGCGCGCTGGGCGAGGCGATCGCGGAAGAGCGCCGGCTGCTGGCGCCGCTGGCCGAGATCGGCCACCGCATCGACACCAGCGTGCTGCTGCCGGCGCAGCTGCGGCAATGGGTGCAGGACCTGGTGGTCACCGACCGCTCGCGCCTCGTGCTCACGTTCGAGTCCTTCGGGTTCAAGGCGGGCGTGCCGCTGGATGCGGATTACGTCTTCGATGCGCGTTGCGTGCTGCCCAACCCGCACTACGACCCCCAGCTGCGCGCGCTCACCGGCCACGACGCCGAGGTGGTCGCGTTCCTCGAGCGCGAGACCCAGGCGAACGTCTTCGTCGAGGACATCCAGCGCTTCCTCCAGCATTGGCTGCCGCGCTTCCTCCTCGACCAGCGCACCTCCATTACCGTGGCCATCGGCTGCACGGGCGGACGGCATCGCTCCGTGTACATCGCCGAGCAGCTCGCGGAGCGTTTTTCGTCCGAGCACCAGGTGGTGCTGCGCCATCGCGACCTGAAGTGATCGGCAAGCTCTTCGCCAAACGCGAGACGGTCCCGATATTTCCACTCGGCACCGTGCTGTTTCCCGGCGGCATCCTGCCGCTCAGGATCTTCGAGGTGCGCTACGTCGAGATGGCGAAGACCTGCCTCAAGGAGGGAACGCCTTTCGGCGTGTGCCTGATCCGCGAGGGCGCGGAAGTCGGCACTCCGGCGGTCCCCGAGCCCGTGGGCTGCCTCGCCCGCATTGCCTCGTGCGATGTCGAGCAGCTCGGCGTCCTGAACGTGAAGGCCGAGGGTCTCGAACGCTTCCGCATCGTGAGCACGGAGGTGGGCCGCGACAACCTCATCGTGGGCCGCATCGAGGACCTGCATCCGGAGCCGCATGCGAGCGACGCGCCGGGGTTCGCCGAGAGCGTGGAATTCCTGCGCAAGGTGATGGCCGCCATCGGCGCCGAGCGCTTCGCGTCGCCCTATCGGTTCGAGGATGCGTCGTGGGTGAGCTTCCGCCTGGCCGAGATCCTGCCGCTGCGCATGGACGCGAAGCAGAAGCTCCTCGAGCTCACCGACGCGACGCTACGCCTCGCCATCCTGCACAAGTTCCTGCGGCAGCAGAAGCTCGTGTGAGGTCATTCCTGCGAAGGCAGGAATCCAGGCAGGGACACAAGCAGCTTCTTCACCGGTGAGGGCAATGCGGCGCCGTTCACTTCGGTGAGCGGCAGCCACATGGCCGCCTTGTCGCGCGCCAGTTTCGCGCCGCTTGCCGGCCGAATGCGCCACGGCGCCACGTCGAGCGTGAAGTGAGTGAATGCGTGCGAAAAGGGGGGCAGCGGCTGCGTCTCGGCGGCGGCCAACCCCCAGTCGCGCTCAAGCGCCATCGCCGGCGCTTCATCGGCGTTCGCTTCGGGCAGGGACCAGAGCCCGCCCCAGATGCCCGTCGGCGCGCGTTTCTCCAGCAGCACCTCGCCCCCCCGCACCACGACGAGCATCGCGATGCGCTTGCGGCGTGCCGCCGCGCGCGCCTTGCGGCCCGGAAGCTCGGCGATCCGGTCCTCATTGCGTGCGATGCAGTCGTCACTCGCGGGACACAGCATGCAATGCGGGTCGCGCGGCAGGCACACGTTCGCGCCCAGGTCCATCATCCCTTGCGTATAAGCCTCTATCCCGGCCGCGGGCAATCGCGACTCGGCGTGGGACCAGAGCTCGGCCTGAACCGCGGCGCGGGTGGGATCACCCGCGACGCCGGCGTGCCGCGCCAGCACGCGGCGCACGTTGCCATCGAGGATCGCGCGCCGCTCGCCGCTGGAGAACGCCGCGATGGCGGCGGCCGTCGTTCGGCCGATGCCGGGCAGCGTGACGAGATCGTCGAACCGGGTTGGGAAAACCCCAGCGAAACGCGACACGACTTCCTGCGCGGCCCGATGGAGGTTGCGGGCGCGCGCGTAGTAGCCGAGCCCGCTCCACAGCGCCATGACTTCGCCGTCCGGCGCCTGCGCCAGCGCCTCGACCGAGGGGAAACGCGAGACGAATTTCCGGTAGTACGGCACGACCGTCGTGACCTGCGTCTGCTGCAGCATGATCTCCGAGAGCCAGATGCGATAGGCGTCGCGCGTGCCTTGCCACGGCAGGCCGTGGCGTCCGTGCGCGAGCTGCCAGGCAACGATGCGGGAAGCGAAATCGGTCACACCGCCAGTTTAATGGCGACTACCCCGATGCGGCGTGAAGCGCTAGTGCGCGGGATTCGCGGGCGGACTGTAGCGCGCGGCCTGGCCGAAGCCCGGCAACGGCATCGCGGGCAGGTGCTCGCGGAACCAGCCGCTCGCGAGCGCGGCAACCTTCTCGATGGCCCCATGCTCCTCGAACAGATGCGATGCGCGCGGCACGACGATGAGCTCGCGGGTGCAGCGCATGCGCGCGTATGCGAGCTGGTTCAGCTCCAGCACCGGCTCGTCGCGCTCGCCGACGACGAGCAGCGTCGGTGCCGTCACGCGGGGGAGGTACTTGTCGGCGAGGTCCGGACGCCCGCCGCGCGACACCACGGCGGCGATGAGGTCATCGAGCCGCGCGGCAGCGATGAGCGCCGCTGCGGCGCCGGTACTGGCGCCGAAATAGCCGATGGGGCGCCCGCGGGCGCGGGGCTGGCTCATCAGCCACTCGGTGGCGATCTCCAGGCGGGTGGCGAGAAGGTCCACGTCGAAGCGCCGGTGACCGGTCGCGCGCTCGTCCTGCTCTTCTTCCACGGTCAGCAGGTCGAAGAGCAGCGTGCCGATGCCCGCGTTCTGCAGGAATTTCGCGAGGTCGCGATTGCGCGTGCTGCGGTGCGAGCTGCCGCTGCCGTGGGCGAAGATGACGATGCCCGGCGCGGCGTCCGGGATGTCGAGCGATCCCTCGAGCGCGACGCCATGGGCGGCGATCCGGACGTTACCCACGGATCGACTCGTGGGACACGTACGATTCGTAGCGGATCTGCGTGTCGTGCTGTCGGAACATGGGAGGGCCGGGGGAAACGTCTATGCAAAATAGACCTTCGCCCACCCGGCCCCGTTCGTCGCGTAGCCAGATGGGCTACGCCAGCACGCGCGTCTTGCTCCCGAGGGCTTTCAGGCCCGAATGACCGCCTTCCATGTAACGCGCGTCGAATCCCGCGTCGCGCAACGCGCCCGCCATGCGGCAGCCGACATGAAATCCGTAGGCGCAGTACACGACGACGGGTTCGGACTTCGAGAGCTCCTTCATCCATTCCTGCAGCTTCTCGGGATCGCGCCACGTCGCCCCTTCGACGATCTCCTGCGTGCGATACGCATACGACGCCGGCCGCGCATCGATGATCTGGACGTTGCCGCCGCCGTCGATCATCGCCTTCACTTCCTCCAACGCCACCGAGGGAATGTGCGCGAACTCCGGTTGCACCAGCGGCCGCGGCGCCGCGGCGCGCTGCGCATCCTCGTACCTGTCGTTGGCCGACTTCCAGTCGATGTTGCGCATGAACGCGGCGACGTACGCCTTCACGTTCGCGCCGAAATCGATGTGGTACGCGTGCTCGTACATGTCGAGCGCGACGATCGGCACGCCGCCCGGGATCGCTTGCGTGTGCTCGGCGGCGTACTGGTTCACGAGGCGCTTGTCGCGCGGAACGTAGGTGAGGACGACCCAGCCGGAGCCGCCGCCCAGGCCCTGCGCCATGGCGACGAACTCGGTCCTCCAGCGCTCGACGCTGCCGAAGTCACGCGTGAGCGCATCGGCGAGCGCCGCGTTCACCTGCCCATCGCCGCCAAGGCTCGCGAAATAAAGCTCGTGCAGGAGCGTCGAGTTGAGCGCGACCAGCTCTTCGCGTTTCAACGCGTTGTAGAGCGCGGGCGGCGCGCTCGCCGGATCCAGCGCGCCCAGCTGCGCGGCGATGGAATTCAGGCGGCGAACGGCGCCACCGTAGTTGTTTTCGTAGTGGGACTCGATCAGCCGCAACGAAAGGCTGTTCAACGTCCACGGACGGCAGTGAAGCGGAGCGAGGGTGTACGGCATGGTGCCTCCAAGAACAGGTGGGTGCCCACGCTCGCGTCTGGCGAGCGCCGCAGGAGTTGGACGGGGCACCGTCTTGGAGGGATTGGATCCCGGGGGTCCTGTCGGCCCCCACGAAAATCATACGCCGGTGGAGCGGGTGAAGGGAATCGAACCCTCGTATGCAGCTTGGGAAGCTGCCGTTCTGCCATTGAACTACACCCGCGCTCCGCGAAATTTTACGGCAGTTGGCGCCCTCCGGCGACCGTTCGTCGCAAACACCCCGCGCGACCCGTGCCGGCCGCCTAGCCTCCCGGTTCCCCACCGGAGGACCCATGGAAGACATCACCCAGCACCCCCGCTACCGCGAAGCGCGCCGCCACGCCTGCAAGGTCCGCGGCTTCTACACCCACCTCGCCGTCTACCTCCTGGTGAACGGCGCCCTCATGGGCTTCAACTACGCCACGAGCCCGGGACGCATCTGGTTCGTGTGGTCCACCTTCGGCTGGGGAATCGGCCTCCTCGCCCACGCGCTGTCGGTATTCGCCTTCGGCGGCTGGCTCGGCGGACGTTGGGAGGAGCGCAAGATCCGCGAATACCTGAAACGCCACCCGTGAAGGTAGGATTGACCGCACCCATGCCACCTTCTTCCGTGACGCCGCCCATCTCCTGTGAACGCGAGCGCGGCGGACACCCGCTCGAGATCATCCCCGCATTCCGGCGCTTCACGCCGGGGCCGGCGCGCGACGTTGCGTACACCTTCATCTGGAACATGGCGCTGGGCACCATCTTCTGGCTGATCGCCATCACGGTCTCGCCGCGGCACAACCTCAACACCGAGTACTTCATCTGGAACCAGATCGTGGCGCAATCCATCGGCTACACGATCCACGGGCTGTTCGAGATCGGCCGGCTGCTGCGCATCGACCAGCTGGCGCGCCGCCTGGGCTGGGCGGCGACGACCCTCTACTACACGGGCGTGAGCACGGCGGGCGTGCTGCTGGGCTTCGGCATCGTGGCGGCGCTCACCGATCCCGGCATGTTCATCAACTGGCTGCGCGACCCGCGCATGCTGGCGTACATGGCGGGATCGAGCATCCTCATCTCGTTCGTGCTCTCGGTGGTGCTCTTCCTGCGCGAGCGGCGCGCGCGCGCCGAAGCCGAGCTCGAGCGCGAGAAGCTGCGCTCCGAGCGCATCGAGCGCGAATCCGTGCTGGCCAACCTGCGCGCGCTCCAGGCGCAGATCGAGCCGCACTTCCTCTTCAACACGCTCGCCAACGTGACGAGCCTCATCGACCCGGACCCCGCGAAGGCGAAGCGCATGCTGGAGAGCTTCATCCGCTTCCTGCGCGCATCGCTCGCCGCCACGCGCACCGAATCCACCACGCTCGGCGCCGAGGCCGAGCTGATCGCCGCCTACCTCGAGGTCCTGCAGGTGCGCATGGAAGGGCGCTTGCGCTTTTCCGTGCAGGTCCCGCCGGACCTCGCGTCGTTCATGCTGCCGCCGATGCTGCTGCAGCCGGTCGTCGAAAATGCGATACGGCACGGCCTGGAGCCCAAGGTGGACGGCGGCGAAGTTTCGCTCACGGCGCGGCGCGAGGGAAGGAGCGTCGTGGTGGAGATCGCCGACAGCGGCGTGGGCTTCGCCTCGACCACGCGGGGCGGCGTCGGGCTTACCAACCTGCGCGAGCGCCTGCGGCTGCTCTTCGGCGAGCGCGCCGCGCTCGAGATCGCCGAGCCGGGCGCCAACGGCGCGCGCGTGCGCGTGATGCTTCCCGCATGAAGGCGCGCGCGCTCATCGCGGACGACGAACCGCACCTCGCGGCCGACCTGCGTGATCGCGTCCAGGGGCTGTGGCCCGAGCTCGAGATCCTTCCGCTCGCCGCCAACGGGGTGGAAGCGCTGCGCGCGGTCACCGAGGACGAGCCCGATGTCGCATTCCTCGACATCCGCATGCCGGGGTTGACGGGCATCGAGCTTGCGCGGCGCATCGACACGCGCACGCACATCGTCTTCGTGACCGCATTCGACCAGTACGCGGTGGAGGCCTTCGACCGGGAGGTCATCGACTACCTCCTGAAGCCCGTCACCGACGAGCGGCTTGCGCGTTGCGTGGAGCGCCTGAAGAGGAAGATCGGCGACGCCGAGAAGCCGCCCGGGCTGCAGGAAATGCTGGCCAAGCTCGCGCGCGCCATGCCGGCGGTCCCGGGAAAGCTGCGCTGGGTCCGCGCATCCAAGGGCGAGCTGGTGCAGCAGATCGCGGTGGACGACGTGCTCTACTTCCAGGCCTCGGACAAGTACACCTGCGTCATGACGCGCGAAGGCGAGTCGCTCATCCGCCTGCCGCTGGCCGAGCTGGCCACCCAGCTGGACGCGCAGACCTTCTGGCAGATCCATCGCGGAACCGTCGTGAACATGAACGAGGTCTCGGCCACGCGGCGCGACCTCGGCGGGCGCGTGTTCGTGAAGCTCAAGGACGGGAAGACGGAGCTGCCGGTGTCGCGGGCGTACGCGCATCTCTTCAAGCAGATGTAGGCCCTATAATTTGGCATGGCCATCCGCATCACCCTGAACGGCGCCGCCCGTGACCTGCCTGCCTCGCTGAACTTCGAGCAGCTCCTGGAGGAGCTCGCCCTCAACGGCAAGCGCCTCGCGATCGAGCGCAACGGCGAGATCGTTCCGCGCAGCGCGTTCGGCGATTCGCGCGTCGCCGACGGCGACCGGATCGAGGTGGTCATCGCGGTAGGAGGCGGTTGATGGACAAGCTCGTCGTGGCCGGCAAGAGTTATTCGTCGCGGCTCCTGGTGGGTACCGGGAAGTACCGTGATTTCGACGAGACGCGCCGCGCCATCGAGGCGAGCGGCGCGGAGATCGTGACCGTCGCCATCCGCCGCACGAACATCGGCCAGAACGCGAACGAGCCGAGCCTGCTCGAAGTCCTGCCGCCGTCGAAGTACACGATCCTTCCCAACACGGCGGGCTGTTACACCGCGCAGGACGCGGTTCGCACCCTGCGGCTCGCGCGCGAGCTCCTGGACGGCCACGCCCTGGTGAAGCTCGAAGTGCTGGGCGACGCGGAAAGCCTCTACCCGAACATGCCCGAGACGCTCGCCGCGGCGACCACGCTGGTGGCCGAAGGCTTCCAGGTGATGGCGTACTGCAGCGACGACCCGATCATGGCGAGGCAGCTGGAGGAATTGGGCTGCGTCGCGGTGATGCCGCTCGCATCGCTCATCGGCTCCGGCATGGGCATCCTCAATCCCTGGAACCTGCAGATCATCATCGACCGGGTGCGCGTGCCCGTGCTGGTGGATGCGGGCATCGGCACGGCATCCGATGCGGCCATCGCGATGGAGCTGGGCTGCGACGGCGTCCTCATGAACACCGCCATCGCGAAGGCGAAGGAGCCGGTGCGCATGGCGCGCGCGATGAAGCTCGCCGTCGAAGCGGGGCGAGAGGCGTTCCTCGCCGGTCGCATGGCGAAGAAGCCGTACGAGGCGAGCGCCAGCTCGCCGACCTCAGGATTGATCCAGAAAAGCGCCTAGAAGCGCCAGGAAAGTCCGACGGAGACGAGATCCGTCTCGACCTGCGCGTCGAGCGGCGTGCCGAGCGGAGAGTAGCGCTCCACCTCCGCCTTGATGCCCAGGGACTTGGTGAAGTCGTAGCGCACGCCCATGCCATAGCGCCAGCGCGTGCCGCGGGAGGACGAGTCGCCGAGGAGCGAAGTGGAGTACTGGGCGAACGCGTTGCGCGACTCGCCGCGGTAGGCGCCCAGGCGCCCGTAGAAGGAGAAGCTGCGCCATGGCAGCATCGCGACCGTATCGACGCCGAAGCCGGTGCTGCGGAACGCGGAGCTGAGGTTCGGGTTGGTCGAGAAGAAATCGCCGGACGTGCGGCCGAAATCGACGAATTGCGTCTCGACGGCGAGGAATCGCGAATACTGGTAGCCGAGCTTCAGGCGGTAGCCGCCATCGCCTACGCCGTTCAGGCGCTGGGTCGCGAAGGAGGGAACGGGCTCGGCGGCGAGGGAGATGGAACCGGCCGGGTGCGCGTCGGAAGTCTTGGGGGGCTTGAGGCCGCCCACGTAGTCCTCCGCCGTGGCCGCGAATGCGATCGAAGCCAGTGCTACGGCGGCAAGCGATGTGCGATGCGCCATTGTTGTCCGCGTCCTTTTAGGCCAATTTAGGCCCCGCCCCAGGCGGTGTCAAACTTGGACTGTTGCAAAAACGCTCGGTGCCCGAAGGTGCCGGTTTTCGTGTCCAACTTTTCATCTCCTGAAACCGTGACGCATCCGCCCATCCGCAGCTACGTGCTGCGCCAAGGCCGCTTTTCACCGGGCCAGCAGCGGGCGTACGCGGAGTTGATGCCGCGCTTCGGCATCTCGTACTCGCCGCACCCGCTGGATTTCGCGCAGGCCTTCGGGCGGCGCGCGCCGGTCGTCGCGGAAGTGGGGTTCGGCATGGGAGAGACCACCGCTCGTATCGCGACGCAGAATCCGCAAACCAATTACCTGGGCATCGAAGTGCACGCGCCCGGCGTGGGAAGCCTGCTGAAGCAGGTGGGCGAGGCGGGACTGCAGAACGTGCGCGTCGTGCGGCACGACGCGGTCGAGGTGATGCGCGAGATGATCCCCGCCGCATCGCTCACCGCAATCCACGTGTTCTTCCCGGATCCGTGGCCCAAGAAGCGCCACCACAAGCGCCGCCTGCTGCAGCCCGCCTTCGTGTCCCTCGCGGCCTCGCGGCTGGTGCCCGGCGGCATCTTCCACGTGGCGACGGATTGGGAGGAATACGCAAACGAAGTGCTGGCGGTTTTCCTTGCCACGCCGGAGCTGGAGAACACCGCCGAAGGGTTCGCGCCGCGTCCCGGCGCGCGGCCCGAGACCAAGTTCGAGCGGCGCGGATTGAAGCTGGGCCACGGCGTATGGGACGTCGTGTTCAAGAAAAGGGCTTGAAGATGAACAGGCGTTACTGGATGGCCGGTGTCGGCGCGTTGAGCATCACCTCGATCATTTCGGAAGCGCTCGCGAAAGGCGAGCCCGCGCGCGGAAAGATCATGAAAACGATCCTCGAGGACAACGGCTTTTCCCTCGGCCGTCACATAAGCGGCCGATAAATATATCTCGTGCCGGTACACCCTGCCGCCGTGGTTCACGCAGCCTTTGTCATCGAAGATCGAATAGCTGAGATCCGGGCGAGCGCGGTAGCCCCCGCAAAACGGCAGATTCTGGAATCTCACGTCGGAGACCGTTCTCTCCCGGCGCATC
>Ga0207674_10005716_pt1 | contig 14741 bp, 12 predicted proteins | sample KBSCornC72_FD_184303 | JGI IMG/M metagenome (GOLD analysis project Ga0207674, IMG submission 184303) | Corn rhizosphere microbial communities from Kellogg Biological Station, Michigan, USA - KBS Corn C7-2 (SPAdes) (version 2) | ecosystem: Host-associated > Plants > Roots > Rhizosphere > Soil ... | reverse complement strand
CTGGCCGGCCGGCAGTTTCTGGGCGACGGCGGCGAGATCCCAGGGCCCTGGCGTCTTGGCGGCGCCAAACACCGCCGACCAGTCGCCATCTCGGCGCCCGGGCAGCACCAGCAGCTCGCCGGGCTTGGCCTTGAACTGCGCGGCGGCGGCGAGGGTGCGGATCTGGGGCGGCTGAGCCTTCAGCCAGGCGTCGAAGCCGTCGGCGCCGATCGGGGTCAGGCCGTGGGCGGGTTCGCCGCGATCGGGCAGCAGCAGGGCAGAGAAATCGGTCATCGGATCCTTACCGATCGAGCAGGATGTGCATGCGCGCTGTCGCGATCGGGCGGGATCGGTCATCCTGCCAGCATACCGCGGCAGCGTTGGCGACCCGTTTGCCGATCCGGACGATGTGCGCGACGGCATGGGTGTCGATCGGCACCGCGCCGCGCAGATAATCGACCGCGATGTTGATGGGCTTCATCCGGGGCAGCGGTTCGTTGCGGAACTCGGCGGTCAGCGCCTCATAGCAGGCCATTTCGAGCAGACCGCCGATCACGCCGCCATGGACGAAGCCGGGCCGGCCCTCGATCTCCTGGCTCCAGCTTACGGTCAATATCGGCTCTCCGGTCGCCCGGTTGCGTCGTGCGCCGATCATGTCGGCATAGGGTGATCCTGCCGCCATCGTTCAATCCCCGGTAAAGAAGAAGGTGGCGAGCGCATGGGCGACGGGATCGTCGGCGTTCCCGTCATGCGCCAGGCACCGGACGAAGGAGACGCTGCGCGCGATCCGGTAGCAGGTCGCCCGGGCGACGATCGCCTTGCCGGGCGGGGCGGCGCGGACATAGTCGACCCGGAGATCGAGCGTCGCCATCGGCCGCAGCACCTTGCGCCGCGCGACGATCGAGAGCCCACAGGCGCTGTCGATCAGCGAGATGACCGGCCCGGATGCCAGCACACCGCTATCGTTGATCGCCAGTTTCGGCTGGTAATCGAAGGCAAGTTCCACCCAGTCATCGCCATGATCGACATAGCGCAGGCCGATCTGCGAGGTGTGGCCGGAGACCATCCGCTCGACACCGGCGATATTGAAGAAATCCGCCATGAAACCGGCATAGGACGTTGCGCGGCCCGTGCAACCCCTGTCGGCGCGGGCAGCGCCGTCAGATCGTCGTCTGCGATCCCAGTTCGACGACGCGATTGGGCGGAATGCGGAAGAAGTCGGTCGGGTCGGACGCGTTGCGATAGAGGAATATGAACAGCAGATCCTGCCAGAAAGGCATACCGCTATGCTTCGACGGGCGCAGCGTCGAGCGGCCGATGAAATAACTGGTCTGCATCGGCTCCAGCTTGTTGCCGCCATGGCGCAGGGCGAAGGCCAGATCGCGCGGGATGTCCGGGCTTTCCATGAAGCCGTAATTGATGACGGCGCGCGTGAAATTCTCGTCGATATTGGTCATGTCCAGCCGCTTGGCGGCGGGCACGGCAGGGGTGTTCATCGTATTGATGGTCAGCGCCAGGTTGCGCTCGTGCAGGATCTTGTTGTGCTTCAGGTTGTGGAGCAGGGCGCTCGGCGCTGCCTGCAGGTCCGACGAGAGGAAGATGGCCATGCCGGGGACGCGCTCGGGTGGGCGCGCGCGCAGCATGCGGGCGAGCTCCTCCAGCTCGATCGCCTGACTCTGGTCGATCGCCAGCAGCAGGTTGCGGCCGCGCACCCAGGTCGCGATCAGCAGGCCGACGCCGAGCGCGATCAACAGCGGCACCCAGCCGCCCTCGAAGACGCGCAGGATGTTCGCCCCGAAGAAGAACAGGTCGAGCAGCAGCAGCGGCAGGATCACCGCCAGGGTCAAGGGCATGCCCCAGCCCCAGCTTCGCCGGACGACGAGGAAGCCCAGGCAGGTCGTCACGACCATCGTGCCTGTCACCGAGATGCCGTAGGCGGCGGCCATGGCCGAGGAGGATCCAAAGCCCAGCACGAGGATGATGACGCCGATGAACAGCAGGGTGGTTATCGTCGGCAGGTAGATCTGGCCCGCGGCGTGCTCGGATGTCTGGCGGATTTTCAGGCGCGGCAGCAGGCCGAGCTGGATCGCCTGGCGGGTGAGGGAATAGGCGCCTGTGATGACCGCCTGGCTGGCGATCACCGTGGCGCAGGTGGCCAGCAGCACCAGCGGAATGCGGGAGACCCCCGGCGCCATCAGGAAGAACCAGTCCTGGTTGGTGAACACCGCCCCGCGTGCCGCGGCGACCTCCAGTCGATGGAGGGCGAAGGCGCCCTGGCCGAGATAATTGAGCGACAGCGCCGGGAAGACGACGAACAGCCAGCCGAGCCGGATCGGCTGCGCGCCGAAATGGCCCATGTCGGCGGTCAGCGCCTCGGCCCCGGTCACCGTCAGGAAAACTGCGCCGATCACGTACATGCCCGCCATGCCGTGATTGGCGATGAACAGCACGCCATAATGGGGCAGCAGAGCCGACAGGATCGTCGGCTGATCGGCGATGTGGATCAGCCCGATCCCCGCGATGGTGATGAACCACAATAGGCAGATCGGGCCGAACAGCCGGCCGACCAGCGCGGTGCCGCGCGCCTGCATCAGGAACAGCCCGATCAGGATGGCGCAGGTGATGAGGATGATCTCGTTCTGCGAGATGGCGTGTTTCAGCCCGGGGATGGTGCGCAGTCCTTCGACGGCGGACAGCACGGAGAGCGCCGGGGTGATCGCGCCGTCGCCGTAGAACAGCGCCGCGCCCGCCGCGCCCAGCGCGAGCACCAGCCGGTGCCGCTTGCGGGTCGAGCGCTGGGCGAGCGCCATCAGCGCCAGCACGCCGCCTTCGCCGCCATTGTCGGCGCGCATCAGGAACAGCACATATTTGCAGGTGACGACCAGGATCAGGGCCCATAGCGCGAGGCTGAGCACGCCCAGTATCTCGCCCGCGACGATGCCGTCGGCGGCGGCCTGGCCCAGAGCCTCGCGAAAGGCGTAGATAGGGCTCGTCCCGATGTCGCCGAATACCACCCCCAGCGCGGCCAGAGTCAGCGCCGTCATCGTTTCCTTGTGGCGCGGATTCCCCGTTTGCGGGCCATCGGCGTCGGCCATGTCACTTCGCATCAAGCTGCCTCGGAAGCGCGAAATCGGCGCGGAGTAGGCCCGTAGCGACAATAATGCACGCGGAATCTCTTCGCACTTCGGCATTGTTTGCGTGGCGGAAGCAATCGCGGTAAAGGCGGGTCCGAACTGCCCCGGTGGCGCGTCCGAATCGACGTTGTCTCCGGGGCTTCTCTGTTTCCCGAGCCCCGGAGGCCCGATCCATGACCCGCCGCCGCCAGATCTACGAAGGCAAGGCCAAGATCCTCTATGAGGGCCCCGAACCGGGCACGCTGATCCAGTATTTCAAGGACGACGCGACCGCGTTCAACGCCCAGAAGAAGGGCACGATCAACGGCAAGGGCGTGCTCAACAACCGGATTTCCGAGCATATCTTCACCCTGCTGGGCATGATCGGCGTGCCGACCCATTTCATCCGGCGGCTCAACATGCGCGAGCAGTTGATCCGCCAGGTCGAGATCGTTCCGATCGAGGTGGTGGTGCGCAATGTCGCCGCCGGCTCGCTGACCAAGCGACTGGGGATCGAGGAGGGGACGCAGCTGCCCCGCACGATCATCGAATATTATTACAAGGACGATGCGCTCGGCGATCCGATGGTGGCCGACGAGCATATCGCCTGTTTCGGCTGGGCCAGCCAGGAGGAGATGCACGACATCGCCGACATGGCGATCCGGGTGAACGACTTCATGTGTGGCCTGTTCGCCGGCATCGGCATCCGGCTGGTCGATTTCAAGCTCGAGTTCGGCCGCTTCTGGGACAATGACTATAGCCGTATCATCCTGGCTGACGAAATCAGCCCCGACGGATGCCGGCTGTGGGACATCGCCACGGGCGAGAAGCTGGACAAGGACCGCTTCCGTCAGGATCTGGGCGGCGAGGTGGAAGCCTATCAGGAGATCGCCCGCCGGCTCGGCCTGATGCCCGACGGTGAAAATATGATCCTCGACCTCGAAAGCCACCGGAAGAATCGCGGCAAGTAATTCAAGCACTTACAGCGTGACGGTTCGAACCTTTTGTGAACCGTCACGCTTTGCCGCAATCCTGCCACATTAGGCCGCAGCGCCTATTTACAACCGCACAGCTAGAGATAGCATCCTCTTCGATCCGCGGCTTCTCCAGCCCGCGAGTCTGGGAGGCCCGGAAGCATGGCGACGTCCCGTTTCGAACATCCGTCAGCCGCGCCGGTGGCCTTGCTGCTGCCTGATCTCGATTGCGAGGAGCCCGGCTATTGGCAGGATCATTGGATCGCCAGCCGGATCGATTGCCGGCCCGTCGATCTTGGCCACGCCCGCCGGCCCGATCGGAACAGCCTCGTCTCGCGGCTCGATCACGCCATGCGCGGCATCGATGCGCCGCTGATCCTGGTCGGCCATGGCGTAGGCGCCTTGGCGATCGCCGCATGGGCCGGTCTGATGAGCAACGAGAGCGAGGTCGCGGTGGCCGGGGCGCTGCTGATCGGTCCCTGCGATGCGAGCGCAGACGGGGCCGATGTCCGCTTGCAGCAATTCGTGCCGCTGCCTGCCGCGATATTCTCTTTCCCGGCGCTCGTCGTGGCCAGCGACGACGATCCCGGGATATCGGTCGATCGCGCCTTCAGCCTCGCGCGGCAATGGGGCGCTGGCTTCGCGCGGATGGGGGCGTGCGGCCATTTCCGACCGTCCGATGGCCTCGGCTGGTGGTCTGAGGGAGAGGATCTGCTCGATCGCTTCATCGGTCTGGTGGAGCCCGGCCGAACCCGGGGCATGCCCGATCTCGACGGCTTCGCCGTTCTGCCAGGGCGGGCCGCCGCCGGCACCCCCTTGATGTTCCGTCCCTAGCGGACGGGTGGCGCCCCGTCCGCCCCATCTCCGGGGGGCGGGCGGGGTTTGCCGGCTCGCGGCCTCGTCGGGGGCCATGGCGAAGCTAAACTGTCTGCCCGCGAACATATTTCACATTGGCGTGCGCGCCGTCGTCGCACTATGGGGGCGGCGTCAAGGGCAGATCGCCGAGGTGGAAAGGACCGAATCATGAGCAGCCGGACGGAAGCGACGAAGATCGCACCGAACGATGCGTTCAACACCCAGACGGTGCTCTGGGTGAAGCACTGGAACGAACATCTCTTCAGCTTTGCGGTGGATCGCCCGCCGTCCTTGCGCTTTCGCTCGGGCGAATTCGTGATGATCGGCCTGCCGACCGAGGCGCGTCCGCTGCTGCGCGCCTATTCGATCGCCAGCCCGTCCTATTCCGACGAGATCGAGTTTCTGTCGATCGCGGTGGAAGACGGTCCGCTGACCTCGCGGCTGCGCAACATCATCGCGGGCGACGAGATCTATGTCGCGCGCAAGACGACCGGAACGCTGGTCGCCGACGCGCTCACCCCGGGTAAGCGGCTCTTCCTTCTTTCCACCGGCACCGGCCTCGCGCCCTTCCTGTCGGTGATGCGCGATCCGGACATCTACGAGCGCTATGAGCAGGTCGTGATCGTGCACAGCGTGCGCCATCTCAGCGACCTCGCTTTCCGGGACGTGCTGGAAAGCCGGCTGGCGGGTGATCCGCTGGTCGAGGAGGAGGCGGCCGCCAAGTTCCGCTACATCCCCATCGTTACTCGCGAGCCCTTCCCCCGTCAGGCGCGCATCACGACGCTGATGGAGAATGAAGGGCTGTTCGACGGGGTCGACGGCGACAAGAGGCTCGATCCGGCGACCGACCGGGTGATGATGTGCGGCAGCATGGACATGATCCGCGATTGTTCGGCGATCCTTGAGCGGCTCGGCTTCGAGGAAGGCTCGAACGCCAAGCCCGCCGACTTCGTGATCGAGAAGGCCTTCGTCGGCTGACGTCCCGTGCTGAGCGAGGCGATCAGCCCTCGCTCTCGGCGGGCGGGGCGGCGATCGGCTCGCCCAATGCCTCCAGCTTCAGGCGATAGACGTCGGCAAGGCGCAGATGCTGCTGACGTGCGCTGTCGGAGGTGGCGGCCCGCGCGGCCGAGACCTCTTCCCAATAACGCCACCGATAGAATTCGGACGAATCCGAATCGTCGAGTATTATCACGCCTTAGCTCTTCGTTTCACGAAGCAGCGCGCGATAAAGACGAACCGGCCCTCTTCCAAGTAAACAAATGTACATCAATATAGATTAGGAAATTTGCGCGTGTAGGGCACGCACGCCGCACGATTTTATTGTGCGCCACGCGGCCGCTGCCGCGAAGGAGTGTCGGCCGAGGGTTTTCTGACGCGATGTCAGGGGCGGGGCCGTAACAACAGGTCCAGCCAGCCCGGAGCCGCACTCTCGCGCTCCAGCCGCGGATAACGGTTCCCTCCATAATAAGGTATCGCGACGGAGCGATATTGGTCGCCGCGCCGGATCACCAGCTGGATCGGCTCACGGGTGGAGACAGCATCGTCGATCTGCGCGGCCAGCCGGCCGCCGTCATAGGCCTGGCCCGCCACGGCGACGATGCTGTCGCTGTTGGTGATGCCGGCGGCGAAGGCCGGGCCGCCCCAGATCACCTGCTCGACTCCGCGATCGCCATTGTCGATGGTCAGGCCCAGCGAATGGCTGAAGTCGGCGATTTTGCGGCGGCGTTCCTCGGTTTCCCAATAGGTGCTGGGCTTGTTCGAATAGACCAGCCGGTAGCCGCCCCGGGCGATCCAGTCGAGCGGCGCATGGGGGCGGGTCTGATCGACGCGGCTGGACAGGAAGCCCGCCCAATCATAGCTGGCGATGCCGTTCAACGCCGCAACCACGTCGTCGAAGCTGTAGGTGAGTGTGCCCCAGTCGCCGTCGCGCATGCCGAAAAAGGCGCGCGCGAAATCATCGAGCGAGCGCTTGCCGCCGGTCAGTTCGCGCAATTGCATGTCGACATCGAGCCAGACCAGCATGCCCTCATTGTAATAATCCTCCGATCGCTGAAGGCTGGTCCAGGGCTGCGGGCGGCGCGCGGCGATGATCGGATCGTTGGTCGTGTCGATCAGCGGGCGCCACTGCCGGCCCGGCCGCGTATCGAGCTGCGCCGCCGCCATCGCCAGCGCGGAGAGCGTGTCTTCCGGCGAAACGAGCCCCGATCGCGCCTGTAGCACATAGCCCCAGAACTGCGTCTGCCCCTCATAGACCCACAGCAGCGAATTGCGCATCGGCACGCTGTAATCGGGCGTGTAGAGATCGGCCCCGCGCCGGTATTTGCCGTTCCAGCTGTGCGCATATTCGTGCGGCAGCAGGTTGTGGCGCTGGGCCTGCTCGTCCCAGCGGGTGAAATAGCCCGTGGCGACGCCATTCTCGCTCGATCGCTGATGCTCCAGCCCGATTCCGCCCAGGCGGTCGCTGATGAACAGCAGGAAATCATAATGATCGTAATGCTCGGCGCCGAACAATCGGGTCGCCTGATCCACCAGCCGGCGATGCGCGGCGATCTGCTGGTCGGTCGCCTGCAGCTCCGCGGCGGTGTCGGCGGCGATGTTGAGCCGCACTTTCTGGCTCAGCTGGATCTGGCGATAGTGGCGGCCAGCGAGCATCGGGCTATCGACGAGCGTCTCGAAGCTGACCGGACGAAAGGCGATCCGGCCGGCGGCCGGCGGCGACAGCGGTTCGAGCGCGGTGCCAAGGCCCCAGCCAGCGGGCAGCTCCGCGCTCGGCGCAACCATGATGCGCCGCGTGAAATAGCCTGCCGGATAGAAGGCGACGAGGTTCCACTGGAGGTTGAGCATGTCGCCGGTCATCACGACGCGGCCCTGGGCCGACGTGGTGGGCGATACATAGTCGAAGCTCAGGGTGATGGCGGTCGCGCCGCCGGGCACATCGACCGCGATCGCGTAGACGTCCACCGGATCGCGCTTCCAGGCGAGCGGGCGGCCATTGGCGCTGATCGAAAGATTGGCGATGTCGTCGATCGGGCCGCGCGGCGCGTGATTGCCCGGAAGCCATTGCGGATAGAGCAGGTAGAGCCGGCCGGGCGCAGCCGGGATCGTCTCCGTGACCTTGAAGATGCCGCGCGTCACGTCGGTGGCGTCGACCGCCAGATCGATCGTGCCGGGGAAAGCGAGGTCGCGGGCGGCCGGGATCGCCCGTTCGATCGGCAGGGGCTGCGGCAGGCTCATCTCGATGGCCGACGCCGGGGCGGACATCGCGGCCGCCGCAAGAACGGCGCAGGACAACAGGGGGGCGAAACGCATCGGCTGAACGGAATCCGTTATGTTTATGGATCGACCATGCCGGTTTGCCAGCCGTTCGTCACCCCCCTGGGATCGCTCAGGATTCAGCCACGGCGCGGACGGCAGCGCTCGACGCGGATTTCGTCGGTTGCCGGCCAGGCCTGATGCTCGGCCCACCATTTGATTGCCGTGGCGATGCCTTCGCGCATCTGCCGGGCGCGGGTGGCCATATCGTATGAGCTTATCTGTTTCATCGTCGCCTCCTCATTTTCGACGATGTTCCAGATATGGATATTCCTTTGTCTCGGCCAATCGTTTATGCGCCGTCCTAGATAAGGTGAGTTTATCTGCATGCCGCGATTGATTCCGCCCCTGAGCGCGGTGCGCGTGTTCGAGGCCGCCGCGCGTCACCTGAACTTCACCCGCGCCGCCGAAGAGCTGGGGATGACCCAGGCGGCGGTGAGTTATCAGATCCGGATAATCGAGGACCGGCTGGACGCGCCGCTGTTCGTGCGGACCGGCCGGCGCGTGTCGCTGAGCCCGGCGGGGCAGCGGCTGGCCCCCCAGGTGTCGGCTGCGTTCGATCTGCTCGATGAAGCCTTCGCCAAGGCGCGCCAGACCGAAGGCGGGGTGCTGACGATCAGCGCCGCGCCGGGCGTCGCCGCCGGCTGGTTGGGGCCTCGGCTGGCGCGCTTCCAGATCGCCAAGCCCGACCTCGCAGTGCGCCTGCTCGCCAGCAACGAACTGGTCGACTTCGCGCGCGACGAGGTCGATGTCGGCATCCGCATCGGGCAGGGCGAATGGCCGGGCCTGCGCGCGGTGGAAATGTTCCCGGCCGAATTCACGCCGATGTGCAGCCCGGCCTATCTGGAGCGGATAGGGCCGCTCACAGACCCCGGACACCTGCTCGACGCGCTGCGCATGAATTCGGACGATGTCTGGTGGCGATCCTGGTTCGGCCAGGTCGGTGTCGATGTGCCCGACGATTTCAGCCGCCGGTCGATCCACGTCGATTCGCAGGTGATCGAGGGCATGGCGGCGCTGGCGGGCGACGGGCTGGCGATGCTCACCCCGCGTTTCTGGCCGTTCGAGCTGGCCACCGGGCGGCTCGTCCAGCCCTTCCCGCATGTCGGCCGCAACGGCAGCTTCTGGCTGGTCTATCCCGAGCACCGGCACAACGCCGCCAAGGTGAAAGCCTTCCGCGAATGGTTGACGAGTGAGGTGCGCCCGGGCTGAGCGGGTGCGGCGGCCGGCCCCGTCCTTGACCCGCCGCACGCCCCACGCCAAAGGGCGCGTGTATTTCCTGCACGTCCGAAGGACTCCGCCTTGGCGACCAAGCCGCTTTCGTTCCAGCGCCTGATCCTGACGCTTCACGATTACTGGAGCGATCAGGGCTGCGTCATCCTCCAGCCCTATGACATGGAGATGGGCGCGGGCACCTTTCATCCGGCGACCACGCTGCGCGCGCTGGGCCCCAATCCGTGGAAGGCCGCCTATGTCCAGCCGTCGCGCCGCCCGACCGACGGCCGCTATGGTGAGAACCCCAACCGGCTGGGACATTATTATCAGTATCAGGTGATCCTGAAGCCGAGCCCCGCCAATCTCCAGGAGCTTTATCTCGGGAGCCTCGAGCGGATCGGCATCGATCCGCTGGCGCACGACATCCGCTTCGTCGAGGACGATTGGGAAAGCCCGACCCTGGGCGCGTGGGGCCTCGGCTGGGAGGTCTGGTGCGACGGGATGGAGGTGACCCAGTTCACTTATTTCCAGCAGGTCGGCGGCTTCGACTGCAAGCCGGTGGCGGGCGAGCTGACCTATGGGCTCGAGCGGCTGGCGATGTACATCCAGGGCGTCGACCGGGTCTATGACCTCGCCTTCAACGACGAGGGCGTGACCTATGGCGACGTCTTCCTGGAGAATGAGCGCCAGTTCAGCGCCTATAATTTCGAGGCCGCGAACACCGAGCTGTTGTTCAAGCAGTTCACCCAGGCCGCCGATGAGTGCAAGGCGTTGCTGGAGCGCGAGACGCCGTTGCCGCTGCCCGCCTATGACCAGGCGATCAAGGCGAGCCACATCTTCAACACCTTGCAGGCGCGCGGCGTGATCTCCGTTGCCGAGCGGCAGGCCTATATCGGCCGGGTTCGCGAGCTGGCGAAGGGGGCCTGCGCGGCGTGGATGAGCCATAATGGGTGGACAGAATGATCGTGGCGGATTTCCTGCTCGAACTCCTTTCCGAGGAAATCCCGGCGCGCATGCAGGAGAAGGCGTCGGCCGATCTGGCGCGGCTTTTCAACGAGGAGCTGGCGAAGGCCGGGCTGAAGCCTGAGCGTATCACCAGCTATGCGACCCCGCGCCGGCTCGCGCTGATCGCGCATGGCCTGCCGCTGGCGACGGCCGCCGTCTCCGAGGAGACCAAGGGGCCGAAGGCCGGGGCGCCGCCGCAGGCGCTGGAGGGCTTCCTCCGCAAGACCGGACTGACGCAGGATCAGCTGGTCGAGCGCGATGGCGTCTATTTCGCCATCGTCGAGAAGCCGGGCCGCGAGACCGCCGCAGTGCTGGCCGAGGCGGTTCCGGCGATCGTCCGCGCCTTTCCCTGGCCCAAGTCGATGCGATGGGGCACGGCATCGGCCTCGACCGGATCGCTGCGCTGGGTGCGTCCGCTGCAAGGCATCGTCGCGCTGCTCGGCGAGGAGATCGTGCCGATCGAGGTCGACGGCGTCACCAGCGGGGCCGCGACGGTCGGCCACCGTTTCCACCATCCGGGCGTCATCACCATCGGCAGCGCCGCGGACTATGTGGAAAAGCTGCGCGCCTGCCATGTGATCGTCGACCCCGCCGAGCGTCGCGACATCATTCGATCAGGTTCGGCGGAGCTCGCCGCCGAGGCGGGGCTGAGCGTGATCCCCGACGAGGGGCTCGTCGCCGAGAATGCGGGGCTCACCGAGTGGCCGGTGCCGCTGCTCGGCCATTTCGACCCCGCTTTCCTGGCGGTGCCGCGCGAGGTGATCCAGCTGACGCTGCGCACCAACCAGAAATATTTCGTGCTGAACGACGGCGAGGGCAAGCTCGCCCCCGCCTTCATCTGCACCGCCAACATCACTGCGCGGGATGGCGGCGCTGCGATCGTCGCGGGCAATGGCAAGGTGCTGGCGGCGCGGCTGTCCGACGCGAAATTCTTCTGGGAGCAGGATCTGAAGGTTCCGCTCGACGCCTATCTGCCCAAGCTTGAAGCGATGCTGTTCTACGAGGGCATGGGCAGCTTGCGCGCCAAGGCCGACCGCATCGCCGAGCTGGCTGCCTGGATCGCGACCACCTATTTCCCTGATCGCGATGCCGAGACTGCGCGTCGTGCGGGCCTGCTCGCCAAGGCTGATCTGGCAACGGCCATGGTCGGCGAATTCCCCGAGCTTCAGGGCGTGATGGGCGGCTATTATGCCGAGAAGGCGGGCGAGAAGCCCGGCACCGTCGCCGCGCTACAGCAGCAATATGTCGCGGCGGTCGAAGGCTGCATCCCGGCCTGCGTGGCGCTGGCGGACCGGGTGGACACGCTCGTGGCGTTCTTTGCCAAGGGTATCAAGCCTACGGGTTCGAAGGATCCGTTCGCGCTGCGCCGCGCGGCGCTCCAGATCATCCAGACCATCCTCGTCAACGGCACGCGGCTCAGCCTCGGCGCAGTCGTCGATCGGGCGAAAGCCGGCCTCCGCGCCGAGCTCGATACCGCCGAGCTGCTCGATTTCTTCGCCGACCGCCTCAAGGTCCAGCAGCGCGAGGCCGGCGTCCGCCACGACTTGATCGACGCTGTGTTCGCGCTGGGCGGGGAGGACGATCTCGTCCGGCTACTCGCGCGGGTGAAGGCGTTGCAGGCGTTCGTCGAAACCGAGGACGGCGCTAACCTGCTCGCGGGCTACAAGCGCGCCGCCAATATCCTGAAAAAGGAAGGCGGGGTGCCAGCGGGCGCCTCCGCAGCGCCCGGATACGCTCCGGAAGACGCGGAATCGGCACTGATCGCCGCGCTCGACGCGGCGGAGCCTAGGGCCGCCGCGGCGATCGAGGCAGAGGATTTCGCCGCCGCGATGTCGGCATTGGCGAGCTTGCGCGGGCCGATCGATGCGTTTTTCGACAAGGTCATCGTGAACGATCCCGACCCGACGAAACGAAATACGCGTCTCGCTCTGCTTGAAAAAATACGTGCTGCGGTGCACAACGTCGCCGACTTCTCGAACATCGAGGGCTGATTCGATTGCCGCGCTCCCCACGGGAGCGGGTCGTGATAGGGAAAGTGACGAGCGCATGAGCACGCAATATGTCTACCGCTTCGGCGGCGGCGTTTCGGACGGCGGCAAGGGCGACAAGAATCTGCTCGGCGGCAAAGGGGCCAATCTCGCCGAGATGGCGTCGATCGGCCTGCCGGTGCCCCCCGGCTTCACCATCTCGACCGAGATGTGCCAGCGCTTCTACGACGAGGGCGAGGCCTTCCCCGAGAGCCTGAAGGCCGAGGTCGCCAACGGCATCGCCCATATCGAGGCGATCACGAACAAGCGCTTCGGCGTTGCCGCCGATCCGCTGCTCGTCTCGGTCCGCTCCGGCGCGCGCGCGTCGATGCCGGGCATGATGGACACGGTGCTCAATCTCGGCCTCAACGACGAGACGGTGCGGGGGCTCGCCGCGGTGTCGGGCGACGCCCGCTTCGCGTGGGACAGCTATCGCCGCTTCATCCAGATGTATTCGGACGTCGTCCTCGAGCTCGATCATGGCGCGTTCGAGGAGGCGTTGGAAATCGCCAAGGAGGACAAGGGCTACCATCTCGACACCGAGATGACGGCGGCCGACTGGGAGGCATTGGTCGGCCGCTACCAGCAGTTGGTGGTGGAGATGTGGGACAAGCCCTTCCCGCAGGATGTCCATGAGCAGCTGTGGGGCGCGATCGGCGCGGTGTTCAAGTCCTGGCAGTCCGAGCGCGCGAAGGTCTATCGCCGCCTGAACGACATTCCCGGCGAATGGGGCACCGCCGTCAACGTCCAGGCGATGGTGTTCGGCAATATGGGCGACACCTCGGCTACCGGCGTCGCCTTCACGCGCGATCCGGCCAAGGGCGACCGCGCCTATTATGGTGAATTCCTCATCAACGCGCAGGGCGAGGACGTCGTCGCCGGCATCCGCACGCCGCAATATCTGACCCGCGAGGCCCGCGAGGCCGCCGGCGCCAAGCCCGCCTCGATGGAGGAGGCGCTGCCGCAGGTCTATGGCGAACTCGCGAAGGTGTTCGACCTGCTCGAGACCCATTATCGGGACATGCAGGACATCGAGTTCACCGTGCAGCAGGGCAAGCTCTGGATGCTGCAGACCCGCTCGGGCAAGCGCACCGCCAAGGCCGCGCTCAAGATCGCGGTCGACATGGCGAACGAGGGTCTCATCACCCAGGAAGAGGCGGTCGCCCGGGTCGATCCCGCCGCGCTCGACCAGCTACTCCACCCGACGCTCGATCCCAAGGCGGCGCGCGACGTTATCGCCAAGGGCCTGCCCGCCTCGCCGGGCGCGGCGTCTGGGCTAGTCGTGTTCGACGCCGAGACGGCGGCCGAGCGCGCCGAGCTGGGCGATGCCGTCATCCTCGTCCGGGTCGAGACCAGCCCGGAGGACATCCACGGCATGCACGCCGCGCGCGGCATCCTGACCGCGCGAGGCGGGATGACCAGCCACGCCGCCGTCGTGGCGCGCGGTATGGGCCGCCCCTGTGTCTCGGGCGTCGGCAATCTGGCGATCGACGCGAAGGCGAAGATCTTCCGCATCGCCGGCCGCGAGGTGCGTGAGGGCGACGTCATCACCATCGACGGCGCCACCGGAGAGGTGATGCTCGGTGCGGTGCCGACCGTCCAGCCCGAGCTGGCCGGTGACTTCGGCATCCTGATGGGCTGGGCCGACAAGGTCCGCCGCCTCAAGGTCCGCGCCAATGCAGAGACCCCGCTCGACTGCAAGACCGCGCGGATCTTCGGCGCGGAGGGGGTCGGCCTGTGCCGCACCGAGCACATGTTCTTCGATGCGAACCGCATCACCGCAGTGCGTCAGATGATCCTGGCGGAAGACGAGAAGGGCCGCCGCGTGGCGCTCGACAAGCTGTTGCCCGAGCAGCGCGCCGACTTCACCGAAATCTTCGAGATCATGGCCGGCCTGCCGGTGACGATCCGCCTGCTCGATCCGCCGCTGCACGAATTCCTGCCTCATGAGGAGGAGGAGTTCGCCGAGGTCGCCTCCGCGACTGGCATCGGCGTCGAGGCGCTCAAGCGCCGCGCGGCCGAGCTGCACGAGTTCAATCCGATGCTGGGACATCGCGGCTGTCGGCTCGGTGTGACCTACCCCGAAATCTACGAGATGCAGGCGCGGGCGATCTTCGAGGCGGCGTGCGACGTCGCGGCGAAGTCCGGCAGCGCTCCCATCCCTGAGGTGATGGTGCCCCTGGTCGCCACCCGCCGCGAGCTGGAGCTGATGAAGGCGGTGATCGACAAGGCGGCCACGGCCGTCTTCGCCGAGAAAGGCC
>Ga0207674_10005714_pt1 | contig 14742 bp, 19 predicted proteins | sample KBSCornC72_FD_184303 | JGI IMG/M metagenome (GOLD analysis project Ga0207674, IMG submission 184303) | Corn rhizosphere microbial communities from Kellogg Biological Station, Michigan, USA - KBS Corn C7-2 (SPAdes) (version 2) | ecosystem: Host-associated > Plants > Roots > Rhizosphere > Soil ... | reverse complement strand
GGTTGGCGGTACACTTCATTTTGTGATAAATAATCAAATTGGATGGTTAATTGGCCGGGGGCCAACACTGTTTCGAAAACAGTTGGTGTTATTGAACATAGCATGGGGATCGAGACCTCAGCCATCCGCCAGAATAACTCACCTTCGTATAGTGGATAATACAGAGGTTTCCTAAACCTTTAACGCGGGTTCGATTCCTGCAGGTGGGACCAAAACCACAGCCATGGAAGCATTACTAGACAAAACCGTAAATGTGCCAGCCTCTGAGATTTTCGAACTCGAAGGCTTGCTCGCCTCCAACGGGTTCCAATATTGCACAGTGTGGCTAGATGACAATCACTGTGTTCACATCCGTTTTCCTAACGAAGAAGAATATACAGTTTTCATCCTAAAGGGAATTCTTGATTTACTTACAGAAAAATCCGGTTACTACATTGTAGAGCCGGATTTCGACTTTATGTGTCGACTAGAAAAGAAATTAAAGACATACTCTAAATGCGATGAATATATCATTCGACAAGTAATGAAAGACAAGTAGATGCTTACAATTTATGTAGACTTCCCGGCCGACAGTGCCGCATATAATTTTCAACCCGGTGATGAAACAGGCGAACAAGCATTAGCACGTGAATTTGAACATCCGGTTAAATTCATTTGTAATTGTGCGGCTGGTTTGAGCGACGGAGATGTCTATGAAATCACATTCGAGACTGAGCATGAAGTAACTGCATTTATCCTTAAAACTGGATGCACGCTTTTAGAAAAAACTCGAATCGACGATTACAGGCATAGGAGATATTACCTCGACAACCATTACGAAAAGTATATGGTTAAATCGTGAAAAAGGGCCCAATGGGCCCTTTTGTTTTGGTTGATTTGGTTTAAGCCAAATTCAAATCAGCTTGACCGAGAGCGGTAGCAGGTTGTGTAGACCAGCTATAGCTAGAAATGTCGGTTGTGATTGGTGCACCAGTTTCTTGTGGAACTGTATTTGCAACGTTGTAAACATCGACACGGAACTGAGCAATCTTTGCGCATGGCAGTGCAGAACCACCGAAAGGTGTTGCAGTGATATAGCATTGACCTGGCATCAATGCGCCGACTGAATCGGCGTTAACCATGAAAACAATTTCCGACAATGTGCCGTCGCTTACAATGTAAGCAGCCGAGCCTGTTTGCTTAACAATATAAGCATTGGTTGCAGTTGTGCCGTCGGCGAACATTACGCCGTCAACAACGATTTGGTTACCAGCACTTGCTGACGGACCGAACCACTTTTTCTGAATAGGTCTTCCCATAGGGCCTCTCCTTTACTCTAAAATATGTGGAACAATTTCCGCATATGAGCTATTTATCTTCCTTCGCTTGACCCCGTGCGCTTTTGCTAGTAACATTTGGGCGAGCAACAACTTCTTCTAAGAAAGAACACACAAAATATGAAGTTAGACGTAGATGTCAATGAAGTAGTTTTGTCCAACGTGGGCACAACTGGCGAGTTTAGAATTAAGAATTCGGCCAAAGCATTTAAGATTCTGTCCGACGGTCTTTATTCCAACAAGATCCGAGCTATTATTCGTGAGCTGTCGTGTAATGCAGTAGATAGCCACACCGCAGCAGGTAAAAGTGATGTGCCGTTCGAGGTGCACCTTCCTACAATCCTTGAACCCTGGTTTGCCGTGCGTGACTTCGGTACTGGATTGGACGGTGATCAGGTAGTGAATATCTATACTACCTATTTCGAGTCTACAAAAACCGCATCCAATGATTTCATCGGTGCGTTAGGTCTCGGTTCCAAGAGCCCATTCAGTTACACAGAAAACTTCACTGTTACTGCTGTAAAGAATGGTACGAAGCGTATCTATTCTGCGTTCATTAACGAACAGGGCATTCCATGTGTTGCAGAAATGTCGGAAGAACTAACCGATGATCCAAACGGTGTGGAAGTTAAGTTCAGTGTCACCGACAGATATGACTATCAGAGTTTCCGACACGAAGCACAAGCAGTGTTTCAGTGGTTCAAGTTGAAGCCGATTGTTACTGGATTAGACGGTTTCACCCACACCACATTGACTTACAAGGAACGTAATATCGTTCCGGGTGTCCACGTTACAAACAGCTACGGAGAGTCGACTGCCATCATGGGCAATATCGCCTATCCGATTAGAGTGTCGGAACCACAGAAATATTTTGGTAACCTGGCAAGTCTGCTTGAATGCAATCTGCATATTGAATTCGGTATCGGCGAACTGGACTTTGCCGCTTCACGTGAACAATTGTCCTACGTTCCGTTGACATTAAACAGCATCAAGAAGAAACTTGAAGAATTAAATTCCCAGTTGGCAATTCACATTGCTACCAAGGCTAACGCAATTACTTGCGAATGGCAGCGTGCGGAATTCCTGCAAACCGAATCTCAACACAAACTGTTCAAATCAGCTGTACTGAAATATGTTACGGACACAAAATTTGAATTGTTCGATCCGAATGCATACTACGGTAAGAAGTCGTTCAAGTTCTATGTTGACCAGTTGTCTAAGGACGGTTTAGAAATTCGTGGCATGCGTGTCAGCGCACGTTCGTGCAGTCGTCATTCGGTTGAACGAGAATATGATGCCGCTAAGAAGGAATATATCGACTTGGTGTCAATTCCTGTCGAAATGGATACTGTGATTGTCTTGAATGATCTGAAGACTGGTTGCTACGCTAGAGCACGCTACCACTTCATGAATTTTGAGTTGCCAAGTAAGAAACATTCTGTTAACGTTTTTTGTTTGAGCCATTCTGATACGGATATGACTGTCCGTCAGACGCATTATGATGCTTTCCTAAAGAAGTTGCATAATCCGCCGCATGTCTTTAAAGCTTCAGAGTTAGAGAAGGAAGTAAGAGTTAAGGATAAGGCTGCCGTCGGCACTCAGGGCCTGATGATGCTCGAACTTCGCAATGATCGTTATCGTAGATCGAATGAATATGTATGGCGCCCGGTTGCTTCGGAACCTGACCCGAAACAGAAGCATTATTATGTCGCATTGAACGCATGGTCTCCTGAATATTTGGATGGTAAGCCATTTGACATTGCAGAGTTGAAGAATCAACTTGACAAATCCGGAATTCCTGCGCTAAATAACATAGCAGTTATCGGTGTTCGTAAGAACCGTATCAAGGATATCTCACCACTGAAGAATTGGGTGTGGATCGAAGACAAGGTTAAGGAAGAAATTGGCAAGATTACTACGGCGCAAGTCGAAGCGATTGTGGCCGCGGAGACACTTGACAACTACAACACGAAAGTTTATACTTCGTGGGATGCTGTAAGGTTACTTGATCCTAGTTCTGAATATGCCAAGTACCTAAATAAATATGCAAAACTGCAACGAAACAGCGGCACAGACTTGACGTACCTTGTTTCATTGTGCGATAAGTTCGGCAAAACATTCGTTGTTGATAATATTAAGAAACAGATTCTCGCAGAGAGAGATGCGCTGTACAAGAAATATCCTATGCTGAAATATCTTGTACATTCGCAAGTTACCGGGCCAGACTTGGCCCATTATATCGCGTTAGTAGATAAACAGGAGAAAATTTAATGAGCAAGGCTATCCCGTATCTGATCCAAGGTAAGAACATTATCCTTGTGATCGATAACAAATCACACACCATCAGCCGCGACACTCATATTGCCTATGGCAAGATTGTGGACGCACTGAAGGCTCAAGACTGGGACGCTTTGCGCGACTTGGTTGAGCCAAAGAAGGCAATCGTCAATTTCGGTAAGGGTCACGTTGCGATCAACGACAACAAGATCACCTGGAAGGGTCAGCCATTCCACAACAGCCTGGCAACTCGTATGATCGAGATGTATCAGGAAGGTTTCCCGATCGATCCGATGGTCCGTTTCATGGAAAACATGATGAAGAATCCGTCGAAGCGTTCTGTGGACCAGCTTTACGGCTTCTTGGAAAAGAACAAGCTGCCTATCACCGAAGATGGTTATTTCCTTGCTTTCAAGCGTGTTCGCAACGACTTCAAGGATATCCACTCTGGCACTTTCGACAACAGCGTCGGCCAGGTTGTGGAAATGGAACGCAATGCTGTGGATGACAATCCTAATCAGACTTGCTCGTCCGGCTTGCACTTCTGCGGCGAAAGCTATTTGGGTCACTTCGGCAACTCCAGCCAGCCTGTCATGATCCTGAAGATCAATCCGGCTGACGTTGTGTCGATTCCGTCCGACTACAATGACTCCAAGGGTCGTTGCTGCCGTTATGAAGTTGTTGGTCAGGTTGGTGTAAACACTGAGCCGGCCGAAGCCTTCCAAGAAGTCGTGAACCGAGACTATCCGGCTAAGAAAGCTGCTGATGTAATCGGTGGTGTTGCTGCGTGGCCTTTCCCGATCGGTGTTAAGCCTGCTGCTGCATCGGATGAGGAAGACGAAGAAGACCTGTACGACCTGGTCCGTGTTTACGGTGGCTCGGTTGAATACACTGGTCTGACCAGTGCGGAAGCCGATGACCAAATCCAACGCAATGCCTCCCAAAAGAAGGCAATGCTGAAGAAGGTTAAGTCCAGCTAAGTTGCCACAAGGTAGTCGGGAAACCGACTACCAGAATGGTCAATGATGAAGGTAATTTTAGTATCTCTACTTGTTTTTTCCAGTAATTTATATGCTGCTAAGGTTCAGGAGCCCTTAATGGGTCCCGAACAACCAATTCCAATTACATCATTGGAAGTCAGTCATATGTTTGATTTGGAAAATGAGGTAGAGATAAAAACCCTAGTTGATCTGATTGACAGAGAAGCTAAGGTTGATGCGTGCATGCAAGCATACGTAGAAAAACAATCAAAATCGTATGCCAGGGTTGTGCAAGAAAATCTTTATGATTTGATACATAACTTTGACAGAATTGCATCAAAGATTCAGGGTAAGAAAGCAGGCGCGGACAGTATTCCGTTCGATGAGAAGATTTCGGCGTTAGCCAGAGTCCAATGCGAAGCCTATTATAAAATGGGTGTCCTGAAATAGTTTAGTATGTGGTGTTGATAGCACCGGTAGCGAACCTGTAGTCAGTAAATACAGCCTCTGTGTTCACAGTCGTCGACGATTGACATGTTGGTATAATGGGCGGAGCGGCACTTTTCCCTATCAAGGAAAATGTAACTGCGGGGGATTCCTCAATACAGGACGGGGAACTTAGGTGGGGTGCCTAGGTACATACAGGGTGGTAGAGGTAAAATTCTACCACCCATTTTTATGGAGTAAATATTTTGCTAAGACACGTTGCTTATATCGGATATGGATTTGTTGGTCGTGCGTGTGAAAGAGTATTCAAAGACAACTCCGATTCGATAACGATAGATCCAAAGACTTCACCCGGTTATACCTACGATCATATCCATAGGCTTAGACCGGCATTGACATTTGTCTCTGTTCCCGCACCTACAACAGGTGATGGAAGTGTGGATGCGTCTGCAATTTACGAGGTTTTTGGGAAATTAAATGACCTGCAATATACAGGGCTCGTAGTGCTCAAGAGCACTGTACCTCCTGCAATTGTTCGCGATTTAAGGGAAAAATTTCCAGAATTAGATTATGTGTATTCTCCGGAATTCCTTCGAGAAGCACATTGGGAAGAAGATGCTTTAAAACCCAGACTTATTGTGATAGGCGGTAGCAGTCGTAATTGCTTTAAATTAAAGGAATATTACCAAAAACACTCGGCAGTTTGGGGCATTGCACATTACCATTTTACTAACTTTGAACAGGCAGCATTAGTCAAATATACACTAAATTCCTACCTTGCAATGAAGGTGGTATTTATGGACCAGCTGAAGTCTACATTTCATGATGCCATTCCTGGTGCAACTCAGGAGAATTGGGAAGACTTTACAGATATTCTCGGTTCGGATAGTCGTTTTGGTGACTCACATATGCAGGTACCGGGTCCGGATGGTAAATTGGGATACGGTGGATCCTGCTTTCCAAAGGATGTAAGGGCAATGTTGGCTTTGGATAAGAATGAACATTTGACCCTTCTGAAAGAAGCTAGTATAGTTAATACAAAACTGCGATTGGAAAGTTCATGAAGATTGAGATTGAAAAGCCTGAATACATTTTCAAGATACTGCGGGATAGGCAATTCAAGAAAGAAGATAAACTCACCGATTTCTTTTTACAAGGAAGTCGCGATGAACTGGACAAAATTCAGGCTGCTAATTTTGATCTGTTACTTGATGCATGTGCCGAGCTTGGGCTGACTTACATATTTCTAGGTCACAATGAGATTTGTGGCTGTGAAAGAATTATCAAACCCGAACCCTGGCCGGCTATTTGGCTCCTTCGAGACATGCTGGGAATTGAACATAGGTGTGGAAATACCGACCAAATTCAAGTAACTGGTGCTCACAAGTATTTTGGACTTTCGAGGGAAGGTGCGTGGCACGTAATTGAACGCCGCAGATTAACAGATGAAGAGGAAAAGGGTAAGTCGTTTTTTAAAGTGGTTACAGGAAGGAAAGGATATGAAGTACCTGTTTATTGATGACCTCAGAATGCCCAAGGATGTTGTTTGGGTGTTGATCGGCGGTGTCGGTCACTGGGGTGCAGATTGGGAGATTGTTCGGTCGGTTGCCGAGGGTAAGGCATGGGTGCTGAACAACGGCTTTCCGGATGTGATTAGCTTTGACCATGATTTGGGCGAAGAACATTACGCGGGGAATTTTTCCGATGGAGGGACCGGCCTCGATTTTGCTAAGTGGTTGGTAGAATATGACATGGATACAGGCACCATGCCTGAAAATTTCAAGTTTACCGTCCATAGCATGAATCCCGAAGGCGCTAAGAACATTCAATCTTTGTTGGATAATTATTTACGGTTTAAAAGACAGCATGGATGATAAATAATTGTAACACCCTTAGGACCATAGGTGTTACGCCAACAGGCGTCGATAAGGGGCACGATTCGCTACCGTGCCCCTTATTTTTAAGCTTGGAGAAGATATGAGACTTGTTGAATTATTTGAGGCTAAGACGGAAAAGAAGATGACGCTCGATGCGCCAAAGCCACGAAATTTCGTTGCCAAGAATGCCAAGACTTCGGGTGCAGGTTCTCACGCTTCCAAAAAGTTTTCCCGCAAGGAAAAGCACAAAAAGTCCCAAGAGGACTAATTTCTGCTGCATAACGCAGCCTATTTCAAACACCACTTTATAAATATCCGCTGAGCGACTAACCAAGATTAGTTGCTCTTCTATTTTAAGCACAGCTAAAATAGCAAAAGCATTCAAAAGGATTTTATAATGGCTGGGAAAAGATCGTCAGGTGTATTTGTAAGTTGGCCGAAGCCCGACTTCACAAAGACTGTTCTGACTAACAAACATTTCAAAACAAATTTTCATGCTGCAATGCTGTATGCTCACTATGAGTTGAGCCCAGCCGACTTGGTAAAAGAAATCAACAAGTATCTTAGGACACTCGATCCTAAGCATCCTTTACTTGAACGAGTTCGCGCAGTTGATGAAAACAGAATTGCAAGTTATGGTAAGTACCTCTATGTGTTAAACCACGGTGGTGACATTCCTACTGACATTAAAGCTGTGATCCTAGAACGATTGGAGAAAACTTTAATTGAAGAAGAAGCCAAGATTCTCGAGGCAGCTAAGAATAGCCAGCGTGTCGAAACCGAAAAAAGCACTCCTGCAGTCGTTAATAAACCGGCTGTCTATGTACCTACAATCCAAGATCGCATCAGAGACCGTGCGAGGGAAGTGGCCGGCGAAGTGGAGGGGTGGTTAGACGATTGGATTATGGATAAGAAAACTCCTATCAAGACGGTAGAAGATTTTGTTGCACTATTCAAAGGTAGTGAATTAAAGGCTGTCCATATAGTCCATATTCGTTCGGCATTCCACAAGCGGGCTAAAGAGTTTGAAGAAGTAATCAAAGGCGAGGATAAGCAACTTGTCGAAGGTTATTCAAACTTCACTAAGACAGAAATGAAGAAAATGGTTGTTATGATGCGCAACCTATTCCTAGCCTGCGATATGATGCAAGAGGTTGCAAAGGTCGTCAGAGCACCAAGAAAGAAGAAACCTGTATCATTGGATAAGGTCGTCGCCAAGCTGAAGTACAAGAAAGAAGATCCGCAGTTGGGCATCGTGAGTATGAATCCAATTCATATTGTCGGTTCCAAGGAAGTTTGGGTCTATAATACTAAGACCAGGAAGCTAGGTGTTTACAAGGCTGTAGACGCAGATGGGCTGACAGTTAAGGGCACAGGTATTTTGAATTACTCGCCCGATTCTGTGGAAAAAACGTTGCGCAAGCCTGCAGACACGCTAGCTGAGTTCAAAAAAGCAAGTAAGGTTAAACTTCGCACATTCTTGAAGGAACTTTCCACTGTTGATGTACCCTGCCAAGGCAAGCTGAATGAGCATCATGTCATCCTCAGGATTGATAAATGAAAAATCGTAACGAGACATTAAATTGGATAATGACTCTCGTTCTGTATGGTCGAGATAAAACTATCGTGGTGGCATTACCGACATTCGCAGATGTCAAAGATTTCAAGCAAGAATTAAAAAATAAAATACTCGAAATTCCAGAATGGTTACTGCCTGAACTTAAAGTGGATACCATACGACAAGTAGATTTTGCTAATGGAATGAAAATTATGATGGGTCAGTCTGCAAGGAGCATGAAAGGAATAACTCCTAGCGCCTTATTTGCAGATAGCAGATTGATGAATGATGCAGAGTGGAAAGAATACATGACCTTTGTAACATTGGTGTTTACGAAGAATCCAACTGATTACTTTGACAACGTATGACTGAAGACGACACATTCAGAATCTTAGCCAATCGAATTCCGTTCTACGATATGATGAAGCTCTATCGTTCTGGCAAAGGGCCGAAATATCCAAATAACCGGCAAGATGAATGGGAAAAATTCTTTTCTCAATATGGTTGGAATTGGAAGGAATTTAAGACAGAATGGAAAGCTTGGAATGGCGGAACGGGCACCTACTCTGAATATGAGAAGAACCAATGACTGAAGATGACACATTTCGGATTCTAAGCCGCTTTCCATTAGAGCAAGTTAAAAGAGAAGCATTGAAAGAATTTGTAAATTTGGACACGCTCGAAGAAGCTGAAGAATTTTTGAAACCATATGGCTGGACGGTTGAAGAACTTGCAACTGAATTGGGCATATGGCCGCTGGATGAAAAATGATATTATTCCTAGATACTGAATTTACGGATTTAATTCCGGAAAACAAACTTATTAGCATTGCATTGGTTACAGATGATGGGCATAGAAGTTTCTATGCCGAATTAACTGATACTTATGAGCTGGAAGATTGTTCTGCCTTTGTTAAAAGCTATGTGCTTCCATTCCTGAAGGGTGACCCTTATAAAATGTCAGAATATCAATGTGCTTTGAAAATTGCACAATGGATTGAAGATTTGGGTGAACCTTGTAAACTTGGGTTGGATAATATCTCTTGGGACTATCCACATCTGAAGAGGCTTATTCAGATGACTTCGCTATGGCCAGGCAATCTTGATCGTAACGATTATTTCAAGTTTCAGGTCATGAATGACGATGCAATGGAAATTGTCATGGAACATGACCTTGATATCCATAATGCATTAGATGACGCTAAGGCAATGGCCATCGCTTACCGTAAAGGAAAAGTCTGGGAAGTTTGATAAATATGCCATGACCTGATTAAGGAGGTTCTATGGTAGCTAGTCTTAATGGCGTTGTCCTGACTGGTGGTGTGAAGATCGGTTCTTCTGGAGAATCATTTCGATACTTCCGTTTAAATATTCTATCGTGGGTTGGTGATTATGCCAGGGTCGAAGCATTGCGACCGAGAGTAGGAAGCACAAATTATCCAAGTGACTCGACGCACATGGTAAACAATGTCACACCAGCACCGTTGGTGGCATCGGCTAGTTCTTCACTTTCGGGGTTTGATCCTTGGCAGGCATTCGCAACAACGCCCGGTTCTTCTAGTCTGATAAGGTGGATTTCTGATTCTACTGATTTTTCACCCTGGTTGCAGATTGATCTAGGTGCAGGAAATGAAATTATACCTAATGCGGTACTTGTTTGCCCTGATGGCGATTCCGGCCAAATCCGCTATATAAACCAGTTTACTTTTAGTGGAAGTAACACTGGTTCATTTTCTGGCGAACAAACAGTGTTATATTCATCTGGCTTGTTGGGTCCTTTCTTCTGGCAAGCAAGCACTCCCGTAATATTCACATTCTGAAGATAAATAACGTATCACTGGAGAGATGATACGTTATGTCTGCACAAATTACCCCTAGAACTGTGTTAATGAAGCAAATCGAGCTTGGGCTCGGTGCGCAAATGGTCGATGTTGAGCTTGACGTTGAACACTTAAATCTTGCAATTACAATTGGTATCCAAAAGTTGCGTCAGCAATCCGATGGATCCATGCTTGAGAAAGATATTTTCCTACACATCACACGTGACATAACAGAGTACACTCTCCCTGAAGAAGTGCAAGAGGTTCGACGTCTCTATCGTCGTGGAGTCGGTGCATACACCAATGGTGGTATCAACTTCGACCCGTCGAGTGCTGCATTCGCTAATATCTATCTACTGCAACCAAATCAGTCAGGTGGTTTAGCAACGTGGGATTTCTACAATCAGTATTTAGAAACTGTAGAAAGAGTTTTTGCAAGTCAATATAATTTCACATGGGATGTAAATAATCATAAGCTCACAATTATTCGACGTCCAACTGCGGATGAAGAAGTTGTTGTAAGAGTTTATGCAAAAAAGTCAGAGGATGATATTATCAATGATCCATATTGCGGACCTTGGCTTCGTTCATACGCAACTGCTATGGCGAAATATATGCTAGGTGAAGCACGTGGAAAGTTTCCTTCGGGATTTCCTGGACCAACCGGTAATGTTATGCTCAATGGCACTGAACTGAAAAACGAAGCGAAAGTAGAAATAGATAAGTTAGAAAAAGAACTACTAAACATCGTTACAGGATCAGATGGATACGCCTTTGTGATAGGTTAACCAAAAAATTGCCCCTGCTAAGGTTCGCGGTATAACTACTGTTAGTCTTACAGGGGATTTTTATGATTGTTGGTATTTCAGGTTTTATTGGTTGTGGCAAAAGCACGGTTGCATCGTGGCTTACAGATAATCACAACTTTAGAAAAGATAGTTTTGCGACAAGTCTAAAGGATGCATGCGCAGCTATGTTCGATTGGCCCCGACACATGCTCGAGGGTGATACAAAAGAATCCCGCGAATGGAGAGAAGAAGTAGACGTTTGGTGGGCGCAGAAATTGGGTATCCCAAATTTCAGCCCGAGATATGCCCTCCAATTAATTGGTACTGATTCATTGCGTAATCATTTCAATGAAGGAATTTGGTTCTTAACACTTGAAAACAGAGTGCGTAAGAATCCTGCTCAGCACGTTGTTATCAGTGATGTCCGTTTTCCAAATGAATTTAAGTTCATTAAGGAACAGGGCGGCATTTTGCTGAAGGTAAATCGTGGTCCTGCGCCAGTCTGGTATGAAACTGCACTAATGGCAAACAGCGGTAACACCCTTGCAAAGGACATCATGACAAAAACTTATTCACAGGCACACTATAGTGAGTGGGCGTGGGTAGGTTCGAAATTCGATTTCGAGCTAAATAATGATGGCACATTAGATGATTTGAAATCTCAGGTCGAGAATGTAATAAAAACCATCCTATGATTGAAATTTAGGGGCAGCGTATTTTCAATACATTTATGACTCTTGGAGATAAATACTCATAACAAGAAGTAATTCTTCAAAGGAGTTAAAATAAATGGCTGTCCTAGTATCCCCTGGCGTAAGTATTTCTGTAATTGACCAAAGCATCAACGTTGGTGCAGGTCCAGGAACTGTGCCACTCATTTTCATTGCTACGCAAGAAAATAAAGCAGACCCTACAGACGCATCGGGTGCCACAATTGCGCCCGGCACAACTAAGGCGAATGCCGGTAAGGTTTGGTCTATTACTTCCCAACGTGATCTAGTTTCTACGTTCGGTGATCCGATTTTCTACAGTGTAAGCGGCACATCGCTTAACGGTTATCCACTAAACGAATATGGTTTGCTCGCAGCTTACTCCTATTTGGGTATCGCTAACCTCGCAAGAGTTGTTCGTTGCGACGTCAATACTGCTCAACTTGAAGCAACCTCTGTTGAACCAACAAGCCCAGCAGCAGCTGGAACTTACTGGTTGGATGAAACAACAGTCGGGACTTCGTGGGGCCTATTTAAGCGTTCCGGCACTTTCCCAAATGAAGTTTGGACTTCCGTTACACCAACTTTCGTTAACAATTACGCAACTGGCGGCTCGACACCTCCGGTTGGTGGTGTAAACGGCGATACAGCAGTTAATTTCTATACTGCTTCTGGTCAAATCGAGTATTGGGTAAACCTATCCGGTGTTTGGACAATTCTTGGAACTGGCACAACAACTTCTGGTGTAATTTTCAGCAATGTCTGGCCTGACCTAACAAATGTTTCGACAACAGAAAGTTTCTGGGTAAAGACTTCCGCAGCAGCTTCTGGAGCTAATTTCATCCTTCGTAGAATGGATGCTACATTGGGCACATTCTTGCTGGTTGAAAATCCAGTATTCACAGGTGCCAATTTTGCAGCAACTGATGCGGCTGCTGATGCATTCTATGCAACAGAAGCCCTTGGTTCGACTGGCCAGATTTATGTTTCTGCTCCGTCCGATACACACGTAATGGAAATTAGATATTCTACTGGTGCATCCGGTTCATGGGTGGCACTTGCAGGTGTTATTGGTCAAGCTTCTGTTCCAACAAATGGCCCAGCAAACGGCCAGATGTGGTTTAATGCAGAACTTGGTCTAGACGGCAATGGTCTTTCGACAGTTGACATTCTGGTAGCTGACGGTCAAGGTCACTGGGAAAATATTAACCTTCCTGGCTTCACATTGCCAGGTGCAGTTGGTAATCCTACACTATATGCACAGTCCGCTGACCCACGCGATAACGTTCCTGCTCCTACATTGGTACAGGGTGATATTTGGGTCGACACAGATGTTCGCCCATATCCAACAATTCGTCGCTGGAACGGAACTGCCTGGGTTGCAGTCGATAACACCGACCAAACAACTCCAAATGGCATTATCTTCCAAGATGCCCGTCCAAATCCACTTTTCAAGCTAGGTGGTACAGTTGGTACTGGTTCTAACAACGGTGGTGGTAACTACCCAGACCTAGACCCAGATGCTCCTGACTCGGATTTGTATCCAAAGGGATTCTTGCTATGGAACACACGTTATTCCACAAATAACGTTAAGGAATGGCAAGCCCCATATGTATTCGACGGCGTAACAGCTTCGGCAGATAACACAAATAACGGCTCTACAGGTCGTTGGGTTACACTTTCTGGCAATGACGCAGAAGGTCGTCCATACATGGGAGCAGCCGCTCAGCAAATCGTTATCGTTCGTGCTATCCAGGGTGTAATTAACTCTAACGAAGATATCCGTGCAGAAGATTTGTATTTTAACCTAATCTGCGCACCAGGTTATGTTGAAGCAATTGACGAAATGCTTGCATTGAACGACGACAGAAAGGATACAGCATTTGTTATCGGTGATACACCGTTTACACTTCAGGCCAATGGAACTGCATTGCAGAACTGGGCAACCAATCATAACAATGCATTAGGTAATGGCCCAGATGGTCTAATTTCCGCAAGCAAGTATGTTGGTGTTTACTACCCAAGCGCGTTGACATCGAATGTCGATGGAACTGACGTAGTTGTTCCACCGAGCCACATGGCATTGCGCACAATTGGTTACAACGACCAAGTCGCTTATCCTTGGTTCGCTCCAGCTGGTCTACAGCGCGGTGTGGTTAACAATGCAGCGACAGTCGGTTTTGTTGACACAACAGGTCAATTCGTTCCAGTTAAGTTGAACGAAGGTCAACGTGACATTCTTTACCAAAACGGCGTTAACCCAATCAGAGTTATGCCACAGGGTGGTATTGTTGTGTTCGGTCAAAAGACACGCCAGCCATACTCGAGTGCAACAGACCGTATCAACGTAGTTCGTCTAGAAAACTACTTGCGCTACCAGTTGAACAACTTGGCACAGCCATTCTTGTTTGAACCTAACGATACAACAACTCGTAAGGCAGTCAAGGATGCGTTTGATAGATTCCTATCGGAACTTATCACACTCCGCGCGTTGTACGACTTCTTGGTTGTTTGCGATTTGTCTAACAACACACCAGCTCGTATCGATAGAAACGAACTGTGGATTGACATTGCTATCCAACCAGTTAAGGCGATCGAATTCATTTACATTCCGATCAGAATCAAGAATACTGGTTCAAGCCTAACAGCTTAATCCAAGCTGATTAATTTTAATGCCGCTTTCGAGCGGCATTTTTTATGGATAAATATTCCATGAATCACGATTTGCGCAAATATATTCCGCTTGTGCGAAGTCAATATTCCCTGGGTTCATGCTCTGCCCAGGCTTGTTGTTTAGCAGCGGAAATGTTGCTATTTAAGGCACAAAAACAGACTTACCTGTCTGCAATGTTCCTCTATTACATGGCAAGAAAGAATCAGGGCAGAATCGGCAAATATGGGGTACCACTCCAATATGTGTTAAGGGCAATGGAACAATATGGAGTTCCGATTGAGGAATATTGGCCATAT
>Ga0207674_10005713_pt1 | contig 14745 bp, 14 predicted proteins | sample KBSCornC72_FD_184303 | JGI IMG/M metagenome (GOLD analysis project Ga0207674, IMG submission 184303) | Corn rhizosphere microbial communities from Kellogg Biological Station, Michigan, USA - KBS Corn C7-2 (SPAdes) (version 2) | ecosystem: Host-associated > Plants > Roots > Rhizosphere > Soil ... | reverse complement strand
ATGGCGTGCTGCTGCGAATTCAGCAAATTTCGGGTGAGGAACTGGTGATTCAGCAGGGGTCGCTTTATCCGGCGCTTTACCGGCTGGAGCATCAGGGCGCGATTGCGAGCGAATGGGGAGACAGCGAGAACAACAGGCGCGCGAAGTACTACCGATTGACCACGGCGGGACGGAAGCGGCTTGAGGCCGAGACAGAGAAGTGGAACCGGATGGCAGGGATCATCGCGGGGATTCTGCGCGCAACACCGGAGAGCTTATGAGCGGACAGAACTGGATGAGCCGAAGAGGCGCAGAGCTTCGTTCGTGGTTGCGGGCTGTGACACAGCGGAAACGCGTGGAGCGGGAGATGGACTCGGAGCTCGAGTTTCATCTCGAGGCGCTTACGGCAGATTTGATTCGCGCGGGGCAATCGCCGGAAGAGGCGGAGCGGAAGGCGCGAATCGCGTTGGGGACGGCGTTGACGCACAAGGAAGGAATGAGGGCGTCCCTGGGGCTGCGGTGGGTGGATCAACTCAGTGAAGATTTGAAATACGGAGCGCGGATTTTGCGGAAGAGTCCGGGCTTTACAGCAATTGCCGCGATCTCGCTGGCGCTGGCGATCGGAGCGAACACGGCGATCTTTTCGCTTGCGAAGGTTGTTCTCTACGACGAACTGGAGATACCTCATCCCGATGGACTGAAGCTCTTGCGATGGATAGGAGACGACAAGGTTGTTGCGCATTGGTCCTGGGGAGATTTTGACTCAACGCCGGACGGCGGCCAGACGAGCAGTGTGTTTCCGTATCCGGTATTCCAGGAAATGATGCGTCATCCGGCGGGTATGCAGAGTCTGGCTGGCTTCAAAGAAGACAGCATGAATGCCACGATACGTGGGTCAGCCCGCAGAGTTGCGGTGGCGATGGTGACGGGGAACTACTACGACACTCTCCAGGTGCGTGCTCAAGTCGGGCGAACAATTCAGCAAACGGATGATACGATTCCGGGCTCGGGGGAAGTCGTCGTGATCAGCGATGCTCTTTGGAGCAGAGATTTTGGACGATCGCCTGATGTTCTGGGGCAGATCATTACGGTGAATCAGTCGAAGTTGACGATTATAGGAGTGAATCCATCGCGCTTCACCGGCGCGAAGAATGTGCTGCAATCGCCTGATCTGTTTGTGCCAATCAGCCTTGAGCCGCTCCTGACGGTGCAAAGGCAAAAAGAGACAGACCTTAAGAATTCGAACTTCTGGTGGGTGAATATCGTTGGGCGCGTGAAGCCGGGCGTGGCAGAGAGCGAGGCGCAGCAAGGCTTACGTGTGCAATTTGAGGCAGCGGTGCGATCGCTGCTGACCATCAAGGCCGGTGAGACGATTCCGAAGCTGCAACTTGCCAATGGAAGCCGCGGATTGCACTGGGCGGACGGCATATTCCGGAAGCCGATTCTGGTTCTACTGGCTCTGACAGGGTTGGTTCTGCTGCTGGCTTGCGCAAACATAGCCAATCTGCTTCTCGCGCGCGGGGCGCAACGGCAACGAGAGATGAGCGTGCGTATGGCCCTTGGCGCGGGCCGGGCACGCGTGGCCCGGCAGTTGCTGACAGAGAGCCTGCTGCTGGCGGCGCTCGGAGGTTGCGGCGGCCTAATGCTTGGCTATCTGTGCCGGAATGCGCTTCCGAGCATGTTCACGAATTCATGGGAAGACTCGAGTATCCGCGTTTCGTTTGACTGGTCGATGTTCGCGTGTACGACGGTGATTATCTTGACGACCGGAATCCTGTTTGGATTGGCGCCAGCCTGGTTTGCAGCAAGAGCGGAAGTTTCGAGCAGTTTGAAAGAATCGGCGCAAACGACTACGCGAAGGCGCCGCGGGATGAGCGGGAAGGCCCTTGTCGGGTTGCAGATTGCACTCTCCACCTTGCTAGTAGTGGGTGCTGGGCTCTTTCTGCGAACGCTCACCGCGCTCAGTTCGCAGAATGTAGGATTCGACACTGACCATCTGATTCTTTTTGAAATCAACCCTCCATCGGCGCGATACCCTGCGGGAAAGGACGTAGGGCTGCACGAAGAACTTGAGAGCAGGCTTGCCGCATTGCCAGGTGTGCAGCATGTATCGCCAGGGACAATAGCGTATCTGGCGAGTTCAATGAGCAACTCGGGATTCCTGCCAGAGGGGGAAACGTTTAGGAAGGGGCAGCGAACGGCAGAGGACTTTAACGTGGTGGGGAAGGACTTTTTCTCCACGCTGGGGATCGAGATCGTTGCGGGGCGCGGCTTCACCTCGCAAGATACTGCAACATCGCCGAAAGTGGCGGTGATCAACGAGGCGCTGGCGAAGAAGCGGTTTCCGGGGTTGAACCCGATTGGTCGGAAGTTCCGCACCGACGATGATCCCAAGGCCGACTTCATCCAGATCGTAGGGATCTGCTCGGACAGTTACTACTACACGTTGCGAGAAGGGCCGCCAGCCCAGTTCTTCCTCCCGTATATACAGCAGAAGCAGGTGAACGGGATGACCTACCAATTACGAACTGGATTGAGCACGGCCGCTCTGGCGCCAATGTTGCGCAGCACGGTTCAGTCGATTGACAGGGATTTACCGGTCACGGATTTGAGGACTCAGCGTGAGCAGATTAATGCAACGCTGCAGATTGAGAGGGCTCTGGCGGCGCTCACATCGGGATTCGGTGTGCTGGCGCTGGCCCTGGCGTGCGTGGGCATCTATGGCATCATGGCGTACTCGGTGGCGCAGAGGACGAATGAGATCGGGATCAGACTGGCTCTTGGAGCACAGCCGGAACAGGTGCGAAGGATGGTTCTGCGCGAGAGCACGTGGCTGACGCTCGCGGGGATTGCAGCGGGTGTAGGCGGAGCACTGGCGTGTACGCGTTTGGTGCAGTCGATGCTGTATGGAGTGCGTCCCAATGATCCGACGACGATTGTCGCGGGGATGGCGGTGCTGATTGCAGTGGCGCTGGCGGCGACGTGGATTCCGGCGCGAAGAGCGGCAGGGGTACAGCCGATGAAGGCGCTGAGACACGAGTGAGGCAGGAAATGACCCAAGGGCCAAGGCAACGAGAATCAGGAATTTTTGCGGAGGGAGCATAGAAGCGGCATTCATCGTCTATATTGCAAGGGCAAGGGTTTGCCGCCGTGGAGAGGGCCATGAAACTGAAATGCTCCGTTGTGCCGGTGTTCCTAATTGTCGCAGGTTGTGCAGTTCAGGCCTTACTTGCGCAACAACTCTCTGGCCTGGAGTCAGAGCGGAGGCATGAGAAGCAAAGGGCCGCAGATTCTGCCGCAGACAGTGCGGTAGCGGATGAAGTTGCACCCGTTCCGGGGGTGAAGCTGACGGTGAGCGATCCCAAGCCCGTCGGCGGTGTTCCGGAGTTTCATATGTGGGCGCAGCCCGTCCTATGCGGATCGGATGGAACTCCGTACGTAAGTGTGTTTGATCCTAAAGACCCTCGAAGTCGCACGCTGTATTCGCTGGGTGAGGCGGGAGGTCGTGCGTTTACGACCGCAGCAGCTCCTGGTTTGTATGACATCACATTGATGTCGCAGTTCGTTGGAGATGGTGTTATCGGGTTCCTCGTGAATGCAACGAGCGATGATACCAAGAAGCCAAACAGAGCGCCGGTTGTACCGTTCTCACCGTCGCCGTACCTGTACACAGGTGAACATCACTCATTTGTTGTCGAGTTTGATGAGGAGAACGCGCAGTTCAAGCGGACGGTCGAAATGCCCAAACAGTACATGTTCTGGCGAGTGGCTGCACTGGAAGGCAATTCACTTTTGGTTCTCGCGTATGACCGCGTAAACAGCGTTCCACGGCTTCTGGTGGTGGACACGGATGGGAAGATCACGCGGACGCTGGAAGTCCCGCAGAGCCTGACTCAGAATCCGCAACTGCAGGAAGGGACGTCGGGCGATTTCCTTCGGCAGGCGAATGCGGAGACCACCATGAGCTATTGGGAGTTTGCACCAGTGCGGAAGAAGGTACTGCTCTACCAGAGAGGTTCGCACGCGCCGGTGCTGGAGGTGGGAGCGGGCGGTGCGGTTCGAGAAGTGCCGGTAAGTGCGCCTAAGGGGTACACCCTTCACGGGGTAGTCCCGGCAAATGATCGCTGGCTGATGCGGTTCAAGAAAGACGGACTAGACGACCAAGGTAAAGCGGTTGATGCTCATGCGGAGAATGGGAACTTCGTGCTGTATGAGTTGGATCCGAACGATGGATCTTTGAAGCGGCAGATCGACCTAGTCGCGGGAACGGATTTTGAAATTTCGTGCGAGGTGGACGGGTCGTTGATTGGGTTCCTCGCTTCAGAGAAGCTGATGAGGGTCACGGCGGAGATCGGACGCTAGCGGGTCGCCTCTTCGGGCTCGTTTTCATTCCTGGCGCAGTTGCAACTTTCTTCGGATGTTCTTATTGTGGCGGGTGAAGCGAATGCGACTTCCATTCGCTTGGAAAGCTCGGCGTTGCACGGTGAGCGCTGATTGCGTCAATTCGAACATTTCTTTCCGGAGAGAGCTCATGCGCACGCGAAATTTTATTTCCCTGACTCTTTTGGGAGGTTTGTCACTCGTGTCTGCATCGGCGCAGACTGCGAGTACCGCAACGCTGAGGGACACATTTAAAGATGCTTTCTATGTCGGCGTGGCGATGAATTCGAGCCAGATCACAGGCGCCGATATTGAGGGCGATGCGCTGATCGTGCAGCAGTTCGACTCTATTACTCCAGAGAATGTGATGAAGTGGGCGGTGATTCATCCCCGGCCGGACGCCTACAATTTTTCGCTGGCGGACAAGTATGTGGAGTTTGGGCAGCAGCACCAGATGTTTATCGTGGGGCATACCCTGTGCTGGCACTCGCAGACGCCGGCGTGGGTGTTCACGGATGACAAAGGGAATCCGTTGACGCGCGAGGCGCTGCTCGAGCGTCTGCACGATCATATCCGGACTGTTGTGGGGCGATACAAGGGCAAGGTGCAAAGCTGGGATGTGGTGAACGAAGCGCTGAATGAAGACGGCACGATGCGGCAGTCGCAGTGGTACAAGATCATCGGCGAGGATTACGTCGTGAAGGCGTTCCGGTGGGCGCATGAGGCAGATCCCGCGGCGCAGCTGAACTACAACGACTACAACATGGAGAATCCGGCGAAGCGCAAGGGAGCGATTGAACTGGTGAAGAAGCTGAAGGCTGCGGGAGTGCCAGTGGCGGTGGTCGGAAGCCAGGCTCATCTGCATTTGTCAGAAGGCGCAGCCGCAGACGAGGAGGCAGCGATTGAGGAGTTGTCGGCGGCGGGTGTGAAGGTCGCCATCACGGAGCTGGATATGGATGTGCTGCCTTCTACTTGGGGTCATACGGCAGATGTGGGAGTGAAGGTGGACCAGAAGCCGGATATGAATCCGTATGCGAACGGATTGCCGGAGGATGTTCAGGAAAAGCTGACGAAGCGCTACGCCGATCTGTTTGCGGTGTTCTGGAAACACCGAGATGTGGTGAACCGCGTGACGTTCTGGGGGACCACCGACAAGACTTCGTGGTTGAACAACTGGCCGGTTAGGGGGAGGACGTCGTATCCGCTGCTGTTTGATCGCGAGGGCAAGCCGAAGCCTGCGTTCTCTGCGGTGCTGAAAGTGGTCCAAAAGTAGGTCTGTCGATCGCACGAATGGCGAATCTCAAGGTTGATCCGGATCAGCCGGTGCCTTCTACTCCCACGGGGAGAGCGGGGAGACCGCCGAGCTGTTTGCCTTCGGCGACGATGGCTTGGAGGTGAGCGAGAGTCTCTTCCACGGAGACGGTGTACATTTCGCGTGCGGCGTCGTAACCCTCTTCTATCAACTGCTTGAGGTGGCGACCGGCGATCTGGACAGCAAGGCGGTCGGTGATGACCTTGCCGGAGTGCTTCTTCTGCTCGACCCAGGCTGTACAGGGAAGGGCGATATCCATAGGGCGACCATTGACGTCGAAGCGGACATCGACCGCATCGGCGTGGCGGGTGGCGATGGCCACGATGTTCGCTTTCCACTGGCAGTGGAGGTCTTCTCCGGTCCAGCGGTCGGTCACGTGGAAGTCTTCGTACATATCGTTAGCCTACCGTCTCAGTGGATTGACAGGCAAGGATACCGGTCACGTTTGGTGGACTGCGTTCTTCGGCCGCTGGTAGACTGGTAGGGTTGCATTGGCTGTGCCCCGCCTGTACGGACCCGCCTGCAAGTTGATCGTAGAGAAGGACAAAAGTGGATACACAGACACGTCATGCCTTGAAGGGCGACAAATTTGCCCAGGCTACCAAGACCAGCGTTACCTGGCTCAGCGGACATCGCACAAATGTGGTGCGTTGGGCGATTGGTGCTGCCGTGGTATTGGTTGTCGGAATTGGGTTTCTGGTTTTCTGGAACATTCAGGAGAGCGCGGCGGAGCGGGCCCTTGGGCAGGCGCTGGATATCTATACGGCACCGTTGGCTTTGCCGGGCGGTCCGGCTGAGTCGGGCACGTACGCAACCGTGGCGGATCGCGCGAAGGCGGCGAATCAGCAGTTCAAGGCGGTTGCGGACAAGTATGGATGGCTGACGGAAGGATCGAAAGCGCGCTACTTCCAGGGTGTGACGGAGCAGGAACTGGGGCAGACTGCGGCGGCTGAAGCCGACCTGAAGAAGGTGGCCGATTCCTGGAACCGGAACCTTGCGAACCTGGCAAAGGTGGCCCTGGCTTCGATCTATCGCCAGACTGGGCGCGACCAGCAGGCAATCGATCTCTACAACGAGATCATTGCGAAGCCTTCGGAGACGGTGACGGCAGGGGTGGCGCAGCTAGACCTGGCTGATCTGTATGACGCAACGGGCAAACAGGCCCAGGCAAAGGCATTGTGGGCAAAGATCAAAGATTCGGACAAGGATGGGGCGGCCGGATCGATTGCAGCGCAGAAGCTGTCGGGGAACAAGTAACACACGCAGAATGAGAGCCCGAGCTGGATAAATCAGCGGCGGTCTGGATGGCCAGGCCGCCGTTTTGCGTGGATCTGAGCATTTTCTTGTGTAACTGCGTCTGGTGTTTGTATGAGCGCCAGCCAGACATTAGTTCCAGGTTGGATGGAGATCGTCGAGAGCGCCGTGCATGACGCAGCTCGCCAGCACGCGGAGGAAGCAGCACTGGCGGCGCTGGTCGACCAGTATGCGAGCACTCTGTACCGCGTGGCTTTCTCCGTTTTACGCAACCAGCAGGATGCGGAAGATGCCGTGCAGGAGGCGTTTCTGCGCGTGCTGCGGCATCGGGAGACGCTGGGCGAGATCCGCGATCATCGCGTGTGGCTGGTGCGGATTGTCTGGAACATTGTGCTGGACCGTAAGCGGCGTGCGAAAACACGTCCTGAAACAGATGACATAGCCGACCTGGCGCGAGTGCTGCCAGCGGATGGATTGAGTGCGGAGCAGAGAGCGGCCGCACTGCAGCATCATGCGCAGGTGCTGACGTGCGTGGAGAAGTTGCCGGCACGTGAGCGCGAAGTGATGCTGCTTTCCGCATTTGAGGAACTGTCGAGCGTGGAAATCGCGGCGGTGCTCGGCGTGACTGAGTCGAGCGTGCGATCGCGGCTTTTTCGCGCGAGGAATTTACTGGCTGAGCTGCTCCAGCACAAAAGGAGTACAACATGAGCCCAGAAGATCGAAATGAGCGGAGCGCCGGCGCTCTTGCGGAAGAAGATACATTGCGAATGATCGCGATGCTGGCCGCGCCAGAGGGGCTGGAGGATCGCGTGAAGGCGGGGCTGCGCTCTGCGCCAAGGCGAGGAGCCGTGATTGCGTGGCCATCTGCATCGGGTGAAGGGTGGATGCATAGCGCAGGGATGCGAGCAGCTGCCGCAGCGGCGATTGTGCTGGCGGTTGCGGGCGGCGGGTGGGGAGTTTATTCGCATATCCAGATTGCGCCGGTGCCATCGGCGTTTGTGGAACAACCGCTGCAGAATGGAGCGGGGCGGTTCAGCACGGCAGGTGCAATGCATGTTCCGAAGACGGTGCAAGGGCCTGTCGTGGCGGCACCGGTCGTAGAGAAGCAGAAGCAGGAAGCGGGAAAGGCTTCTCAGAAACGTGAGCGGCAGGCAGGGAAGAAGAGCAAGGCGCGTGCGAATGCTGCCCTCTCCGCGGATCAACCGTCGTCCGATAATTAAGTACGCCGCTCCTGATCACGAACCTGCTTGAGCGGTTCGTCCGTTCGTGACTTCGAAGCAGGCTCGCACATTCATTACATGTTCATCGCGCGATGAAACTGCGATCAACGGGGCATAGATGCATCGATTGCGAGATCCGCGCAGGCTATTCGTCTTTCATGACGGAGCGGATGAACATGCCGAGGATCGCCAGAACTACAGCGGCCCAAAATGCGGGCACCCATCCGTAGACAGTGAGTCCGCTCACCATCTTCGAGGCGAGCAGGATCATGGATGCGTTGATGACGATGAGGAAGATGCCGAATGTGAGGACGGCGAATGGGAAGGTGACGACCTTCATGGCGAAGCCAAGCGTCGCGTTGAGCGCGCCGATGACGACGGCGGCGAGCATCGCAGAGCGCACATCGTTCACATAGAATCCAGGGACGAACTGGGATGTGACGATTATGGCGATGGAGCTCAGGATCCAATGGATAAGCGCTCGAAACATTCTGAGTTCTTCTCCCGGTGCGGCGGTTGCGGCGTGAGTTTCAACTCTTATCGGTAAGCAATCATAACGCGAGCGGCAATGCGAGAGCGCGCTTTTGTGCGACCATTCTAGTAAGTAACGGCTGGGTACCTTCTTTAGTACGTATGACTTTCGACTAGTGTGTCACCAAGGGCCAATCTCCCTCATGCACAGATGTAATCGTCTCTCTGGGATCATTGTCGTAATTGCGTGGTTAGTTTGGCTGCAGGGCGCGGTTTGTCAGCAGACCGGGCAGGCGCCGCTGCCGGACATTCGCGAGCTCATGCGCGAGGTACAAGAACATCAGAAGAAGCTCGACCAGGTTCGCGAGAACTACACGTACACGTCGTACCAGATGGTGCAGGACGTTGACGCGAGCGGGCAGGTGAAGAAGACGGAGACAGTGGAGTACCAGGACTTCTTTGTGAATGGGCACGTGATCGAGCGGAAGGTGAAGGTGAATGACAAACCGCTCGATGAGAACGCCCAGCGCAAGGAGACGGAGCGGGTCACCAAGCTGGTGGAGAAGGCGGAGAGGACTCCGCGGGACAAGCCGCTGGAGGGGCCGAGCATTACGGTCGGACGCCTGCTGGAAATTATGGATGTGCGAAATGAGCGGCGGGAACTGTATCGCGGCGATCCGACGATCGTGTTCGATTTCGTCGGGCGGAAAGATGCAAAGACTCATGGTTTCGCGGAGGATGCTTCAAAGAAGCTGCAAGGGACAATCTGGATCAACGAGGCGGACCGGCAGGTGGCGCACGTGGAGGTGAGTTTCATCGAGAACTTCAGGATGGTGGGCGGGCTGGTGGCGACGGTGCAGAAAGGGTCGAACTTCCGGTTTGACCAGGCGAAGGTGAACGGGGAGATCTGGCTGCCGACTGGAGCGGAAGGGACGATGCAGGCGCGGGTGCTGCTGCTGAAGAACCTGCGGCAACACTTCAGGGAGCGATGCTACGACTACCAGCGATTCAAGGTAGAGGCGCAGCAGCAAAAAGAGGCGAAGGCCGGAGTGGAGAAGTAATGTTCGCGAGAAAGCTGTCGGTTATGCGGGTGGATGCGGATGGGGTGAGCCATCCGTGTCCGCTGAAGTGGATCGACAACTTCGCGATGCGGAACTTCACGAACGACGCGATCTTCGACGATACGCTTCCGGTGGCGGATGGGTTGATGGAAGCTGGGAACAGGGTGCCTCTGGACCGGCTGCAGGCGAGGATGGAGGATTGGTTTCGGCGCAAGGGGTATATCGGGGCTGGGGAGAGAGTGGTGGTGGGAGAAGCAGCCAGTAGCCAGTAGCTTGGAGCGGGTAGGAGAGGTGTCAGACTCTCCCTGTTTTTTGCATGGGCAATAACAGACTTGGCTAACCAGAAAGATACCCCAAAGGCGAAAATTATGCGGGCAGTTTCGCAAGCGTGCGCTTGAATCCCTCTTTTTTGGCATTGGTTAGTCAAGTATGTTATTGCCTTTGCATGTAATACATGGGATTGGGGTTATCTGTAGGTAATTGCAAAATGGGCGCGATGAATTTTGTGAGTGGAATGAATGAGTTGGGAGTGAGGGGTAGAAGACCGGGTTGACAGGTATTGTGGTGCACCCCTGCGGTGAGACAGTTTGGCTTTGACGGTTGTCGCTTGCTGGAACGGCGCGGAGACAGGCCGAGGTGGGAGTTGCTGCCAGGAAAGAAAATGGCCGGAGCTTTGAGGGCTCCGGCCATTTTGGTTCAGGGTTAGCGGGAGAGCTTATTGGCAGCCGGTGAAGGCGAGGTTGGGAGTGATAGCGACGCTGGTGAACGGGCCGGTGCCGGTGAGGGCCAGCGGCGGGTTGGAGTTCACGTCGGACGCCGAGCAGGTGCTGGTGGTGATGCCGTCAACTGCGTAACTGGGCAGCGGAGCGGGTTGAGTGAGGGTCGCGCCGCCCGCAGACCATGCGCCGATGTACGCGCCGGTGGAGGGAACGGGGAGCGAGTAGTTGATGCAGTCGGTGCCGCTGGGACATGCAACCGGGGGGTTGCCTACGGGTCCTGCGCCGGTGGTGACTACCTGAGAGATGCCGTAGAACGGAGTTGCCGCCGGCTGCTGCGGAATGGTGAAGATCTTGCCATTCACGGTGGCGAGGGTCGTAAGAGTGACGTCGATGGCGATGGGCGCGCTCGATGTGTTCGCCGAGGTTACGAGGCCGGCGAGGTTGGCGAAGGAGCTGGCGGCCGCGAGAGTGGGCGGATTGATCTTGACTGCGCCGGTCGTGTCACCGACGGCAACGCCGGTGACGATGGTGGGAGCGTAAAGCGCGCCGTCAGAAGAGCGCACGCCGGAGATGACTACGTCGTAGTTGCCGGCGGGAAGCGGGCAGAAGACGAAAGTGCCGTCGGTGTTTGCGATGACGGATTGCACCACGCGATCGACGCCGGTGCCATCTGGCTGCTCTATAGCCACCCATGCGGTGCCCGCGACAGCTTTGCCGGTGGCGGCATCGATGACGCTGCCGTTGATGGAGGACGATACTGTGCTGACGACGCCAGCACGCAGGACGGGCTTCAGGCGGTACTGTCCGTTGCCTTCCTTGAGGATCGACTGGCAGGTCTGGAAGTCGATGTCGAGATCGGTTGTCTTGCCTGCTTCAACCTTGAGACCACCGCCGGCAATGTGGCTGGCAGGGATCTTGATGCCGGTCTGGTCTTCGCTGGAAAGATTGAGGGTGTGGAAACTCGAGTCCTTGGAGAGTTGCACGCAGTTGGCGGCGCCGTTTCCGCAGCTATTGCTGGAGAGACCGGTGCTGTCGCTCGCCAGGATGATACGGATCTGCTGGTAGGTGCCGGCCTGAAGCTGCTGCGAGTCGCCGAGTGAGGCGAGGAAACACTGGTTATTGGCGAGGCCGAGAAGGTCGACCTGCTTGGGCGCAGTCTTCAGGCTGGGTGTGAGGTCAACCCAGCCGCTGTCATTGGGTCCGGCGGAGGTGCTGACATTTGCCTGCACGTCAGTGATGGTGACGTAGACGTGAGAGAAGGGGCCGTTGGGTGTGGCGCAAGTGGTGGGATCACTGACCTTGACGCTGATCATGGCCGTGCCGGTTGAGACCGTTCCATTCATGCTGCTGCATGCCGCGATGAAGAGAGCGGCCACAGCGAGACAGCAGGTTGCAATAGCGAGTGGGAAAAGCTTTCGTAATGGGACGGCTTGCTTGAGTTCCATTCTCTTTCCTCCGAAGTTTTCTCTTAACGTACGAGGGGCCAAGGCGTACCGATCAGACCCAGGGGAGGAATAAAAAGAAGCAGTGGCGCAGATACCTATTCGATTAGAACATTTTGGACTTCGCGAAGGCTTGCTTTGGAAGCAGCGCTACTTCCGGATGACCTTAACGAAAGTACCTTCGGGCAGGTCACCTTCGAGTAGATGAACTACACCATTTTTCACATAGCCCTCGATGACCTGCTCGGTACTGTCGTGGCGGGGGACCTGTGGAGACAATTTATTGCTCTGCATAGAGTTGGCTGAAGTTGAAGCGGCGGGTGTGCCCGGGGTGCGGCCCATTCCTTTATCCATGGCTTCGTTGGCGAGGCGGTCGGCTTCCTTGTTTCCGCCGCGGAGGGTGTGGGTGATCTCGAACGTGTCGAGGGAGCGGGCGAGGCGGCGGGCTTCTTCCCAGAGAGGGCGAAGGAGGGGGCTGGCGACCTTGTATTGGCCTTTCATCTGCTTGACCATGAGCTCGGAATCGGAGACGACGCGGAGCTGGCGGGCGGAGTTCTGGCCGGCCCAGGCGAGGACGGCGAGGAGGCCTTTGTATTCAGCGTAGTTGTTGGTCTGGATGCCGAGGAATTCACTGAGGCGGGCGGCGATGCGGCCCTGGGGGTCTTCGATGACGGCTCCGTAGCCGGCCGGGCCGGGGTTCCCGCGAGAGCCGCCGTCGCAGTGGGCGGTGAACCAGGCGGAAGGGGCGGGGGAGTCGGAGTCAGGGAAAAGGGAGGGAGGCATGAGGCTAGTTTAACGAGACAGGGTGCGGGAACGAGGGAAGAAAGGGATTGAGGACAAAGGGACCAGGGATTGAGGATTAGGGATTGGTGACGAGGAAGGGGCGGAGGGGGCAAATGGCGCTCACAAACGTGTTTGGCGGGCGTCTACAGAGATGCGAGTACGTCTCTACCACCGGAGAAACTTCTCGATGGCAACCGATGCTCTGAGCTACCCTTCGACGACAAATGGACTTGCTGGAGCACTGACATGGCCGGCCAAAAGACCTGTACAATCTTCGGCAGGCATGGCGTCACGAGCAATGGACGGACCAGATCGCGCGCAGGAGCGTCTGCAGGCGCGGGCTCCGGAGATGGAGCTTATCCGCGAGGCGCAGGCGGGGTCGCGGGCAGCGTTTGATGCGCTGGTGCGGCAGTATGAGCAGCAGGTTTTACGGCTGGCGTTGCATCTGACGGGTTCTGAGCACGATGCCGAGGATATTTACCAGGAAGCGTTTCTGAAGGCGTTTCGGTATATCGGGAATTTCCGGTTCGAGTGCTCGTTCTATACGTGGATCTACCGGATTGTGACGAACCTTTGCCTGGATCAGCTGCGGCGGAAGAAGACGCGGCGCGAGGACCAGGCAGTGGTTGTGGATCAGTCGGGAGACGAGATCGATGTGTTGTCGTCGGTTTCGGACAACCGGTCATTTTCGAATCCTGGGAAAGAGCTGGACCGGAAGGTTCTGGGCGAACGGATCCAGGCTGCGTTGAGCAAGCTGACTCCGCGGGAGCGGATGGTTTTTGAACTGAAGCATTATCAAGGACTCCGGTTGAGAACGATCGGAGAGATGTTGAATACGACGGAAGAGACCGCCAAAAATACGCTCTTCAGAGCGACGAAGAAGTTGAGGACTCAGCTGGCGGGATTGCGGTAGAAGCACTGCGGTGAAGGCCGGAGTGCGGGCAACAATTTTTGAGGCGTAAGGACGTAACGAGATGAACTGCGAACTTGCACACGAGCGGATCGTGCTGGCGGCATACGGCGAGCTGCCCGATGAACAGGCACACGAGCTCGATCGGCATCTAGCCGCATGTAACGACTGCAGCCAGGAGCGGGAACAGCTGCAGGCGCTGAAGACGCTGGCGATGGCGAATCCTGTGACTGAGCTTGATCCCAACTTTGTTGCGCGGTCACGGATGCGGCTGGAGGAGGCGCTGGACGCGATTCCTCCGAAGCGGTGGTATGAGCGCGTAGGGCAGCGCATGCTGAACAACTTTGCGAGCCTGCAGGCTGCTCCGGTAGCGGCGGTTCTGCTGCTGATTGTGGGCGGCGGGGCGGGAACGCTGGGCGGCTACGAATATGCTGCGGCGCGCGCGGCACATGCAGCGGGGCGGGCAGCTGTAGCGCAGGCCAAGGTGGATGCTGCCGCGCAAGAGCATTCGGGTCCAGCTGAGATTGCGAACATTTCGAGCATCGAGCGCGAGCCGAATAGCGAGATTGTTCATGTGACATTCAATCAGCTGGTTCCGCAGCACATCCAGGGTTCGCTGGACGATCCGGGAATCCGGCAACTGCTTCTGCTGGCGTCGGCGAATGCGGCGTCTCCTGTAGTTCGTGACGATTCGGTTGGCCTGCTTGCGGCGGAGTGCCGGGCGGGACACGGGTGCCAGGGCGAAGGGATCCGGGATGCACTGATGGTTGCGCTTCGTTATGACAAAAGCGTGACGGTGCGGCAAAAGGCGCTGGAGGGTCTGCAGCCGTATGTGGCGGAGGACATGCGCGTTCGGGATGCGGTGCTGGAGGCATTGCTGAGTGACAGCGATGCGCGGATCCGGACCGCGGCGATCACGATATTGGAGCCGGTGGAGGCGGACACGAGCGTAAGACAGGTATTGTCTACGGTGGCAAATTCAGACCATAATCCCCACATCCGGACGGTGTCGCGGCAGGTACTAAGCCGGGCTCCGGAGATTCAGTAAGGCAGCCGTGTTTTGTGCTGCTGAACGACCCTTACTTTCAGGCAACCACGCCGTCCATAAAAGAGTGTGGACCTGGATGAAGGAGAACGAAGGAAGAACATTTATGAGGCCTACCATCCAAGTCGGAGTCGCGCTGCTAGGAGCCGCAATCATCCTTGCGCCGAAC
>Ga0207674_10005712_pt1 | contig 14745 bp, 15 predicted proteins | sample KBSCornC72_FD_184303 | JGI IMG/M metagenome (GOLD analysis project Ga0207674, IMG submission 184303) | Corn rhizosphere microbial communities from Kellogg Biological Station, Michigan, USA - KBS Corn C7-2 (SPAdes) (version 2) | ecosystem: Host-associated > Plants > Roots > Rhizosphere > Soil ... | reverse complement strand
GTCTCGCGATGGCCTCCGTTACCGCACAGGAGCTTGTTCGCGAACTGCCCGAGTCGAGTCTGAAGAGGCAGTCGAAGACTTAAAGGCATTGCGCGCCCGGAAGTCTGGCACTCCGCTTTTGCCCAGAATCTACGGTCGTATTCCCCCTTCCGAACTTCGCACAGACGTTCTTGTTCGCTTGACCCGAGATCAAAATGAAGAGTGGGTGCATCCTGACGCTGGCGGTGGGTTTTCGTTCGATGGCCTCGAAAAGACGCAATACCGGCTTCAGATTCAAGATGGGCGGGGGACCGGCGAGCGTCTAATCGACGTCGCACGTCTAGGCTGCTTCGAGGCTATTCCCTGGTTCAGCGATTCGTGGCATGTTGCGGGTTCGCCCTAATCCTTGCCATATATTTGCCCATCGCTCGGCACCCAGCACCGATTTGTTGTCTCCTCCACCGGACCGAGTGGAAGTGCATAGCACTTGGCCGTATAACGCACTACTCGTTGAAGTGATCGTTTCCGGTAGCCTATGGTCGGCCATCCGTCACCTACTTTCTTGAAGACAGTTATTGGCAGATAAGTTCCCAGTGCGCCAGCGGTGCCCGAAGCGTTGCGCCGTACCTCGACGTCGATGTGATTCGCAGCGCTTAAAATCAGGCACATCGCGGTTTCATCGGCCGCAGCGGACGGCTTCCGGTCCCTAGACTCTTGGGCGACGGGAGGCGAGTCGATGTTTGGTTTGAATGTGCCTGGTTTGAAAAAGTCGGTAGTGCTGCTGGTGGCAGCGGCTGGGCTGGCCTACGGGCAGCCCGCGCTCACCACCATCCAAGATATTCTTTATCGCGCCGATGGAACGCGTTTCAGCGGCACCATGTTCATTACCTGGAGCAGCTTTCTGGCGGGCGATACGTCCAATATAGCCACGGCGAATCTCACGCTGCCCATCGTCAATGGGATTCTGAACGTCAAACTGGTGCCTACCACCACGGCCTCGGCCGGCGCGCAATACAACATCACCTACGCGAGCGGCGGCGTGAACCGGTTCACCGAAGTGTGGGCCGTGCCTCCCAGCGCCGCCAAGCTGCGGGTGCGCGATGTGCGCCTGTCGAGCGGTACGGTGATCGGGCCTGCTCCGTCTACCACCCCGATCCAAATCGGCGACGTAACCGGCTTAGCAAATGCCCTGGCCGTCCGGCCCACCGAAGGCGCGGGGTACAGCATCGGGCGCAGCGCCGTCATCAATCCCTCCGGCCAGATCGATGCAGCCTCCGGAAATCTTGGCGATTGTATGCATGTCGATGGCAGCTCCGGCGCCTGCGGAACCGGAACCTCGGGCGGCTCGGGGGGAATCCTGCCCTTGTTCTCCGACGCCGAAGCTCTGGGCGGCACGCCGAACGGCATCAACACCGCCTTCACGCTGCTGTTCGCGCCTTCGCCCGTCGACAGTCTGATCCTGTTTCGTAACGGTCTGCTGCAGACGCACGGCTTCGATTTCGCACTGGCGGGGAATGTCGTCACGTTTCTGCCGGGTTCCATTCCGCAGGCTGGCGACGAGCTAACGGCCAGCTATCGCTATGCGAATCCCAACAATGTTCTGGGCACGCTCACGGCCGCGCAGGTGATCTGCAGCGGCGCCGGAAACGGCACCAGCGCGATCGTCGCCACAACCCTGGGAAGCTGCACCATCCCGGCCGGGCTGCTTACTGCCGGCGACCGCATCGAAGTGCAGTTCTACTACCTCCACACCGGCGCCGCCGGCACCTTCACCGCTGAACTGCACTGGGGCGCCGCCACCATCCTGTCGCGAACTTCCGTAGCGTCCGAAACCGCGCTGGCCGGGCACGCGACTTTCGGGATTCTCGCCAGCAGTCAGCCCTGGGATGCGCAAAGTTGGGGAAACAGCTTCGCCCTGGCAAATGCAGTAGGCTCGGCCGCCGCGAATACTTCACTGAGCTTAACCATCACTTTTCCGGCCCGCCTGGGAGCGGCCACCAGCGACGTGATTTCGCTTGGTAACTTCACGGTGATCCGGTACCCGGCGCAGACCAACCCTTAGACCTTAGACGGCGGCCTCAGAGCAACACCTGACCTAGGTACAGCCGAACGTAGCACTCCCTATTACATAAGGGGTTTTAGGATAGTGTCTCGGGTGTTATTACTCTTGTCCTTTCCCGCCGTCTCGCGCAAGATGTGAATAGAAGTTCAGCACGGCCGAGGGTACTTTTATGACTGCGAAACTTTACACATGGATTTGCCGCCTCCACAATGATCTACAAGGACAAGACCTGGTTGAATATGCTCTGATGGCTGGCTTTGTGGCCGTGGCCGGGGGAGCGATCTTCCCCACCACGCTGATGCCGGGCGTGAGTACGATCTTCTCGAAACTCAATACGTTCACTGCGGCAGCCGCGAGTCAAGGCAGCTAGGGGACTTGTTGTTTGGGCGTCCGGCGCGCTAACGTCGGTTGCGCTAGTGCTGATTCGGCGCTCGGTGCGCGCCATTAGCCGACTGTCTGGCAATCCCAACGCCGCGGACACGGCGCTTTCCCGTGAAGTGCTATGCTGAGCGCAGTCCGTGACTGCCGTTTCCGCCGCGCGAGAAATCTCCTTTCGCATCCTGGCCAAAGTCGACGCCGGGGGCTATGCTTCGGACTTGCTGCGCGGTGAGACCGTCGCGCTGGAATCCCGCGATGCCGCTTTGGCCGAGACCCTGGTACTCGGCTGTCTCCGGTACCAAAGCCAGCTCGATTTTCTGATCGCCCATTTCGCCGGCCGTCCTCAGCCTAAGCTCGACCTGGAAGTCCGCATTGCCCTTCGTCTGGGCATCTTTCAATTGCGCTATCTTGACCGCGTTCCGGCCCATGCCGCCGTCGCAGAAAGCGTCGAGCTGGTCAAAGGCGCCCGCAAGCGATCCGCAGCGGGCTTTGTAAACGCCGTGCTGCGCAAGGTGAATCGCGCGCCAGTCGGCTGGCCGGATCGCGCCACCGAACTCTCCATCCCTGCATGGATGCTGGAGCGCTGGGAACTGCATTACGGCCCAGCCGTCGCCCGCGGGATCGCCGAGGCCGCACTTGCCGAGCCGGTGGCTTACGTCAATCCAGCCACCGGACGCCGGCAGGACATTGGCGCGCAATCCATTGTGCCGTTGCTCGAAATCAAGCCCGGGATGACCGTACTCGACCTGTGCGCCGCCCCCGGCAACAAGACTGCCCAGGCCATCGCCGCCGGAGCGCGTGTCACCGCCTGTGATCGCTACCTGCGCCGGCTGGCCGAAGTGCCTGCGGAAGCGGCGCGCCTGGTGCTGGATGCCGCCGAGCCGCTGCCCTTCTCAACCCGCGGCGAAACAGCCCGCTTCGACCGCATCCTGATCGATGCCCCCTGTTCAGGTAGCGGTACTCTGGCGGGAAATCCTGAAATTAAATGGCGATTGCAGCCGTCGGATCTGTTCAGGTTCCAGGCGCGGCAGCGTAAGATGATCGAGCGGGCGCTTCCACATTTGCGCCCGGGCGGGTTGTTGGTCTATGCCACTTGCTCCCTGGAAATGGAGGAGAATGAGGCGGTAGTTGAGGGTTTTCCAGTACTTGCAACCCATTCACGAATTCCGGGGCGTGACTCCGGCGACGGCTTTTTCGCAGCGGCAATGAGGGAAGGACGATAAGACGGGGCGCCGTGGGAAAGCCCGGTTCGGGCCTGATTCGGCCGTGAGACCGCTGCGCGAGCGCGTGATACCATGAATAGAGCTTTTTCGGCCGGTCGTTAGCTGATGTGTTAGCGATGTAAGTTTCGTTTCATGCCCGAAATTCTCCCATCCATTCTTTCCGCCGACTTCGCCCGTTTGGGCGAGCAGGTGGCTGCGCTCGAGCAGGCCGGCTGCCGCATGCTGCACGTCGACATTATGGACGGACACTTCGTGCCGAATCTCACTATCGGGCCTCCGGTGGTGGCTTCGCTGCGCCGGGCGACCCGCCTGACGCTGGATGTTCACCTGATGATTACCGACCCTGACCGCTATGCGCCGCTGTTCATCGAAGCCGGCGCCGATCACGTGTCAGTGCACCAGGAAACCTGCCCCCATCTGGACCGCACCTTGAAAATGATTCAGGGCCTGGGAGCGCAGGCAGGCGTGGTCCTCAACCCGGCAACCCCGCTGGAAACGATCGACGAGGTCCTGGAGTTCGTCGATTTCGTTCTGATTATGAGCGTGAATCCAGGTTTCGGCGGACAGAAGTTCATTCCCTATACGCTGGGCAAGGTACGGCGGCTGGCGGCGCGCAAGCGTGAGAGAGGCCTCAGGTTCGCCATTGAAATTGACGGCGGCGTCACTCTCGGGAATGTGGGAGAAATGGTGAAGGCCGGGGTGGATTGGATCGTGGCTGGATCCGCCATTTTTGGCGCGGGAAACCCGGCGAGCGCGTTCGTTGAGATGCAACACTTGGCCCAAACGGCCGGCATGGTGCAGGTTTAGAGCAGATTCGGTTATAGTCGTGAAGAACACGCGTAAGGAAGACAGCGATGAATTTCAACACCAAAAGAATCGGGATAGCGGCTCTGGCAGCCGTCATGCTTAGCGGAGGCTGCGGGTTCCATCGCAAGAAGTATGAGAACCCCATTACCAAGGACACCGAGCAACCCGACAAGGTCCTGTTCGACAAAGCCATCGGCGATATTGAAAAAGGGCGCTACGAAGTGGCCCGGCTCACGCTCAATACCCTGATCAACACCTACGATTCAAGCGAATACCTGGCCAAGGCCAAGCTGGCCATCGCCGATAGCTGGATGCGGCAGAGCGGCGCCGAGGGCTTCGCGCAGGCGGAAGCCGAATTCAAGGATTTCCAGTTGTTCTACCCCACCATGGAGGAAGCCCCGGAAGCCCAGTCCAAAATCTGCGAAATCCATATCCGCCAGATGGAGAAGGCCGACCGGGATCCCAGCAATGCCTTGCGCGCCGAGCAGGAATGCCGCGATCTGCTCACCAAGTATCCCAACAGTAAATTCGCTCCCGCCACGCAGCAGCGTTTGCGCGAAATCCAGGAAGTTCTGGCGCAGGCCGAAATGGTGGCAGGCGACTACTATTACAACAAGGGCGCGCTGGCGGCGGCGACCAATCGTTTCACCGGCCTGGTGGGGCAGTATCCGCTCTACAGCCGGGCAGCCGAAGCTCTGTGGCTGGATGGCAATGCCTACTCTCGCCTGGGGACTCGTTTCCGCGACAAGGCCGGCGAAGCCTATGCTCGGCTGGTGCGCGAATATCCGCTCAGCCCGTATGCCGATCAGGCCAAGAAGAAACTACAGGAATTGGAACTGCCGGTGCCCGAAGCCGATCCCGCCGCCGTGGCACGCATGAAATACGAGGCAGCCAATCACGTCGAGCCCGGCAAGCTCCATAAGCTCACCGACTTTATCCGCCGCAACCCGGATATGAGTGATGCAGCCAAGAGCGGCACGCCCACCATGGACCCGCCGGCGCGCGAAATTCCGGTTACCGTGCCGGTCACTGCGGAATCCGGGGCGACAGGGTTCACGGGCGATGTGACGGTGGCGCCGGTCACCGGCAACTCGGCGCTGGATACGCAGCCCGACGCACGCACCCCGGCGCCGAAGCCGGCGGATGCTCCCGCCGGCGGTGCGCAGCCGAAGCAAAAATAACCGCCCATGAGCGTGATCCTGCTGGCGGACGACAGCCCGCACGCGCAACGCATGGGCCAGCGTATTCTGGCGGAAGAAGGCCACCGGGTCGAGTGCGTCTCCGATGGCCAAGCGGCGGCTCTGCGGCTGTCCGCAGCGGATCCGGATGTAGTGATCGCCGATGCGCACTTGCCGGGAATCAGCGGCATCGAGTTGTGCCGCTACATGAAATCCAATTGCCGGCACGTGCGTGTAATCCTGACCGCGGGATCGCTCGAAGCGCTGGACGAGGCTGCGGCAAAGCGCGCCGGATGCGATGCTATCTTGCGCAAGCCGTTTGAAGCGTCGGTGATGGCGGAGACTCTGGCGCCGCTGCTTGAAGCGGCCCAGCGCGACCGGCAGTCGATGGCTGCCGCTACGGCCGTGGCGCCGTCGCTCGCCGCGCAGCCGCCGGACGATATACGCGCCGCGGTAGAGCGCGCCGTCGAGCGCGAGCTCCCGCGGCTTCTCGACGAGCTTACGCAACGAGTATTATTGGCCCTGGGCCATTAGATTCCGCCCGCGAGATCCCTTATGCCAGATAACAGTTTCGACATCGTATCCAAGATCGATTTGCCGGAAGTCAGTAACGCCGTGCAGCAGGCGGTTAAAGAAATTCAGCAGCGCTTTGATTTGAAAGACAGCCGCTCTTCAATTGAGCTGCGCGAAAAAGAGAACAAGATCCTGCTGGCCAGCTCGGATGAGTTCAAGTTGAAGGCGGTCACCGACATCCTGCAAGCCAAGCTGGTGAAGCGCAGCGTGCCGCTCAAGGGTTTGAGCTACGGGACCATCACTCCGGCCGGCGGGTCGACTGTGCGGCAGGAGATCACCTTGCAGCAGGGCATCGCCATCGAGAAGGCCCGCGATATCGTCAAAACCATCAAGGACAGCAAAAAGAAGGCGCAAGCCTCCATCCAGGGCGATTTCGTGCGGGTTGCCGCGAAGGACCGCGATACGCTGCAGGAGATCATCGCGCTATTGCGCGGCCGCGACTTCGGCATCGACATGCAGTTCACTAATTACCGGACGAATTAATAAACCCGGACCCGATGCCGCGCAAAATCGAGAGTCTGTTCCTGGCCGGTCCGGCCGGACGCCTGGAAGCCTTGCTCGAAGAACCTGACCAGGCGGCAATCGGCATCGCACTGGTGTGCCATCCTCACCCGCAGCACGGCGGCACCATGCACAACAAAGTAGTCTACCGGGTGGCGAAGGGATTGCGGCGATCGGGTCACGTGGTGATGCGATTTAACTACCGCGGCGTCAATCTCAGCGAAGGCGCGTATGCGCATGGCGAAGGCGAACTCGACGACGCACGCATTGCGCTGGATATTCTCAGCAGCCGCTACCCGACGCTGCCGCTCACACTCGCGGGCTTTTCATTTGGATCCAGAATCGCGCTGCGCATGGGCTGCGCGCCGGATGGCCCGGCGGCGCGTCGCGTCATTGCCGTGGGCTTCCCGACGGTCTACAAAGACCGCAGCTTTCTCGAGGGCTGCACCGTGCCGCGAATCTTTGTCCAGAGCACTCGCGATCAATATGGGCCCGTGGAGGAACTGCAGCCGCTGGTCGAAGCGCTGCCCGAACCCAAGCAGTTGATCTGGATCGACGCTCAGGATCACTTCTTCGCCGGTGCGTTGGAGCAACTCGAAGAATCCATTATTCACTTGCGTTGAAGCCGGAAAACCAAGTGCAGGCGCGGTTTAGACGCCAGCGAGACGGAGTTCGCGCTGCAGCCGGCGCGTGGCCCGCTCGCTGATCAAATCCGCGACTTTGCTGAGCAGGCCGGGGATATCTACCGGTTTGATAAACATGGAATTCTCACGCCGGGGGAGGTTCGGCCGGGCGTTCTCGTAAGTGGTCAAGAATGCGGACGCGGGCTTGTAGTCCATCATTTTTGCGTGCGCTAACACCTGCAATCCAGCTTGCGGAGACTCCAGGTGAAGGTCGCTCAGGACCAGTTGATATTCCGACTCTTCCAGCTTTTCTACGGCTTCGGCGGCACTCGCGGCTGCGTCCACGCTGTAGCCACTGGTTTCGAGCACGGTTTTCAGCGTCAGGCGCGAGGCCGGATCGGCATCGACCAGCAGGACGCGTGCAAGGTCGTAATCGAAGCTACGTGGCAGATGACTCATTTCTTTCAGCCCGGAGCCTTACACCGGGTTAAGGAACAATCTCAGTTTAACCCCGAAAGCCTTAATTTCGACCCGCGGATTTTTGTTGATAGTACCTGGGAGAGCATACCTTCTTTAGAATCAAACAGTTTCAGGGAAAACCCGAGCGAAGATCCGGTCCACATGGACCAGATAGCGGTTCACCAAAAACGCCTGCCGAATCGTTTCAACAGAAAGATAAGAAAGAACTTCTTTGTCTGATTCGACACTGGCCCGGAAATTGCCATCAGTTTCCCAGGCGCGCATGGCATGGGTTTGTATTATCCGGTATGCGTGCTCCCGCAACATTCCGGCGGCGGCCAAGTCCAGCAATAATTGTCCGGAAAAAATCAGTCCGTGAGTGCTTTCGAGATTGCGGCGCATGCGCTCGGGATAGACCCGCATCCCGTCGATCAGCCAAATGGTTTTTGCCAGCAGGTAGTCGGTAAGAATCGCCGAATCGGCAAGGATCACGCGCTCGACCGAGGAGTGTGAGATATCGCGCTCATGCCACAGCGCGATATCTTCGAGAGCCGGGTTTACATTGCCGCGCACCACGCGCGCGAGGCCGCAGATCTGCTCGCAGGTGACCGGGTTGCGCTTGTGCGGCATGGCCGAGGAACCTTTTTGCCCGGCACTGAACGGCTCTTCCACTTCGCGCACTTCGGTGCGCTGCAAGTGGCGGATTTCGAGAGCGATTTTTTCCAGCGTGGCGGTGAGAATGGCGAGGGCTGAGATCCAGGCGGCATGGCGGTCGCGCGCGATCACCTGCGAGGCGATCGCCGCGGGTTTCAATCCCAGGCGCGCGCAGATTTTTTCTTCGGCTTCCGGACCGATGTGGCCGAATACCCCCACCGCGCCGGAGATTTTGCCCACACGCAGATCTTCTGCCGCGGCGTTGAGGCGCGCCAGGTCGCGCTTCATTTCGTCATACCATAACGCCAGCTTCAGGCCGAATGTGATGGGCTCGGCGTGCATGCCGTGAGTGCGGCCGATCTGGACCGTGTGCTTAAATTCGAAGGCTCGCCGCTGGAGCGATTCGAGCAGCGACTCACAGTCCTTCGCCAGCAGCGCCGAGGCTTGCTGCAGCACCAGTGCCTGCGCAGTGTCGACCACGTCGTTCGAAGTCAGGCCATAGTGCAGCCAGCGGGAAGCATCGGCGTGTCCGGAGGCCGCCATCTTCTCGGCGACGGCGGTGGTGAAGGCAATGACGTCATGCTTGACTTCACGCTCGATCGCGTGAATGCGCTCAACCTCGAAGGCGGCATGCTGACGCAGCGCGCGCGCGGCTTCCGCGGGAACTTCGCCGGTTTCGGCCAGCGCTTCACTCGCCGCCAGCTCGACCGCCAGCCACTGCGCGAAGCGGTTCTCGTCGCCGAAGATGCGGCCCATTTCGGGCCGGGTATATCGTGGAATCATTTTTAGTTCGTATCCGCAGTAGACAAAGGCATCAATAGACAAAGCACTCGGCGGGTTGCTCGGGAGCGGTCTTGGGTTCGGCAATCACCAGCCGTGTGAACAGGCTGCGGCCATCCAGCGCCTGGGCGGCCATCAGGCGCACGATTTCAGGATGATTATTGTGGGCGCTCAGATGGCCCAGGATCAGCGTCGAGGTGCGGGTGTCCAGCTCATCGCGGATGAAGTTGCAGGCCACATCGTTCGACAGATGCCCGTTGCGCCCCATGATGCGCTGCTTCAGTGCCCAGGGGTAGGGGCCCACCTTCAGCATTTCGACGTCGTGATTGGATTCAAGCAGCAGCGCGTCCGAGCCGCGCAGATGGAAGCGAATCGAATCCGGCATGTAGCCGAGATCGGTGGCAATCGAAATCTTGACGCCTTCGGCGCGGAAGGAGAAGCCCACGGGATCGGCCGCGTCATGCGGGATGGTGAAGCTGGTGACATCGATGTCGCCCACTTGAAACGAGGAGCCGGCCGCGAACAGCTCCAGCTTGGGCGTGTAGTCTTCAGCCCAAGGCGTGTCCTTGCCGAAAATCGCTGGCGCCGTCATCCGCGACATGTAAATCGGAATGTCGAGCTTGCGCGCGATCACCTGCAAGCCCGCGATGTGGTCGCTGTGCTCGTGCGTGATCAGGATCGCGGTCAGGGTTTCGCAGGCGACGCCAATGGCGGCCAGACGCTCGAAGGTTTCCTTGCGCGAGAGTCCCGCGTCCACCAGCAGGCGCGTGCGCTCGGTGGCAACTAGGGCGCAGTTGCCGGAGCTGGACGACGCAAGTACCGCGAGCTTAAAGATGACGGAGCCTCCTACTCATTAGAAGCGGAAACAGTGTGGCGGCGCAAGGGCACGTTTCGCGCCGCCCCGGAGGACGATCGTGCACTTACGCATAAGCCAGGGTTTCCTTTTGGACTAGTACTTGCAAATCAAAAGTCATGGCTAAGCAACTCTCCGTAGAGCGTCATTGGTGTTCCGAACTAGTATCAGTAGTCAATGTCACCCGCCGCGGGGTGGCGAGTTCCGTTCCCGGCAACCTGGAGGAGATTGGCGAGCACAGCGCTCTGGTGCTCACCGAATGTCCGCTTCCTATTGCAAGCAGAGTGCATATCGCTTGCCGGGAGCATGTGCTGCGCGGCGTCACCAAGTCTTGCGAGTTTCATCCCGGGCTGGGATACTTCGTCGAGATCGAGCTCGCGCCGGCGTCACGCTGGTCGCGCCGCTGGTTCGCGCCCTCGCATTTGCTGCTGAGAAGCGAACTTCAGCTAAGGCTCTCGGCTTAGAAAGTACCTAAGGTTCCTGAGAAAGTTGTTCGCGCAGCTTTTTCGCCGGCCGGTAGATCTTGCGCTCGAGCCTCGCCAGCGGCGTTAACCTGCACGAGTACCAGGTACATGCTGCGGTTGATCTAAGGTGATTGCCCTCTTGGGAAGAGAGACCGAGCCTGTTATTCTGCTGAAGAACACTTGTCTCTCTACCGGAGGAATATGCAGTATAGATTCGCAGCCTTCGCTGCCAGCTTGTTGCTGGGCGGCGCGATGGTTCCTAACTTGGCGCTCGCGCAAAATGAACTCAATAGGGGATCGAGCCAGGACGCCGGTCCCGATGGACGCGGCAACCGGACCCGACAAGCCCCACCGCGCAATGCCAAAGGCGCCAGCACGGGAGCGGTCGTAACCGGCAACGGAATCAGTTACCACAATGGTCCGGTAATGCACGGCACGGTGAACGTCTACTACATCTGGTACGGGGATTGGACGTCGCTGGATCCGAAAGCCAATACGATTCTCACGGACTGGGGGCACAGCATCGGCGGTTCGCCCTACGAAAACATCAACACCACCTACGGCGACACCATCGGGAACGTGTCCGGCGCTATTGCGCTCGCGGCCACCACCAGCATGTCTTCCAGCACTTTCGGAACTTCGCTGAGCGATTCCAGCATCGCCAGCATCGTTTCAAGGGCACTGAGCACCGGAGCCCTGCCGACCGATAGCAACGGACTTTATTTCGTGCTGACCGCACCGTACATTGCCGAAACTTCCGGATTCCTGACCCAATATTGCGGCTGGCACACGTACGGGAATATCAACGGCGCCAACATCAAATACTCGTTCGTAGGCAACGCAGCCGCTAGTCTCGGCAGTTGCGCGTGGCAGACTAGCAGCAGTCCTAATGGCGACCCTGCGGCGGATGCCATGGTGTCGGTGATGGCGCATGAGCTCGAAGAGACCATCAGCGATCCCAATCTGAATGCCTGGTACGATTCGACAGGCGCGGAAAACGCCGACAAGTGCGCCTGGACCTTCGGGACTACTTATTCGGCAAGCGGCGGCGGCATCGCCAACATGAAACTCGGCGCCCGCGATTACCTGATCCAGCAAAATTGGCTAAACGCGAACGGCGGGTATTGCACCCTTTCCTATAGCAGCGCGCCGGATTTCAGTTTGTCGGTCTCGCCTACATCACAAACCTTGCCTTCGACGGGGGGCACTACCGGGAACTACACTATTACGGCGACTCCCACGGGTGGATTTACCGGCACCGTAACTTACGCCATATCGGGCTTGCCTGCGGGAGCTGCGGCCAGCGCTGTCTCCAGCAGCAATACCTTTACCGTGACAGCGGCGAGTGTCCCCGCGGGAACCTATCCGTTCACAATCACCGGCACCAGCGGCTCGATGGTGCACGGCATTACGGCCAGCCTGGTGATTAGTCAGCCGGCACAGCCCAGCTTCACCGTCAGCATCTCACCCAGTTCGCAGTCAGTGAACCGCGGCGGCAGCGTCACCTATACGGTTACGGTTGTGCCGCAGAATGGGTTCACCGGAAGTGTCGGATTGAGCGCCAGCGGTTCCAAGACTGGACTGTCCCTCTCGCTGAGTTCGCCGTCGGTCACGATCGCGAATACCAGCGGCCAGAATGCGACGCTCACGGCCAAAACCTCCCCCAGCGCGAGGAAAGGCAATAACACGCTGACGGTTAGCGGCACTAGCGGCACCCTTGCGGCATCCGGCAGTGCATCGCTGCGCATCAACTAACTCAGCTGCGCGTCTCACGGGCGGCCCACAGCCGGACTCCATCCGGGCAGGCCGCCCTTTTTGTATGCCCTGAATGCGACGGCGCCGCCATTTGCCACCCTAAGCGGCTGGGCATGAACTCCGCGGGGGGAAACTAGATTCGCAACTGGAAAGGACGGCCTGAAGATTGCAGTTCCCGAGTAATCCGGATCAGCATCTTCCGATTGGTTCACGCCTTCGTTACAATAACGAGACCATGAAATTTGCCGTGATTGCCGACTATGATGCTGCCGACCCGCAACTTCCCACGGTCCGCCCAGTGCACCGGGAATATTTGACGAAGCTGCGCGACGCCGGGAAACTAGTGATATCGGGTCCCCTCACCGATAGTGGCGGCGCTTTGATTGTGCTCGAAACGGAGTCGAAGGAAGAGGCCGCGGCGATCGTCGACGCCGATCCGTTCGTGAAATCCGGCGTCGTCAAATCGTGGGTGATCCGGCCGTGGAATCCCATATTCGTGAACAAAGGTCTGTTGCCCGACTAACCTAGTCGTGGCGGTGCGGATGGGTGTGCGGGTGCGAGTGGGTCACGCCCGTGGCGTGGCGGTGGCGATGCGCGTGAATCATATTGGTGCGCGCGAGCAGCGCCTGATCGCGCAGCAGCACCGCCGGTTCCCCTTCCGCCGCGACCTTTCCCTGGTAAAGCAGGACGCAGTGGTCAGCAATGTCCTCGACCAGTCCGAGATCGTGCGTGGCCGTGATCACGGTGCGCGCGCCGTCTCCCCAGGCGATCAGCATGTCGATGATCTGGCTCTCGCTGCGCGGATCGAGGCCGGCGGTCGGCTCATCAAGCAACAGCACTTCGGGATCAAGCACCAGCACGGACGCCAGCGCCACGCGCTTTTTCTCGCCGCCCGATAAGCGGTGCGGTGGACGGCTGCGCAGATGTCCGATCTCCATGAGGTCGAGGACGGCCGAGACCCGCTCGATGATCTGCTGCTTGGGCCAGCGCAATTGGAGGGGCGCGAACGCCACCTCATCGAACACCGTAGGATTGAAGAGCTGGACTTCGGGATTCTGGAACACCAGGCCCACGCGGCGGCGGAAATCGAAGGCGAAAGCGTCCTGGCTAAAGGCGCCGGCGGTGAGCGCGCGGCCGTGAAACGACACCGAGCCGGAACCGGCGAAATGCAGGCCGTCGAGCAGGCGCAGCAGCGTGGATTTGCCGGAGCCGTTCGCTCCCAGCAGCGCGACACGCTTACCCGCCTGGACTATCAGCGTGACGTCCGTGAGCGCCTCCACCGCGTCGTAACGGTAGGTAACGTGACTGACCTCGAAGACGGGCGCCGTCATGCAATCAGCGCCCCCACCACAGTGCGGCCGCGGCGAGAAATACGAATCCGGCGAGCCAACACCAGTCGGCGGCGCGCGTGCGGAAGTCGGGCAGCACGTGGACTTCGCCCCTGAAGCCGCGCGACTGCATGGCCAGGTGCACGTCGCCGCTGAGGTGGACGCTCTTACTTAAAAGCACTCCGACGGCGGATGCGGCCAGGCGGCGGCTCTCGGCCGGGCCTAGCGATCCCACGGTGCGGCTTCTGCGCGACTCGAACATATCGAGCGCGGCGCGCAGGATTTCAAACACGTAACGGTAAGTCATGCCCAGAATCGCCACCAGCACCGTGGGGCACTTCAAAACTCGCAGCGATTTTAGAACCCAGGGCCATGGCGTTGTGAGAACCAGCAAAGCGGAGAGCGTCGCTGCGGTTTCCGCCCGTGACAAGAGGTAGGCCGCGCTGCGCAGGCCCTGCGGTGCGAATATCGCCGCGGGCAGTGCGATGGCGCCGGTGAAAATCAGCACCGGAGTCCAGACCCAGCTTGCGAGTTTGCGGATGCCGATGCGCGAGCAGAGCGCCAAGCCCAGCGCGAAAAAAAACAGCGCGGCGATCACGACCAGGTGACGCGACGCGGCAACCACTATTACTAGCAGGATCAAGCCCACTACTTTTACGCGCGGATCGACGCGCTGCAGCAGGCCTGCGGATTCCGCGGAGTGTTCGGCGGTGGCAGCATATTCGGAGGCGCGCAGCAGACTGGAGAGAGTCGCTTCGATGAAGCTGCGATTGCGGCGGCGCAAGAGCGCTCCTGCCAGCAGGCCGATGATAATGATGAGCACCATCCCGATCAGCGCCGAGAGCATATAGCCCAGTGCAGAGTTTGTAAGGAACGGCGGAGCATAGCGCGAAAACGGAGCGGTCCACAGAGGCGCCAACCGCTGCAGGCCGGCGGGTGGCTGCGATGGCGGGGCCTGTCCCGCAGACGCGTTCGCAATCTGCGTCCGGATTTCGGGCCGCAGGAAATCGTCAATCGACCATTCGCCCCACGCCGAACCGGACGCGAGGATGCCGAGTGGCGTTAGCATCGCCAGCAGGGCAAGTGCGATCCACAAGGGCTCAGTCGCGCGCCAATCGGTTCCATCGT
>Ga0207674_10005710_pt1 | contig 14747 bp, 11 predicted proteins | sample KBSCornC72_FD_184303 | JGI IMG/M metagenome (GOLD analysis project Ga0207674, IMG submission 184303) | Corn rhizosphere microbial communities from Kellogg Biological Station, Michigan, USA - KBS Corn C7-2 (SPAdes) (version 2) | ecosystem: Host-associated > Plants > Roots > Rhizosphere > Soil ... | reverse complement strand
CGCCGTGAGCGCCTTCTCGCCGCCGGAGAGCAGGTGGATCGAGGAGTTCTTCTTGGTGCGCACCACCTTGGCGGCCGAATCCTCCATGGTGATGACTTCCGCGGCGTGGCGGATTTCAATGGGCAAGGAATCGGAGGGGGTATGTTTAGCGAGTTCCTGGCGGACCACGTCTTCCTGGCCCACCAGAATCACTCGCAAACCTAGCTCAGATGCGGCGCGAATCCCTCCTTCGACCTCCGCTTTAGGGGCGTTGTCGCCCCCCATTGCGTCTACCGCAATCGTCAGCATGGGGGCGCGCGGCGCTATTCTTCGACAACTTCTACGACTTCGCGGCCTTTATATTTTCCACAGCGCGGGCAGACCCGGTGCGGCAGTTTGGGTTCGTGGCAACTAGGGCACTCGGAGAGCACCGAGCGGGTCAGGGAATCGTGAGTGCGGCGCGCGGAGGTGCGGCGCTTGGAATGACGTCGTTTTGGATTGGGCACGTTCTTCTACCTTCGTTAAGATTTCAAACTTTTGAGGGCCGCCCAGCGGTCGTCGCTGGTTTCCGCATGGCACTGGCACTCTTTCTGATTGCGGTTCTGCCCGCACAACGGACAGATCCCCTTGCAGGACTCCCTGCAAACCCGCTGCATAGGCAGCGTCAACAAAATAAACTCACGCAGCACGTCGTTGAGTTCCACTCCGTCGCCTTCGTAGAAACCCATCTCGGCCTCGCCGCTGTCGATCTCTTTTTCATCGCCATATCCATCGGCCACCGGCCGATAATACAGCGCGAAATCGGAATCGATGGGGAACCGCGCCGCTTCCAGGCAGCGGTCGCAATCCGCTTCCATCTCGACCGCTAAATGGCCGGACACCCGGATCTCGCCGTCCGATCCCGTCACCAATTCCGCCTTGCCTTGCGCACGGAGCGGCCCGGCTTGGCGCAGATTGGTGTCTTTATCCTTCGCACCCAACTGAAAATCAATGTCCCCCGGCGGGATTTCAACATCGAAACGCACCGCACGGACATCCAGGTCCCGAAGATGAAAGAACACGGCGAACTCCTGCCCCAGGGCACACACTCCGGCAGGCCGGGGCGGACCGAGCAAAATATCAGTATAACAAGCCGCCGGGACCTGCGTCGCGGCATTCATTCATGCGCTTGCTCAGTCTTTAACTGCCGGTGACCGCCGCCATCAAGCGCCGCACCATGCCGTCCATAGACTTGGTGTTATACCAGTGCCAGACGAATACGATATCGTGCTCCGGGTCGATCCAGATCGTATTGCCGCCGTGGCCGATGGCTGCGAAGGCGGAAGCGGGTCCGCTGGGCCATTGCTTCTGCTTGGTATTCAGCCACCACAGGTACCCGTAGTCGGGCCCGTGCTCGCTCGGCGTGACGGCGTCCTTCAACCATTTCGCGGAAACGATTTGGCGGTCGCCCCAGCGGCCGTGATTGAGAATCATCAAGCCGAAGCGCGCCAGATCCTCGGAATTGATCCACAGGCCGCCGCCCCAGCGCGTACCGCCGCTGACGGAGCCCACCTGATGCCCCTCCACTTCCACTGTCGAATTCTTATAGGGAACCCAGCGCCAGTCCTGCGACGCGCCAATGGGATCCATAATGCTGGACTTGAGAATCTCCGGAAGGCCCTTGCCGAAGACGCGCAGCAGCGAGAGAGAAAACCGGTTAATGCGAACGTCGTTGTATTCGTAGAACGAGCCCGGTTCCCGGATCGCGCGCGGCGAACGCTGGCCTTCGCCGAACTCCTCGACGCCAACGAAATTCGCATTCTTGCCCCACAGGGAGCCTTCCCATTCGCTCTCTTGCTGGAGGTGATTCTTCCAAGTGATCTTGGCGTTGTGCGGCGAGGCGTAGCCGCCATCGTCGATATATTTCGCGACGGGATCGTTGACATCCTTAATCAGCCCGCGAGCCACCGCGATACTGGCGACGGTCGACAGGAAACTCTTGGCCACGCTGTAAACCGGATCGTTGGCTTTGGTGTCGCCGAACTGCGCCACGATGTAACCGTGCCGCAGAATGATTCCGTTGGTGGCGGCGCGCTGCTTCGGCAGTGGCCCGCGCGGCGAGCCGAAGACCCGGACCTGGTCGCGGTCGAAATCCCAGTCACTGCCGTTGGCCTGGGCGTACTCGACTGCCTGCTGGAGTTTGCGCGCATCCATGCCCACCTCGGCCGGCGCTTTTTTCTGCCACTTACCGGGCGGCGGAAAGTAGGTTGCGGCGCTCTGCGCAACCGGCGACCACGAAACCGCCGCCAAGAGCAACGGCGCTGTAAACAGAAAACGTCGTTTAAACATATCCGTTCGAGTTTACCCGATTTGCGCGACGGAATTATATTCCCGCCACGCACCGGCATCCGTACCGCTCTGGCTGGGCGGCCTGGAATGCACGGGCCAGACTGCGCGGCTCTTCACGCCCAAGGCGGCCTCCTGCCGCGGCGTCCGGCGCCTACGCCCAATACTCGTTCGCGCGAGCGCTCCTCGTGGAGATGGCGAGTGCGTGCCTGGAGCAGATCTTCCAGGGTGACCAAGCCAATCACAGTTTCTTCATCATGCCGGTTGGTAACGGTCATTTGCGTCACGCGGTTTTCCGCCATCCGGTGTACCGCTGTCCGCAAGGTTTCCTCAGGATGCGTGCTTACGCCGGGGAGCGCGCCATCACCGCGGATCGCATCACCGAGGTCGCGCTGCATGACATCCCGAACGCGTAAGAGTTCCAACGGGTCGACGCTATATTCGCGGCTCAGGTGGAAGCCGCGGCGGGCGACTTTCTCGGTCAGAATAGACCGCCGCAGTGTAAGTACCGTAAAACCGTGCGCGGCGAAACACGCCACCAGGAGCGGCAAGAGAACGTTAGTATCGTGCGTGAGTTCGACCGCAAAAAGCATTCCCGTGAACGGCGAGCGCATGGTGCCGCCGAGAATCGCGCCGAGGCTCACCACGGGCCAAAAACCGGCGCCCATTGCCGGCAGGAAATGCGATTCAACGCCGCCCAAAGCCGCGCCCATCATCAGCAACGGCGCGAGCACCCCGCCCGACGTGCCCGAGCCCAGCGCCGTGGCCCAAATGACGGGCTTGACCAACAGCACTCCCAGCAGCAACGCGATTTCAACGTGGCCTTGCAGCAGGTCGCCGATGGTATCGTAGCCAACGCCCAAGGCACGCGGGAAGATCAACCCGCCGCAGCCGACGACAAGTCCGCCAATCGCCGGCCACCACATCCAATGAATCGGCAGCCGCTGGAAGGCGTCCTCGGCAAGATATACAGCGGCAGTAAGCAGCGCCGAAAGCGCCCCGGCAATAATCCCTGCCAGGAAGCACCCCAGCAGCACATGGACCGCCATGATGGATGGATGAGGAGGAACCGAAAACAGAGGGCCGGGGCCGAGGACGCTCCAGCGCGTGGCTACGGCGGCCGCGCTCGCCAAGGCAACCGGAATCACGCTGCGGGGCTTCCATTCGAACAGCAATAGCTCGACGGCCAGCAACACCGCGGACACCGGCGAGGCGAAGGTAGCGGACATGCCCGCAGCCGCGCCGGCAACCAAAAGCGTTCGGCGTTCGATCGCCGTCAGATGGAAGAATTGCGCGATCATCGAGCCGAATGCGCCGCCGGTCATAATGATCGGGCCTTCCGCGCCGAAAGGACCACCCGAACCGATGGAAATCGCCGAGGAAATCGGCTTCAACAGGGCGAGTTTCGGGTGGACGCGGCTGCCATGCATCAGGATAGATTCGATTGCTTCCGGAATTCCGTGGCCGCGAATGCGCTCCGATCCATAGCGGGCCATGAGTCCGATGACGAGCGATCCGCCCACTGGCACCAGCACTGCCCACGCGCCCAGATGATTCTGCGCGGGGGAAACGAAACTTGCGGACCAGCGCCCGAAATAGAACAAGTTGGTGAAGAGGCCGATGAGGCGCAGCAGCGCCCAGGCGATGTACGCCGTCACGACGCCGATGGCCACTGCCGCCAGCGACAAGGGGATCACGCGATAGGTGGTGGTGAAGTCTCCGAGCGAGCGTTCGCGCTCGATTTCCTGCCGTTCCCAGGCGTTTTGAGCCTGGCGGCGCAGTTTGCGCATTTTGTGTTTCATGATTTCGTTCGGGTGGGCTGCAGCACGGCGTCCAGGGCGTCACGCAGCGCCGGACCGGCTTTGCCTAGTTCGTTGTGATGGGCAATAGACAACTTCCGCAGGAGCCGCTCTCCGGCCCTCGTCAGACGCAAGCGCACTTCGCGCCCGTCATCCGGACTGGTTTCGCGGGCGATGGCGCCATGTTCGGTAAGCCGGTCCACCAATTCCACCGCGCTGTGGTGGCGGATCTGTAAGCGTTCGGCAATTCGTCCAATGGTCGGCTGCGTGCCGACGGGAATCCCCTTGATAGCCAACATGAGCTGATGCTGCTGGGGCTCAATCCCAACCTGCCGGGCGGCTTCCTCGCTGAAATGCAGGAACAGGCGGATCTGGTGGCGGAATTCGGCGAGCGCGCGGTAGGAACTGAGAGAAATATCGGCGGAAGCTTTTGCAGGCAAATTATATCGTATCACGATATAACTGGCCTGCGGTTTATTCAACAGCGATGGAACCTTCTTCGGGGTTATTGACGGGAATCGCTTAGCTTCTCACCACACGCCGGCCTTCAATGCGGTATCCTCCAGACAGCACGAGCGCGATGGCTTCGCTATAGATGCGATGCTCTTCCTTTAATATGCGCGCGGCGAGCGATTCGGCGGTGTCGTCGTCGAGCACCGGCACCGCGGCCTGCTGGACGATGGGCCCGGAGTCGAGGCCCTCGTCGACAAAATGCACGGTGCAGCCGGAGACCTTCACGCCGTGATCGATAGCCTTCTGCTGCACGCCGAGTCCGGGAAACGCCGGCAGCAAGGACGGGTGAATGTTCAGAATCCGCAGCGGGTAGCGCCGTATAAAAGACGCGCTTAGCAGCCGCATGTAGCCTGCGAGGCAGATCAGATCGACGCCGGCCCGGTCCAGTTCCGCTGCGAGCCGCGCGTCATGATCTTCGCGTTCAATGCCTCTTGACGGCAGCAGCGCCACTTTCAAGCCGCGCTGCCGGGCGACAACCATTCCAGGAGCGTCGGCGCGATTTGAAATCACCACGGCGATCTCGGCGTCCAGGCGTCCGGCGGCGATCGAATCGGCAATGGCTACGAAATTCGAGCCGCGGCCGGATAGCAAAATTCCCAGGCGTTTCACGCGCGTGACCTATTCGTACACGACGCGCTCGCCGCGGGCTGGAATCACCGCGCCGATAGGATACCAGTCCTCTCTCAACTTGTCGAGGATCTTCCCCGCCTCGGCCAGTTTGCTTGGCGACACCACGAAGATCATGCCGATGCCCAGGTTGAAAGTGCGCCGCCAGTCCTGCTCGGGGATGCGCCCGATTTTGCGCAGCAGTTCAAAGATGGGCAGCACCGGCCAGGTGCCCAGGTCGATGCGCACGACCAAGCCGGGCGGCAGGATGCGCGGCGTATTGTCGGTGATGCCGCCGCCGGTGATGTGCGCGGCACCCTTGAGCAGGCCCGCATCGTCAAGCGCGCGAAGCGGCTTCAAATAACTGCGATGCAACTTCAGCAGTTCGTCGCCGATGCTGGTTTCAAGGTCAGTGAGACGCGTCGAAGGCGCGTGTCCCGCCACCTCGAAGAGCAGCTTGCGCGCCAGCGAATAACCGTTGGTGTGCAGTCCGCTGGAGGGCAGCCCGATCAGCACGTCGCCGGGGCGGATCTTCGCGCCTGTGAGCAGGCGCTTGCGCTCGACCGCGCCCACGATGAAGCCCGCCAGATCGTACTCGCCCGGTGCGTAGAAGCCCGGCATCTCGGCTGTCTCGCCGCCGATCAGCGCGCAGCCGTTGGCTTTACAGCCGCGCGCGATACCGGAAATCACTTCCGCCGCCACCCGTGAATCCAGCTTGCCCACCGCGAAATAATCCATGAAGAACAGCGGCACCGCGCCCTGCACAGCAATGTCGTTCACGCAGTGGTTGACCAGATCTTCGCCGATGGTCGAATGGCGTCCGGTGAGGAACGCCAGCTTGAGCTTGGTGCCAACGCCATCGGCCGAGGACACCAACACCGGCTCGCGGTAACCCTTCAGCAGAAATCCGCCGCCGAAGCTGCCGATGTCGGTGAGCACCCCGCTGGTGAAGGTCTTGCGCGCGAGGGTACGGATGGATGCAACCGCGCGGTCCGCTTCGTCGATGCTCACGCCGGCGTCCTTATAACTGATCCTCGGCTTGGAGGAACCTGGCTTGGAGAGACCTGGCTTGGAGAGACCTGGCTTGTCCGCCCCTTTCCGGGTCGCCTTCTGAGCCGCTTTCTGAGACACTTTTTGAGCCATTGGAATCTTTTATGGTACGCGACGGCGAAGGCAGCCGCATGCCGCAACTCGGATGTACACTAGGAGTGCATGATCCGCGTCACACAGGGCATGCTTGCCGTCCGCCTGCTTCTTCTCGGCACCCTTGCCGCGAGCCTCTCCGCGCAGATCGGATATCCCGGAGGCGGCTATCCTGGGGGTGGCTATCCGGGCGGTGGCTATCCGGGCGGCCCCGGCGGACCTGTAGGCGGTGGCGGGCCCATTGGCGGCGGCCGCGGGCGCGGCAGAACCAGCGACTCGACTCCTTCCAATTCCAAAGGCCGCAAGGATACTCCGGTCATTATCACGACCACGGGGATTCTGCGCGTGGTGGCGGGCAATCAGTTTGTCCTTGAAGCCGACGATCACCGGATCATCACGTATAAAAGCGGCGACAAGATGACAGTCCAGAAAGACGGCAAGCCGGCCGAACTGACCAGCTTCGCCACCGCGGATCATCTCAGCGTGGATTCCACCGTGGACGATATGGGCTATTTCACCGCAACCGGGGTGACGTTCACGGCGCCGGGAACCGCGCGCGAACGCGACGCGGCATCCCGCACCTGGGATCTGCCGAATCTCGCGACCAGCAGCGCGAAACGGTCCGCCGAAAATAAACGCCGCGGCGATGGCGATGACGAGCGTCCTACTCTGCGCCGCAAGAGCGATGGAGCGCAGCCCCAGCCGCCGGCATCATCCCCATCTGAGACAACGGCCGCCGGGGCAGCACCACCTGCCGCCGCCGAGGCAGACGATAACCGGCCCACTACTTTGATCCGGCCCGCGGATCCCACTCCGGATGCTGACGATCCCGGGCGGCCGGAGCTTCGTCACGGCAAACCGGCGCCGCGCGCGTCGGCGAGAAACACGCAGCCGGAGCCGCCGGCGCTAACGCCTCCCGCTGGCCCTGCACAGGCGCCCGGCCTTGGTCCGGCCAATAGCGCGGGCCCCCCCGCGGCGGCTCCCGACTTCATTCCGGTGCAGGAAGATCCCATCATCGTCAAGGCCAAGGAAGCCGCCGCGGCCTTCGTGGGCGTGCTGCCGAATTTTTTCTGCCGCCAGTTGACTACACGCTATGAAAGCGACCGACCCAAGGACGGATGGCAGGCGATCGATACCGTCAGCGCCGATCTCGCCTATGAAGACGGGCATGAAAGCTACACCAACATCAAGGTCGGCAACAAGGAGCAAAAGGGCTCAATGGAAGACGTGAGCGGAAACTGGTCGACGGGCGAGTTCGCATCGCTGCTGGACGATCTGTTCGACCCCTCTACCGCAGCCACCTTTCGCAAAAGCGGGCAGGATACGATCAGCGGGCGCAGCGCGACCACTTTCAAGTTCGACGTAACCCGCGAGCATTCCCATTGGCGCGTGATCATGGCGGCGCAACTGTACTACCCCGCGTTCCGCGGAACGGTGTGGATCGATCGCGAAACCTCGCGCGTGCTGCGCCTCGAAATTGAATCGCGCAATATGCCGCTGCTGTTTCCGTTAGCCAAGGTAGAGGAGGCTGTGGATTACGATTTCGTGCGCCTGGCCACCCCCCAGCCGTTCCTGCTTCCGACTGTCTCCGAAGTGCTGAGCTGCCAGCAGGGTTCGTCACATTGCAGCCGGAACCGCATCGAATTCCGCAACTATCGCAAGTTCGGCGCCGAATCCGGGATCACCTTCGACGAAAAGCAGTAGCCTCGCCGGCGGGCAGTCGCGCGGGCGGGTGCAGTAATTGCCGGCATGAGCCTGGCTTCTCGACGCCTACCCAGCGCAACCAACAGGGCAACTATCTCAGTGCAACGCCGCGCAGCCATCCTGCGTCGTTACACTGTTATACTCAAAACTTCAACCTCGTGGGTCTCAACTAATAACTGCCATCTCGCATGCTGAAATCTTACATTGTCATAATAGCTGGAGCCGTAGCCCTGTCGATTCCCTGCTCCGCAGCCGATTTTCTGACCGGCCAAGCCGCGCGTGCGGTAATCGGACAGACCTCTTTCAGCGCCCAGTCCACCGGTGCGTCCAACACCGTGCTCGGAGCCGCGGGAGGTTTGGCGTTCGCGAATAATATTCTGTTTGTGGCCGATGACAATCACATCGGGCTCCAGCCTGACAACAATCGAGTTTTGATCTTCCCCCTGAACCCATATCTCCTGCACGTGCCGGCAGTTGACGCGGATATCCCTCCCTATTCGGGGCGCTGTCCGGTGTGCGGAGGACAAGCTTCGGAAGTATTGGGGCAGCCTGACTTCGTCACCACTGCCGGCGGTACTTCGACAATCATTACCACGGCTCCAACCCCCGTCACCGCGTCCAGTATGTATCAGCCTACCGCGGTCGCCTCGGATGGCGCGATCCTGGCAGTCGCCGACACCTCCAACAATCGTATTCTCATCTGGAAGTCCATTCCCACGACCTACGGCCCCCGGCCAGCCGACCTTGTGCTGGGCCAGAAAGACTTTACATCCATAGCGCCGGTTACTCTCACCGCCAGTTCCCTGCGCGGCCCGCAGGGGGTCTGGATTCAAAACGGCAAGCTGTTCGTCGCCGATACGGAAAACAACCGGATCCTGATCTGGAACTCCATTCCCACGCAAAACAACCAGCCGGCCGACGTGGTGCTGGGACAGCCCGACTTCACCACCGCTCCGCAGATCAATCAAGTCAATCTGTCATTGCCTACGTCCGCCAAAATTCTGCTGAGCCCCACCTCGGTCACCAGCGATGGCACGCGTCTCTACGTCACGGATTTGGGCTACAACCGGGTGCTCATCTGGAATTCCATCCCCACCACCAACCAGAAGCCGGCGGATTTGGAGATCGGGCAGAAGGACATGACGCAATCGATCTCGAATGACTCGACGAATCTCTGCGCTTCCAACGGAACCGACGCCAACGGGAACGCCAAATATCCCGCGCGCTGCGGCAAGACCCTGAGTTTCCCGCGCTACGCGCTTTCCGACGGCCATCGCCTCTTCATCGCCGACGGTGGTAACGATCGCGTCTTAGTGTACAATTCCATTCCCACCCAGAATGCGGCCGCGGCCGACGTGGTGCTGGGCGAACCCGACGAATTCTCGGACGTTTTCACCAATGCGAACCCGGTGGTTCTCTCGTCCTCCGATGTTACGCCCACACCCACCTCGCTCGCCTGGGACGCGGTGAATCAGAATTTATATGTCGCGGACCCGACCGACTATCGGATCCTGGTGTTTTCTCCGGCGACGCCCAACGTGCCGATCGATGGGGTGGTGAACGCGGCCAGCCTGGCCGTCTATGCAGAGGGGAGGGTGGTTTTCGGCGGCGCCATCACGGCGGGCAACACGGTAACGATCTCCATAACCGGAGCGAACGCCAGCACCCCTGCGAAATACACCTACACGGTTAAGTCCACGGACACGCTGGAAACGGTCGCGGTGGCGATGGCGGGGGTGATTAACGCAGGCAAAGGCGACCCCAACGTCCTGGCCATTGAAGAAGCCACTTTAGCGACCATCAATCTGATAGCCCGTCAGCCGGGGCCCAATGGTAACTCCATCGCGCTCTCGTCCACCCCTAACTCGACCGCCACTATCACGGCATCTGCGAGCGGTGGATTCTTGTCGGGCGGCGGGAGCTCGGGGATTATTGCCCCCGGCTCCGTGGTCCTGTATCGCGGCACCCATCTGGCGGATACTACGGCCTCGGCTTCGCCCCATGCTGCATTGCCCTTTGAACTGGCAGGCGTGCAGCTCTATATCGATGGGATGCGCGCGCCTTTGTTCTCGGTGAGCCCAACTGAGATCAAGGCGCAGCTTCCGTTCGCGGTAACCGGATCGGATACCGCAAGCTCCTGGGTGCGGACTAAGCATGCCGACGGAAGCGTCACCGTGACGACGGCCGTCAACATTCAGGTGGAGGAGCAAAACCCCGGCATCTTCGCGGATCCCACGCCGGGAGCGCCGGAGCCCCGCGCCGCGATCGCTACGCACGCTTCGAGTTTCGCGACCGGTACGGTTTCGGTGGACGGATCGATTCAGGCGGGCGATGTAGGCACGATTACGGTTGGCGGCGTGCCTTACAAATATACAGTAAAGGCAACCGATACGCTGGCGAGCGTCCGCGACAGTTTCGTTGCGCTTATCAACGCCGACGCGGGTTCTCCAGTGACGGCTTACGCCGCCGGCGTCTTCACACGTATCCGGCTGCAGTCGAAAGTACCCGGGCCGGATGGCAACGGCACCCCGATTTCCACCGACGTGACTACACCGACCACAAATACCGGGGGGGCGCTTCTGCTGCTGACGGCCACCAACACAGGGCTGTGCTGCGCGAGCGCCGGCGGCACGCTGATTACGCCGGAGAATCCCGCGATTCCCGGAGAAACCATCAATATCATTGCTACTGGTCTGGGATTGGTCTGCGGCAGCGAGATTACGAATGCCATCGACTTCAATCTAAACTACATAGGCTTTTGCAGCGCCAGCCCGGATCCTGCGCTCAGCGCGATCGTCGACGGGACGCCATATGCTGGGCCGGCCGTCAACGCTCCTATAGGATCCGTTTCCTCGCTGGTCGGGGGTTCCACCGCCCAGGTCATATTCGCGTCCTTGATGGTTGGGCAGGTGGGCCTCTATCAGGTCACTTTGGAACTGAACGCGAACTTAGCCCCCAATCTGCAAACCCAAATGACCATCTCTCAAGGCCTGAACACCAGTAACATTGTCACGATTCCAATCGGCCCGCCGCCCCAGCAGTAGGGAACGCGGCGAGCCCGGACGGGATTCCGCTTCAGGCGGAGGCTTCATAGGGCCTGTAACCGCCGCGGCGCATGGTCTCGCGAGCAGCGGCCTCGTGTTCTGGCGCGACGTAAAAAAAGGCTCCCACACGCTCCGAGCGGAATATAATCCCGCCACTGTAGCGATCGGGCTCGACCAGATAGTCCAGACCCGCTTCGGTGAGCAGTTGCTCCAGCGCCAAGGCTTCCTTCAGCTTCTTGGCGACATAGATCAGGCTCAACTCGCGATCTTCAAAAAAGTCCGGCTCCCGGAGCACCCGCGGTCCTCAGCCTCCCACGCGCGCGATAAATGCTTCGAGCGTGCCGGGACTGACTTTATCTAAGTGATCCGAGAACTGCTGCGCCACTGTTTCGAGGTTTTTGAGAAAGCTGGGATCTTTAAAAGCGGCGCGAATGCCGGCCAGAACCGGACGGATGCGCACGGCCACCACCAGCATCTCGCGGTTGCTTGCAAAGAACAGCTCAGGATTGAGCACGCCCGCCGCGACGAAGGACGCCGCCATGTCCCAGTAGGATGCCACCATGCGCATGCGCGCATTATTCTCGGAGCCGGGTGGGCAGAGTTGATCGATGTCCGCCATTGTCTTGGGCTTGAAATTGGCTACGAACCAGGCGCGGGCCTCGCGCAATTTTTCTTCGCGCCGCAGATCGTAGAGGCGCAGCAGCAGATTGGCATCGTCGTACGTGGCTTGTGCAGATTGAGTCATCAGCCACTAGCGTAACGCAAAAACTGAGATTTCCGCCCGTCACCGGGCACCACCATACATACATGCAACCTGCCGTGCCGGCTCCGCTGGTCGCCACTCCCGACCCCGTTACTGCGCAGGAGGCTCTTCACTGGCTGGCGCTGCGCATGACGCCGGGCCTGGGCACCCGCAAGGCGGGACAGCTCCTGGAGGTTTTCCGGACCCCGCAGGCGATCTTCCGCGCATCGCGCTCGGAACTCCAGGCGGCGGGGCTGTCGGCCGGAGTCGCCCAGAGCCTGTCGAGCGGCTGCGCCTTCGACGACGCCGCGGACCAGCAGAGCCAAGCGGCGCGGGCCGGGGCCGTGCTGATTCCGCTGACGGACGCGCGCTATCCGCCGGCGCTGCGGGATATCTTCGATCCTCCGCCGCTGCTTTTCGCACGCGGCCGCGTAGAGTTGCTGGCGACGCTGATGCTGGGAGTGGTGGGGACACGGCGTCCCACAGCTTACGGGGGTGTGGCGGCGTCCAAACTTTCCGCCGATCTGGCGGCGGCGGGCATGACTATCGCGAGCGGCATGGCACGGGGAATTGACACGGCGGCGCACCGCGGGGTGCTGGAGGCAGGAGGCAATACGGTGGCGGTCTTCGGCTGCGGCATCGACCAGATCTATCCGGCCGAGAACCGCAAACTGGCGGAGGAGATCGCCACGCGAGGTTTGTTGATTTCGGAATTCCCTATGGGCGCGCCGGCTTATCCGCAGAACTTTCCGATCCGCAACCGGATGATCAGCGGCATGAGCGCCGGAGTCCTGGTAGTGGAAGGGAGCGAATATTCCGGTTCTGCGATTACCGCTAAGCTGGCCATCGAGCAGAATCGGGAGGTTTTCGCGGTCCCCGGAAATATCACTTCCAAGATGAGCTGGGGGCCGAATCTGCTGATCAAACAGGGCGCCAAACTGGTTCAGGAATGGAACGACGTGATGGTCGAACTCAAGCCGGAGGATCGCCGACGGCTGCTGGACCAGTGCCGCAAGCAATTGAATCTAAATGTCGATAATTCAGAAGAAACTAATGTTCCGATTCCAGCATCCGTTATGGGCAGTGCAGCTCGCGATATTTTGCAGCGGCTTCGGCCGGACGCCCCGACGGGGTTGGATAACCTGATAGAGTCGTTGGACGGGACCTCGTCCTCGGAGGCGATCGCGGCTTTGTTCGAGTTGGAACTCGCCGGCCTGGTTCGCCAGCTTCCCGGCAAGAGCTACATCCGGGTTTGGATGGATTGAGCGAGCCCGTGCCGGAGCGCCGCTAAACCGCCGGCGTTTTATCATGCTAAGATTTCGGTTGTTTCTTATAAGGTAGTCGGGGATCGCCCAAGAAGGCGGTCGGTTAAGGAAGGTTGCAGCACTCATATGGCAAAGAATCTCGTCATCGTCGAATCTCCGGCGAAGGCGAAAACGATTGGCAAGTACCTGGGCAAGAATTACACGGTGAAGGCCTCTTTGGGCCACGTGAAGGATCTGCCAAAGAAAAACTTGTCGGTGGACGTCGACAATGACTTCAAACCGGTTTACGAGGTGATTGAGGGCAAGAAGAAGTTGATCGCGGAACTGAAAACGGCGGCCAAGGGCGCCGATGCCGTCTACCTGGCGGCTGACCCGGATCGCGAGGGCGAAGCCATTTGCTTCCACCTCCAGGAAGAATTGCAGGACCGCAAGAACGGTACCAAGTTTTTCCGGGTGATGTTCAATGAGATCACCAAGAGCGCCATTCAGAAGGCTTTCGAGAAGCCTCTATCGGTCAACCTTAACCTGGTAGACGCGCAGCAGGCGCGCCGCATTTTGGATCGCCTGGTGGGCTACAAGATTTCGCCGCTGCTGTGGGACAAAGTCCGCCGGGGGTTGTCGGCAGGGCGCGTGCAGACCGTGGCGCTGCGGCTGATTGTCGACCGCGAGCGAGAGATCAAGGCGTTCATAAAAAAGGAATATTGGAGCATCGACGTCAACCTGGCCGCCAAGAAGCCGCCGCAGCTGAGCGCGCACCTGGCCAAGAAGAACGAGGAGAACGTAGAGATCGCGAATCAGGCGGAGGCGGACGCTATTGTCGCCACGCTTGATGGAACGTCGTATGTGGTGAAGTCGGTTACCAATCGCGAGAAAAAGCGCAACCCGGTGCCGCCGTTCATTACGTCGACCTTGCAGCAGGAATCCGCGCGCAAGTTGCGCTTCAGCGTGAAGCGCACCATGATGCTGGCGCAGAAACTTTACGAAGGCGTAGAACTGGGCAAGGACGAAGGCGCAGTGGGCTTGATCAGCTACATGCGTACGGATTCAACGCGCGTTTCGGCGGATGCGCTGGAGGAAGTGCGCGGGATGATCGCAGAGCGCTACGGCGCGGATTACCGTCCCGAAAAGCCCAACTTCTACAAAAGCAAGAAAGACGCGCAGGACGCGCACGAAGCTATCCGCCCGACGTCGGCGCTGCGGACTCCGGAGAGCGTCGCGGGTTTCCTGGCCGAGGATGAGGCGAAGCTTTACGCGCTGATCTGGCAGAGATTCGTGGCGTCGCAGATGACGCCGGCGGTGTTCGATCAGACGACGATCGACGTCGACGCGAAGGGCAAGGACGGCGCCGACTATATTTTCCGCGCGACCGGCAGCGTGGAGAAATTCAACGGCTTCCTGCGGGTCTACAAAGAAGGCAAGGACGCGAAGGACGAAGACGACGAAGAGGAGAAGAGCAAGCTGCCGGTGGTGACGCAGGGCGAGGTGCTGAAGTTCAAGGCCATCCTGCCGGAACAGCATTTCACGGAGCCGCCTCCCCGCTTCACCGAAGCCACGCTAGTAAAGGAACTGGAAGCCGATGGCGTGGGACGGCCGTCGACCTACGCGTCGATTCTTTCGACCATTCAGG
>Ga0207674_10005708_pt1 | contig 14752 bp, 11 predicted proteins | sample KBSCornC72_FD_184303 | JGI IMG/M metagenome (GOLD analysis project Ga0207674, IMG submission 184303) | Corn rhizosphere microbial communities from Kellogg Biological Station, Michigan, USA - KBS Corn C7-2 (SPAdes) (version 2) | ecosystem: Host-associated > Plants > Roots > Rhizosphere > Soil ... | reverse complement strand
ACGCCGGTGCGCGGAGCGTTGCACTGGCTGCAGCGCGAGGGCTATGTTCACGAACACAAGAATGTCAGCAAATCGCGGATGTTCGTGGCTCCGCTGACCAAGGACGATGCCAGCGAGCTCTATTCGATCATCGCCCGGGTGGAGGGAATGGCGGGGCGGCAGGTCGCCAGCCTGCCCAAGGCCGAGCGGTTGGCGATTGCCGAAAAGCTTACGTTGCTCAACCGGCAGTTGGGCGATATCGTGAAGGCCGGTCCGGCAGCGGCGGGAGGCATCTTCGATCTCGACCAAAGCTTTCACCGGACGATTGTGTCGGCCGGAGCGGGGCCGAGGCTGACGGTGCTCCATGGAGCGATCGAACCGCAGGCCGAGCGGTACTGGCGGCTTTACTCCAGTTCCATCATTAACGACCTGCATTACTCTCTTGAAGAGCACGAAAAGATTATTGCCGGGATCATCGAAGGCGATGGCAATCGGATCGAACGCGGCCTCAAAGAGAATTGGGAGAACGGCTCGCAGCGGCTGGCACGCGTGATCGACATGTTCGGGGAGCGCGGCAGCTGGTAGGTTGCCCGCGGGCGAAATCTATACAAAGACAAGATGAGCGGCGAGTGATGCTTCTAAATCCGCCCGCCGTCGATGATGTAGCTCTGGTTGGTGATGGCGGAGCTGTCCTCCGCAGCCAGAAAGAGTAGCAGTCGCGAGACCTCCTCGGGCAGGATGTAACGTTTGAGAGACTGCACCCGAAAGAGCTCCTGTTCGTGGGCCGGAGTCATGTAGAGCCGCTGCTGCTTCTCGGTGAGGATGGAGCCGGGAAGGACGCAGTTGACGCGGATGTTGTGGGGCCCGAGATCGTGCGCCATGGAGCGTGTCATGCCGATAATGGCAGACTTGGCGGCGACGTAGACCGATAGATTCGCGGTGGGAATCATCCACGAGATCGAACTCATGTTGATGATGGAGCCGCCGCCGGCCGCTTTCATGGCTGGCGCGACTGCCTGCGCGGCAAAGAACTGGTGACGAAGATTGACGGCCATCCCCATATCCCAGGAGGCGGGGGTGACGTCTTCGAAGCGGTGGCGTTCGTCGTTGGCTGCGTTGTTAATGAGAACGCGCGGCGTGCCTAGTTGCGCGGCAATGGCTGCTATCGCGGATTGCAGGCCGTCGATCTCGGTGAGGTCGCAGTGGAGGAAGAGAGGCTTGTGCGGGCAGCGCTGGGCAAGGTCATCGACCAGCGTTAGAGCGGGAGCGTCGGCGAGATCGAGGAAGGCTACCTGCGCGCCCTGTAATGCAAATTGTTCGACCGTGGCTGCGCCGATGCCGGTGGCTCCGCCGGTGACAAGGACGACCTGATCGATGAGACTGGGGTAGGAGGCGTAGATGGGAGTCTGGCTCATAGGCGTTGTAATTAGTGAAGCAGAGGCGGAAGCTTGTCGGAGACGCCGAAGAGGAAGATCGTTCCGAGGATGAGGCTATAGGCGGCGGTCAGCGAAGTGACGACAGCCTGGATGCGGGGACGGTTGGTGGCGGAGGCAAAGATGCCCGAGGCGGAGGCGGTCATCAGGGTATTCATCAGCAGCAGGCCCACGATGAAGCTCAGCAAGCCGATGAAGCCCCGGCTGGTGCCGCCAAGGTTGGCCGCGAGAAGAAAGAGGAGAAGTTGTGACGGTGTTTCGGCGCCGAGTCCATGAATGATGCCGACTACAAAGACAGAGCTTTGGTTGTATTGGAAGGCGAAGGGCTCGGGCTGCGGAGCGTCTGGACTGTAGAGGCGACGCACGCGCCATCGGGTGTAGCGCGCTCCGGAGATAAGCAGGGCAATGCGGCTGCGAGGAATATGGTGATGATGCGCCATGCCAGGCTTACGGCGAAGGAACATGACGAGAACGTAGATGGCGAGGACAATAAGGGTGGCGCCGACCAGGCGCTCGCTGATGGCGTCCATGTGCGGAGGAAGGGAGAGATGGAGGAAGATGACAGCGGAGCCGAGGATGGCGACGGTGAGCGCGTGGCCGAGGGCATACAGCAGGCCGAGCTTCATGCCTTCGCGCCAGTTACGCTGAACGCTGGTGATATCGGAGATCGCGGCCAGATGGTCGTAGTCGAAGCCGTGGCGAAGGCCAAGGAGAAGACAGGAGACAAGTGCAAGCTCAAGCGTGGTCGACATGCTGGTTCCAAGGTACGGTTCTGCGGCGCCGCTTGCAAGGGCGCGATGGATGCAGACGCTTCTTAACAATAGAATGGGCTTTGTATTAGCGAACGAATGAATCGGGAGGATCGATGGATCTGCGAAAGGCGATGCGGGAAGCGGTTGCGCCGAGGCCGAAAACGGCGCGGCCGATCATATTGGTGGGTGCAGGCGGAATTGCTCATGACGCTCATCTTCCGGCCTACAAGAAGGCGGGATTTCCGGTCGTCGCGGTGGTGGACAAGGACCGCCCGAGAGCAGAGGGGCTGGCCAAGGAGTTTGCGATACCTTTTGTGGCGGGAACGATCGCTGAGGCGATTGCCTATGCTCCTAAAGATGCGATCTTCGATTGCGCGGTTCCCGCCCCGTCGCAGACCAATGTATTGCCGCAGTTGCCGAACGGAGCTGCGGTGCTGATGCAGAAGCCGATGGGAGAGACGCTGGCCGAGGCCACGGAGATTCTGAAGATCTGCCGCAACAAGGGGCTGACGGCTGCGGTGAACTTCCAGTTGCGCTGGGCTCCAAATATGCTGGCGGCGCGTGCTCTCTATGGAACGGGCGCTCTGGGCGAGGTGCACGATATGGAGGTTTCCGTAAGCTGCCACATGCCGTGGGAGCTGTGGAGCTTCTTGAAGACTGCTCCTCGGCTGGAGATTCTCTATCACTCGATTCACTACGTCGATCTGGTGCGGAGCTGGTTCGGCAATCCTCTGGGAGTCTATGCAAAGACGGTTAAAAGCCCGCGCACGGCCGACCTGGCGGCGACCAAGAGCGTTATCACGTTTGACTATAGCGAAGATAAGCGCGTCTTCATCGCGACCACCCACAGCCACGACTTCGACCCGAAGATGCAGCGCAGTTTTGTGCAGTGGGAAGGGATGGAGGGCGCGATGCGGGCGCAGATGGGGGTGAATCTGAACTATCCCGTGGGGCTGCCGGACAACCTGGAGTACATCGTTCGCGGCGATGCGGGATGGAGCGACGAGCCGGTGAGCGGGAACTGGTTTCCCGATGCCTTCATGGGGTCGATGGGATCGCTTCAGGCTTATGTGCAAGGAGAGGCGGAGACGCTTCCGACCAACGTAGAGGATGCCATCGATACGATGCGGACGGTGGAGGCTGCCTATATTTCGAGCAGCCGGGGCGGGGTGGATCTGCCGGAGCTTGATCTATAAACGGCAAAGCCCACCCGGCATAGAGCAACCTGCCTGAGTGGGCTTGAAGAAACTTCAAAGCTTGAGCAATTCTCCTGTAGGTGTACAGGGAGGCTTTGGAGTCGTGGCTGTTTTCTCGCAAAGAAAAATGGCACTCCTCGAAATTTCCCACTTCACCGTAATAGGAGAATTACTCTAGCGGCTCATCCAGCCTCCGTCCACGGTGATGACGGTTCCGGTGACGTAGTCGCTGGCGCTGGAACTGAGGAAGAGAGCCGCGCCGGCAAGGTCCTGCGGCTGTCCCCAGCGCGCGGCGGGGATGCGTTCGAGGATCTGGCGGCTACGGACTTCGTCGGCGCGTAGCGCCTCGGTGTTCACCGTGTCGAAGTAGCCGGGGGCGATGGCGTTGACCTGGATGCCTTTAGGCGCCCATTCATTGGCCAGAGCCTTGGTGAGTTGCGCCACCCCGCCCTTGCTGGAGGCGTAGGCCGGAACGCGAATGCCTCCCTGGAAGCTGAGCAGCGAGGCGATATTGACGATCTTGCCGACGTTCTTTCCAAGCGAGCTGCGCGAGATCATATCGCGGGCGGCGAACTGCGAGAGCTGGAAGACGCTGGTGAGGTTGACTTGCAGAACCCGCTGCCAGTCTTCGAGCAGCGTATCCTCGGCGGCGTTGCGGTGAATGGTTCCGGCGTTGTTGATGAGGATATCGACGCGGCCAAACTTCTGTTTGACCTGGGTGAACAGTGCTTCGGAGGCGTCGGTGCTGGAGAGATCTGTCTGGAAGGCCTCGGCGCGGCCTCCGGCTGCGGTGATGGCGGCGGCGGTTTCGTCGGCAGGGCGGCGGTTGCCGTGGACGGCCACGGCGGCTCCAGCCTGGGAGAGCGCGGTGGCGATGGCTGCGCCGAGGCCGCTGGCGGATCCGGTGACGAGGGCTACTTTGTTGTCGAGACGGAAGAGATCGAGGATATTTTGCATGATTAAGCCCAATGTACCGGGGGCCGGGGAGGCAGGGCAAATAATGTCTTGTTGTTTCAGTCCGGCGAGCGCGAATAGGGATGGCGGTGAAAGGCCTGGAATCGCCGCAGATCTCGCGCAATTTTTCTTGCGCGACGTCGGGGAGCGGGCCTAAGATGGCAGTCTCAAAGGAGGCTTCTATGGGATCCTTGGGCTTACCTGCTTCAATCGACGAATCAAAACTACATGCCTTCATGGGCAAAGCCGTGGGCGATATGGGCGCCGCTATGCACGCCGTTTTGGTCGTGCTCGGCGACAGGCTGGGCTTGTACAAAGCCATGGGCGATATGCAGCCGGTCACTCCCGCCGAACTAGCCGCCCGTACCGGAACCAGCGAACGCTATGTGCGGGAATGGCTGAACGCGAACGCAGCCAGCGGATACGTGACTTACGATGCGACGACTGCGAGTTATACTTTGCCTCCGGAACAGGCGCTGGCGTTGGCCGTGGAGAACAGTCCGGCATTTCTTCCCGGCGCGTTTCAGATCATCTCTTCCTGCTTCAACGACGAAGGCAAGATTGAGGATGCATTTCGCACCGGCAAGGGCGTTGGATGGCACGAGCATCATCATGACCTGTTCCGTGGTACGGAACGATTTTTCCGTCCCGGTTATATCGCGAACCTGACATCGAATTGGATCCCTGCGCTGGATGGCGTTGAGAAGAAGCTGCAGACCGGGGCGAAGGTCGCCGACATCGGCTGCGGACTGGGCTCGTCCACCATCCTGATGGCGAAGGCATATCCAAAGTCCGAATTTTTCGGATTCGACTATCACGACGGCTCGATTGAGCTTGCCCGGAGCGAAGCAAAGCGCGAAGGCGTGGATGATCGGCTCCACTTCGAGGTGGCGTCGGCGAAGGACTATCCGGGGGACGGCTACGACTTTGTAGCCTGCTTCGACTGCCTGCACGATATGGGCGATCCGGTGGGCGCGGCGGCGCATGTCCACTCCTCGATGAAGAGCGATGGTACCTGGATGATCGTCGAACCGTTTGCGGAGGACACGACGGCGGCGAATCTTAATCCCGTGGGCCGGATGTTCTATTCGGCTTCGACACTGCTCTGCGTGCCTGCTTCGATCTCGCAGGAGGTGGGATTGGCGCTGGGAGCACAGGCTGGCGAGAAGAAGATCGGCGACGTGGTGCGCTCAGGCGGCTTCCGGCACTTCCGGCGAGCGACGCAGACGCCTTTCAATATGGTCTTTGAAGCGAGACCTTAGAGGGATTGGCATTCGGGCTGGTTTCTCGAAGTTCTGGCGCCTTGGATATCGACTCCAGTTGACGGTGCCGCCCGGGTTTCGTATGGTGGGGATGCTCCACCGAGGGTACTAATGCGTCAACTGGTCTGGGTTGTTGGAATCGTTACATTGGCAGCGTGTTCGATCCTTCCGTCGACATCGGCGCAAGGAAAGAAAGTCAAGGCCCGTGCAGCCGATCTGCTGACACCGGCCGATTTTGCCCGGCTTGGTGCAGAGCAGCTTGCCGCAGCCGCAAAGAGTCCAAGCGGAACTGCCTCCGTAACGCTGACAACCTATCCCGGCCATAAGACGATGCTCATCGCGCGGACGAAAGACGGTGTCGCCGAGGTCCATGCGAACTATGCGGACTTTCTGATCGTGCTCGAGGGAGAAGGAACGGAACTGGTTGGCGGAACTGTAGTGGATCCAAAGCCGCAGGCAGATGGAGAGACGCGCGGACTGCGCGTGGAAGGGGCCACGTCACATCCCCTGCGCAAGGGCGATGTAATTCATATTCCCGCAGGGATACCTCATCAGACTCTTCTGGCTCCGGGCCAGAGCATGACCGTCTATGCGATCAAGGTGGCTACGCCCAATGTTCATGCCGCCGCAAAGTAGCGGAGCTTCCTGACGATGAAATATTTTCTTGGCCTGGACATCGGCGGCACCAAGACCGCCTGCGCGCTGGCGGACGAGCAAAAGATTCTCGCCCGCTCCCAGGCGGGCAGCGCGAAGGTGCTTCGCGTCAGCAAGGACGAAGCCGCCGAGCATCTGCGGCGGGTTTTAGATACGGTGTCTGCGGAGAGCGGTATCGAGCTTGCCGATATTACTGCATCGTGCATCGGGACCGCGGGTATCGCGGTTGCCGATGTGACCGAGTGGCTGCGCGAGCAGATGGCGAGCCGCGTGGGCGGCACATTGACTCTGGTCGGAGATGAGATCATCACGCTCGACGCGGCGTTCCCGGGCGAACCGGGCGTGATCGTGATTGCCGGAACCGGCTCCAATGTCATTGGCCGCAGCCGCAGCGGATGGACGACCAGCGCCGGCGGATGGGGACCTGCGATCAGCGATGAAGGCTCGGGAAGCGTCCTCGGGCAGCAGGCGCTGCGGAGAGTCTTTTCGGCGATCGATGCAGGGGAGGAGCCTCTGTTGCTTCACCGCGTGCTCGATCATCTTGGCTTGCAAAACAGGGACGACCTGGTCGGTGTTGCAAATGCGCTGGACTTCTCCTTTGCGTCCCTGATGCCTGTTATCGTGCAGGCGGCGCAGGACGGCGACCGGGTAGCGCAGGAGACACTACTGCGCGGCGGAGAAGCACTGGCGGGGCTTGTGATGCACGTCATCGGCAGACTTGCCAAGGTAGAGCCGGGCATCGAGAAGGGATTGAAGATCGCCTCGACCGGCTCCATCCTGGCGCACGTCGAGGAGATTTCCGGCGCGATGCGGCGAACGCTACTGGCGGTCTATCCTCAATTGGAGTTCGTTCCCGGAACGGTCGATTCGCTGGATGGCGCGATCTATCGCGCACGGCGTTCCGTAGCAGAGAAAGCAGAACCGCATCCCGCGTCGAGATAAGACTTGTGCAGGATGCGGCTCAGGTGGGTAAGTGCGCCTAGGCGCTTTCGAGCTTCAGCGACGGCGGGATATCAGCGAGACTGGTGCCGAATTCAAGGTTAGGCTGGCTGCCCAGCGTGAATTCAATTTTGGCTCCGTTGACGATATCGCGATGATTGAACCATGACCGCGTGTACGGCTTGCCGTTGAAGGTGGTGGACTGAATGTACTGGTCCGACGGCGCACCGCGATGGGCGACAATCTCAAGCTTCTTGCCCTTGCCGAGTTCGAGCGTGACGTTGTCGAACAACGGCGTCCCGAAGACATAGTTACCGCTGACCGGATCGACAGGGTAGAAGCCCATGGAACTCATGATGTACCACGCCGACATCTGGCCGACGTCTTCGTTGCCTTGAAGGCCGTCGGGAAGCGGCTTATACATGGTGTCCATCAGCATGCGGATGCGCTGCTGTGTCTTATGCGGCTCGCCGGCGTAGACGTAGAGATAGGCGATGTGGTGCGACGGCTCATTGCCCTGCGCATACTGGCCGACCAGGCCGGCGATGTCGGGCGGCGCATCGGGCGGTAACACGGTGGGCTGATCGAATAGTTCGTCGAGCTTGGCGAGGAACGCCTTCTGTCCGCCCATCAATTCGATCAGTCCGGCGGCGTCGTGCTGAACACCGAATGTCGTCTGCCATGAATTGGACTCGGTGAAGTCGCGCCACTTCTTGGTCGTGCCCATCTCGATGGGGCTGAAGTTCGGCGCCCATTCGCCGTTGGCCAGCTTGGGCCGTGCGAAGTTGATCTTCGTGTCGTAGTAGTTGCGATAGTTGAGCGAGCGCTCGGCCAGCATCTTTGCGTCGTCGGCGTGCCCCAGTTTCTTGGCGACATGCGCGATCGACCAGTCGTCGTAACAGTATTCAAAGCCCTTGCTGACGGACTCCTCTTCGAGATCACAGGGGATGTAGTGCTTTGAGCGGTAGTAGCCGAGACCGCGATAGTCGTCGACCATGGCGCGCTTCATCATGCACTTGTAGCCGCGCTCGTAGTCGATGCCGGCGATGCCCTTGTTGCAGGCTTCGGCGAGAACGGCGGCGGAGTGATAGCCGGTCATGGTCCCGGTCTCGGTGCCTTGCAGCGGCCAGACAGGCATTCCCGCAGGGCTTTGCTCGGCCATGCGGATCAGCGCGTTGCCAAAGTCCGGCAGGCGCTCGGGAACAAGGAGAGTGTATAGAGGATGCGCCGCGCGGAACGTGTCCCAGAGCGAGAAGGTCGTGTAGTTGCGCTGGCCGGGTTCAAGCTTATGGTTCTGTTTGTCCATGCCGCGATAGCTGCCGTCGGCATCGTCGAAGAGCACGGGGCCCAGCGACGCATGATAGAGCGCGGCGTAGAAGATGCGCCGATGATCCTCGTTGTCGGTTGTGATGTGGATGCGCGAGAGTTGCTGATTCCATTTCTCGCGGGCGCTGCGTCGAGTCCGCTCGAAATCCCATCCCGGCAGTTCGACTTTCAGATTATTTCCGGCGGACTTCGCGCTGACGCCGGAGATCCCAGTCTTCACATAGATGATCGGATTACGTGCCAGATCGAAAAAGAGAACGCACTTGAGCGACTTGCCTGTAAGCGGTTGCGCGCCGGCTTGCACCTCGGCGTCATCCTTGTAAAAAGCGATGCGCGTCGGCTTCTGCGAGAACTGCATTGTGAAGTAAGCCTCGCGGCCGTCTCCCCAGGCCTTGGTGGTGCGACCTCCGGCGAGGGTATCGGGAGCGATGCGCTCGAGCGATGCGGAGAGAACGGTCGGCTTGCCGTTTGCCTGGTAGCCGTGTTCGAGATCGACAAGGATGTGCCCGCTCTTCGTACCGGAGGGAAAGGTATAGCGATGCAGGCCAGTGCGCTCGGTAACAGTCAACTCGGCGCGAATGCCATAGTCTTTGAGCAGGACGGAGTAGTATCCCGGTGCGGCGTGCTCATCCTTGTGGTCGAAGCGTGAGCGGTAGCCCTCGTCGGGATTGTTGCGTGAGCCGGGGACGAGCTTCGATTCGCCGGTGCCCGGCATCACGAGAAAGTCGAGCAGGTCGCCGCAACCGGTTCCGCTCAGGTGCGTGTGACTGAAGCCCATGATGGAGGTGTCGGAGGCGTGATATCCGGAGCACCAGTCCCAGCCATCATTGTAGGTGTCCGGACTGAGCTGGACTGCGCCGAAGGGTACGACCGCACCGGGAAAGCAGTGGCCGTGGCCGCCGGTCCCGATGGTGACATCGACGAGAGAGGCGGGATCGCCGGCTGCGCTGGAAGACCCGGAGCGGGGAATCATCTTGCCGAGAGCGGTGGTTCCGGTAGCGCTAACAGCACAGGCGGCAGAGACGCCGCCAAGGAAAGTTCTTCTTGAAATCACGGAAACTCCGTTTTGTTGAGATCGAGCATTACCCACTGGAGAGTATGACGAATTAACGATGAAATGGGTGCTCACGATAGATCCGATCGCCGCTTCGAGTCTACACCGGGAGAGGAGAGGTTGGCACCTCCAGCAAGCATTCGCATGATAGCGCTATTTGACGGCCGCTGATCTGCCGTTAAAGACTTGAAACTCGCGGATGGCCGCGGTCCCGGAAGTCGATATCAGATTGAGACGAACGCGCTGCGTGGTGCAGGCAGGGAAGATATCGATCTTCTTGTGCCCGATGGCGTGAGCGCGGACGAGCGGCTTCCATCGACCATTCTGCCAGGCTTCGATGGCATAGTCTTCCACGTGCTGGCCGTCGTTGAGCCTCTCCATGGTGACGGCGCGGTCGAAGGTGATGGGCTTGTCGAAGCGGACTTCGAGGGTGCCATGCAGCGGCGGCGCGACCCAGAAGGTGTCGGGGTTGTTGTCGATGGCGTCGTGTTCTGCAACAGCGTCCGGGGCGGCGGCATGGCCTTGTTCGGCGATCAGGTTGTGGCCATAGATGCGGTGGAGAGCGGAGCCGAATTCGTGCAGCCGCTTGACGTCGGACGCGGGAAGTTGCCCGGTGTCGTCCGGGGCGAGGCCCAGCATCAACTGCGCACCGCGTCCGACCGTCTTTGTGTAGATATCCAGCAACTCGTCCACGGAGCGCAGGGTTGACTCATCGTTGGGGTGCCAGAACCAGTGGCCGCGATGCAGCGGCGTATCGGCCTCGACCGGACGCCAGCGCAGGTAGCCGGCGCGGTCGACGACGTTCCAGTTCTCGAAGGTAACCTCGCCACTCTCGTTGCCTACCCAGCGGAGGTCGGCGTTTTTGTAGAGTGCCACGTCGGCAAAGACCATCGTATTCGGCTGGTAGGTGCGCAGTTCAGTGATGATGGCGTCGAAGTCATAGGTGCGCCCGGCGCTGCCTGCGCCATCGATCCAGAACTCGGCCAGCGAGCCGTAGTGGGTGGCGAGTTCGTCAAGTTGCGCAAGGTAATACTTGTCGTAGGCCTTAGGGTCCGGGTAACGCTTGTCGTGCCGGTCCCATGGAGAGAGATAGACGCCGAAGCCCAGTCCCGCCTTGTGCGCAGAGTCTGAGGCCATGCGGACAAGGTCGCCTTTGCCGTCGAGCCAGGGACTATTTTTCACGCTGTAGTCGGTCTGCTTTGAGGGCCACAGAGCAAAGCCGTCGTGATGCTTCGCCACCAGTACGGCGTATCGCGCTCCCCCGGCTTTGGCGGCTTCCATCCACTGGTCGGTATCGACGTGAGTTGGATGAAAGACCGAGGGCGAGGCGGTGCCGTCTCCCCATTCGCGATTCAAAAAGGTGTTAGTGCCGAAGTGGAAGATGACACCGATCTCAAGGTCCTGCCATTCGACCTGGGCCGGGCTGGGCTTGATTTCGACAAAGTTCTGCGCAACGGAGGAGGAGAGCGGCGCCAGACAAGCCAACGCCATGATCGCGCTGCGGAGGAGCAACCGATGGCGAGGCTTTCTGGATCGAGCTTGATAACGCATGGCAGGCCTGCTCACTATTCCTGTACCGCATTCACTAATGAAGTGAGCGGGTCGATGAAGGTGAAGCGCACGACGGCCGACGGCTTTTTAGCGGTCTCGATCTCCGCCAGCTTGCCTGCCTTCCATCCGGCAGGAGCCTTCGCTCCCGTCGAGAGGAGATGAATGGCATCCATCGCAGTCTTCGCCAGACCGGGAAGCTGCTCGGCCCGTGTCTGCGCCTCGGCAAGGAGTGGAGAGTGCTGCATCTGCTGCTCCACGGCCGGCACGGAGTTGGCGACGGTCTCGAACCACTGATTCAGGGCAGCCTGATCTGCAGTGTCGGACTGCGGGGCTTTGAGGAAGTTTTGGGTAAGCTGTGCGATCTTGTAGCGCGAAGGCGGATCGGGACGCACCGCGTCGACGAAGCGGTTGAGTACGGTGAGCTGTGAGGTCTTCTGCTGCTGATAACGATCGTGAAAGCTGACCGGTTCCAAGGCGGAGGCGAAGGTGCGGAGCTGATCGATGTTCTGCGTCCCGGCGAGTGCGCGCAGGCTGGCGTTCTCGTGGCTCAGATGGTGCAGGCCGAGGCCTTCGAGTTGGATGGAGACCACGTTGAGACGACGATACATGTCGTCCACGTTGGTCACGTTTTCCGGAGACCAGAAGCGCTCGGCAATCGCTGCTGTCCGCGGCCAGATGCGAGAGTCGATCGTGCGCTCGTCGAGCTGTTCGGCCCACATGCAGACCTCGCCGCCGAGGACGCGCTTGCGCTGCTCAGGCGTCAGCGGAGAGCTGGATGGCAGTGGGTCCGCGAGGTAGTGCGTTCCCGCTGACTTCATCCCGTCGAGGTAGTAAGGCGCGGAGAGGATGCCTTGGTATCCCTGTTCCGCGCCCTTCGCCAGCGAGGCCTCGCCGCGCCAGGACTGGATGGCGATGTCCTTGGGAAGCGCGGGATTGAGAATCTCGTCCCAGCCGACCATGTGCTTATGCAGGCCGGTAAGAATCTTGAGCACCCGGGTGTTGAAGTAGGCCTGAAGAGCTTCGGAGTCCTTGAGGCGATGGGCGCGCATGAAGGCCAGGATCCGTGGATTCGTCTTCCAGTCGGGAGCCGGAGTCTCATCGCCGCCGATGTGCATGTAGGGGTCGGGAAAGAGCGTAGCCATCTCGCCGAGGAAACGCGCTATGAACTGGTAGGTCTCCTCGCGCGTGGGGTCCAGGGCGAAGGGAGCGATGCCGAACTCGGTACGCACGGCGGTGGGGGGAGTTCCGCTGGCGAGTTTGGGATACGCCACCTGCCACGCCGTGCTGTGGCCGGGCATCTCAAACTCGGGGACGACGCGAATGCCGCGTGCGCGGGCGTAAGCGACCAGGTCTTTGGCGTCCTGCTGCGTGTAGAAGAGGCCGTTCGAGCCTATGCCGGTGAGCCGGGGGTAGAGCTTGCTCTCGATGCGGAAGCCCTGGTCCTCTGTCAGGTGCCAGTGGAAGACGTTCAGCTTGACCGCGGCCATGCCGTCAATCGTGCGCTTGAGGACGTCCATGGGTTCGAAGTGGCGACCGCAGTCGACCATCAGGCCGCGCCATCGGAAGCGGGGCGAATCCTTGATCGATACCAGCGGCAGCACATAGTCGCTTCCCGAAGGCTGCACGAGCTGCACGAGCGTCTCGAGGCCATGCATGGCTCCCACGACGGTCGCGGCTTCGATGCGCGCGCCCGAGGAGGTTACCGAGAGCGAGTAAGACTCGTCCTCATCAATGGACTGGACCGCTTCGCCCGCACCCTGGACTTCGACCGTCAATGGAGCCGTGGTCCCGGTGGGCGCGGTCTTCGCCAGGAGGGGAACCCCTGACTTTTGCCTTATCTGCTGCAAGGCACGATCAATCGCGCCGTCGAGCCGGGGATTGTCGAACTTCGAGGCGGCAGCACGAAAGTCGGGTGCCAGAACAAAGCTGCCGCTGCTCGCGGTCAGGCTGGCCGGTTGCGGCATTAGGTTATTCGTAAAAGTAACGCTGGATGGAGTCATTTGGCTGAGTGAAACGGAAGATGCCAGAATCACGGTTGCGGCTGCGATGAACGACAGAGACAATGATAGGGATACTGGCCAGAAGCGGGTCTTCATAGGGTGCGTTTCCTCGCCTCCAAGGTAAATCATCTCTGTGTAGAAAGGTAGAAAGGGGAAAAGAAAGGTAGATAAAGGGAAGTGCCATGATGAGGTGCCGGCTTATTTCGGCAGTTGCCAGAGTTCGGTGGTGAGCATGCCAGCGAGCAAATGACAATGAGCAATGCGGACCAGTCCAGCCCTGTTCATGGTCTCCGCGTGGTTAGGCAAGCGGTTTGTGCGGAGGCCGGTGAGAATGCGGAAGGCGAGGTAGAGGCCGCGGACAAGGATGAGGGCGGGAAGGCGCATGAGGCCGGACGGGATGCGGAAGTCGGAGACGACCCAAAGGGCTCCTGGAGTGAGTGATCGTCTGATGCGGATAACGAGCGCGTCGAGGCTGGACTCATCGAGGCAGTCGAGAAAAAAGTGAGTGACGACCAGATCATAGGGGCCAACCGGCCTCAAGGCGAGGGCGTCGATGTGATGAGTTTCGAGGCGGGCAGCGGCGTTCAGGGCTCTGGCCATGCAATGTTGGCGGAGCAGATGGAGCATCGCGGAGCTGCTATCGACGGCATCGGCATGAAGGTTAGGAGCGGCAGCCATCAACTCGGCCAGAAAGCGCCCGTCTCCGTCGCCAAGGACGAGAGCCCTATTTTGATCGAACAGATGGGGAAGGAAGTGCAGACGGCAGCGTTCGAGGCGGCGGCCAAGGGTAAGGTACTCGAGCCAGCGATAGGGGCGGGCGATGAAGTTGAAGTTGGCATGAGATTTCATCGGTAGAGGAAAGGGATAAGGAGGATAGGCGTCAGCAGAGCGAGATCCGCGGCAGCACGTAGAGTCAAAGCCGGGATGCGGTGACGGCGATGGTGGAGCAGCAGCAGGAAGATCGCGGAGAGGGTGGTAGCGAGGGCAATCGACCATGGAGAGTGGTGATCGAGAAGCGCAAGCAGAGTTCCAGTCACGGCGATGGCTCTTGCAAAGAAGGGAAGATGCCGGAGAGCGAACCGAGTAGTTGCATGGGCAGGGTGGTCACCAGGAGTAGAAGCGTACTGAGAGTCGTGTTCCCACGCATAAATGAAGAGGCAGTTGAGGCTGCAGAGGGTGGCGAAGAGTATTGCTGGGGGTAATAGGGCGAGGCGCAGTCCCGGCTGGCGGGCGACTGTGGGGATGAAGGTGGCGGCGGCGAAGAAGATGCCGACGGCGATCTCCTTGGGGAAGCGGTGGGCGCTGCGAGTAGCGTGGATCAGGATGAAGTAGCCAAAGAGCAGGCCGCCAAGAATGAGATAGAGGTGGACGGCGTCCGTCGTGAGGCGGAGCAACAGCGGTGCGAGTACCACCGAAGCCAGCAGAATCCCCGCGACGAATGCAGTGCGATGGCGATGGTGGAAGTAGTGGCGCGCTTCGAGGTGCGGCTCACTCCGGCTCTGGCTGTCGAGCGAGCGCGTGTCCAGCAGACGGTCGGCGGCATAGAGCATCCAGACGGCGATGAACATCGCGATGATAGAAGAGACGGGAAGCTGGATATGGTTGGCGGCGGCGATGAACCATATCCAGAGCGACGCTACGGTGGGGGCGTC
>Ga0207674_10005705_pt1 | contig 14760 bp, 17 predicted proteins | sample KBSCornC72_FD_184303 | JGI IMG/M metagenome (GOLD analysis project Ga0207674, IMG submission 184303) | Corn rhizosphere microbial communities from Kellogg Biological Station, Michigan, USA - KBS Corn C7-2 (SPAdes) (version 2) | ecosystem: Host-associated > Plants > Roots > Rhizosphere > Soil ... | reverse complement strand
CGGTGCTCCTGGAAGAGACGACCGTCGACGCGGACCGCATCCTCGCCTCCGATCCACAGCTCGAGAGTCCCGAGCACGCGTCGCTCGAGCAAGCCGTCGCGGATCTCTGGCGCCGCTACGCGCTGGCGTGAGGGTCATCGCCGGTAGCGCGAAGGGGCGGACGCTCGACGCACCCCACGGTGGTGCGACTCGGCCGGCGACGGACCGGATCCGCGAGACGCTCTTCGCCATCCTCGACCCTGTCCTCGCGGACGCGCGCGTGCTCGATCTCTTCGCTGGTGCGGGCACGCTCGGGATCGAAGCGCTCTCGCGCGGGGCCGCACACGCGACGTTCGTGGAGCGTTCTGCCGAAGCGCTGAAGACGCTGCGCAAGAACATCAAAGCCGCCGAATTCGCAGGGCAAGCCGAAGTCATCGGCGCGAATGTGCTGGCATTCCTCGAGCAACGGGTCGCGGGTCCGTACGACGTGGTGTTCTGCGACCCGCCCTTTGCGGACGTTGCGCTGCTCGAGGCGACCCTCGCGCATCCGCGTTTCTGTGCCGCGCTCGCTCCCGACGCGAGCGTGGTCGCGCGGGTGCACAAGAAGCATCAGCCGCGAGTCCCGGAGGGCGCCAGCGTCCACCGTGTAAAGGCCATCGGCGAGGAAAGCCTCCTGTTCCTACGGTACGATGGCGGTCGCGGAGGAGGGTGACCTTGGACATCCAGTTCCTGGTGGAACGCCTCGAATCGCTCGTCGTGAACGCGCGCAAAGTCCCGATGACGAGCCAGGTCATCCTCGAGCAAGCAGCGATCCTGGACGTCATCGATCAGCTGCGCGTCGCGATCCCCGAAGAGGTGCGCCAGGCGCGGCGCATCAATCAGGAGAGCGACCGCGTGCTCTCGAAGGCGCGCGAAGAAGCGGAGCAGATCATCGGAGCAGCGCAGGAGCAAGCGGCGCTGCTACTTCAGGATCAATCGATCCTCCGTGAGGCGGAGACGAAGGCACATGAGATGCTCGAGAAGGCGCAAGCGAAGTCCGATGAGACGATGAGCGGCGCAGACCAGTACGCGGCCGACGTCCTCGTTCGTCTCGAGAGCGATCTTGTGAAGTCCCTGTCCATCATCAAGAGGAGCCTCGAAGTCATCGAGGAGCGCAAACCGCAACCGACCGAGGGGTAATCGAATGATCGTCAACGTCGCGCCGCTCCTGAAGGAGCCCGTCGGCGCGCAAGCCGAGTATCACGTTGCTGAGTCGCCGATCGATCCACACGGCGACAACTCCGGATTGCTGGAAGCTGGAGCCGTGTCGATCGATGCCGACATCACCGCGACCCACACGAACCCCGGCGCGTATCTCGAAGGAGCGGCCGACGCGAGCCTCGAAACGATCTGCAGCCGTTGTCTGATCCCGATCGAGACGCCGGTGCACGCGGATTTCGCGGAGCAGTACTACGCGAGATTCGGTGTCCTCTCGGGCGAGTCGCTGGGCGAGGCGCCGACGGACGCGAAGACGATCGGCTCTGATTTCAAGATCGACCTCACGCCGCTCCTGCGGGAGGAAATCTTCCTCGCCGCGCCCTTCGCACCGCTGTGCAGGGACGACTGCAAGGGCCTCTGCCAGGTGTGCGGTGAGGATCTGAACAAGCGCCCACACCAGCACGAAGCCGCGGTGGATGAGCGATTCGTCAAGCTCGAGAAGCTTCGCGACTTCCACGCCGAGCGCGACTAGCGCCCGAAGAGCGTTCGCCAGATCCCGGTCACGGCGTCGAACGCCGTGAAGTTGTCGAGGAAGCGGTCGAAATGCAGGAAGTACTCCTGCGCTTCCTTGCCGAGCAGCAGCAGGATGAACGCGATCGCCGCGTCTCGCCGCGACAGCGCCGTGCCGGGCCGGTAATGATGCAGCGCGGCAACAGCGATGAACCAGAACTCGAACACGTTGGGGAAGACGAGGAGCGTCCACCGAGCGCCGCTGAGCTCGAAGACGACCTCGCCGATCATCCGGTAGGCGAAGAGCCCGACGGCCACGCCACGCTCGAGACCGGCCCAGCCGAGCGCAACCTTCAGGAACACGAGCATGTAGGCGAGGTCGCACAGCTTGTCGAGGCGCTGGTAGTCGTCGATGCCCCCAATGGCGTTCATCAGGAATAGGTCCGAGAAGTCCGTAATGAGCGCGAAGAGGCCGCCGGCGAACGGCCAGCGCAGCGCGGGCAGTGCGCAGAGCACTCGGAACGCGACGAAGACGGCGATCTGCCAAGTCATCTGGCCCATAGAATCATCGAGAACGACATCAAGGAGAGCAGTCTTTGGCAGGTCATCCCAAGAAACGCATCCCGCACGCCGCGCAAGGCGAGCGCCGCAGCCATCTGGCGCTGAAGGCGCAGAATCTCGTGCCTTGTCCGCAGTGCAAGAGTCCCAAGCCCCCGCACCAGGCGTGTCCGCACTGCGGCACGTTCCGCGGCCGCCAGGTCCTCAAGATCAAGGCGAAGCGCACCGCGGCATAGACCCGTGCGCATAGCCGTCGACGCCATGGGTGGCGACCACGCCCCGGACGAGATCGTCCGGGGCGCGCTGCTGTATCGGGAGAAGGGCGGCACGGCGGATGTCGTGCTTGTTGGTCAGGAAGAGCGGCTGCGTCCGCTTCTCGCTGGCGCGCACGCGGGGATCGAGATCCAACACGCAGCCGAGGTCATCGCGATGGACGAGCATCCCGCGAACGCGCTGCGCCGCCGTTCCGACACGTCGATCGGCGTTGCGACGACGCTCGTGAAGAAGAGCGAGGCAGACGCGGTCGTCTCCGCGGGCAGCACCGGCGCAACGATGGCCGCGGCTCTTTTGGTCCTCGGTCGCGTGCGCGGGATCGATCGGCCCGCCCTCTGCGGCATGCTGCCCGTCCTCGGCGAGCGCCCCGCGACGTGCCTTCTCGACGCCGGCGCGACGATGGACGCGGACGCGAAGAATCTCGTGCAGTACGCGCGCATGGCGACCTGGTTCATGGATAAGGTGCACGGCGTCGCGACACCATCGATCGGCCTCATCAATGTTGGCGAGGAGCCCGAGAAGGGCGACAAGGTCCGGCTCGAGGCGCATGCCCTGCTGACCGCGAGCGACATGAACTTCTACGGCAACATCGAAGGACGCGATGTGCTCCGTGGCGTGACTGACATCTCGCTCTGCGACGGGTTCACCGGCAATGTGCTCGCGAAGGGGCTCGAGAGCGCATTCGATGTCGTCCAGGTCGGCATACGTGGCGACATCTTCGGCGGTCCGCTAGGCAAGATCGCCGCGCTGCTCGCGTATCCGGGCATCCGCAAGTTCCGGCACCGCTTCGACTACGACCAGTACGTCTCCGCGCCGCTTCTCGGCATCGCCGGCGTGTCGGTCGTCACGCACGGACGCGCGCGGGCGAACATGGTCCGCTGGGCGATCGCCGTCGCCGAGCGCGCTGTCTCCTCGCGCCTGGTCGAGGCGATCGGATCCAGCGCGGCCACGGCCGCGTAGATGCTTCGCCCGTGAAGCAACGAGCGCCGCGCGCCGGCCGTCATCCGGCGCGTCGGGTCGCGCTGCAGACGCTCTTCGAGATCGATTTCAACCGCGCCGACGCGAAGGAGACCTGGCAGCGCGGCTCATTCCGCACGGGTCTCACCGACGAAGCCGCGAACTTCGCGTGGCAGTTGATCGAGGGAGTGCTCGAGCATCGCAAAGAACTCGACGAGGAGATCCACCAGCTCGCCCCGGAGTTCCCGATCGAGCAGATGGCGCGCATCGACCGCAACGTGCTCCGCATCGCGCTCTACGAGCTTCGCGTGCTCGGCGACGCGCCGGCCGCGGCGATCATCGACGAGGCAGTTGAGCTCGCGAAGATGTTCGGCAGCGAGGCGTCACCCAAGTTCGTCAACGGTGTGCTCGCGACGGCTGTCGGCGGGCGGAAAGAGCCGTCGGCCTAACGCACGACCAGCGGTACGTGCACCAGGCCGGTGTCGGCGCCGTCGCGCGGACTCGCCCAGTACACCTCGAGCGTGACGTTGCCGCTCGCGCTTGCCGGTAGCTGCACGGAGATCTGGTACGTGCCCCAGACAGCGCTTGTGCCGCGACTCGCTGTCGTTGTGCCCTGCGCCAGAACGCGACCCGCTGAGTCGACCACGCGCCACGCCGTCGTCGCCTCGAAAGTGCGCGAGAGACCGCTGACCGTGAACTGACGGCCGGCGTCGCCGGGTTTCGGCGAATACACCGCAACGGTGTCGCTGAGCGACGTCGCGAAGCCCCCGATGTCGACGACGATGCGGTCGGGATTGCTGAGGAGGGCGACCCTCCAAGGGCGGTGATCATCGAGCGCGAGGCTATAGATGGTCTTACCGCCACCAGTGACCGACTGGATCGATCGCAGTGGTGAGCGATCGACGATCTCAAGGCCGGGCTTCGTCTCCCTGCCTCCAACCTCGAGCGTGATCATGTACTTGCTCCACGCGGGGTTCTTGACATCGATCGTGCCGTGGCCGGCTGCGTTGAACGTCTGCCAGTCGCCGGAGTCGACCTGCACGATGAAGCGCGCGACCCCAAGCGCGAAAGTGTCGACCGACCAGTTGTTGCTCAGCACCGCGGGCGATGGGCTCGGACAGGTCGGCGCGCAGGGCCGCGATTGGTCTTCGCTGACGGCCTCGTCCTTTTGCGGACCATAGCCGGACACGTCCTCACGCGTCATCGACTTGTCCCAAAGGATGTGGCCAGTGTTCATCGGCTTGCCATTCTCCGTGACGAGGATCCTGCTGACGCCTGGCTCCTCCGTCGCCGTGTACACGATCTGCTGAGCCATTGCGATATCACCCGAGGAACCTGACGCGGGAAAGCGCGCCGAGTAGTCGATCGTTGCTGTGTCGCCCTGCACCGTCACCGAGCGCACGTAGAACTGCTTCGGATCGGCGAGAAGGCCCGTTCCACTCACGCCCGAAACCGCGTTATTGAGCGCGTTCACTCGCGACTTGATCCGTTCCTCCGCCGTCGTCTCCCTCCCGACGCTATCCAAGTGCTGTGATGTAGGAGCGAGGCCGAAATCACGCGATACGAACACGCGCTGGTGGTCGATCGCGTTCGGCTGAGGGGTGACCGTGGGTATCGGGCTCGCCGTTGCGGTCGTCGGCGCAGGCGTGTTCTGGGCTACCGTCGGCGATGGCTGCGTACCGACGGGCTGATCTGCCGCCGGACGCTCGAGGAGCGTCGAGCCGAGCGCGCCGGCCACGACGATGGAAGCGGCGAGCGCGGCGACGCGCCAGAACGATGTCCTGCGCTTCGCAGGCCGCGATCCGATCCGCGAACGCTCGTAGGGCGTCTCGCTGATCTCGGAAGTCTCGATCGCGCGGGAGAGCGCGCGTCCCAGGATCTCGTCGTCACGCGGCTCGTCGGTCTTCATCGCATCGCTCCTCGGGCGAGTCGCCCAGCGATCTGGACCTGGCGCAGCTTCTCGATCGCTTGGTGCAGCGTCGCGCCGACGGTCCCGCTCTTGATGTCGAAGTGGCTGGCGATCTCGTCGTAGCTGAGGCCGTAGTAGTAGCGGGCGACGACGATCGCGCGCTGGCGCTCGGGCAGCTGGCGGAGCGCTGAGAGCAGGTCGGCGCGGTCCGCTACGGCGTCGAACGCCGACACCTCGGACGTCCCGCGCTCGGCCCACCGCTCGTCCTCGACGCGCCGGCGGCGGCGCTGGCGCAGCAGCTCGCGCGTGCCAACGACGAGGAGCCACGCACCGGGTCGATCGAGGGTCGCGAGGCCCTGCTTATGCGCTTTCACGAACGCCTCCTGTGCCGCGTCTTCGGCCGCGTCGGGGTCACCTCCAATGGCCAGCAGCGCCCTCAGCAGGCGTGGGTACTCGAGGTCGTAGAGCTCGCGCCAACCGTCGGTCATCTGCCTACTGAACGAGTCCTGAGGAGGCCTGTTCCTTTAGTCTGGCCAGAGGCCCGATTGACGGACGCTTTCCGCCCACCGACACTTGCGCGGAGCTGCCGAGGGCGGACGCGACCGGCAGCGCATACGCGGAGGAGGTAGGCGGTTTGGCGGAGGGCAAAACCTACGAGCGGCTCAAGAAGATCGTTGTCGAGCAGCTCGGGGTCGACGAAGGCGATGTCAAGCCAGAAGCGTCCTTCGTGGAGGATCTGAACGCCGATTCACTCGACCTCGTCGAGCTCATCATGAGCCTCGAGGAAGAGTTCGGGATGGAGATCTCCGACGAGGAAGCCGAGAAGATCAAGACCGTCGGTGACGCCGCGGAATACATCGAGGAGCACGTCGCGTAGCGAGAGCAGGACCACTGGAGACCACGCACAGACGTAATAGGGGAGGCAGGGGCGCTTTAGCCCCTGCCTCTTCGTTTATGTCGGAGGAGATGGCTGACCTGGAGATCGCTGGCTACAACTTCCGCGACGCGGAGTTGCTCGCGACCGCGCTGACGCACAGCTCGTATCTGCACGAGCACGTCGGAAAAGGCGTCCGCGATTTCGAGCGGCTCGAGTTCCTCGGCGACGCGGTGGTCGATCTCGTGATCGGGGAGGAGCTCTATCGGCGCTTTCCGGAAGCGACGGAAGGTGAGCTCACGTCGCTACGCGCGACGCTCGTGTCTTCCACCGCGCTCGCGGAGATCGGTCGCGAGCTGGATCTGCCGCAGCGAGCCCGTCTTGGCCGCGGTGAAGAGGAGACCGGTGGACGGTCCCGCATGGGTCTCGCCGCGAGCCTCTACGAGTCATTCATCGGCGCGGTCTACTACGAGGCGGGTTTCGCGCGAGCGAAGGAGATCGTCCTCGAGACAATGGGCCACGTCCTCGACGACATCGAGCACGCGCCGATCAAGTCCGCGAAACAGCTTCTGCAGGAGTGGGCGCAGGGAGAGAAGCTGCCGCTACCCGCGTACAAGATGCTCGAGATCAGCGGTCCCGAGCACCACCGCGGCTTCGAGGTCGAGGTGGAAGTCGGCGGTCACGTGGCGCGCGGAAACGGTGCGTCGAAGCGCGAAGCGCAGGAAGCCGCGGCGGCGCGGCTGCTCGAGCTGGTGACGAAGTGAGCGACGAGCTGAAGGTGATTGACGGCGGGCAGACCGCGCCGAACGCCGTGCTGAAGACTTTGACGATGACCGGATTCAAGTCGTTCGTGCATCGCACGCATCTCGAATTCGCACCGGGCATCACGGCGATCATCGGACCGAACGGCAGTGGAAAGAGCAACGTGGCGGATGCGATCCGCTGGGCACTCGGTGAGAACAACGCGCGCATCCTGCGCGCGAAGAAGAACGAAGAGCTCATCTTCGGTGGCTCGGAGACGCGCAAGAGTCTCGGCATGGCGGAGGCGATCCTGCAGCTCGACAACACGTCGCGCCGCCTTCCGATCGAGTTCACCGAGGTCGAGGTCGGACGCCGTCTCTTCCGGAACGGCGAGGCCGAATACCTCGTGAACCGTTCGCGCGTTCGCCTGCGTGACCTTCAGGATCTGCTCGCCGGCGCGAATCTCGCTGACAACCCGTTCGTCGTCATCGGCCAGGGCCTCGTCGACCAGATCCTCGCGCTGCGCCCGGCCGACCGTCGCACCGTCATCGAGGAAGCTGCTGGCACTCGGCGCCTTCAGCTCCGCCGTGAAGAGGCGCTGACGCGGCTCAAGCACGCGGAAGCGGAGCTCGTGCGCGTCGTCGACATCCTTCGGGAGATCGGCCCGCGAGTCGAGCTGTTGCGCGAACAGGTCGCGAAATGGAATGAGTACGAGCACGTTCGCTCAGAGCTGCGCCGGCGCGCTCTGCGCTGGTACAAGGCGAGCTTCGGCTCGACCGCGACGACGCGCGCGGACCTCACCGCGAAGATCGTCGGCGTGGATCGCGAGATCGAACGTCTCGTCGACTACGTCAGCGAGGGGGAGACCGTCACCGCGGGAAGCGACGACGAGCTGCGCGCCGCGCGCGAGGAAGAGGAGCGTCGCCGGATCGCGGCGGCTGACGCGGCGGGCACGGAATCCGGGATCCGCGAGCGTGTGGCGGCTTTGCAGGCAAGCCTCGACGCCATCGCGGCCGAACGCGACCGCACTCGAGCATCGCTCGCGGCTCTCCCGGCGCAGCTCACGTCGCTGCGTGAACAGCGGCAGAAGGTAGATGAAGAGACCGCGACGGCCGCGCGGCGCGCACGTGACTCGGCGGACGCCGCTCGCACGGCGGAGGTCGAGGCATCGGGCACGCGAATCGCGCTCGCGGAGGCGCGCGCTGCGCGGGTCGAAGCCGAGCGCGCGCACCTCCTGCGCGAGAACGACGAGATCCGCCTCGGGGACGAGGAGCGCTCACTCCACGCGCGTGACGAGGAGCTCGCGACCGTCACGTCGCAGCTCGCGACCGAGCGCGCGCAACGCGAACGCGAACGGGCGCGGATCGCGGTCGAGCTCGAGAAGGCCCGTGAGAAGGTCGCGACGGCGGCGCGCGCTGTCGAATCCGCTGCGGCGCGAGCGGCGGCGTCACGCAATGAGCTCCAGCGCATCGACGGCGACCTCGCGCTGATCCGCGGACAGACGACCGCGCTGCGTGAGGCTGCGGAGCGTGCCGAGGGTGAGCTCGCCGCGCGTGATGCCGGCGCGCCGCGCCCGAAGCTGCCAAACGGCTTCGCGTGGCTGCACGAGCGTTTGACGGTGCCCGACGCGGTTGCCGCGGCCCTCGGCGACGTGGCGATGACAAGTACCAAGCACGCTGGCGATGCGCCGCGTGGCTGCCGGCGCCTCGCGGCCGACGTTGCGATCTTCATCGCCGAGGACGACGCGTCGGCGATCGCGGCGGCAGGAAGTCTGCGCGCAGGCGTCGTCGTCGCTCCGGGCGGCCTGTTGGTCCTTCCCGGTCTGATCCGCTTCGCCGATCCGCGCCGGAAGGCGGATCAGGAAGCACGGGCGCAGCTGCGTGGCATGGCCTCGCGTCTTCGCGAGGAGCTCACCGGCGCAGAGCGAGGCCTCGCGCAGCTCCAGCAGGAGCGGGCGAGCGCTGAGACACGTACGGCTGAGGTCGATGAGCGTCTCGACATCGCGCAGCGCTCGCGCGGCGACGCGGAACGCGTCGTCGATGAGCTCGCGTCTACGGACGCGGATGTGCGCGATCTGGTCCGCGTCGCCGACGCGCGTGCGACCTCGATCGAGCGCGAACGCACTGAGATCCTCGAGCGCCGCGACAAGCTCGCGGCCGAGCGGTCGGAGGCAGCGAAGATCCGTGCGCAGGCCGGGGCGGCGTTCGCCGGGGCCGAGCGCGGGGAACAGTCGGCAACCGACACGCACGGGTCGGCGACGCAGCGCGCGGAAGCCGCCCGTTTGGACGCGGCGACGAGCGAGGAACGCCGCGGCTCGCTCGTGCGCCTGCGTGACACGCTCGACGAGCAGGTCGGCGCGGCAGAGAAGCGCATCGCCGCGGACGAGGAGCGCCTGCGGGCGCTCGCCGCGCAGGAGCGGGACGCGAAGACGAAGCTCGACTCATCTCAGGGCGAACTCGGTCGCGCCGCGGCGGACGCGCGCGAGGCGGAACGTTCCGCCGAGCTCGCGCGGCAGCGTGCACTCGCCGCAGAGGGTTCACGCCGCGAGTCGGAGCAGCGGCTCGCGAAAGCGCGCGAACGCCTGGCCGAGCTGCGCGGCGAGCGCGGCAAGCTCGCGGTCGAAGAGGAGCGCGCCTCCGGGGCGCTTCGGCTTCTCGAGGAACAGGTGCGCGCCGAGCTCGGTCTGCCGGACGACGAGCCGTTGCCGGACCCGGAGTCGATCGCGATAGAGGACGACGGTGATGAAAAGGAGAAGGGCAGCACGCTCGCCGCGCTCCAGCGACTGCGCCGCCGTCTCATCGCGCTCGAGCCGGTGAACCCGCTCGCGGCGACGGAGCTCGCGGACATCGGTCAGCGCTACGAGTTCCTTTCGACGCAGCGCGCCGATCTCGAGAAGGCGATGACCGACCTGCGCTCGCTCGCAGATGACCTCGCCTCCACGATCGCGGAGCAGTTCGCGACGACGCTCATGGCCGTCGATCGAGAGTTCGGCGTCTTCTTCCAGCGCCTTTTCAACGGTGGACAGGCATCGCTTCGCACCTCGGACGACCCGGAGGATCCGGGAATCGAGATCTATGCCCGGCCTCCAGGGAAACGCATCGGCAGTCTCGCGCAGCTCTCCGGCGGCGAGCGCGCGCTCACGGCCACCGCGCTGCTGCTCGCCATTTTGCGTGTGAAGCCGGCTCCGTTCTGCGTTCTCGATGAGGTCGACGCCGCCCTCGACGAGCGGAACGTCGGACGCTTCACCCAGGCGCTCCGCGAGCTCACCGACCGCACGCAATTCGTCGTGATCACGCACAACCGCGGCACGATCGAAGCCGCCGACATGCTCTATGGCGTGTCGATGGACGACGGCGGAGTGTCGAAGGTGATCTCGCTCAAGCTGTCGGAGCTGGACGAGCAGCGCGAGCGCGCGGGCTAGCCGTTGACCTGGCGTCGCACGGCGCTCGTCGCTGGCTGGATCGCGACCGCGGGCTGGGGGATCTACTACCTGGTCGCGGTCGCGGGTAACTCAGCGGCGTTCGTTGGGAACGCGGTGCTCCATTTCATCATCGGCTACATCTGGGCGCGGGCGATCATGACTCCGCAGCTCTCCGCGCCCCTTGCGATCGCGGGAACGGTCGCCGCCGGCGTCTACACGCGTCTCGCGTTCGGCTTTGGCACGGATGAATTCCTCTTCACACCGCTCGGGCCGATCGTCGCCATCGCGCTCAGCGACGCGTCGACGCCGCGCAACATCGCATCGTCAGTCGTCGCATTCGTCGTCGGCGTCGTCGCGTTCCTCTGGCTCGCGCCTTAAGTTGCAGCGGTGAGCCTCGAGCAGGGCCTTGCGAAGACGCGAGGCGGTTTCCTCGCCCGCCTCTTCGGTCGCAAGCAGGAGGAGCCGCTCACACCCGAGTTCCTCGACGAGCTCGAGGAGGGTCTGCTCCGCGCCGATCTCTCGGTGTCGCTCGTGGATCCCCTCATGGCGCAAGTGCGCGATCTTGCGACGACCGGGGAGCTGAAGACCGTCCCAAAGGCGCTCGACGCCGTGCGCGACGTGCTCGTCGCGGAGCTCGCGGGCAAGGACGCCGCGCTACGCGGCTTGGGCCAACGGCCGCGGGTCGTGCTAGTCGTCGGAGTGAACGGCAGCGGTAAGACGACGACCGCAGCGAAGCTGGCGAAGCGCTTGAAAGATGCGGGGGACACACCGCTGCTCGTCGCCGCGGACACGTTCCGCGCGGCAGCGATCGAGCAGCTCGAGACGTGGGCCTCGCGCCTCGACGTGCCGATCGTGTCTGGACGGCCCGATGGGGATCCGGCGGCGGTGGTGTTCGACGCGATCAACGCGGCCACAGCGCGTGGGAACAGCATCGTCATCGCGGACACGGCCGGCCGTCTTCACACCAAGGGTCACCTGATGGACGAGCTGGGCAAGATCGTTCGCGTCGCAGGACGCGCGCGCGAGGGCGCGCCCGATGAGGTCCTGCTCGTCCTCGATGGCACGGCGGGCCAGAACGCGATCCAGCAGGCCCGTCAGTTCACGAAGGACGCAAATGTCACTGGACTCGTGGTAACGAAGCTCGATGGGACCGCGAAAGGCGGCGCGGTGTTCGCGATCGTTCATGAACTGGGGTTGCCCGTGAAGTTCCTTGGCGTCGGCGAGAAGGCGGGCGACCTCGTTCCAATGGAGCCGCGCGCTTTTGTTGACGCGCTGCTGCCGCGCGCCCCTTAGCCTTAGCGCGCCATGGCCATCGTTCGTCTCCGCCCTGAAGAGCTCAAGCGCGCGATCGATGAGAACGCGCTCTCGCTCCAGTTCCAGCCGCAAGTTCACGTGCCGACTGGCAAGCTCGTTGGGATCGAGGCGTTCGTCCGCTGGCCGCACCCTGCGCACGGCATGATCGGGCCGAGCGACATCGTCCCACTGCTCGACCAGGGTTTGCTCCATGTCGAATTCGACCGATGGGTGCTGCGCGCGCTCTGCGCGCAGGTGGTCGCTTGGCGGAAGGATGGCGTCGATGTTCCGCTCGTCGCGGCGAACATGTGGACGCACACGCTCCAGCGACCGGATGTCGTCGATATGGTCCGCGAGGCCATCGCGTCGAGCGGCATCGCTCCCAGCGATCTGGAGATCGAATGCCCGCGCGGCAGCGTTCGTGACCCTCTCCTGGCCGAGCCCGTCCAGAACATCCGCGCGCTCGGCGTCCGGATCGCGTCCGAGGAGTTCGGCGATCCCGCGATCGCCGACGCCGCCTCCGGCTTCGACACGCTGAAAATCGGCTACCCGCTCGCGCGCGACTTACCGGTGCTCGGTACGGAGAGCCTCGAGGCGGTACAGGCGATCGTCGAAGCGGCGCACGTCACGGGCGCACGCGTCGTCGCCGATAGCGTGGAGACGAAGGACCAGGAAGACCTGCTGGTGCAGTTCGGCTGCGAGATCGTGCAAGGCCGGCTCTACGGACCGGAGGTCGCGGCCGACGAGCTGAAGACCCTTCTCAGCGGGTCAATTCAAGCCCAGGCATGACGCCGACTCTTCGCTAGCGCGTGTTCTCTCGCGTTGAGCTACAGCACGCACTCGAGGCGGAAGAGCTTCTCCTTCTCTATCAGGCGAAGGTCGACCTCCGGACCGGCAAGCCGGTGGGTGTCGAGTGCGCGATCCGCTGGCGTCATCCAACACAAGGTCTGCTGCACGCGATGAAGTTCGTCAACGAGGTCCCGCCCGCCGGACTTGCGCCCGACTACATGCGTTTCATCGTCCGCACGGCGACGCGTCAGATGGCCCGATGGCACGCCGAGTCGGTCGCGTTCGGCCGTGCCTCGATCAACGCCTGGCCCGTGTCGATCGGCCGCGAGCTGATCGACAACATGCTGAGCGCCGCGGCACAGGCCGGCATCGATCCGAGCGAGCTCGAGGTCGAGTCCCAACCCGAGGCGACCTACGGGCCGGAGACGTTCGCTGCGCTGCAGGAGTTTCGTGACGCGGGGATCCGCGTCGCGCTCGACGACTTCGGCGAGGGCAACCTCCATTTCATGGCGCTGCGCGATGCGCCATTCGACGTCGTGAAGCTGCCCGTCCACTTCGTTCTCCGCGCTGGTGCCACGTTCGACGACGCGGTCATCGCGGCCGGCGTCGGCTTCGCGCGGTCGATCGGCGCCGAGACCGTCGCCGAGGGTGTCGAGACGATCCCGATCCGCGACCGCGTGCGCGACCTCGGTTGTGACATCGGGCAGGGATTCCTCTGGTCGCAACAGGTCGAGGCTGAGGAGCTGCCCAGAGTGCTCCGGGCGATCGGGATAGATGGCGCGTCCGCGAAGCCCGTAGCCTAGGAATATGTTCGAGCAGCTCTCCGACAAGCTGAACACAACGTTCGAGCGCCTCCGCGGTCGCGCGCGCGTGAGCGAGTCCGATCTCGAAGAGGCGCTGCGTGACGTGCGCGTCGCGCTGCTCGAGGCCGACGTGAACTTCAAGGTCGTGCGCCAGCTTGTCGCGACCGTGCGCGAGCGCGCACTCGGTGAGAAGGTCCTCGAGTCCATCACCGGCGCGCAGCAGGTCGTGAAGATCGTGCACGACGCGCTCGTCGAGATGCTCGGCGGCGAGGCAGTGCCCCTCGTGCGCGCGGAGCGTCCGCCGACCGTGCTGCTGCTGGTCGGTCTTCAGGGCTCGGGAAAGACGACGACCGCGGCGAAGCTCGCGAACGTGCTGCGAAAGCAGGGACGCCGTCCCGTACTCGTCGCCGCCGACGTGCATCGGCCCGCCGCTATCGAGCAGCTGCGCACGCTTGGGAAGCAGCTGGGCATACCGGTGATCGCGGTCGCCGCCGGTCGCGTCTCGGAGGACGTCGTCGCTGCGGTCGCAACCGCGCAGCGCGACGGCGCGGACACCGTGATCGTCGACAGCGCCGGCCGGTTGCACATCGACGACGAGATGATGCGCGAGGTCGAATCGGTCGTGACCACCGCGAAGCCACACGAGGTCCTGCTCGTCGTCGACGCGATGACAGGCCAGGACGCGGTCGAAGCGGCTACCGCATTCAAGGCGCGGCTGCCGGTCAGCGGACTCGTGCTGACGAAGGTGGACAGCGACGCGCGCGGCGGCGCCAGCTTGTCGATCCGTGCGGCGACCGGTGTGCCGGTGAAGTTCCTCGGCGTGGGGGAGAAGCTCGATGCGCTCGAGGTCTTCCATCCCGATCGGCTCGCGCAGCGGATCCTCGGCATGGGCGACATCCTCACGCTCGTCGAACGCGCGCAGGAGACCGTCGATCGCAAGACCGCCGAGGAGCAGGCGAAGAAGATCATGGAGGCGCGTTTCACCTTCGAGGACTTCTATGCCCAGCTCCAACAGCTGAAGAAGATGGGACCCCTTGGCGATCTCCTGAAGATGATCCCCGGGATGGGCGGGCTCGCGAAGCAGATACCCGAAGGTCCCGAAGCCGAGCGTGAGCTCAAGCGGATCGAGGCCATCATCTCGTCGATGACCAGGGCGGAGCGGGCCGAACCTACGCTCATCAACGGATCGCGGCGGAAGCGCATCGCCGCCGGCTCGGGGACGAAGGTGTCGGATGTCAACAGCCTGCTGAAGCAATTCGCCGAGATGCAGAAGGTGATGAAACAGATGGGCTCACTGGCGAAGGGCGGCCGCCTACCGAAGATCCCCGGGATGCGCGGGCCTTAGGCTGGTCCGATGGCGGAAGAGACGACCATCATCTTCGCGAAGGACGACACGATCATCGTCGACGAGCCCCTCGCGGCGGTCGCCGAGAAGCTCTCCAAGGGCGGCTATATC
>Ga0207674_10005703_pt1 | contig 14765 bp, 9 predicted proteins | sample KBSCornC72_FD_184303 | JGI IMG/M metagenome (GOLD analysis project Ga0207674, IMG submission 184303) | Corn rhizosphere microbial communities from Kellogg Biological Station, Michigan, USA - KBS Corn C7-2 (SPAdes) (version 2) | ecosystem: Host-associated > Plants > Roots > Rhizosphere > Soil ... | reverse complement strand
GAAACGCGGTAGCGTCGGGTGAGTCTCGAGGATCAAGCAGTGGTCAGCATTTTGAGACTCACCCGACGCTACCGCGTTTCGGTACTGACCGGTCTCGCAACTTGATCTTTTGGTTGCGGCTTAAGCCGTGCTGTGCGAGAAATTCCCGGCAATCCGGGACTCAGCCAGGAATGAACTCGAGCGTGGTGAGTACTCGTGCGGGTTCGGCGAATCCCTTGACCCACTTTTGGGAGCCTTTGGTGTTGTACTTCTCGGCGAATGCGAGAGTGACGGCGTCGCGGATGCGTGCGCTGCGGGGTAGCTTCGCTTGCACAGGAATTTCGAGTTTCCCTACCTGAATGGTCCCACTCGATTGATTTATAACGGCGCGAAACCATCCAGTTGGTTTGTCGTTCCAGGAGCGCACAAACACCCGGCCTTCGACAACTACGACCCAGACGCCGGTGTAACGGTGCTCAGTTCCGGCGCGAACGCCAAGAATTTTTGCATCGTTTAGCGTATCTACCATGGCATCGGCAAATGTGGTGGCTTTCTTTCGCAAGCTTACTCATCAAGCAGTCTGGTAGTGCGTTCGGTAACACTGGGAGGTTGGGCCAGTTCGTTTGTTCTCACTTGCTCTGCACTAAGGATTGGTATTGCAGTGTTGCTTGCCGGAGGTAGCGCGCTGTGGGTTTGGTTTGATCCTAACGTTTGGCCCGCTGAAGTCGGAATAACCCGAGATTTGACAGGTGCCGTGGCGTCGCTGAACAGTCGCGCATACAGCATCATTACAAGCGACACAAAGAAGACCGCGACCGGAAGAATCATCGGTGCGCCCTCCTCAATAGCAAGGCTAAACACCAGGAAAATTACGAAGAGCACTCCACTGACGAACATCACTTTTGCTGCCCGGCGAATTCCCTTACTCCGTGGCGAAACTGCCTCAACCTGACGCTCATCTGACCGTTTTGCCGGCAGTTCTCCGCCCGCAAGCCATTCCGCCAATCCACTTAAGGCGAGGCCACAACGAGAACAAAATTTCATCTCGTCAGAAATCTGCTGCTGACCACAATTAGGACAGTACATAAACCCCCAAATTTTGAAAGCGATTCTAGCTGAACGTTAGGTGAGTACGTTAGCCAGCAACGTAATGTTCGCTATTAGCACCGCGAGCTTAAGGTGTTGGCTTCGCGGTTGGATTATGGCGTAAGCAGCGCTGTGCAACCGGTTGAAATCGGTGGATGTTTTTATCGTTGGCCGAGCGGGCAAACTTGACTAAGATGCGCTGTATGCGGGGTTTCCTAATTAAGTTAGTGCTCATCGGTTTTACGCTCGTGATGTTTGAAACCGAGCCCGTCGCGCAGGTCACCGATCCGCCATCTCAAATTTCAACTGTGCTTTCAAAAGATGGCACCCGTATCGCTCTCGAGTGCAAAGGCAAGGGACCAGGGCTTCTTATTGTGCATGGAGGAACAGGGGATAGAAGGCGTTGGATTCCGCTGCTGCCGTTTTTTGCGTCGCGGTTTACAGTGTGCGCAATGGACCGTCGTGGCCACGGCGACAGTGAGCCAGGATCGAATTATAGTCTGCAAAAAGAATCTGAGGACGTGGTTGCTGCCTTGAATGCCCAGGCTGGCCCCGTTTTCGTTTTGGGGCATTCGATCGGGGCTGTGTTCGCTCTTGAATCTGCTTTCATGACAAAAAAGATTTCAAAACTCGTGCTTTACGAACCCCCATTGCAAGATCTCGATCACACGGTCGTCGCTGATCGAATGGAGCGGATGATCCAGTCTGGAGATCGCGAAGCCGCATTAATACTGTTTCTGCGCGAGATAGTAATGTTAAGTTCCAAAGAGGTCGAAATCATGAAGGCGCGTCCTAACTGGTCCACACGCGTCGCCGGTATCGACATCCAGATTCGCGAAATTCGATCATTGGGCAAGTACCGCTTTACTGCCAGTCGAATGCGCAAATTGAAAACGCCAACGTTGCTTCTCGCTGGCGGCGACAGTGCTTCCCCACAACTGAGGCAGGCGATCAAATCTTTGATGGATGCTTTACCGAATCGCACTCTCTATGTGTTTCAAGCTGAAGGGCACAACGCCATGGATAGCAAACCTCAGCAGTTCGCCGAAGTGGTGATGAATTTTCTACAAACCAAGTGATTCGAAGATCGGTTGCTGACTGCGAAAGTTGATCGTCCCTTAGGTTAGGAATGTCTATAGGCCTTTTGATTAGTCTCATAATTCCTCTTCACGCTAACTACAATGGTCAGTACCGTAGCGCGGTAGCGTCGGGTGAGCCTCGACATATCATCAAGTAGGTACAACACGAGGCTCATCCGACCCTACCGCGCTACGGTACTGACCAGGGCTCGCAAATTGATCGTTTGGTTGCTAAGCCGCCAAATCAGTGACTCACTTTGGGAGTTCACTCCGTCGCTTCGGTAATAACCTTCACCCCAAGATACTTGGCGAAGAAGCGAACGTAGCGTTGAACGCGATCCACTTGATGACGGGGCTCGGTGAAGCCATGGTTCTCGCGGGGATAAACTACAAACTCAACGGGCACCTTTCGCTCTTTTAGCGCCATGTAAAATTCCTGGGCCTGCGCTAGCGGAACACGCGTGTCCACCTGCCCGTGCATAATCATCGTTGGCGTCTTCACGTTGTTCACATACTTCATTGGTGAACGATCCCAGTAGAGTTCGGTCGCGTCCCACGGTGCTTTGTCGGAATAAAACCATCGCAGGTATCGTTGAATATCATTTTGCGAATACATCGAATAGATATTCGTCAATCCCGCACCGGGTGAGACAGCTTTGAAGCGATCAGTTTGCGTAAGGATCCAGAATGTCATGTAGCCGCCATAGGACCAGCCAAACGCCCCGAGCCGATCTGGATCAGCCAGACCGCGAGCAATCATCGCGTCCACGCCGGTCATGCAATCTTCGTAATCTCCTTTGCCCCATGAATTCCTGTTTGCCTGGGCGAACGCGAGTCCCTTGCCGGTTGAGCCTCGGAAATTTGGTTGCAGTACGGCGAAACCATTTGCCGCCAGCACCTGCACGGTGCCATTAAAACTATTGGTCGAGGCACCCGTTGGACCACCATGCGGATTCAGTAATAGCGGCACCCTGGCGCCGTTCGAGTATTCAACCGGCTGGGTCAGGAGACCCTCCACTTCCATACCGTCCTTGCTCTTCCACTTTACGACCTCGGTTTCGGCAAGCGCATAGTCTGTGAGCCAGCGATTGTGATTGGTCAACGCGTTAGGTTGAATAAACTTCAAGTTCGACTTATAGACCTCGGCTGGTCCATTGGGCAGCGTCAATGTTCCAACGGCCGTGCTTCCGTCACGGCTAATCTCAGCAATGTTGATGCCGGCGCCTGTTTTAGAAAGTTGTGTGACGGTTCCGCTCGCTACGTCGGCACTAAAGATCTCATTCGCCTCGAGCACATTTGCGCTGAAATAAAGTGTCTTGCCATCCCGCGACCAGACAGGCGTGCCGGCGTTCAAATCAAATTTCGTCGTTACCTGTTTGGGAGTGCCGCCGTTGGACGATACCAGGTAAATGTAAGTTGTCGACACGCCATCGTTCGCCTCAGGCGTTCCGGTATAAGCAATCCACCGGCCGTCAGATGACCAACGTGCCAGGTCGCTGGAGGCGGGAGTTTCTTCGATTCGTTTCTTCTCACCACTGACGACATTCATCACCCAAACCTCGCTTAGACTGCCATCATCTGCTTTTGGAGTCGGCCGCGTGGTGTAACTAATTTTTGTGCCGTCGGGTGACCACTGCGGATCGCTGACGGTGAACTCGCCCTGGGTGATTCGTTTCTCCTCCTTCTTCTCTATATTCCAAAGCCACAGATGGGCCATCTTCAGATCGCGGTCTATCAGGATCGTATCGTCTTTGACTTTCTTTCTGTCCTCTTCGTCTTTTCCTGGTTGATCAGTGGCGACGAGCAACAATTGTTTGCTGTCGGGCGAAAAGCGAAAAGAACTGACGCCTCCCTTGTGCGACGTTACGGCCCAGGCTTCGCCGCCGTCAGCGCGCATCATCCAGACCTGGCGCTCACCATCCTTTTCGCGATCGCTCAGAAAGGCCAACATGGCTCCATCGGGTGACCAATCAGGAGCAGTCGAACTTTTCTCACCACGCGTAAATTGACGTGCTTCGCCGCCGCCTGTTGGCACCACCCAAACCTGCACCACTGGTTTCCATTCCTTGTCTTTTTCCCTCTTGGTTTCGCTCACCGTATAGGCTACGCGTGTACCATCGGGCGAGATGCGCGGGGCGCTGACGGTCGCAACCTTCATCAAGTCGAGAGCAGTCAGAAGTTTTTTGCCAGCTCGGGTGCGAGGCTCGAGACTGTCGCCGTCGTTGGCTCGAACACTGGCGCTCACGGTTATTGCGAATAGAAATAGGAGTGGGAGAGCGAAACGAACGGTCTTCATTGCCGGTTTCCTCCAGATGGTATCGTGGGACTACATCCACAGATTACGCCGATTTCGCAGATTCACAAAAGGGCGCTAAAGAACTAATCGACTGATCTGATCAGATCGACTTCCGAATCACTGCCGTACTCTTGAACCTATGATCGGCGTGATCTGTGGATTAATCATTCTGAAGAAATAGCATCAGATCGACCCGTCAGTCTGACGTGCTCCGGCTATCAAGCTGGGTTGCCCTCATTATGTGTTCTTCGGAATCTTTCGCATATTCGCATTCCTGGAAGCTTGTTGGGTGTGGCACAGGAAGTGATAGCAGTAATCAACAAGGCGCCCAGGTGCGCGCCCAGCGTCGAGGTGAACAAAATGCGAATTATCTGCGATCAGTGCAACCAACCAATATCAGGAACGGTAAAGAGAGTTACCGGGCACTTCAATCTCCATCCGCATTGCGTCACTCAGTTCGCTGGAGAGTTAAATACGGCAAGACTTTCAATACGGTCCGGCTTTCAGTCTTCAAATCGCAACTTGGTAAGCTTGAAGATAAATCCACTCGCCTCTTCAAAAGGGATCGATAGAGCTTCTTGAACCCTGGTCCTAAACCTCTCTCTGCCCCAAACTTCACGTTCTTCATCTTTGATTTTAGGTTCGTCGTTTCACAGTCGGTCGATACCAGGTTACTTCCAATGAACATATCCGCACTCAATCTAATCTTCAGTTTTGCCAGCGCGCTTGTACTTCATGAGTTGGGCCACTTTCTTGCAGCTCGCATCTGCCGAGTTCCAGTTACCGGAGCTGGATTCGGTTGGGGTCCCAAGCTTTTTGGTTTTCGGGTTAAAAAAGTCGATTATCAACTGCACGCATTACCAATAGGAGCCTACATCCGAATGGACATGTCGGCTCTACAGAGACGTCCACTGTTGCAACAACTGTTCGTGTTGCTTGCAGGCGTGGGGGTGAATTTCATTCTGTGCGGAATAGCCTGGGGAACATTCTTCGGTACGCTGAACCTGGCACTCGCAGTTGGTAACCTGTTTCCGTTTTACCAACAAGACGGATGGAAGAGCGGGATGGTGATCTGTCGTCGCGTCTTTAATCGACCCAGCCCACTGGTTGAGTGGTCCTTTACGCTGTCTGCCGGGGTGTTAGGTTTGATTGCAGTGGTAAGTACGCTGTTTGGCTATTGATTTGGCAGTACTGGCGGAGTTTGATTCTTCCGGGCACGCGCTCCAAAGGCTGCACCTAATAAGAGATTTGAGGGAAGTGGCTATAATTGCTAATCTATCTATGTGCCTCACACAAGAAAGCTCACAACCAGCAGTGTCCACGTCTCTGTTCAACTCATTGAACGCAGAATCTACTTAATTCGCGGTCACAAGGTAATGATCGACGTAGATTTGGCCGAGTTATATGGAGTACCTACGAAACGTCTCAACCAGCAAGTTCAGCGAAACAACACGCGTTTTCCTAAAGACTTCATGTTTCAACTTACTAAGGAAGAGACGGAAAACTTGAGGTTGCAATTTGCAACCTCAAGATCGGGCCACGGCGGGCGGCGATCACTCCCATTTGTCTTCACTGAACAGGGCGTAGCCATGCTGTCGGGGGTTTTGAATAGTAAACGCGCAATCGATGTGAACATCGCCATCATGCGCGCCTTTGTAAAGCTGCGGCAGATGTTGGAATCAAATGAGGAACTAAATAGTAAATTCTCAGCGGTTATTCGGAAGCTCTCAACACACGACAAATATTTTAAGATCGTATTTGATGAGCTTAGGAGATTGACGGAACAGCCACCTCCGCCTCGCAAACAAATCGGATTCAAGGCCGGAAGGAAGGCGTAGGGAAAAAATCAAGTCCCGGGCGGAGTCCTGGTCATTGAGACAACCTATGGATCGTCTTTTGTTCAACGCCGTCAACATCTAACGCCCTCTTAATCGCATCGTCAAATGGAAGTTCGATTCCCTTCTCCCACTCCGCGGCGGACGCTTCCCTTCCCAACATCACTCTCGCAGCTCCGATGTATCGTTCCAACAAGGCATCCCAAAAACGGACATGGATATCAACGCCAAGCCGGTCCCACTCTGCTTTTACTGCCCCCGCAAGTTCGAGCGCAAGATCGGCCCGCGCCAGGCCCGCCAACGACATCGCAACTCCTTGAACTTCAAAACTAATCTCGACCTTATCACCAATGGCCTGGGCCAGGGCCAAACTCTTCTGATACAGCTTCAAACTCTCGGCACAATTCCCAAGAATCAATTCGCAATCTGCCAGGTAATGCCAGCCAAAGTGTTCGCTTCTTTTATCGTGGTGAGCTTCCGCAAACTGGATTATTTCCTGGGCCATCGGTTTGGCTTCCTCTGTTCTACCCAACGCCACTAGCAGTTGCGCCAGCCCGACCATCGCACGAATAACCAAATGCTGAGCACCACTCGCACGTTGTAGTCGCAGACACTCTTCAAATGCCGCACATCCTGCCTCATCTTCGCTCCTGAAAAAATGCGTCCATCCGATTCCTTCAAGCGCGAGAGCCGTTTCGCGCGTGTCCCCCAATTCCCGCGACATACTCCTGGCCTCATCTATCCAACTCCGAAACTCTGAGGTGTCACCTTGCAATGCCAGCATGTGTGCCGCGCCCCAAAGTGCCCGGGCCCTGGTGGGTCGCGCCGGCATTACAGCTGAAGTTGCGAGCGCCGCTATCAGATGCTCGCGGCCTTCGACGATATGAGTTTTGATGATCCAGAACCAGGCGAGCGCCCCCACGAGACTAAGGTACTTTTCAGGATCAACACCGCGTGCGTACTCGAGCGCAACCCGCATATTGTCGCTTTCAACTTCCAACATACTGGTCCATGTCTCTTCAAGGGTGACTCGTTCGGCATAACCTTGTTCGGCCAGTCCAAGCATGGCATTGAAATGTGCCTCACGAGCGTGCTCTGCCTCACCACTTACATTGAGCTTTTCGAGCAGGAACTGCCTTACCGTTTCCAAAAACGAGTAACGTTGCGCATCACTTGCAACACCTGCTACGACAACAATGGATTTGTCTACGAGTTGCGAATGTAGATCCAGCATCTCGAACTCATCTACGTCAGCGACGACTGTTGATGCCAATGCGAGCGTCCAACCACCGGCAAACACTGACAACGCTCGCAGCAGTCGTTGCTCCTCGGTGGAAAGCTGGTCATAACTCCATTCGATCACCGCACGAAGAGTTTGATGACGCGCCGACAGTGAACGACCGTGGCTGGAAAGCAGCTTGAACCGGTCGTCGAGCCGGGTGAGGATTTGTTCTATCGAAAGTATCTTCACGCGCGCGGCCGCGAGCTCGATCGCAAGTGGAATCCCGTCGAGCCCGCGACAAATTTCCGCAACTGCTGAAAAGTTAGCGGCGGTTAACTCAAATCCACTGCGCACTATCTGGGCTCGATCCACGAAAAGTTTTATTGCGTCAGTAGCTCGTACACTTTCAAAATTTGATGATTTTGGATCGGGAACACGCAGCGGCGGCAACTGCAGTACTTTTTCACCAGAGACGTTTAGGGCCTCTCGACTTGTGGCTATGATTCGAATCTCAGGACAGGAGTTTAGTAAACGATCTACGAACTCCGCGCAGGAGGAGAGCAAGTGCTCGCAGTTGTCCAGTATTAGCAACATCTTCATGGTAGAAATGTGAGCACTCACCAGTTCGTTAAGATCCTTGTCTGCTTCTTCTCGCAAACCAAGAACCTGTGCGACTGCACCTTCCACTCTACTTGTTTCTGTTAGCGGTGAGAGGTCGACAAACCACACACCGGCCTGGAACTTTCCGGTAAGACTTTCGGCTAGTTTGATTGCGAGTCTTGTCTTACCACAGCCGCCCAGTCCTGCAAGCGTAATGAGTCGCGAACTGTCGAGGATCTGCTGACACTCTTTTAGCTCGTGATTGCGTCCGATAAATCTAGTGCGGTCCCTTGGCAGATTATTGGCGACGGATGGTTTTGGCGTTTCGAAGGAAATGGTAGCAGCGTCCGTCGAGGCACCTTTGATCGCCCTGACAAAATCAGAGGCAGTCGGATAACGGTGATCGGGGTTCTTAGAAAGTAACTTTCTGATCACCTCGGAAAGATATGATGGAACGTCGGGCCGGCTATCGGTAACGGACCGCGGTTCCACTGAGATGTGTTGATACACGAGAGAATGAACTGGTCCAGTAAAGGGAAGCAAACCCGTTAACATCTCGTAGAAAACACAGCCGAGGCTGTAAAGGTCCGTACGGCCGTCAATAGTCGGCGAGTGTTGAAGTTGTTCGGGCGACATGTAAGCCAGCGTGCCGATCACCGAATTGGTTCCGGTGATCGCCGGTTGTTCTTCGACATTCGTAAACCTGGCGATACCAAAATCGGCAACGAGTGCAATGCCATTCGAAAGCAGAACGTTCTCAGGCTTGATGTCGCGATGTATCAGACCGTGGTTGTGCGCATATCCGAGAGCGCCGGCAATCTCATTTGCGAAACGCACCGCATCATCAATCGAGAACGACTTGAGGCGAATGATCCTTTGCCGCAACGACTCGCCGTCAATGTAAGGCATGACGTAGTAAAGCTGTCCATCGATCACTCCCGAATCGAACAAAGGAAGAATGTGTGGGTGGGTTAGTCGCGCTGCGATCTCAATTTCACGCTGAAACCGGGTTGAACCAATGCTGGCCACACTGTCTGAGTTCATCACCTTGATCGCAACTTGACGGCTGTGTTTGAGATCGTTCGCGAGATAGACCGAGGCCATTCCGCCTTCGCCGAGCTTAGAAAGGATCTGGTAATGGGAAACGCTCTTACCGGTAAGTGTCACGTCAGTTGATGCTTAAGTTCATCCACACATTACGCCGATTACACACACGAAGTTAAGGAGTTCTAAGCGAAACTATGCAATCAGCGAAATCGCAGGATTTGGTATGTTTGGCTCAATCGTGGCGCAAGGCCTCGAGTGGTTCGACGCGGCTTGCTCGCCAGGCGGGGAGCAAACATGCCAGCCACGCGCACAGCAGCAGCAATACGAACATAGCGACAAAGGCAACTACATCGACTGCAGGCACGCCATACAAGGTTATCTGCATCGCGCGACGAACCAGGTAGGCCCCGATGAGTCCGATTAATCCACCAATGACCGCTAAGATCGTTCCTTCTTTCAACACCAAGCCTAGCACTCCCGACCGCTGTGCTCCCAGCGCCATACGGATTCCGAACTCCTGGGTTCGTTGTGCAACTCCGAAAGACATCACACCGTAGATTCCAACGGCAGCAAGTAGCAGCCCCAATGCGCCAAAACTCGAAAATAGGACCACGCTAAATCGGTCGATGGCCAGCGACTCATCTATGATTTCCTCGACTGTCCTCGCACCACCAAGCGGGATATCCGGATCGACTACATTGACCGCTGCCGCAACGCTTCTAAGGACTGCTTTCGGGTTTCCATCCGTTTTCAAAGCAATTGAAGCTCGGGGCCTGGGACTCTGCCAGAATGGTAAGAGAATCTCCGGATAATCTTCCCTGACTCCCGCTCCGCGCACGTTATGAAAGACACCAACGATCTGAAGCTCGACGGGATTTCCTTGTGGTGTCCCTGGTCTAGGTTCATTAATTACTATCCGTTGTAACAATGGATCCGATCCTGGCAAGAAGCGCGAGACAAAGTGTTCATTCACCATGGCCACGCGGGTGCTGGTGTCAGTGTCATGCTCATCAATACTGCGTCCCTTCGTCATGCGAATGCCCAGCGTTTCGACGTATCCCGCAGTCACTGTTTGAAACCCTGACGCCTGACGCTCGGCAGGGTTTGCGATTGGCTGCCCAACAAGCGTGAATCGCACACTCGAACCTGGACCACCAGCCGGAACTCCCGTCATCACGGCTGCTGTTCTTACTCCGGGGACCGCCTCGATCTTCTCGAGCATCTGACGATAGTAAGATCTCGTCTGCTCAGGAGTCGTTAAACGTTGGTCCGGTACGGGCAGGCGAAAAGTAAGGACGTTTTCCGGACGAATGCCCAGATCGATTCTGGTCAAGTTCCAAAAACTCTTTAAGGCGAGGCCACCACTTGCAAGCAAAGTTAAGGCAAGAGAAAACTCGGCTATGACAAGCGCCCGACGAGCATTGCGCCTGGTACTTGCACCGGCGGTTCGACCTCCCAGTTTAAGCACCTCGTTGAGATCAAGTTTCGTCGCTTGCCACGCTGGCGCGGAGCCAAACAGGAGCGCCGCGATTGCTGTTACCAGTGTCGTGAAGATCAAAACCGGAACGCTGAGTCTAATGTCAGCCTCGGAAGGTATCATCGTGCCAACAGGAGGCATAACGGCGTGGATGAAGCGAACGATAGTAAGCGCAAAAAAGATTCCAACTGCGCCGCCAAGCACCGCCAACACCAAACTCTCAGTGAAGAGTTGTGAGAACACGCGAGTTCGCGAAGCTCCAAGTGCTGCTCGAACGGCAACTTCTCGGCGGCGCGAGGTGCCACGCGCGAACAAGAGATTTGCTACGTTCACGCAGGCAATCAACAACAGGAGCCCGACCGCGCCCAGCAACAGCCAAAGATTCCGACGCGTGGCTTCAGTCAGAAAGTTCAGATGTAAAGGCTCAACGCTGATCGTGCTCGGGTTTGGTTTTGGATGTTCGGCTTGTAGTTGTTGTGCGATTCCGTTCATCTCAGCCTGGGCCTGGGCCAACGAGACGTCGTCCTTCAACCGGCCCATCACCAAAACTGGACCAGTTCCCCGAACCGTGGGATCGGTCTGCACGACGAGCGGTACCCACAACTGAGAATTGAAACGATCGTGTATGCCGGAAGGTAAGACCCCTACAACTGTGTATGGGTCGCCGTTCATCCGAATTTGTTTTCCGACAATGTCGCGGTCCGCGTTGAATGAGCGAGTCCACAATCGATTGCTGAGGATAACGACGTGATCTTTTCCAGGCTGCGCTTCTTCTGGCACAAAATCTCGTCCGAGCATGAGAGGCAGACCTTCCATAGTGAAAAAGCCCGGCGTTCGTAACGAGCCCGGAACCTGTTCGGGTCTATCGCCTGCGCCGACATTAAAAGTGTTGCCACCCCAGGCGTTGATGCCCTGGAAGGATGAGCTGCGTTGCTTCCACTCGAGGAACTCCCCCAGTCCGGCAGAGCTTCTGTTTACCCCGGTCTTGGACCACACCATGACGAGCTGGTCAGGCTTGGGATAGGGCATCGGTTCAAACACCGCGTAGACAACGCTAAAGATTGCCGTGGTCGCTCCGATACCGAGAGCAAGTGTCAGGATTGCGGTAAGTGTGAAGCCGGGAGTTTTTAAGAGTGCGCGTGTGCTATAGGTTAGATTTTGCTTGAGCAGATCCCACATTTCGTCATACCTCTCGTTTGCACCTGGTTGAGATGGTGATCGTTAGATTGTTGTTTGCACGTAGCGAGAGCGGACGCAGATCACGAGAACATATAGATCAGAACCTTATGGAGCGCAACTGATTCCGCGGTTGAGCTTGCTTTAACGAAAAGAGTTCATCCACAGATTACGCCGATTACGCAGAACAAAGTCAGTGGTCGAAATCTGATCTGTGGAATCGCCGTAATCTGTGGATGGTTTCACTCTTTCTATCGATTTTACTGGCCGAAAAAAACACTCAGGTCTAAACTATCCGCCATGTTAAAAGACCTCTCCTACGCGTTTCGCACGCTACGCAAAGGTCCCATATTCACCATCACGGCGATTGTCACCATTGCTCTTGCGGTCGGCGCTAGCACTGCAATCTTTAGCGTTACTAACGGAGTGCTGTTGCGACAACTTCCCTACAGGGATCCAGATCGCCTGGTGCTTGCCTGTAGCGACCTGCAGAAACGAAACGTCAAAGATTTCCCGCTTTCCAACGTCGACTTTCTCGACCTGCGCAATGGTGCAAAAAACAACTTCGAGGACTTCGCCGCTCTCACCACGTTTCGCGCCACTCTTCCCGGCTTAGACGGCACACCTGAGCAGGTCCGCGCGGCGGCTGTATCGACGAATTTCTTTCAAATGATGGGCGGTGCAATTATTGCGGGCCGAGACTTCCAGGATTCTGATGGGACGCCACAGCCTCCGCAACCAGCGCCCGGAAATACAGCGGCCGCACCACCTCCCTTGCCAACGATGGCCATCCTCAGCAACCAATATTTCCAACAACGCTTTGGTGGCGATCGATCCATCATCGGCAAAGCTCTTCCAGTGTCCGCCAACTTTGGACCAGCGCCTACGATCGTAGGAGTGCTCGCCCCGGGTTTTGAACTGTTGTTTCCACCACAGGCAAATGTAGAGCAGTTCCCAAGCCTTTTTCTAGCCGCACGCATTCCCTATGACGTGGCCAACCGGAACAATGTGCAGTGGCGTGCTATTGGTCGCTTGAAGCCCGGCGTCGGTCTGTTACAGGCCCAGGCTGAGACTGAAACTGTTGCCGAAAAGATTCGTCAGGAAAACACTATCGCCCGGACCGCCGGACAGTATTTCCGACTCGAACCCATGAAGCAGCACCTGGTCAACGAAGTTCGGCCCACGATACTCGCGCTCATGGGTGCGGTAATTTTTCTGTTGCTGATTGCTTGTGCGAATGTAGCCAACTTGATGTTGGTCCGAACTTCGACGCGCGAACGCGAGCTTGCTGTTCGAGCCGCGCTGGGCGCTAGTTGGTGGACATTGGTCCGGCAAACATTGGCCGAGGCACTTGTCATCGCTGCTATCGGAACGGCACTTGGTGTAGGGCTCGCCAAGTTGGGTATTTATGAACTGCTGTCGATCGCACCTGCGAATCTGCCACGCCTGAATGCGATCCAGATCGATGGCCGTGTGTTGGCCTTCTCAGCATTAGCCGGCATCGTTTCGGTAGTAATTTTTGGGATCGTTCCTGCGCTCAGAACCGCCCGACCAAATCTAATGGACGTGTTGCGCGCTAGTGGTCGAAGCGGTGCACTCGGCGCGGCCGCGCTACGCAACGGTGTGGTGGTTGCGGAAGTCGCGCTGGCGTTTGTGCTTCTAATTGGCTCAGGACTGATGTTCCGTACCTTCCTTGCAATTCAGCGAGTGAATCTTGGATTCGATCCGCGGGGACTTTTGACGTTTCAACTCCTCGGCAATATCGGCAACACTCCACAGGAATCCCAAAACTTTAAGCGTCAGCTGCGCGAACAACTTGATGCGATTCCGGGTGTGAACAGTGTCACGGCATCATTTCCGTTACCACTGGCCGGCGGATTTAGTCCCGTGCGTTGGGGCGGACGTGAAGCTCTCGAAGATCCGAGCCGGTTCCAGGCTGCCGATCTTCAGATCGTGTTGCCCGGTTATTTCGAGTCGATGGGAACTCAGCTGATTGCGGGACGCACCTTTACCAACGACGACAGCACGCCGGACCGAAAAGTTCTCGTGGTGGACCAGGCACTGGCGGCGAAGGCATTTCCAAATGAGTCGGCGATAGGTAAACAAATTCTATTTCGAGTTCGCACTCCTGAGCCGCAATGGGGAGAGATCATTGGTGTCGTCGCTCATCAGCGCAACACGTCTCTAATAGAGCCGGGACGCGAACAACTTTACGTAACCGACGGATATCTGAACCACCGCGCTGCCTCATGGTGGGCGCTGCGTACCGATGGCGATCCTGCCGCCTATGCAAACACCGTTCGCCAGGTGGTCCGCAATGCCGGCTCGGAAATATTGATCAATCAAATGCAGCCAATGGACCAGCTGGTAGTCGCTGCCCAGGCTCAGACAAGATTTTCTTTGCTGCTTATCGGAGTCTTTTCGACAGTAGCAGCGATTCTGGCCGGGGTCGGTCTTTACGGAGTGCTGGCAACTGTGGTCAGGCAACGAACCGCTGAGATTGGACTGCGGATGGCTTTGGGTGCGGCGCCCGCCGGCATCTTCCGTTTGATGGTAGAAAAAGGACTCCGCCTCAGCCTGATCGGCATCGGCATCGGTCTCCTCGCCGCCTTTGCACTAACTCGCGTTTTGACGACGATGCTGGTTGATGTGAAACCCACAGATCCTGCTACCTTTGTCTCCGTGTCGCTGCTCTTCCTGTTCATCGCCGTAATTGCTTCGTGGCTTCCAGCTTTTCGCGCGGCGAGATTAGATCCGACCATTGCTCTTCGGAATGAGTAGGGCCAAAAGTAAATCCGCAGAGTGCGCCGATTAGACAGCGCGGCTGAGGCCGCAACCAAACGATCAAGTTGCGAGACCGGTCAGTACCGAAACGCGGTAGCGTCGGGTGAGTCTCGAGGATCAAGCAGTGGTCAGCATTTTGAGACTCACCCGACGCTACCGCGTTTCGGTACTGACCGGTCTCGCA
>Ga0207674_10005702_pt1 | contig 14766 bp, 9 predicted proteins | sample KBSCornC72_FD_184303 | JGI IMG/M metagenome (GOLD analysis project Ga0207674, IMG submission 184303) | Corn rhizosphere microbial communities from Kellogg Biological Station, Michigan, USA - KBS Corn C7-2 (SPAdes) (version 2) | ecosystem: Host-associated > Plants > Roots > Rhizosphere > Soil ... | reverse complement strand
GAAGGATCTGGCTTCAAACTCCCAAGCCAGATGTTTCGCTGCGCTCAACATGACAGTTACTTACGTTCCGACGGCAGACTTTTGATGCGCATTGTTGTGAAGCGAGCCCTACGAAGGGCGGTTGGGGATGGTTTTGCGCCGCCGGCGGACGAGCGGGAGGAGGGCGAGCGCCGTGGCGGTGATCGAGACAACCGAGGGTTCGGGCACGCTCGCCATCGCCGCCGCCAGATCGCGTTGGAAGTCGCCAGTTCCCTGGAGCGGAGCGGCCGCGGCGGGCAAGTCGAACTGGATCGTGTTGTAGTTTTGTGCGAGGGCGACCAGGTCGTTGAAATCGACCAGGCCGTCGCCGGTGAAGTCGGCGTGTTCCCAGTCGGTGGGGACGCCACCATTGTAGTTCTGGGCGAGGGCGACGAGGTCGGAGAAGTCGACGCGTCCGTCTGCGTTGGCGTCACCGGCGGCGAGGGGGCGGAGCATGAAGCCGTGTGATGCCCCGGCGCGCTGGCCGACGCCCACGATGATGCCGTTGTCGCTCACGGCGGTCGCTTCGGAGAGCGTCCAGTCCGCCGCCTTGGACGTCACGCGGGTGTTGAGGTCGGTCATCGTCCCGCCCTCGGTGGTGGAAAAGGCGTGATAGACGTTGTCGGCGTCGTCGACGAAGGAGCCGCCGACGATCTGGCCGGCGGCGTTGATGCCGCGCGCGTAGCTGTAGTGCCCGCCGAGCGTGCCCAGGTCGGTCATCGCGCCGGCGGAATAGGCAAAGGCGTGATCGTAGCCGTCGTTGGTGGTGGAATATCCGACGACGTGGTCGTTCTTGTTGATCGCCAGGGGACTGCTGCCGGCGCCGGCGAGTCCGTCGATCTCGACGGTGGTGGCGCCGTTGTAGAAGAAGCCGTGGGGCGTGGCGCTGCCACCGTAGGCCTCGCCGACGACGTGCCCTGCGTCGTTGATCGCGTAGGCGTAGGAGGTCGAGAGGTTGCCGGCGGCGGGGAGGGGGAGTTGCGTCAGGACACCGGCGGTGTAGAGGAAGGCGCGGTCATTGGTGCTCTTGCCTTGCGCGGGGACGGCGAGGTAGCCGGCGATCTGGCCGGCGGTGTTGATCGCGGTGGCCTGGCTGTTGCCAGTGGCGGTGGGGGTGAGGTCGGTCATCTGGGGGTTGGTCGTGACCCCGGTCGTGCCCCCGGGGGTCCAGACGAAGGCGTGGGTGACGCCGGCGGCGGCGGTGTCGGCGCGGCCGACGACCTGGCCGGCGGCGTTGATGCCGGACGCACGGCTGTTCGCGCCGCCGAGCGTGCCGAGGTCGAGGGTGACGCCGCCGGAGAACAGCAGCGCGCGGTAATGCACGGCGTCCGGTGAGCTGGTGAGGGTGGCCTGGGCGGCGCCGTTGACGGCGGCGACGGACGCGCCGGACGCGCCGGGGGGGTCGCGCAGGGGGCCGAGGTCGACGACGGCGTATTCGGCGTGCGCGACCAGCGCCGGGATGGCGCAGAGGCAAAGCGTCAGCCGGGCGGTCGGGCGGTGAGCCGTTGAGTAGTGTCGTTGTCGTCGTCGGGTCATTTCATCGATGCGGGTTGGGGGTAAAAATCGGCGGCGGGAGCGGGCCAGTTACCACTGATCCACTCTTTGCGAAAGCGCCATTCGGCGTGACCGTCGGCGAAGACGATGTTCCCGCCCGCCAGGCCATGGTTCTGCAGGGGGCTGGGGTTGGGCTCGCCGCCGTCGAGGTCCCAGGCAAGCGGGGCCTGGCCCCTGAGGCGGGTGAGGATCGGGCCCTCGGGGCCGTTCCACCAGATCGGGAAGAACTCGTAGCTGAGGTGGACGGATTCCTCGAAGAAGTAGTCGGTCTTGATGATCTGCGTGGGTTCGGGGTCGGCGTCGGAGGGGCAGTGGAAGACGGCGGGGTGGGCGTAATTGGCGGCCAGCTCGAGCAAGGCGCGGCCGCCGAGGTTGGGGTCCCAGGAGGAGGGTGGGTTGGCGTTGGGGAGACGGTCGCGGTGGGCGTTGGAATAGAGATACATCGCCTGGCCGAGCGATCGCAGGTTGGCCAGGCAGGCGGTGCGACGGGACTGCTCGCGCGCCCTGCCCAGCGCGGGGAGCAGGATGGCGATGAGCAGCGCGATAATCCCGATCACCACCAACAGCTCCACGAGGGTGAAGGCGCGGCGGCGGCGGCAGCCCGGCGAAGATGTTCCTGGCACGGTACGCATCTGATCTCTTAATGTGTCGGCCCCCACCCCACATTATCCATCGAAATGGCAAGAAAGAAAAACAGGCCGAACGGGACGTGAGCTTACCCGGCGGGCTTTAAGAATTCGATGAGTGAATCGTGAGGCCGACCGGCAAATTTCCGGGCAAAACGGGTTTTTGCTGCTCGATCGAGGCGATCGGATAGGCACAGTAATCGGCGGCGTGCGACGCACTTGGTCTATGGTTCCCAGACAGCCCAATTCCCCCAAACGGCAAGGCCGACGACGCCCCGGTGGTCGGGCGATTGAAGTTGATCACCCCGGCCCGCACGTGGGTGAAAAACCTATGGTAGAGTTCGCTATCATCACTCACTAACGCGGCCGCCAGGCCGTACGCGGTGTCGTTTGCCGCCGCGATCGCCTCGTCGAACGTGTGGACGCGGACCACTTGCAGCAGGGGGGCGAAGATCTCCTCGTCGGGCGGGGTGGTGCGGGTGACGTCGATCAGGCCGGGCGTGAGGAACGCCGAGGGCGCGGGGAACATTCGCTGCATCGGCAGCAGGGGGATGGCGCCGGCGTCGATGAGGCGCTGCTGGGCGAGCAGGGCGTGTTCGGCGGCCTGGGGGCGCACGAGGGGACCCATGAACGGCTCGGGGGAGTCGGTGAAGGGTCCGACGCGGATGGTGGGGATGATTTCGAGCAGGCGGCGGACGAGGGCGTCACCGGGGGCGCCGTCGCGGACGATCAGGCGGCGGGCGCAGGAGCAGCGCTGGCCGGACGTCTGGTAGGCGGACTGGATGGTGAGCAGGGCGGCGGCGTCGAGGTCGGCGGCGTCCCAGACGATCATCGGATTGTTGCCGCCCATCTCGAGGGCGAGGATCTTGTGGGGTTGGCTGGCGAGCAGCTTGTTGAGCGCGACGCCGGCGGCGACAGAGCCGGTGAAGAAGAGGCCGTCGATGTCGGGATGGGCGGCGAGGGCTTGGCCGGTCTCGCGCGCGCCTTGGACGAGGTTGAGCACACCGGCGGGGAGGCCGGCCTCGTGCCAGAGCTGAACGGTGCGCTCGGCGACGCGGGGCGTGAGCTCGGAGGGTTTGAAGACGACCGTATTACCGGCGAGCAGGGCGGGGACGATGTGGCCGTTGGGGAGATGGCCGGGGAAGTTGAACGGCCCGAAGACCGCGACGACGCCGTGGGGCTTGTAGCGGGTGGCGGTGACCTGGCCGTTGGCGGCGGTCTGCTCGACGGGACTGCGGCGGTCGCGCATGGCTTGGATGGAGATGGGGATCTTGTTGGCCATCGCGTCGAGCTCGGTGAGGGATTCCCAGAGGGGTTTGCCCATTTCCTGGCTGATGAGGCGCGCGAGGGCGTCGGGGGCGGTGCTGGTCTTTTCCTTTTTCAGGAGCTCGGCGAAGGCGTTGAGATGGAGGATGCGCTCGTCAATGGGCAGGAGGGACCAGGATTCGAAGGCGGTGCGGGCGGCGCGGACGGCGGCGTCTACCTCGCCGGCGGTGGCGGCGTGGTACGTGGCGCGTGGCTGGTTGGTGGCGGGGTCGAGGGATTGGAACGCGGGGCCGTCGCCGGCGAGCCAGGTGCTGTTGATGAAGTGAGAGGGCATCAGAGAAGTATATGTCGCCAATTCCCTCTCCCGCACGCACCGCGCGACGCATTTCGCCGGTTGGCGTCCCGCGTGTGGGAGAGGGCAGGGTGAGGGTCTTCTTTAGTCGAACGAGATCATCGCGTCGTGGTAGCGGTGGGCTTTGGGGATGGCGCGGGGGGTGACGTAGCGGAGCTTGTCGCCGGCAGTGACCTGGAGCGCCGCCGCCAATGGCGGATCGATCGTCAAACGATCTTCGGCGTCGATGGCGAGCGTGCCCTGGGCGGCGCGGAAGGGTTGGCGGCAGTTGGAGACGAGGTAATGCTCGCTGCCGGCCGGCGGGGGTTCGAGGCGGTGGACGGTGCCCGTGCGGCTTTCGCGGACGGCGCGGACTTGGCTCAGCGCGCAGCGGACGACGGGGCCGGCCTCGAAGATGTCTACCATGTCGCAGAGCTCGAAGCCTTCGTCTTCGAGGATGCGCAGGGCCGGTTTGGTGTGCTGGTGGACGGCGCTGATGACGTCTTGGGCGTCCTGGGGGAGGAGGGGGATGTAAATCGGGTGCTTGGGCATCAGGTCGGCGATGAATCGCTTGTTAACCATTGACAGGTAGTCGGCCTTGGGGAACTCGATGTCGAAGAAGTGGCGGCCGACGGCGTCCCAGAAGGGGGAGCGGCCCTGGTTGTCGACGACGCCGCGCATCTCGGCGATGACCATCGGGTCGAAGTACGCCGGGTAGTTGGCCATGAAGAGGAAGCGCGAGAGGGACAATAGTCGGCCGTTGCCGCCGCGGCGGTGGTTGGCGGCAAGGAAGAGCGAGCCGATCTCGCACGGGCCGGAGTGCATCTCGACGAGGTGGAGGGTCTGGATTTCCTTGCGGACCTGAAGCGCTTCGGACTGGTGGATGGAGGTCTCGATGCGGTAGGCGTAGAACGGCTCGAACCCGCCGACCTTGGAGACGATGCCGCAGGTGCCGCAGATCTCCTTCGTCGGGAGGTGCTCCATGACGAAGAGGTAGGTCTCGCCGATGGGCGGGTCGTCGTCGGAGAGTTCCTCAAAGCCGCGGAGCGATTCCTTGATGCGGCGGCGGAGGAGTTTCTCGTCGTTAGGGAGCGTGGTGAGCCCGAACCCGGTCTGCCGCGTCAACTCCACCAGGGCGGCGAGGTCGTCGAGTTGGATCGGGCGGATGACGTACATGCTTGCGCGGGTTACGGTTTGGGTGTTGCGGTCGCGGCGTGGGCGGTCAGGACGCGTTCGACGATGCCCATGACGGTGTCGATCTCGGCGTCGGTGACGACGCCGACGGGCGGAAGGAAGCGGATGCGCGTGGGGCCGCCGCCGCAGAGGAAGGCGATCACGCCCTCGTCGAATAGTTTCGTGAGGAGCGCTTTGGCAGTCGCCTCGGAGCCGTCGAAGGGGGTGAAGGCGATCATGGCGCCGCCGCCGAACGGGCCTTTGATCCAGTCGGGGTGGGCGGCGCGAATGCGGTCGAGGTGGGACATGACGCGGTTGCGGACCTGCATAATACGACCATCGGCGCCGAAGAAGTTTCCACCCTCGGGCACTGAAGTGCCCGAGCCTCTTAGTTGGTCGAGGATGGTCTGGGCGGCGAGGATGGCGCCGGTGCTTGCCGTAAAGGTCTGCGAGACCAGGCCGGGCTTGGGGACGTAGTGGTCGGTGAAGAGGGTGGCGCAGACCTGGGTGATCTTGCCGACGGTCAGCAGATCGACGTAGGCGTCGAGTCCGAAGTGCTGGAAGGCGAACGGCTGGGTGGTGCGGGCGAAGGTCTGGATCTCGTCGAACCAGACGGCGATGCCGTTTTCCTTCAGCAGTTCGACGATCGGCAGGAAGAACTCGCGCGAGCCGGCGTAGAAACCGCCTTCGCCCTGGATCAACTCCATCCACATGCAGGCGTGCTGCTTGGGATACCGGTACAGGTGTTCCTTCAGGCGGTTGACGGCCGCGGCGGTGGAATGCTCGGCTTGGTCGGGATTGAGGAAAGGGACGTAATCGACGTCGATCACCTTGGGCAGGCCGACGCGATAGGCGGCCTTGTCGGTCATCTGGGAGAGGACCATGGAGCGGCCGCCGAAACCGTGCGAGAAGGCCAGGACGCGCGACGCGGGGGCGTGCTTCTGGAAGGCCATCTTCAGCGCGTTCTCGTTGGCCATCGCGCCGCTGGTAGTGAGGAAGCAGTGCGCGACGCGCGGCGTTTGTCCCGTGCGATTGGCGATTTCGATCAGCGATTTCGCCAGCGGCACCGATTCGACGTTCTGTTGCAGGTTGCCCTGCATGACGGTGTCGCGGATCGCCGCGTCGACACCGGCCTCCATGAGGCGCGGGTGGGAGTGGCCGAAGTAGTGCACGCCGATGCCGCTGATCATGTCGTACTTCACCGAGCCGTCGGCGAGCTCGACGAGGGTGCCGCGGCCGACGCCGCTGCCCAGGTAGGGGTAGAAGAGCGCCCCGCCGCGGGATTGGCCGAAGTGGCGGAGGAGGTCGTCGTACTCGACCTTGCGGTCGGCCTGCGGCGGGCGGACGCCGGTGAGCGTTTTCTGATGGTCCGCGAGCGCGGCGGCGAGGAGTTGCTTGGCCTGTGCGATTCGCGGGTCGGCGAAGAGGGCGGTTGCGGTGAGCGGCTGCTGGGGCATGGTGTTTCCAACCGGAATTGTACGATGCGAACTCCCCTTGGGGTAAATCGGACGCACGCAAGACGAATCTGAAAGCCTCGCTATGACGGGGCGGCGAGGCGGATTTCGCCACCGGCCAGTTTCAGCAGCAGGGCGGCCGATAATTTCGCCCGCTCGACCAGCGAGGCGACGTCCACGCGCTCGGCGGGGGAGTGGATGTCGGCGCCGACGGGGCCGAGCGAGTCGAGCACGGGGAGGCCGGCGGAGGCGATCTTGTTGGCGTCGGAGGCGCCGCCGGAGGAGGTCGCGGTCAGGTCGAGGTTGAGCGATCGGCCGACGTCGCGGACGTTTTCGAAGAGCGCTTCACCGGCGGGACCGCTGACCCAGGGCGGAGAGGAGAAGTGGCCGTGCATTTCCGTGCGGATGTCGTCGCGGTTGGCGGCTTGGACGAGGTCGGCGAGGCGATTCTCGACCTCCGCCTGTTGCTGGGGCGTGACGACGCGGAGGTTGAAGCGGAGGATCGCGAGATCGGGCACGACGTTGACGGGGCCGCCGCCGTCGATCTTGCCGACGTTAATCGTTGCGCCCGCAACCGTGGCAACCGCGGCGGTGGCGTCGATTGCGAAGCGTGCGGCGGCGAGGACGGCGTTGCGGCCCTTCTCGATCTCGCGGCCGGCGTGGGCGCTGCGGCCGTGGAAAATGACGCTGAAATTGCCGGAACCCTTGCGGCGGGTGACCATCGTCATCGCCGTGGGCGCGGGTTCGAACACGAGGGCGACGTGCGCCGATTTGGCCGCGGAGGCGAGCAGTTCCGCCGATCCCGGCGAGCCGATCTCTTCGTCCGGGTTCAGCAGCACGCGCCAGCCGATGTTGCCGACGAGGGGCGACCGCTCGAGCGCGAGCAGCGCGTTGAGCATGACGACAATGCCTCCCTTGGCGTCGGCGACGCCGGGGCCGCGGAGCGTTTGCCCGCGGTCGTCGAGCGTCACGTCGCGGAAGGGGTGCTCGGGGGCGTAGACGGTGTCGTAATGAATGACCAGCAGCGCCTGCAGCGGCGCTTGTGGCCGCTTGGAGAAGGAAAGCAGTTCGCCCAGCGGCGTCGCCAGCACGTCGCCGGTCGGCGAAACGGCTTGGGCGAGCGGGAGCGCCACCGATTCCACGTGGTCCGGCGACAACGCTGAGAATTCCTGCCGCAGCGCCTCGGCGACTACGGCAAGGCCCGGTAAATGGTGGGAATACGAATTGATCTTGGCAAGGCGCGAAAGCAATTGCACCATTGATTCGCGGCGGCCGTCGAGGAAGGCGAGCGGGTCGTCGGGCATAGGCGTATAATTAGACGGGAGAGCGGATGGCACGGGAAGGGGGAGGCGAGGTGGCATGGGCGTCTCGCCCATGTTTATCGTGTGCATCGGAAGGTCGAGGTTCACATGGATCGTCATGACGCAACCGGCACGGAAGCCCTGACGCAATTCACTTGGCAACGCCAGCCCGAGGCGGAACGGTTGGTGCGGGAGTTAGTGGGGGAGTTTTTTCAGCGCTGCCCGGAGGCGCGGGCGCTTGGCGATCGCATGAAGGCCGAGACGGGGACGCGGTTCATCGATTGGATCGATCACATCGCCATTCCTTCGAGCGATGACGTTGTCCGGCGGCTTGAGCGGGCCGGTTATGTGGGCTCGGGCGGTGACGGGCGACACGTCCAGCCGCTGGGGATGTTTCCACCGATCTACCTTCGCGCAACTGGACCGTTCGAAGTCGCGATCAAGGCCGAGTCGGTTGCGGATTTCGCCGCTATTCACGCGATTCAGAATGACATCGAAGGAGAACCCCTCGCGGCAATGCGGTGGCTTCTGGTATCGCCGTGGAACGACTTCGTGTTGACGGTCATCGAGCGCCACGGATATTCCGGGGTCACGCGTCCGGCGTTTGACGCGACGAAGGCGATCGCCCGGCTGCATCATTTCGAAGAGTTCCGATCGCGCAAGCGAGATTTCGGCGCGGATGAAGCCGCCGGTTTCGAACTGGTGGAGGGCCTCCTCGATTCTGCGATCGAAGACCTCGGTCGCGACCTCGCCTGCGACCTCTTTTTCGCCGCCGAACGCGAATTCTGGCAACGCCGCAACCGCGCCGCCCAGTTCCAAAAGGCCCGCCAGGACCGCCTCGGCCTCGGCTGGGCGAATCACGATCACCACACCTACCGCTGCAGCCGCCGCCACTTTTCGCGCCTCATCGGTCTGTGGGAAAAACTCGGCTTCCAGCTCCGCGAGCGCTTCTACGCCGGCGCCGAGGCGGGATGGGGTGCGCAGGTTTGCGAACAGCCCAACACCGGCATCATCACCTTCAACGACGTCGATCTCTCGCCCGAAGAATTGATGGACGACTTCGCCCACAACCCGCTCCCCGAGCGGAAGGAACTCGGCACCGTGGGCCTGTGGTGCGCGCTGCACGGCGAATCGTTCCTGCAGGCCGGCATGCACCACCTGGAATGCCAGTTCGATTTCGACTCGCTGAAGGAACAAATGGAGCGTGACGCCAACATCAAGGTCATGAAGCCGTTCACCGATTTCCCGTACCTGCGGCAGGCCTTCACCGAAGGCGAGCGATGGGCGGTGAAGGAAGAACGTCTCGCGCGGCTACTCGAGCGCGGGCAGATTTCCACAGAGCAGGCGCAGAAATTCCGCGAGCAAGGGGCGATCGGTTCTCACCTTGAGAACCTCGAGCGCAACGAGGGGTTCAAGGGCTTCAATCAAAAGGGCGTCAGCGAGATCATCGCCAAGACCGACCCGCGGAAGAACGTGTGAAGGGGCGGCGCGCGCCGACAACCGTCATGCTGAGGTACTCCGAAGCATCCGGCCCGGCGCGGCGAGGTGACGGCATCTTGCCCAGCCGCGCAGATTCTTCGCTGCGCTCAGAATGACGTCGTGATGAGGTCACTTGCAGTTTCGCGCGTTTAACGGCCCAATGGGGCGGTCATGCGTATATCCCTTCAGATTCTCGCCGCGTTCCTCCTCGCGTTTCCGCTCGCCTCCGCCCGCGCCGCCGACCCGCCCGCCCATCCCAACGTCATCATCATCCTCGCCGACGACATGGGCTTCTCCGACGTCGGCTGCTACGGCGGTGAGATCCACACGCCCAACATCGATCGCCTCGCGTCGCAGGGCGTGCGCTTCGCGCAGTTCTACAACATGGCCCGCTGCTGCCCGAGCCGCGCGGCGCTGCTCACCGGCCTCTACCCGCACCAGGCGGGCATGGGCGCGATGAACCAGAACCTCGGCGTCCCCGCCTACCAAGGTGAGCTCAACGACCACTGCGTGACGATCCCCGAAGTCCTTAAAGAGTTCGGCTACCACACCGCCATGATCGGCAAGTGGCATCTCTGTCACCTCAACATCGCCCGGCCCGGCGTGCCCGCGAAGAAGCTCCTCAACTTCGAAACCGAAGGCGACATCTCGCCGTCCAAGCAGAACTGGCCCTGCAACCGCGGGTTCGAAGAACACTTCGGCACCATCGCCGGCGTCGAAAGCTATTACGACCCGTACAGCCTGGTTCACAACGAGACCGTCATCCGCCTCGAGGGCAAAGACTTTTACTACACCGACTTCATCACCGACCACGCCGTCAAGCTGATCGACCGCTACGCCGCCGAGAAGAAGCCCTACTTCATGTACGTCGCTTACACCGCCCCGCACTGGCCGATGCAGGCGCGCGAGGACGACGTCAAGCGGTACGAGCGGACTTACACCGCCGGCTGGGACGAGATCCGCCGCGCCCGATTCGAGCGGCAGCTCAAGATGGGCCTGATCGACGAGAAGTGGGGCTTGTCGCCGCGTGCCGATTACCCGCGCTTAAATGAGGGCGCCAGCGCCCTCTCCGCCTGGGCCGACGCGCCGGACAAGGTTTGGCAGGCGCGACGCATGGCAGTCTACGCCGCCATGATCGAGTGCCTCGGCCGCGGCGTTGGGCGCATCCTGGAGCGCGTGGACGCCACCGACGCCGGCCGCAACACCGTCGTCATCTTCCTCTCCGACAACGGCGCGTGTGCCGAGAACGTGCGGCCCGAGTGGTACGACGTCCCCGGCAAGACGCGCGACGGCCGCAAGATCCACGTAGGCAACGATCCGAAGTTCATGCCCGGCCCCGAAGAGGTCTACCAGAGCTACGGCCCCGCCTGGGCCAACGCGTCCAACACGCCCTTCCGCCGGTTCAAGCACTGGACCGAAGAGGGGGGCATCTCCGCGCCGTTCATCGTCCGCTGGCCCGGCGTCATCAACGACGGCGGCCGGATCGAGCACAAACAGGTCGGCGACGTGATCGACCTGATGCCCACGGTCCTCGATCTCGCCGGCGCGACCTACCCCAAACAGTACAAGGGCCGCGACATCCCGCCCGAAGAAGGCAAAAGCCTCCGCCCGCTCTTCACGAACCCGAGTGCCACGCTGGACCGCGGTGTCCTCTGCTGGGAACACGAGGGCAACCGCGCCGTCCGCATCGGCGACTGGAAACTCGTCGCGGCGCACAACGAGAAATGGCAACTCTACAACCTCGCCGAGGACCGCACCGAGGCGCACGACCTCGCCAGCAGCCAACCCGAAAAGGTCGCCGAGCTGAAAACCGCCTACGAAACCTGGGCCACCCGCTGCGGCGTCGAACCGTGGCCGGTCAAAAAGAAGTAGAAGCAGCCACCCCCTCTCCCGGCCGCAACTCGCCCCATATTTCGCACGCAAGCATCCCGCGGCTGGGAGAGGGGGTGGAGTGAGGGCCTTAACAGTCGCCAAAACGACGGATGCCGTCACGTAGGGTCCGCTTCAGCGGACGCAATCTTCTCACGGTTCCCACCCTTCGCCGCCCCGACCCGCTGGATCATCTCCTCCAGCTTCTGCAGGTTCACCGGCTTGGTGATGTGCTCGTCGAACCCCGCCGCCCGGCACCGCGCAATGTCATGTTCCATCCCGTAACCGCTCAGCGCCACCGCCGGCAGGCCCGGCCCGTACCGTTCGCGCAGCGTGCGGATCAGGTCGACGCCGGTCCCGTCGGGCAGGCCCAGGTCGCTGACCAGGAAATCGAAGCGCCCGGGGTCGAACGTCGCCACCGCCTGGCCCACCGACGCCGCCAGCTCCACGTCGTGCCCGTTCCCGCGGAGCAGGCGCGACAGCACTTTTCCCGTGTCGGCGTGATCCTCCACCAGGAGCAGGCGGAATTTTCGGCCCGCGTGGGACGGCGCGGGCCTCGCCGGCGCGACCGACGCGCTCGGCGCCGGTCCGTACACCGCCGCCGCCAACGTCAGCGTGAACGTCGCCCCGCGCTCCGGCCCCTCGCTTTCCGCGACGATCGTCCCGCCGTGCGCCGTCATCAAGGCGTTGGAGATCGCCAGGCCCAGGCCAAGCCCGCCGTAGCGTCGCACCACCTCGTCGCTCCCCTGTTCGAACGGCCGGAACAGGCGCACGAGCACGTCCGCGGCGATGCCCACGCCGTGGTCCCGCACGGCGATCACGATCCGGCCCGCGTCGTCGTTGCGCGTGGTCAATTCGATCCGGCCACCGTCCGGGCTGAACTTCGCCGCGTTCTTCAGGACGTTCCAGAAGACCTGTTGCAGCCGCCCGGGGTCGCCGCGGACGAAGTACGCCGCCGCGTCAAAGCGTGTGATCACATCGAGCGACCGCGCGTTTAGCTCGCTCGCGTACATCGTCACGACAGAATCCATTAGGCGGTGCACGTCGAGCACCTCGGGCGTCAGCGCCAATTTCCCCTTGACGATCCGCGTCAGGTCCAGCAGGTCGTCGATCAGCCGCGCCTCCAGGTCGATGTTCCGCCGGATCGTCTCCACGTCCTCGCGCAGTTTCGCCGGAAACTCGGCCGACCCTTCCTCCCAGGCGCTGAGCGTCGCCAGCACCGGGGTCAGGGGCGTGCGCAGCTCGTGGCTCAGCGTCGCCACGAAGTTGTCCTTGGCCAGGTTCGCCGCCTCCGCCGCCTCCTTCGCTTCCAGCAGCGCGGCCGCCGCCGCCTTGGCGGCCGTGATGTCGCGCGTGAAGCACTGCGTGTGGACGAACCGCCCGCCGTCCCACAGCACGCTCGAGTCGATCAGCACGGTCTTGATCGCGCCGTCCTTGCACCGCATGCGCGCCTCGCAGTCGCGCAGCCGCTCCCCCGCGTGAAGCCGCCGCAGGATGTCGTCGATCACCGGCCGGTCCGCGTGAAACTCGACGATGTTGTGACCGACGTACTCGTGCGACGAGTAACCCAGCGTCTCCAATTCGGCGTCGTTGGCCCACAGGATCGTGCCGTCCGGGCCGACTCGGTGCAGGCAGATTGCGGCGGTCTCGAGGAACGTCGCCAGTTGCGCCGCCTGCCGCCGCACCGCCGCGTCGCTCTCCAGGAGCGCCTGCTCGCGCGTGCGGATCATCCGCACCGCCGACCAGAGCAGGCCGCTGAGCAGCGCCAGCTCGAACAGGGTCCGCAGCGCCGTCCCGAAGACCGGATCGACGACGCCGCCGCCTTGAAGGCGTATCCGCGCCCACCCGAGCGTCAGCGACAACAGGACGATGATCGGCAGCGCCCGCCGCGCCAGCGCCCCCGCCGCCGTTGGCTCCAAAAGCGACCGCATGGGCTCCCGGTCCGTCACGCTCGCCACCACGCCCAGTCCCAGGCCGAGCAGGATCGACGCCGTCTGTGGCGCAATCCCGGTGAAGCGGGGCAGCATGTACATCTGCCGCGCGCCGTACAGGTAGCCGATCATCGACAGCATCGACACCGCCACCACTGCCACCCCCAGCCCCGCCGCCAGCCGCCGCCCCCGCCGACCGGCGCCCAGGATCGCCAAGGCAATCCCGATCATCAGGTAACACGTGCACGCGGGCGGCCCCATCCGCATCGGCGCCATCGCGGCCACCGTGCGCCCCCAAGGCCCCGAGAACAAGATCGTGTCGATCCCCAGATTCGCGCCGGTCAGGTGTTCCAGGACCGTCAATCCGCCAACCACCGCCGTCACCCCCGCCGCCGCGACCGTCACCCACCGACGCCACGCGCGGCCGCCACCTACCTGCAACAACAGTAACGCCAGCCCCCCTAGCACGGCGCACGCCGCCGTGTTCGCGAACATCGCCAGTCCGTCGTTCCACCAATCCGTCAACCGTCGCACCCCCACCCACCACCCGGCCAGCGTCACCGTCCCGCCCGCCAGTGCGTAAACTGCGGCCAGCCTAGCGATCACCCGAGGCCATCGCCGCGCGGGCGGGGTCAACAGTTGTGCGGTCTCCATCCCAGTACCCTCGCCCCCCGCGCACGCCAGCGCCGGGCCGTTCCGCCTCGAATGAGCGCTAAGTTAGGTCCCGGTGACTTCGATCATAAGGCATCGGCGAAATGAGGGAAACCAAGGCCGATCGGGACGTAAGCCCGATCACACCCGCGCGCGCCGCGCTACGCCAGCCACTGCGCGCCTTTCTTGATGTAATTAATCAACCCGTTCGTCGAAGAGTCGTGGCTCTTCACCCGCCCCGCCGCCGTCAATTCCGGCAGGATCTTTTTCGCGAGCTGCTTTCCGAGCTCCACGCCCCATTGATCAAAGCTGTTGATGTCCCAGATGATCCCCTGCACGAAAATCTTGTGCTCGTACAGCGCGATCAACCGGCCAAGACTCCGCGGCGTGATCTCGTCCACCACGATCGAATTCGTCGGCCGATTCCCGTCGAACACCTTGTGCGGGATCAGCGCTTCGAGCTTCTTGCCGCTCATGCCGTCCTTTTCGAGCTCGGCCCGCACCTCGTCGGCCGTCTTCCCCTTCATCAGCGCCTCGGTCTGCGCCAGGAAATTCGACAGCAGGATCGGGTGGTGCTGGCCGATCGGGTTGTGCGTCCGAATCGGCGCGATGAAGTCGCACGGCACCAGCTTGGTTCCCTGGTGGATAAGCTGGTAGAACGCGTGCTGGCCGTTCGTGCCCGGCTCGCCCCAGATGATCGGCCCGGTCTGGCATTTGACGCGCACGCCTTCGCGCGTGACCGATTTGCCGTTCGACTCCATGTCCCCCTGCTGGAAGTACGCCGCGAAGCGGTGCATGTACTGGTCGTACGGCAAAATCGCCTCGGTCTGGGCGTCGAAGAAGTCGTTGTACCAGATCCCCATTAACGCCAGGATGACGGGCAAGTTCTTCTCGAACGGCGTGGTCGCGAAGTGGCCGTCCATGTCGTGACCGCCCGCCAGCAGTTCTTCGAAGTTGTCGAACCCGATGTAGAGCGCGATCGGCAGCCCGATCGCCGACCAGAGCGAGTACCGCCCGCCCACCCAGTCCCAGAACCCGAACATGTTGGCGGTGTTGATGCCGAACTTCTTCACCTCGGCGCCGTTGGTCGAGAGGGCCACGAAGTGCTTGGCG
>Ga0207674_10005700_pt1 | contig 14769 bp, 13 predicted proteins | sample KBSCornC72_FD_184303 | JGI IMG/M metagenome (GOLD analysis project Ga0207674, IMG submission 184303) | Corn rhizosphere microbial communities from Kellogg Biological Station, Michigan, USA - KBS Corn C7-2 (SPAdes) (version 2) | ecosystem: Host-associated > Plants > Roots > Rhizosphere > Soil ... | reverse complement strand
CGCGAACAGGTAGTCCTGCGCCGAGCAGCTGCCCATCGCGCGCACGACCTCGTGCTGCGCCGTTGTCTCGATGCCTTCGGCGATGGTGCGCAGCCCCAGCGCATGTGCCATGCCGACGATGGCCCGGATGATGGCTTCGCTCTTCGCTGCGGCCGGCGTCGTCGATCAGCGAGCGGTCGATCTTCAATTCGTCGAGCGGCGAGCGCGCAAACTGCGAGAGTTTGGAAAGGCCGTTGCCGAAGTCGTCCAGCGAGACCTTCACGTCCGCCTCGCGCGGCGTGCCCCAGGACGTTGCGGCGCTTGTGCTCCTGGCAGCGCTGGACGAGCGCCGTCGCACCGAAGTCCTGGACGATCGCTTTGCGCAGCGCCTTGCCCCCATCGATGATCCACGGCCCGTGCGCGCTGCGCATCCAGCTCATATCGATTAACCTATTGACTAAGACGATAGACTAATCTAGTCTGTATCCTACTTCGTCGTCACGTGATCGGTCACGAGGACTCCGAGTGTCGAGCTGAGACTTGCAATCGAGCAGAGGATGGCGCATGACTATGAGACGGGCACTTCTCTTGGCGGGCTTGCTGTTGACCAGCGTTTTGGCGCACGCACAGCCGACGGACTATCCGCAGAAGGCGGTGAAGATCGTTGTGCCGTATGCGCCGGGGGGGCTCGATATCCTCTACAGGGCCATCGCCGCTGAATTGGCCATCAAATGGCGGCAACCCGTCATCGTCGAGAACCGCCCTGGCGCCGACTCGATCATCGGAGCAGATTCCGTTGCCAAGGCGGCGCCTGACGGCTACACGCTTCTGGCAACCGGCGATTTCACGATCATCGCCAATCGATTCCTCTATTCAAAACTGCCCTACGACCCGGACAAGAGCTTCGTGCCCGTGTCGTTGGTGGCGCAGACGGACATGTTCATCGTCGCCAGCGAGACACTGCCGGTGAAGGACCTCCGCGAACTCGTTGCCTACGCACGCGCCCATCCGAAAAAGGTGAGCTACGGGTCGTTCTCCCGTGGCAGTGCGCCTGACCTGGCTTTCGAGATATTGAACAAGCGCGAAGGGCTTGATCTTCTTGGCGTGCCCTACAAAGGCGTGTCGCCCATCATGGCGGCGATTGCCGGTGGCGAGATCCAACTGGGCATGGGCGGCACGAACGTCGCCGCGCCGCTGGTTCTGGCCAAGAAGATGAAGGTACTGGCGATGTCGGGTCCCACGCGGCACCACCAGTTTCCGGATGTCGCAACCGCCACCGAGCAAGGCTTCCCCTATCTGGATTCGCGTTTCTGGTACGGCGTCTTTGCGCCTGCGGGTACGCCGGGGCCTATCGTGGAAAAGATCAGCAAAGACATTCAAGCCATCCTTGCCAACAAGGCGTTCACCGAACTGAACCTGACGGCGCGCGGGATCCGGGCGATGAGTGGCAGGTCAGATGATCTGGCCAAGAAAATTCCCGAAGATGCCGCGCGTGCTGCACAGGCATTTCGGGAAGCGGGGATCAAGCCCGAGTAGCAATGCGTTGGAACCAAGGAAGTGAGTCATGAGCTCTGCAACCGATTCAACCACCGACGCGAAGTCTCCGGGCTATCCCGAGGGTGAACGCGCCATACGGACGGACTTGGCCGCCTGCTATCGCTTGGCGGCGCACTTCCGCATGACCGACATCACGTACACGCACATCTCGGCCCGGCTCGAAGGTGAGGAGGCGTTCTTGCTGAACGCCTTCGGACTTCTCTTCGAGGAGGTGCGGGCGTCCAACCTGGTCAAGGTCGATGAGTCCGGCAAGATCCTCAGTGATCCGACCGGGGTCGGCATCAACGCCGCCGGGTTCGTCATTCACAGCGCAGTTCACATGGGCCGCCCCGATGTCCGCTGCGTGATGCACACGCACACGGCAGCAGGCATGGCGGTGTCGACCCACCCTGAGGGTCTGCTGCCGATCACCCAGCATGCCATGCGCTTTCACAGGCGCATTGCCCGCCATCCGTACGAGGGCATTGCCATTGACCTGGCTGAGCGCGAGCGATTGGTGAAGGACCTGGGCCACCACAACGCGATGATTCTCGAGAACCACGGTCTGCTGACATGCGGCCGGACGGTCGCCGAGGCCTTCGGCACGATGTACTACCTGGAACGCGCGTGCCAGGCTCAGGTGGCCGCGCTGTCAGGGGGCGTTGCACCGCTTCGGGCGTCGCCCGAGGCGATCGAAAGGACGGCTCAGATTCTTCACGACAACCGCCACAAGGCCGATACGCGGGACTGGCCGCCGCTGTTGCGAATGCTCGATCGCATCGATCCTTCCTACCGGACCTGACGACGCAACATGATCTGTCTGGCCGGACCGCCGCGAGCCCAAGTGTTGATGAATGCGGTGGCGAACCTGCTCGAAAAGTCCGGGTACCCGACAAGCGTTCATGCGATCGACGACGGCGATCTCCTGCAATGTCCGGAATTGTCGAAGACGAGCGTGCTCGTCTGCACGATGGTCTCCTGCGGTGCGAGAGAAATGGACGCGATGCCTGCGTTGCGGGCCATCGTGTCTCCGCTGCTCGGGTATGACTGGATCGATGTCGATGAGGCCACGCGCCGTGGCATCCCTGTCGTGAATGCGGAGATCCCCGAGAGTCGGCAGAGCATGGCCGAGGCGACCATCATGCTCGTGCTTGCGCTTCTGTACCGGCTGCGGGACACCGAAGCGCAGCTTCGATTCGGCGCAGAGCGCGTCCAGCATCGCAAGATGCTGAAGGGACGGACGCTCGGGATCGTCGGCTACGGAGGAATCTCTCGCGAGATCATCCGGCGACTCGAGCCGTGGCAACCCAAGCTGCTCGTGCACACACAGGCCGTGCCATCAGGCAGGGAGACTGTCGAATTCGTATCGCTCGAGCACTTGCTCCATGTGAGCGACATCGTCCTGCTGATGACGGGGCTGAACGAAAGGAACCGGCACCTGCTGGACCGGAGCCTCCTGCAGTCAATGAAACCCGGGGTTCTGCTCGTCAACACTGCCCGTGGCGGCCTCATCGATGAAGGCGCCTTGGTGGAGGCGTTGGAGTCGGGTCATGTCGGCGCGGCCGCACTCGATGTCTTCGAGGTTGAACCGCTTCCGGAAGACCACCCGTTGCGGCGTCTGCCCAACGTCATCCTGACGCCGCATGCCGTCGGGCACACGGACGAAGCGCTGGAGGCGATTCCCCGCATGGCTGCCGCAAACGTCGAGCAGCTCTTGAGTTTTCAGATTCCAGCTTCCTGCAAAAACAAGGTGGTCGAAGCGGCGTGGAGAGCAAACTCGGGCAGCGCGTGAGTCTGTCGTTGCAGCGGGCGCATTCGATTGCCGATCTGCGCAAGCTATCGCGCCGGCGGCTGCCGCGCTGCGTGTTCGACTTCTTCGATGGCGGGGCCGAGGACGAGATCAGCCTTGCGGCCAACACCGCGTCGCTGGATCGGGTCAATCTGCTGCCGCGCGTGCTCGCCGACGTGGCGAACGTCGAGATCGGCACGCGATTGCTCGGTGCCACCGCGGCTATGCCGCTGGGCATCGCGCCGATGGGCGCCTGCGGTCTCGGATGGCGCGATGCCGACGTTGCCGTGGCCCGGGCGGCCGCGGCCGCCGGAGTGCCGTACACGCTCTCCAGCGCCGCGCACAACACCATCGAGGAGGTCGCCACGAGGGCGGGCGGGCGGCTTTGGTTCCAGCCCTACATGCTGAGTCATCGCGAGTTCGTGTTCCGACTGATCGATCGAGCTCGCAGCGCCGGCTACGAGGCGCTCGTCGTCACCGTGGACCTTCCCGTGGGCGGCAAACGCGAGCGTGACCTGCGAAACCAGTTCGCACTGCCATTCCGGCTGACTCCGCGCACGTTCGTTGACTTCGCCGCGCGACCTGCCTGGAGCCTGCCGATGCTGATGCGCGGCCGGCCGCTGATGGGAAACATGGTGGGCATGGAAACCCGGACCGGCGCCACCGCGGCGGGCACGACTGTCGGCAGCGGCATGGATGCGTCTTTCAGCTGGACCGACTTGCAGCGCGTGCGCGACCTCTGGCTCGGCAAGTTCATCGTGAAGGGCGTGCTGCGGCCCGACGATGCACGGCGGCTGGTCGCCCTGGGCTGCGACGCGATCGTCGTCTCCAACCACGGCGGGAGGCAACTCGACGGCGCCTGCTCGACGTTCGACGCGCTGCCCGACGTGGCCGCAGCCGTGAATGGTGGCGCTGACGTGCTGCTCGATGGCGGCGTTCGCCGCGGAAGGCACATCGTGCAGGCCCTGGCAGCCGGTGCCAGCGGCGTGTTCGTTGGGCGAAGTGTGCTCTATGGGCTGGCGGCGGCCGGCGAGCCCGGTGCGACTCGCGCGCTCGAGATTTTGCGCGACGAATTCACTCGCACACTGCGTCTGTGCGGGTGTCGCAGCGTGGCGGAAGTCGACTCGACTCTCTTGGCGGCGCCGTGAAGGAAGCCCGCCCGTTTGATGGCGGCGCACAGCACGTCAGCTTCGCCCGGCCGCCGTCGCACCGAGGGATGCAGCCACGTCGGCCTTCGGAGCGGAACGGGCGTGGCGCCACCGATCAGGCCACCGTGCTCCCGAGGTAGGTTTCGATGATGCGGGGATTCTTGGCGAGCTCCGCGGCGGGCCCGCTGAGCACAAGTCGGCCGGTCTCCAGCACGTGGCCTTCATCCGCAAGCGCCAGTGCGGCGCGCGCATTCTGTTCGACGAGAACGATCGTCACGCCGTCCGCCTTTAGGCGAGCGATCGACTTGAACACGTCGGCAGTGACGCGCGGCGCCAGGCCGATGCTCGGCTCGTCGAGCAACAGCAGACGTGGCTGCATCATCAGCGCGCGCCCGAGCGCCAGCATCTGGCGTTCGCCGCCCGAAAGGGTGCCGGCCATCTGGGAGCTGCGTTCCTTCAGGCGCGGAAATAGCTCGAATACCCGTGCCAGGCCCTCAGCAGAGTGCTTGCCACGGCGTCCGAGGAAGCGGTACCCGCCCAGGAGCAGGTTGTCCAGCACGGAGAGTTCGCCGAACAGCGCGCGGGTCTCTGGCACCAGCGCGATGCCGGCGGCCACACGCTGCTCGAGATCGTGCGACCGCAGCCGTTGCCCTTCAAAGGACACATCGCCGGACGAAGGAATCGCGCCGATCAAGGCATTCAGGAGCGTCGACTTGCCGGCGCCGTTCGGCCCGACCACGGCGACAACCGCACCCCGCGGTACGAGGAGATTCAGCCCGGAGAGAACGACCGCCTTGCCATACCGGACCTCGAGGCCGTCGATGCGCAACATCGGCGCGCCCTCCTGGGGGCTTGGATCCAGGTTCATGCCGAAACTCCTTCAGTCTCGACGCCGAGGTATGCAGCCCGCACGGCCGGGCTGGCTTGCACCTCGCGTGGGGTTCCGCTCATCAAGAGACGGCCGAACTCCATGACGACGATGCGCTCGGTGACGTTCATGACGAGGTCCATGTCGTGCTCGACCAGCAGGATGGCCATGCCCTGGGCACGCAGTCCGCGCAGCACCTCGGCGAGAGCGAGCTTCTCCGAATGGCGCAGGCCCGCGGCCGGTTCGTCGAGCAGCAGAATCTTGGGATCGGTACACAGCGCGCGGGCGATCTCGAGCAGGCGCTGCGAACCCATCGACAGGTTTCCGGCCGGCTCGTGCATGTACTCGGTGAGTCCGACGCGTGCCAGATGCGCTGCAGCTTCGGACAGGAGGGCGCGCTCCTCCCGCGCATCGAACCCGAGCACCGCCCCCAGCACGCCGGCCCGGCCGCGCTGGTGCGCACCCAGGGCCACGTTTTCCAGCACGCTCATCTCGGGGACCATGCGCACGTGCTGAAACGTCCTCCCCATGCCTGCGCGCGCGATGGCGCGTGCCGACCACCCGGAGATGTCCTGGCCGTCGAAGGTGACCGTCCCGCCGGAGGGGGGCAGTACGCCCGAAATCAGATTGAAGGTCGTCGACTTGCCGGCGCCGTTCGGCCCGATGAGCCCGACGATTTCTCCTGCCCCGACATCGAAGTCGACGCTGTCGACCGCCAGCAGCCCGCCGAACCGTTTGCGCAGACCGCGCACGCGCAGCAGGGGCTCGGCCGACACCGCGCGCGGGCTTCGAGGAAGCGCCTGAGGCGTGACCTCGCGCCGGCTGCGGGATGCCCAGCGATCGAACACCCCGAACATGCCCCGGTTCGCACGCTGGAGCATCAGCACGAGCAGGAGCCCGAAGACGATGCCCTCGTAGTGGCCCGCACCCCCGATGAGGTGCGGCAACCACACCTGGAGTCGATCATCCAGGATCTGGGTGAGCGCGGCGCCACCCAGGGCACCGCCGATATACGTCACACCGCCGATCACCGCCATGAACAGGTAGTTGATGCTTGCCTGCATGCTGGACATGGACGGGTCCACCGTGCGCTGGTAGTGCGCCAGCAACCATCCCGCGACGCAGGCCAGAACCGCCGCCAAGAGAAATGCGACCAGCTTGTAGTGAAAAGTCCTGATGCCCATGGCCTCGGGCATGGCGGTGCCGTCCTTCAGCGCGCGCAGGGCGCGGCCGGGCCGGGAGTCCAGCAACCTGCTGATGGCCAGCGATGCCAGCAACACCACCAACCATAGGAAACTGTAGAAGCTTCGACCGCGGTCCAGAGGAACGCCAGCTAACGAGATGGGTGGCAGGCCGACCAGGCCGTCGTATTTGCCGACAGCGTCGGTGTTGCCGAACACGAAGTACAAGGACACGCCCCAGGCAATGGTACCCAGCGGCAGGAAGTGGCCTGACAGATTGAGGGTCAGCAGTCCCAGGGCGGAGGCGAACGCCACGGTGACCACCAGGCCAGCCAACAGCCCAAGCCAGGGCGACATGTGCTGAACGACGCTGACATAACCCGTTGCATAGGCGCCGATGCCAACGAAGGCGGCCTGGCCGAACGAGGTCAGGCCGGCGATCCCGGTCAAAAGCACCAAGCCCAGGGCCACCAGGCTTGAGATCCCGATGAAGTTCAACTGGGTGATCCAGAATTCGCTGATCGGCGTCAGCGGCAAGACCGCGAGCGCCAAGACGGCGGCCATGACCGCCATGCGCCCCGGTTCGAGGAATCGGCTCATGCTTCACCCCCGGCACGGCGGTGCTTGATCGAGAGCCACAGCAATACCGGGAGGATTGCCGTGAACACGATCGCTTCCTTGTAGGCACTGGCAAAGAAGGAGCCGAAGGACTCGATTTGCCCGAGGCCCAGGGCTGCAGCTGCGGCGATCGGATAGCTCAGCAGCGCGCCAGCGACCGCGGCGACGAAACCCTTGAGCCCGATCAGCAGACCTGAGTCGTAGAACATCGTCGTCCCGGTTGCCGCGAGCACTCCGGCCAGCGCGCTGATGAAGGCGGCGACGCCGAAGGTCAAGCGCCCTGAGCGCGCCGGCGAAATGCCGACCAGGCGTGCGCCGTAGCGATCGATGGCTGACGCGCGCAGTGCCTTGCCGCGCAAGGAGTGGCGAAAGAACAGCCACAGCGCCGTCAACAGGCCCACAGAGACGAGGGCCGCCAGCAGTGCCTGGTTCGAGACCTGCAGGGCGCCGAGCGTGGAGTTGCCCTCCCAGTAAGCCGGATTCCGCGTGCCCTCTGCACCGAAGAACACGAGCCCCAATCCGGTCATCGCAAAGTGCACGCCAACTGCTGCGATCATCAAGGTCAGCACGCTGGTGCCGGCGAGCGTCTCGAAGGCCAGGTGATAGGTGTAGGGGCCCAGGGACGTCACGATGGCCAGCGCCAGCAGGGTGTTCGCCCACAGCGGCCAACCGCGAGGCGCAGCCCATACGGTCACGGCGGCCAGAAGCGCGGGCAGCGCCAGGGAGCGAACCGCCATCAACGCAACCTGTGCGGCCTGTTGCTGGCGGCGCAGTGCGGCCAGGGCGTCGAGAAGGACGCTGACGATGGCGAGAGTCACCATGAGCCAGAGCGTGCCTGGAACACGACCAGTGAGAAGGCTGGTGAGGGTCAGTGCACCGAACGTCACGAACTCGCCTTGAGCAACGAAGATCACGCGGGTTACGGAGAAAACCAGGACGCTGGCGACGGCCAATTGCATGTAGATCGCGCCGTGGGTCAGTCCGTCGACGAGCAGTACGCCGGCGAGTGAAGAGTTCATCGTGATGTGTCTCCGGAAGATGGCTGCGCGCTCATTCAGCGCGAGGTCGGCACAAGATGCCATCGACGTCTAGGCGTCAGTCTCATGGTAGATTGACTTAACCGTATAGTCAATAGAGCTATCGATTGCTGGAGCGACGCCTGCTCGTTCCTGATGTCGCGACCAGACCGCCGCTGCGCTCGTACTGTCGTTCTGGCCATCTTGCAAGCCGGCGCAGCAGGCTCGATGCGAAGGTCCGGAGCTCGCAGTGGGCGGATGCGAAGTCGAGACAAATAAGGTCATCTGTGAAGTAGATCGACCTATTGACAAGATGAAGGGGGCGGCTAGCATCGGCCACGGTGGCGGATTTCCCGCGCTCCGGCGGCGGCGCAGTGCGATCGGTCCGGCGGCATACCCCAGAAGGAGACAGACCATGAATCAGCTATCGCGCTGCGCTTCGGCGCTGCTCATTGCAACTGCCGGGCTGTTGGCCGGCGCCACGGCAAGCGCCCAGATCCGTATCGGCGTGGTTCTGTCCTTGACGGGCCCGGGCGCCGCGATCGGCGGGCAGGGCCAAAACTCTGTGCAGCTCTGGCCCTCGGAGATGGCTGGCCAGAAGGTCGTGGTGACGGTCGTCAACGATGCGACGGACCCTTCCACGGCCGCCAAAAGTGCTTCTCGGCTGATCAACGAAGACAAGGTCGACGTCATCGTCGGTTCCTCGCTGACGCCGACGTCGCTTGCCATGGTTCCGGTGGCGGGCGAGGCAAAGACCCCGATGGTCTCGATGGGCACGGCATCCGCCATCACAGAGCCGCTCGACGAGCGCAGGCGCTGGGTCTTTCGACTCGGCCCCCCGGAGAAGTTCTCCACCGACCTGGTCGCCGACGATCTCAAGCGGCGCAAGCTGAGCACCTTCGCCGTGTTGGCGCTTGGATCCGCTTACGGCGACGGCTTTGTCAAGGCCATGGAAACGTCGGCAGCCGCCAAAGGCTTGAAGATTGTTGGCGTGGAGCGGTACAACGTGACCGACCAGAGCGTGACGGCACAGGTCGCCAAGCTGATGGCGCTGAACCCCGATGCCATCTACGTCGCTTCGTTCGGCACGGCGGCGGCGGTGCCCCAAATCGAGCTGGCCAGCCGCGGCTACAAGGGCCGCATCTATCAGCTTGGCGGGGTCGCCAATCCCGAATTCCTACGCGTCGCGGGCAAGGCCGCCGAAGGCATGTTCATCACGGTACCGCCCTTGCTGGTTGCCGAGCAACTGAAGGAAAGCGACCCTGTTCGTGCTGGCGCGCTGGCGTTCGTTCGGGAGTATGAAGGCAAGTTCGGCGCCGGCTCTCGCTCGCCGTTTGCGGCTGCCCCATACGATGCCTATCGACTCATCGAGAACGCCGCGAAGATTGCGCTGCGCAAGGCTCAGCCGGGGACGGAGGCTTTCCGCAGCGCGCTGCGCGATGGCCTGGAGCAGACCCGCGACCTGCGGACAACCGCCACGATCTACGCGTACTCCCCGACCGATCACGTTGGACTTGACCAGCGCAGCCAGGTACTGGCCGTGGTCAAAGACGGGAAGTGGACTTTGCTCGACTGACCGTTAGGCCGGGTTCGAAGACTGCGGCTGCGAACGCGGTCTTCGAGCTCGGCCAAAAGCCGGGGCAGGCAAGGGTAGCGCAGCGATTGGCGATTCGATAGACCTATCCAGTTTGTCGATTGACGGCCTACAATATGCCCTGATGAAAGAGACCACTGCTGTTGCCCGCGTCAAACGGAAGACGCCCTCCCGTCGTGCCGCGAGGTCGCTTGGCCCCGTGCCCGACATGCCGGCAGACCGCCTCATCAGCGCCGCCGTGTCCCTGTTTGCAGAGCATGGCTTCGATGCCGTGAGCACCGGCGCGGTTGCGACGGCAGCGGGGCTGACCCAGTCGATGGTGCACTACCACTTCGGCACGAAGGACAAGCTCTGGAGGGCCGCTGTCGAACACATCATGCACGTACGAGGCAGCATGTTCTCGCTGAACCTCGAAGACTTGCGCGACGTGGATCCTCTGACCAGGCTGAAGGTCATGGTGCGACGCTTCGTCTCGACCAACGCCGCAGATCCGGACCTCACGCGCATTCTCATTCATGAGGGCATGCGTGATTCCCCGCGCCTGAAGTGGCTCGCCAAGCGTTATATGGCGCGCGGATACGAGACGTTCAACGCTGCCATAGAGGCGGCTGCCAAATCCGGAGCGGTGCGCAAACTGCCGGCGCGGGACGTCACGAACATCATTGTCGGCGCCTGCGCCCTGACGTTTGCGCATGAACGACTACTCAAGGAGGTTTACGGCGAAGGGGCCGCAGGCCCAGAGGCGGTTTCCTCACTCAGCAACACGTTGATCGAGGTCCTGTTCAAGGGCCTGGAGCCGCCGCCCAGACCCTGACCCCCAAGTTGGCTCATCCTGCGAAGAGGCGTGCGCTGCCACGGGCGGCGCAGAGCGGGGGGCGACGCAGACACTCTCTTGTCGACCGCCACGCACGGCCGTTCAGTCGACTGCCCCTTGTGCTGCACCGGCGGTGTGTGATTTTGTGGCGCGTCCTGCGCGACTTTGAACGCAAGACTACCGACGCGGTCAAGCCGGCGATGTCTGGTCCGAACGTGCCTGGCTTCTCAGGACTCACGCGGCAGGGATGACCGGCACCAGCAGGTGCGAGTCGTACTTCCCGCCGGTGTGAATGACGTGCGTGCCCCGATTGACGGTACGGACACCGTCATGCTTCCAGGCCTCGTGTGCGTGGAGGTCGCTGCCGATCACCGTGACGCGCAGGGTTTCGCCCGCCTCGAAAGAGACGCTGGCCGGCCAAAGTTCCACTTCCACGGGCACGACTTCCCCCGCTGACAGCTTGATCTCGCGCCGGTGCTTGAGCACAGGCTGATGAGCCGTTGACCTTTCTTCATCCAACTCGCGGTGGGACACTCGCAGCCACCCATAGGCGACCGGTCCATGGTCATAACCGCTCTGTGACGGAAACGGAACACGGTCGCCGGTTCGGTCGAACTTGTCGATGACTACGAACAGGTCCATGTCGTCGCTGCCGACGGCTTCGACCCAGAGCTTCAGCTTGCTGTGACCAGTGAGTTCGGTCTTCTCCGTGAAATCGAACTCGAAGAAGGCCTTCTGACTCTGGTCCTTCAGGTTGTCGACGTCGTAGCGGCTCTGTGCCGCCTGCTTAACAGCCGACTTGTCGAGCCTGTTGTTGCTCGCGTCCAGGAACAGCGGCGTGTACTTCGTGCGCGCCAACGGCCATTCACCTTCGGCGCGGTAGTTCCCGACTTGCGATCTTTCGCGAATCTCCACGTTGACTCTGGGCCAGTACTTGACCTCGTTGTCGATGCCCTTCAGGAACCGATCGAAGAATTGTCTCTGCATGTCGACGTGGGCGTAGTAGTCCACCCACTTCTTGCGGCCGTGGACCCTGAGCCACTTCTCAGTGGACGAGATCTTCTTGAACCCTTCGAAGCTGCCGCGGGTATGCAGGCCGTGGTCCGACCAGCTTGCGACGACGAAGGCAGGCACGGTGATCTTCGCCAGGTCGGCGTTCTTGCTGGCCCAATAGTCATCGAACAGCGGATGTTCTTTCGCCATGGCCATCAGGTCCTCGGCGCGCCGGGTCGGGCGACACATCGTGCCCGGGAACATCGCGGTGAAATTGCTTCGGATGCCACCGTGAAAGACGAGCTCGCGATAGAAGTCGCTGACGCCCTCCCACGGGTTGATCGCAGCGAGATGCGGCGGGTTCATCGCGGCGATCTTCCATTGGGTCCAGCCCAGGTAGGAGACGCCGTTCATGCCGACCTTGCCGCTACTCCAGGGCTGGGTCCCCGCCCACTCGACCACGTCGTAGCCGTCGAGTTGCTCTTGGGGGCTCATGAAGGTCAGGTCGCCTTCCGAGCCCCAGGCGCCCCGGGGATCGACGTAGACGATGACGTAGCCATGCGGACACCAATCCGCAGGATCGGGCCCTTCGAAGCACGCATACTCGGAATGCAGCGATTTCGCCTGCCCGCAGCCGGGCAGCATGGCGTAGTAGTCCTCCGCGCCCGCATGTTTGCCATAAGGTGCCCAGGCGAGGACCACGGGGTACCGTCCCTCCGCCTTGGGGCGGAAGACGTTGACGTAGATCTTCACGCCGTCGCGCATCGTGACCGGGACGTCGTATTCGCAGATCATGCCCCGCGACTCGTCGACCAGTTGCCCCGGCCGGAGCCCGGGGTACCCGCCCCCGGACGGATACTTGCCTCGGGTGAAACGCAACTCGAAGTTTTGCTTGTCCATTTGCCTATCCGATTCAAGAGAGGGCGGTGGGCGCGTCGGCGTGTCGCCTGGCGCGCCTGTTCATCAGGGCTTTTCGTTGGCGAAGACAATCGTGGAGCTGGCCGCGAACATGCCGCCGACGCCGTGGGCCACGGAGATCTTCGCGCCCTCGACTTGGGCGGGCGCAATGCCCCGCATCTGCCGGATGCTTTCCTGCAGCGCATACATGCCGTACATGCCGGAGTGCATGTAGCTGAGGCCCCCGCCGTTGGTATTGACCGGCAGCCGGCCGCCAGGCCGTGTGTGGCCTTCGCGGATGAAGGCGGCAGCCTCGCCGCGGGCGCAGAACCCGAGGTCTTCGAGCCCGTAGAGCGGCAGGTGCGCAAAGGCGTCGTAGATCATCAGGTGATCCACGTCGCCATGGGTGATGCCCGCATCCGAGAACGCGTTGCGGCTCGATACGCGGAAGGCCTTGGAAGAACTGAAGTCCTCCATCTGGCTGATCATGTTGCCCTCGACGCTCTCGCCGGTGCCGATCACGTACACCGGCCGCGCATGCAGGTCGGCCGCGCGGTCAGCGGCGGACAGCACGAGCGCCCCGCCACCGTCGGTGACCAGACAGCACATCAGCATCCGGAAGGGATACGCGATCATCTTGGAGGCCATCACGTCGTCGACGGTGATGAGGGTCTTCTGGCTGGCACGCGGATTGAGCGCCGCCCACTCACGCTGCACAACGGCGACCCGGGCCAGATCTTCCTGCTCGTAGCCGCGCTCCTTGAGGAAGCGCAGCACCGGCAACGTGAACATGGTCGGCGGCCCGAAAGTGCCGTACGGCGTCTCGAACTGTTGCGGCAGGCTGCCCGCGATGGGGTGCGGGAACCCCGCAGCTGCAACCCGGGACCGCCCGCTTTCGCCATGCGTGATCAGCACATGTTTGCAGTGGCCCGACTCGAGGGCCGCCACGGCGTGGCGCACATGCATCAGGAACGAGCAGCCGCCGACACCGGTGGCGTCGATCCAACTGGGCGTGATGCCCAAGTACAGCGCCAGCGACTCGGGCGTTTCGCCGGCGGTCGCAATGCCGTCGATGTCGGACGGCTTCAGCCCCGCATCCGCAATGGCATTCAAGGCTGCATCGGCGTGCAGCTGCAATTGCGACATGTGGGGAAGCTTCCCCATCTCGGTGGTTTCGGCGGCGCCGATGACCGCAGCGTGGGCCCGCCTCATCGCGTGCCTCCCGCGATGGTGAACATCGGCAAGGTGATCTGCTCGTTCATGGTCTCGAAGGTGACTTGCACCGGGTCATCAAGCCTCAGCAAGGCCGGGTCACACGGCGTGCCGACGATGTTGGTCAGCATCTTCGGCCCCTCTTCCAGCTTGACCACGGCAATCGTGTAAGGGGGTTCGAACCCGGGTGCAGGCAGATGCGAGATCACGTAGCTGTGCAACGTGCCTCGCCCGCTGGCGCGAAGCACTTCCACTTTCTTGGAGGCGCAGCTCGGGCAGAACGGGCGGGGCGGGAAATAGGTGTGGCCGCAATCCCGGCAGGCTTGCAGGCGGAGCTCGCCGAGCCGGGTGCCCTCCCAAAAGTGGGCGGTCTCGGGCGTGGGTACGGGCAGTGGGCGGCCAGTCTTCATGGCAGTGAGACCCCTCAGGCAGGCTTGCCTGCCATCAGCAGGGACTGGTCATAGGTCAGGAGCGTTTCGCCGCGCTGATTCTTGGTGGTGATGGTCATGGACACGATGCCGCGCCCCGGCTTGGACGACTCGCGCACGCCGGTGATGAGGGCTGATGTGAGCACCGTGTCGCCAAAGCGAACGGGATTGGTGAAGCGCAGCTTGTCGATGCCAAGGAAGCCAAGCGTCGTGCCTTCGAACATGCCCGTCATGTTCATCTGCCCCGAAGTGACGGCCAGCGTGAGCAGGCCGTGACCGATGCGACCGCCGAACAGGCCCTTCGTCTCGGCATAGACCTGATTGACGTGATTCGGGTTGAAGTCCCCGGACAACCCGGCGAACAGGTTGACGTCGCCGCTTTCGATGGTGCGGCCGCCCGTCTCAATGACTTCGCCGACTTCGAATTCTTGCCAATACTTGGCATTACGGGGCTTGCTCATGAAGAAACTCCTGATTGGATTGAAAAAAACGGCGGCTGCAGTTCCGCCAACGATCACTTGGATTGGCTGCAGATCGGAGGCTGTCGCCAGCGGTGTCAGAGATTGAAAATCCGGCGCGCGTTGCCGGACGCGAGCTTGCGTTTGTCGGCGGGGCTGATGGGGCAGTTGTCGAACCACTCCGAGATTTCGCGCATCGACTCATACGGATAGTCCACCGAGAACAGCACCCTGTCGG
>Ga0207674_10005698_pt1 | contig 14774 bp, 14 predicted proteins | sample KBSCornC72_FD_184303 | JGI IMG/M metagenome (GOLD analysis project Ga0207674, IMG submission 184303) | Corn rhizosphere microbial communities from Kellogg Biological Station, Michigan, USA - KBS Corn C7-2 (SPAdes) (version 2) | ecosystem: Host-associated > Plants > Roots > Rhizosphere > Soil ... | reverse complement strand
CCCAGCAGCAGGGCGCCGCGGCGATCCTGCGCGGGCTGCGCGCGGTCGCCGACTTCGAATATGAGTTTCAGATGGCCGGGATGAACCAGCAGCTCAACGAGAATATCGAGACCGTCTTCCTGATGGCCGACGTGTCGCTGCAGCCGATCGCGTCCAAGCTGGTGAAGGAGATCGCGCGCTACGGCGGGTCGATCGACAAGTTCGTCACGCCGGCCGTGGCGGCCGACGTTCGCCGCCACTTGAACGGCGGTTCACTTTAAGGTCAGCGGCGCTGGGGCAGACGGCCGCGCAACTACTCGGGGAGGAATATGCTCGTTAAGCCACTGATTGCGTTGCCGTTGCTGGCCTTTGCCCTGGTTGCGGCCAAGCCCGCGCCCGCGCCCGTTGCGCCGAGCATCCTTGCCCCGGCCGAGGTGGTGGCGAACAAGGCGAACCACCTGTTCATTCAGCTGTCGAGCGGCGGAACGGTCGAGATCGTGCTTCGCCCCGACCTCGCGCCGCACCATGTCGAGCGCATCCAGACGCTGGTTCGGCAGGGTTTTTACAACGGTCTGATCTTCCACCGGGTGATCCCGGGCTTCATGGCGCAGGGCGGCGACCCCAAAGGAACCGGGGAGGGCGGCTCCAGCCTGCCTGACCTCAAGGCCGAATTCACCGCTATTCCATTTCTGCGGGGAAGCTTTGGGGCGGCGCGATCCGACAGCCGGGATTCGGCCAACAGTCAGTTTTTCATCATGTACGCGCCGCACCCCGAGCTCGATAACAATTACACGGTGTTCGGCCGCGTGGTCTCGGGCATGGACGCAGTGGACGCGATTGCTCCGGGCGAGCCGCCGGAGCAGCCGACCAAGATCGTCAAGATGTGGCTTGGGGACAGCCCAACCGCTTCCGCTGCGTCGAACTGACGTTATGGCGGCGCCATGCGCGTCGACCTCTTCGATTTCGAGCTTCCGCAGGAGCTGATTGCGCTGCGGCCGGCGCGGCCGCGAGACAGCGCGCGGCTGCTGCTGGTCGAGGGTGACAAGATTTCCGACCACCAGGTGCTCGACCTCCCGCAGCTGCTCCGTTCCGGCGACGTACTGGTGTTCAACGACACCAAGGTGATTCCTGCGCAGCTCGAGGGCCGGCGCGGCGACGCCAGCATTGGCGCCACCCTGCACAAGCCCGAGGGGCCGCGGGATTGGCGGGCATTCTTGCGCAATGCCAAGCGCGCGCGGGTCGGCGATACCATCGACTTTGGCGCCGGTGTCTCGGCGTCAGTGGCGGACAAGGCCGAAGATGGGTCCGCGCTGCTACACTTTGATGGCGATGAACCTGTTGAGCTGCTGCTCGACCGCGCCGGGCGAATGCCGCTGCCACCTTATATCGCGTCCAAGCGCCCGCCGGACGAGGCCGACCGAGCCGATTACCAGACCATGTTCGCGCGCGCGGAGGGGGCCGTCGCCGCTCCGACTGCGGCGCTGCACTTCACGCCGCGGCTGCTCGAGGCGCTGGATGAGCGCGGAATTGGCCGAGAGACGCTGACGCTGCATGTCGGCGCGGGGACCTTCCTGCCGGTGAAGGCCGAGGACACGAGCGGCCACAAGATGCACGCCGAGTGGGGACGCATCGACGCCGCAACGGCGGAGCGGTTGAACGCCGCGCGGGCATCAGGCGGGCGGCTGATCGCCGTCGGAACGACGAGCCTGCGCCTGCTCGAAAGCGCGGCCGGCGACGACGGTATTGTCCGTCCATTCGAGGGCGACACGGCGATCTTCATCACCCCCGGCTACCGCTTCCGCGCGATCGACGGTCTGATCACCAACTTCCATTTGCCGCGATCGACCCTGTTCATGCTGGTGAGCGCGCTGATGGGACTCGACGTTATGAAGGGCGCGTACACCCACGCAATCGCCGTGAGCTACCGCTTCTACTCCTATGGCGACGCCAGTTTGCTTCTGCCAGAGCGCCGAGCGTGACGCGATTTTCCTTCTGGGTTTCGGCGACAGACGGCGCCGCGCGCACCGGCGTCATCGCCATGCAGCGGGGCGAGATCCGCACGCCCGCGTTCATGCCGGTCGGGACAGCCGCGACGGTCAAGGCCATGCGGCCGGAGGAGGTGCGCGCATCCGGCGCCGACATCATCCTCGGCAATACCTATCATCTGATGCTCCGGCCCAGCGCGGAGCGGGTAGCTAAGCTCGGCGGCCTGCACGAGTTCATGGGCTGGGAGCGGCCGATCCTCACCGACAGCGGTGGCTACCAGGTGATGAGCCTGTCGGAGCTCACCAAGGTGACCGAGGAGGGGGTCGCCTTTGCCAGCCACCTCGACGGCTCGCGGCACATGCTTTCGCCCGAGCGGTCGATCGAGGTGCAGCGGCTGCTCGGCTCGGACATCGTGATGGCGTTCGACCAACTCGTACCAACGACGTCAGCGCGCGAGCAGCAGCGCGAGGCGATGGAGCGGTCTATGCGCTGGGCGAAGCGCAGCCGCGACGAGTTCGACCGCGGCGGCGGGCACGCCGAACGCGCTGCCATCTTCGGCATTCAGCAAGGCGCGCTCAACCAGGCGCTGCGCCGCGCCTCGGCCGAGGCGCTGATCGGCATCGGTTTCGATGGTTATGCCGTCGGCGGCCTGGCCGTGGGGGAGGGACAGGACGCGATGCTCGGCTGCCTCGATTTCGCGGTCGAGATGCTGCCGGCCGACAAACCGCGTTACCTGATGGGCGTCGGCAAGCCCGACGACATCGTCCAGGCGGTGGTGCGCGGCATCGACATGTTCGACTGCGTGCTGCCGACGCGGTCAGGGCGCACCGGCCAGGCGTTCACCGCCGACGGGCCGCTCAACCTCCGCAACGCGCGTTTCGCCGAGGACCAGGAGCCGATCGAGTCCGGCTGCGCATGCCCGGCCTGCTCCGATTTCAGCCGCGCCTATGTCCACCACCTCGTGAAGTCCGGCGAGATCCTCGGGGCGATGCTGATGACACAGCATAACCTGTGGTTCTACCAGCGCATGATGCGGGGCCTGCGCGAGGCGATCGCCGGGCAGCGGCTGCAGGCGCATGCCGCTGAATTCCTTGCCCGCTACCGCTCGAAATGGTGAGGCGATTGCCCGGCCGCAACCCTGATGGTAGCGTTACCACTCCCTTGTGGGAGAGACCCATGCGTTGCCTGTTCGTCCTGCCGCTGCTCTCGGTTCTCGCTGCGGCGCCCGCGACATCCGCTCCGGCACCGCAAGAGAGCTGGGGCAAGGCGGGGATCACGCTGGCGCAGTACCGCCAGGATGCGCTCGAATGCGGGCTCAAGGGATATTACACCGACATTGCCCAGACCGATGATGCGAAGGCCTTAGTCAAGGCGTCGAAGCAGCTCGATGCTATCACCACCGGCGCGTCGGTTCCGATGACGGTCGAGAGCAATGCGACGGGCCCGGACACGACCAATGCTGCCGGCCAGATAGCGGCTTATGCTGCTCAACAGCAGCATATCGTCGAGAATGTCCGGCCCGAAGAGCGGTACAAGAGCATCAAGCAGACGCTCGAGTCCAAGACCGACGAGTGCCTGATGAGCCGCGGCTACAGCAAGTTCGCGCTGACCGACGAACAGCGCCACGCGCTGCGCAAGCTCAAGGCCGGCTCCGACCAGCGCCGGCAGTACCTCTACAGCCTGGCGAGCAATCCGGCGGTCCTGCAGACCCAGAAGGTCGCCGCCGAAGCCCCGACGAAGCCCTAGATCGCGTCGTCCTTCACGGCGGCGAGGTCCTCGGCCTCGGGCGTGCGCTGAATCTTGTCTTCGGTGCGAAGCTCGAAGTCGCTGACGTCGTGGCGCTCGTGCAGCTGCTCGGACGGGTCGCCGGTCATCTTGTTGACGATGCGTCCGCGCCTGACCGCGGGGCGCGCATCGATCTGCTTCGCCCAGCGCAGCACATGCTCATATTCGTCCGTGGCGAGGAATTCGGCAGCTCCTGGATAATTGCGGCCGAGCGCGACGCCGCCGTACCACGGCCAGATCGCGATATCGGCGATCGAGTAATTCGGACCCGCGACATATTCGCTTTCCGCGAGGCGGCGGTTGAGCACGTCGAACTGGCGCTTCGCCTCCATCGAATAGCGGTTGATCGCATATTCGATCTTCGTCGGCGCATAGGCGAAGAAATGGCCGAAGCCGCCGCCGAGGAAGGGCGCGCTGCCCATTTGCCAGAAGAGCCACGATAGCGTTTCCGCGCGTGCGGCGCCTGAGGCGGGAAGCAATTCGCCGAACTTCTCGGCGAGATGGAGGAGGATGGCCCCGCTTTCGAACACGCGCACCGGCTCGGGGCCGCTGCGGTCGACCAGCGCCGGGATCTTGGAATTGGGGTTCACCGCCACGAAGCCGCTGGAAAACTGGTCGCCTTCGCCGATGCGGATCGGCCAGGCGTCATATTCGGCGTCGCGGTGGCCCTTTTCGAGCAGCTCCTCGAACATGATGCCGACCTTTTGGCCGTTGGGCGTCGCGAGCGAATAGAGCTGGAACGGGTGCTTGCCGACGGGAAGCTCCCGTTCGTGCGTCGGCCCGGCGATCGGCCGATTGATGTTGGCGAACTGCCCGCCGCTTGGCTGTTCCCACTTCCACACCTTGGGCAGGAGGTATTCGGTGCTGTCGCTCATTGTCGTTCCTTTTTCTCCAGCCCGGAGGCGGGAACTAGGAACGGCAGCGGCAGCTTTCCAGTGTCAGCTGTGAAACTAGCCTGCGCTGACCGAAAGGAAGGACGGAAGCGGCCCGTTCCAGTCGCCTTTGATGTCCTCGACGACAGGCGTGCGTTCGGCCTTGCGGGGTTCCTGCTCCGGCTTGGGCTCGGGCGCATCCGTTTTTGATGACGGCGCCTTTTTCGCCGGGCCCTTCGCCGGTCGAGGCGCTTTTTCGGACTTGGCCGGTCGCCGCTCGGCCGGCGCCTTCTCCGGCGCCACAGCCGCCTCCTCGGACTCCGCAGTGGCTCCCCTCTTGCCGCCGGCGCGAGGAATCTTGTGGCCAATCAGCTTTTCGATCCGCGCGACCGCTTCTCCGTCCTCGCGCGTCGCAAGCGTAATGGCGATGCCCGTCAGTCCGGCGCGGCCGGTGCGGCCGATGCGGTGGATATAATCGTCAGGCTGCCAGGGGACGTCGAAGTTGATCACGTGGCTGACGCCTTTGACGTCGAGCCCGCGCGCGGCGACGTCGGACGCGACGAGGATGTTGATCTCGTCCTTCTTGAAGCGATCGAACTCGGCGATGCGGTCGGACTGGTCCATGTCGCCCTGGATCTGGCCGGCAGCGAAGCCCGAACGCTTGAGGCTGCTCGCCAGCTCGCGCACGGTGGTCTTGCGGTTGGCGAAGACGATCGCGTTCCTGAACTCTTCGTGGCGGAGGATGTCGCGCAGCGCGTCCTTCTTCTTGTCGGCGCGGACTTCGACGAGGCGCTGCTCGATGTTGACGTTGGCGGTCGCCGGACGCGCGACCTCGACCCGCTTCGGCTCGGTGAGGAACTTCGCCGCAAGCTTCTGGATCGGCGGCGGCATCGTTGCCGAAAAGAGCAAGGTCTGGCGGTTCTTCGGCAGCTTCGAGCAGATTTCCTCGATGTCGGGGATGAAGCCCATGTCCAGCATTCGATCGGCTTCGTCGATCACCAGCAGCTTGCAATCATTGAGCATGATCTTGCCGCGGCCGAACAGGTCCATCAGCCGCCCGGGTGTCGCGATCAGCACGTCGACGCCCTTCTCCAGCGCCTTCACCTGATCGCCCATCTGAACGCCGCCCATCAGCAGCGCCATCGAGAGCGGGTGGTATTTGCCATATTTCTCGAAATTCTCGGCGACCTGCATCGCCAGCTCGCGCGTCGGCTCAAGGATCAGCGAACGCGGCATGCGCGCGCGGCTGCGGCCTTCGTGGAGGATGTCGATCATCGGCAGGACGAAGCCCGCCGTCTTGCCCGTGCCGGTCTGGGCGATTCCGACGAGGTCCTTGCCCATCAGCACCGAGGGGATCGCCGCTCGCTGGATCGGCGTCGGCTCGTCATAGCCGCTGTCGGTGACGGCGCGGAGTAATTCGCTGGAAAGGCCGAGATCGGCAAAAGTCATGCAAGTTCCGGAAGATAAAGTGAGCCGCGGCGTATCATGGCCTGTCCGGCAAGCGCGCTTGAGCTGGCTATGCCGCGCGGCTTTCGCTTGTCAAGGAAGGTGGGGACTGGACGGGGCGAATCCAAGTAGGGTCAGCGCCGGAACTTGGGGACGAGCTGCTTGAACCGCTCGATCATGCAGCTGCCGCCGATCCGCGAATGAACCGCGTCGCGGCCGGCGCACAGCCGGTCGTCCTCCGGCTGAAGATAGAAGCCGCCGTAAAAGTCGAGCGCCGGGCAGTTCTCGTCCAGCTGCGCCCGGACGCGCGCGTGGTTGCCGAAGATGAAGTCGACCTCGCCCGACCCCTGGAGCGATGCGCGCTGGATCGCGGCGACAGGCACGCACTTGGGGCCCTTCCTCTCGATCCATTCGATTTGCGGCATCAGCGGGCGCGGCTGGACGGGAATGCGCAGGATCACTTCGTCCTGCACGACGAGCCTGGTCACGGACTGGCCGACCGCCGCGGGCTGCCCGGCAAAAAGTCCGAGCAGGAGCGGCAGGAGGCCCCAGAATGATCCAACGCTCACGGAAAGCCCGACCCCATGAACGGCCGCTTCGCAGCAAAGCGTTGAATGTTCAATGAACTAGCCCGGCTAGGCGGCTCACTGACGTTGCGCCGCTTGCCTAACGGCCAAGAGGTTAATAGAGGCCCGTCCACGTGATTTTCCGGCAGGGCGTGCGAGGGGCGCGACCGCAAGTCCGGGCCCCAGGAGACGATACTCGATGGCGACCGCCGCCCCGACCCAGACGCTGCCTCTGTTTTACAACGAGATCGTGCCGCTCAACCTCGATCAGCACGGTAAGATGAAAGTGCGCGGCATCACCAGCCTACCCGAGGCGGGACGCACTCACGCACTGCCCCTGACCGTCGACGAGTTCACACTGGTGCAGCGCCATTACCCGATCGTCTTCGCCGTCGGCGGGCCGCCGGTGCCGATCGCGCTCATGGGTCTCAACGAAGGGGTCAACGTCTTCCTCGACGAGAACGGCCGTTCCCGCGACCCGAACTTTTACGTTCCGGCCTATCTGCGCCGCTATCCATTCCTGCTCGCCAAGCTTCGCCCCGACAGCGACGAGCTCTCCCTCTGCTATGATTCCACGTCGGGTGCAGTCGGCGATTTCGCAGAAGGCGAGCCTTTGTTCGACGGCGATCAGCCGAGCGCCGCGACCAAGGCCATCCTCGAATTCTGTGAGCAGTTCGAAGCGGCGGGCCTCAGGACCAACGCCTTCATCGAGGACCTGGTCAAGTCTGACCTGTTGATGGACGGCGAGGTGGCGATCCAGCCCGAAGGCTTCGACCAGCCGTTCGTCTACCGCGGCTTCCGCATGGTCGACGAGGAAAAGATCCGCAACCTGCGCGGCGACGAACTCAGGAAGATGAACCAGAGCGGCATGCTGCCGCTGATCTATGCCCACCTCTTCTCGCTCAGCCAGATGCGCGACGTGTTCGCGCGGCAGATGCAGCAGGGCAAGGCGCCGAGCCAGATCCCGCAGCCCGCGCCGGCGACGGTTTAGGCCTTAGCTTACTCGGCTGCAGTCGCGTATTGGCGGCCGATCAGGGATTGGCCGAGCTCGACGGCGAGCGTTTCGATCAGCGCGACAACTTTGTCGAACCCCCGTCCGGGCTTCGCCAGCCTGTCGTCGAGATAGCAGCGGCGGTCGATTTCCAGCTGCAGCGCATGAATGCCGGCCTCCGGGCGCCCATGGCGCTCGATCACATGGCCGCCGGCGAATGGATCGTTGAGTCCCGCCGCGAAGCCCAAGCGGCGGCAGATTTCGACGGCCTCCGCGCTGATCGGCCCGGCGGCCGTACGGCCGCGGCAATCGCCGAACACGATTGGCGGCACGCCCGCCGCTGGCGGCGGCATCGAATGACAATCGAGCAGCAGCGCGCAGCCGAAGCGGTCGACCAGCAAGGCGAGCTGCGCCTCGATCGCCTCGTGGTACGGCCGGTAGGCCTGGCTCAACCGCTCGTCGAGCTGCTTGCGGCTGATCGCCCGCCGCCACAGATAGCCATGCTGTTGAGTGCGCGCGGGGATGATCCCGAGGCCACCGCGCGCCCGTGCGCTCACGCGGCCGCGGCGGGCGCCGTCCACCACCGAGGGATCGACCTCGTCCTCGGCACGGTTGCAATCCACCGCCGCGCGGGGGCTGCGCGCGATCACCGCTCCGCAACCGCGCTGGAGCGCTCGCCACACCAGCCGGTCGACCAGAGGGTCCTCGAGTGTCGCCAGCGCTTGCTTGCCGGCAGCGGAAAGCGCCACCAGCCAGTCGGGGTAGTCGCGGCCCGAATGCGGCACCGACAGCAGAACCGGGAGGTCGCCGCGCGGTTCGTGGATGATGGGAGGGGCGAGCTTGCTCACGGCCTAAGGTTAAATTTCGTGCCAGTTTAGGACTTGCTGAGGGAGCCTGCAACGCGCGAGCGCATTATTCGCTTCTGGAAAAACATTATCGGGCAGAGCATAAGAAGCCATGGCGAGGATCCTTCTAGCCGAAGACGATACGTCGATGCGCGAATATCTGCAGCGTGCGCTGCAGCGCGTCGGCTACGAAGTCGCCGCTGTCGGCTGCGGCACCGAAGCAATGCCGCTGCTCGAGACGGAGCGGTTCGACCTGCTCCTCACCGACATCGTCATGCCCGAGATGGACGGGATCGAGCTGGCGCAGAAGGCGAGCGCGATCGATCCGGCGATCCGGGTCATGTTCATCACCGGCTTTGCCGCCGTCGCGCTGCAAGGCGGCCGCACGGCGCCGGAGGCCAAGCTGCTGTCGAAGCCGTTCCACCTCAAGGACCTGGTGATGGAGGTCGATCGCATCTTCCAGACCGAGGACCAGCACGGGCGGCTCTAAGGCCCGTAAGCCCTCCCTCGACAAGCTCTCAGGACTGGGTTGCGCCCCGCGCATCGGCTCCCTAAATGCCGGCTCCTGGGTGGGCGTGTAGCTCAGTGGTAGAGCACTGTGTTGACATCGCAGGGGTCGCAAGTTCAATCCTTGCCACGCCCACCATTTTCCACAGCAATTCAGTTGCTTAGCAGTGATCGGGCACGGTCGCTCACGCGGCGCATTTGGGCATCGATCGAACCCGGCGTAGGCGACAGCTGATCGCCGAGGCCGAGGCGTGAGAGCCCGCGCCAGAAGAAGCGCAGGTCCTGCGGGTAGACGGGCAGCCCAGGCCGGAGACGGTCGGCCACGCCCATATAGATTCGGCCGACCGTCGAATTGGCGACTGGAACCACCGCGAGCGGCTTGCCGGTCCAGATCGCGTCGGAGATCATCGACACGCTGTCGGCGGTGACGCGGATCGAATCCGCCGCTGCGAGCAGGCTCGGATAGGCGGGCGGCTTGCCCGGTGCCGCCAGCAGGGTCGGCGCGTCTGCCGCGGTGAGGAGCCGCGCGACCCTCTGCTCGATCGCGGCGGGCGTGCGCGGGCTGGTCGTGACGAGCACCGATCCGCCCTCCTTTGCGGCTTCGGCGAACATTCGGTCCAGCGTCTTTAGCAGCTCCGCGTTATCGAGCCTCCAGAACAGGGTGGGTCCCCCGACAATCAACAGCCGGCGCGGCTTCGGCAACGGTTCGAGCATGGCTTCGTCGCGCGGATCGGGCGCGGCAGTCGCGGCCCGCGTCAGCGCATAGGGAATGCGCAGCAGGTTCGGGTGGTCGGGGATGGGATATTGCGGCGTGGTTACCACCAGGTCGAAGTTCGCCGGCGAGATGCGGGGAAAGCCGACATGGATTGAGCGAAGCCGGCCGCCGCTACGCCGGCGCAGCGCCTGGACGAGCGGTACGCTGCGATGGCCGGCCGAGATGGTGAGGTCCGGGGGCTCGCTTGCGAAGATTTGCGCGCGTGAGGCTGCGGTCAGGCTGATCGACGACGCTCCGAGCAGCCGCGGCCCAAGGTGGCAGAGCGCGTTAAAGTCAAGTTGCTTGACGTCGAACGGCAGTCCGAGCGCCTCGGCGAGCGCGATCACCTGATCGTTGTCGCCCGCGCGCACGCCCGTCATCGCCCAGATCCGCGGCGGAGACTTCGACCCTTGCTTCGTCAAGAAAATCCCCCGAGGCGAGCAGCGAGCGCACCGCGTCGGCGGCGCGTGCAACCGTGTCGCAAACTTGGCTGGCGACGGGAAGCTCTACCGTGCCGGCAAGGCCCGTCTGCGCCAGAAGGCGCCAGAAGTTGCGGAAGTCGGGAAAGGTCGATCTGCCGAGCGGCCGCTCCCACAGCGTGTCGACGAGCCGGCCCCGCAAGGAGCGGGCGATCGGGATGATGCCGGTCGGCTTGCCGCTGAGGATCGCTTCCGAGATCATGGAGACGCTGTCGGCGGTCACGTAAATTTCGTCGCTCTCGCGCAGCAGGGTGCCGAAGCGCGGGAAGTGCTCGACCACCGCTTCGTCAGGACCCCGCACAAGCTCGGCCAAAAGCTCGCGCGTGGACCTCGGCGTTCTCGCGCTTGTGGCGACTATGAGGCTGCCTTGGGGCTGCTTCGCCTGGAGCGTCTGGATCGCGTCCTTGAGCGCTGCATGATCGAGCCGCCAGTGCCGTGCCGGCCCGCCGATCGCGACGAACCGGCGCGGACCTGGGAAACGGCTCAGCCATTCCTGCTCCTCGGTTGTCGGATCGACATTCTTGGCTGGATTGCCGATCGGGAAGAGCAGCTCGACGAGGTTCGGTGCCGGCGCGCGCGAATATTGCGGCGTCGTGATCTGGAGGTCGAAGTCGGCGAGCTTCTCCCGCGGGTTGCCGATGTGGACAAGCTTCGAGCGGCCGCCGCTTTGCTCCCTGATGTAGCGCGCGAGAGGGACGCTGCCGTAGCCGACGCCAATCACGAGATCGGGCCAAGGCGGTTCGATCAAAGCGCGCGACTTTCGTGAGACGATTCTCAGGCCGGAGCGAAGGAACGGCAGCCGCCGCAGCTGATTATAGCTGATCCTCTTGGGCTGGCACGGGTAGCCGAGCGCTTCGGCGAGCGCGAGCAGCTGGTTGTTGTCGCCCGCCCGCGAGCCCATCAGAAGCCAGACCAGCGGCTGGCTCGCCTCGGTCTCAGGCATGGACGCGCCGTTTCTTCACCGGCGGCGAATGCGTAATGGTCCGCTGCTCTTTCCACCAGCAGCTGAACATCGCCAGCGCATAGAGCAGCCGCCCGTGGTTGGCGCGGCCCTGCCGATGCTCTTCGAAAATCTTGCGGACTTCGCCGGGCTCGAGAAAGCCCGCTTCGGCCGCGCCGGACGAGGTCCACGCCTCGTATGCGAAATCGCTGAACCCGCCGACGAACCAATCGGCGAGCGGCATCTGGAAGCCCAGCTTGCGGCCGCCGGGCGTCTCCGGCGGAAGCCACGGCTTTACCGCCTGGCGGAGCACATATTTGCCAACGCCGCGCCGGAGCTTGAGATCGGTCGGGATGGTCAGCGCCCAATCGACGAAGCCTCGCGACAGGAATGGAACGCGGGCCTCGAGCGAGTGCGCCATCGATGCACGATCGAGCCGCTGCAGCAGCGACGCCGGCATGTGGACGCTGAGGTCGCCGAGCATGAACTGCTCGATGGATGAGAGGCGGCGTTGTTCCGGCTCCGGAAAATATTCGTCGGCGCGGTCGCCAAGCGAGCAGTGCGCATCGTGCCGGAGCCAGAAGTCGCGGGTGTAGATGCGCGCGCGGATCGCCGGCGGAGTGATGGTCACCGCCGCGAAGAACCGTTCGAAGCCGTTGTGGAGCAGCGCTCCCTCGCGGAAGCGGAGAGCATAATCGCGCAGGTAATTGAGCTTTCGTGCGGGCAGATCGCCGACGCGGTCGAGGAACGATAGGCCGCCCACAGCCCTGACCAAAGGTGCGTAGCGCCGCATCCGCTCCGCCCAGCGCTGGCGATTGTAGCCGAGGAACAATTCGTCGCCGCCTTCGCCGCACAGCACCACTTTCACGTGCTGGGCGGCGGTGCGCGACAGGTACCAGAGCGGAATGGCGGAATTCGCCGCCGACGGCTCGTCGAACGCCCGCTGGACCGCGGGAAGCACGTCGGCGGCGGTTTGGGGCTCGATCGGCAGAACGATGTGCTTGCAGCCGAGATGGTCGGCGATCCGCCGCGCCGCGGCGGTTTCGTCGATCTTCGATCCGGGAAATCCGGCGGTGAACACGGTGACTCCGCGTCCGGCGGCACGGGCCATTGCCGCGGCGACCGCGCCTGAATCGATTCCACCCGACAGGAAAGCGCCGACGGGAACGTCGGACAGCATGTGCTGATTGACGGTCGCCAGTACTCGCTCACGCGTTTCCTCGACCCAATCGGGTTCGCTGCCGCCGGTCCGGGTCTGTAGCTTTGGTTCCCAGAAGCGCTTGAGCTCCGGCTCGCCACGCGGGCCGATGCGCAGCACGTGCCCCGGCGGCACCGCGCGCACCTGGTTGAAGATGGTCCGCGGTCCGAGCACATGGCCGAAGCAGAAGAAGTCGTGCACTCCGCGTTCGTCGACGTCGAAGCGATAGCCGGGCACGTCGCGCACCGCCGTGATCTCGGAACCGAAGGCGAGGCCGCCTTCCTGTTCCGTGACGAACAGCGGCTTGATGCCCACCGCGTCGCGGGCGAGCGTCAGCCGCTTCTCGAGCTTGTCCCAGATGGCGACGGCGAACATGCCTTCGAGCCGGCCCCACGCGCCATCGCCCCAGCGCAACCAGGCGGCGAGGATGGTCTCGGTGTCGCTATGGTCCGTCTTGAAGCGGTAACCGCCTTCGAGCTCACGGCGCAGCTCGGGATGATTGACGATCTCGCCGTTGAAGATGATCGCATGGCGGCCGTCGGGGCTGAAGATCGGCTGATGCCCGCCTTCCACATCGATGATGCTGAGGCGGCGCATGCCGAAGCCGAAATCGCCATCAACGAAATAGCCGGAATCGTCGGGTCCGCGATGGATCAGCCGGTCGCACTGGCGCGCGACGATGCTCTGCTCGACCGGCCGGCCGCCCCTCCTGTACCAGCCTGCAATTCCGCACATGCGTGGAGCTATGTCAGGCTTCGGGCCGGGGGAGCAAGCGGTCCAGCAGTCCGCCGAGACGGCCGCGCGACCAGGTCACGGATTGATACAGACGAAGCACGGAGCGCGCCCAGACGGTGTAAATGCCCGGGAGGTGAAGCGCCCGTGCGAGCCGCAGCATCGGATGGCTCATCCGCGCGATGGCGTAGCGTAGGCGATAGACCAGTTTGCGCCTCACCGGCAGATCGGTGGAGGGCTGGACGCGTTTCCGTGGCACGATTCCCCGGCGCCAGGTCAGCCGATAGGCGAGACCGTCGCGCCGGTGCCTCAGGCCCGCGGCCTGGGTGCGCACGACGAAATCTGCGTCGACCCGCTCCAGTGCCAGGCGTCCCTCGGCGCGGGCCCGCTCGATCATCTCGTGGAGCGCTCTTGAGCGGACGATCACGACGTTGGTGCCGCGCCCGTCCGACGAATAGGGCTCGACCCATGCGTCGCCGAACGAAACGTCCGCGGTCTCGCCGACCACGTCGTCGCACCAGTCGCACGCCGGGTTCTGCAGGAAGCCCGCGCCCCAGTCGCCGTCGGCCAGATGCCACCAATCCTGCTCGGCGTTGCCGCCGCCGGCGAGGTCGAGATGCGCCCGGTACCAGTTGGCCGGACGCGTTTCGTCCTTGATGCGGTAGTCGATCGCCTGCACCCGGCCGAGTTCGGTCCCCAGCTGCCAGGCGAAGCTCTCGATCATCGCCGCGCTCTTCATATGTCCGCAGAAGAGGCCGAGCGTGTGGGTCACGCGCTCACGGATCAGCGGGTCGACCCGGCGCAGCAGGTGAATCGCCTTGATGAAACAGGGAATGCCGATGATCGCATAGCGGCCGGGCCGCTGACGGATCTCGGCAAGGACCTGCGACAGCTCGACCGGGTAGTAGCGCGACTTGGCGCCGGCGTTCAGCTCCTCGACCGAGCGCGAGATCCGATAGGCGAAGTGGCGGCCGCTCGCCGGATCGGTCGGCGCGACATGCGCAACGCCGTCGACGGCGCCGGTCGCAAGCAATTCGGCGGCGACCCAGCTGGTGAGCCCGCCGGAACTCGCGTTCGGGCGAAAGCCGCTTTCCGCGACATGGCCGACGTAGGCAGCTTCGAACGGTCCGATGCGGGCATCGGCCGTGGGCGCGCCGGCGAACCGTTCGGCGGCGAGTTGATCCTCATTGGGGGCAGCGGGCGAGAAGGGGCACTGCTGCGCAAACGACTCCGGCACCGGCGTGCCCGGCTCCGGCTTGAGGAAGCCGTTCTTGTCCCAGCGCATCCGTTCGGCGCAGCTGCCGCAGCCGACGCAGAGGCCTGCCCGCGACATTTCCGCCGGAGTATAGGGCTGCTTGCCCGAGGCCGGATCAGGCCAGTGCCGCATCGAGATAAGCCTCGGATCGCGCGCGCAGCTCGTCAACGCGGCGTTCGACGCTGTCCTTTACCGGCGTGTCGAGCAGCCGCGCGAAGGCGCCGTCGTCGGCGTGCTCGTCGACCAGGCGGTGCTCGGCACCGAGCGTGGCGGCAAGGTCGGGGATCTTGATCGAGCGGTAGTCGCTCGGGACGGTCGCCCAGGGCTTGCCGTTGAGCAAAGCGAACACGCAGCCGTGAAAGAAGTTGGTGATCACCGCGCTTGCGCCGCCCATCAGCTCCGCGAACTCGAGCGGACCCTCGGCGATGCGCTGCTCGTC
>Ga0207674_10005694_pt1 | contig 14776 bp, 32 predicted proteins | sample KBSCornC72_FD_184303 | JGI IMG/M metagenome (GOLD analysis project Ga0207674, IMG submission 184303) | Corn rhizosphere microbial communities from Kellogg Biological Station, Michigan, USA - KBS Corn C7-2 (SPAdes) (version 2) | ecosystem: Host-associated > Plants > Roots > Rhizosphere > Soil ... | reverse complement strand
AGGATGCCGGTGGCCTTGGATCCCTTGAACTGGACGCGGCGGCCGTTCTCCTCGACCCACACCTCGTCGTCCGACTCGGCACCCTCCAGCTCCGCACTGAGCGCGTCGATCTGGGCCTGAATCTCTGCCTTGGTGGCCATGGGCTAGTTCCCCTTCTTCGGGTGGGCGGGGCCGGCGACGGTGTGTCCGCCGCGGGGGCCGGCCTTCTTGACGACGGCGACCCGGACGGTTCGTCCGTCCTTGAGCTTGACGGTTCGCCAGCGCACGGCTCCGCCGCGGGCGGCGATCTGCTGTTCGGGCATCCGGGCTCCTAGTTGCGCTGATCGTCCAGGTTGACTCATGCTAAGGAGTGCTCCGGATTTAAACAACTTATAGTTGAAAAGTTCAGAGGTGAAACGTGGCTGGATTGGCGGACCTGCTCCGGACTGGTGCTACCGAGAGCGAAGAGCCGTTCGACGTGCCCGACGACCCCTCAGGACTGACCGGAGGCGACGGCCCGGAGCCGGCTGACACCGATCAGCTGGCTCCGGACCCCCAGCCGTCGCGGCGCAGTAGGAAGGGCCGGCGTAGCGGGCGGGCGGCGGGTACGGGCGGCAGGGCGACCAAGGCGGACCAGGACCAGGTACGCGACGCGCTGACCATGCTCTACTCGCTGCCCGCCTGGGGCCTGAGGCTGCGGGACCCGCACTGCGGCGGGGCGCTCATGGAGCAGCGCGATGACATCGTCAAGGCGCTCACGCCGATCGTGTGCCGCAACCCGGCGATGCTCGCCTTCTTCACCTCCGCCAACGCCCCGTGGATGGACTACCTGGCGCTGTTCCAGGCGCTCATGCCGGTGGGTCAGATGATGTGGTCCCACCACGTCACGCACACCGTCGGCCAGCAGCAGGAGTCGGGGGAGGTGCCCGTTGACCTCTCCACCTATACAGCGCCGAGGTTCGGTTGAGATACCGGTCATCCCGCGCGTGCCCTGGTCCGTGCTGGGGCCGGATTTCATCGCGTCCTGGGGACGGCCGCGGGGGAAATCCATGCCGGAACACCTGGAGGTGCTCGGGCCGACCGGCTCGGGCAAGTCGTATCTCCTTGTCGACATTCTGCGGGAGCGGGTGCGGCGGCGGGCGACGTCCGTCGTCTACATCGCGACCAAGCAGGCGGACGACACGATCAAGAAGCTGGGGTGGCCGATCACGGACACCTGGCGGGACGTCGCCAAGCACGATCAGGTGGTGTTCTGGCCGCGCACCAAGGAGATCGGCGTCAAGCGGAAGCAGTACCAGGCCGCCAAGATCCAAGATCTCCTCGACCGGCTGTGGCAGCCGGAGGCGAACACGGACGTGGTGTTCGACGAAGCGTCCTACGTCGAGAAGCTGAGCGCCGAACTCAAGGCCACGCTCGAGATGTACCTGAGGGAGGGGCGCAGCCACGGCCTTGAGTGCGTGATGGGCAAGCAGCGCACCCAGGGCATCCAGCGTGACATGCACTCGGAAACCGACTGGAAACTCGCGTTCAAGATGAACGACTACGAGGACAACGAGCGCCTCGCGCAGCTGTTCGGCTCCAAGCGCTCCTACGTGCCGGTCATCGAATCCCTCGACCGCGAACGGCACGAATTCCTCATCCAACACAAGTTGGACGGCGCCGAGTTCATCTCCTGGGTGGACAAACCCCTTGCCCCCGCGCCGACTGCCCCCGCCCGCAGCGCGGGCTACCTGAAAACCCGCACGTAGGAGGCGGTATGCACACCCATTTCTCGTTCATGGCCGCAGCGAACATTTTCCTGGCCGTGATCATCATCGGGTCGCTGTGGCGGCTCGGCTCGTACCACCTCATCGCCAGCAAGAACGACGGCCTGTCCCACCTGGGCAAGGCCATGGCGTTCCAGTACTAGGAGGTCATACATGCCTGGAGCAGCCGTCGTCGGCTCGGCCAGTGTCGGCGCGTCCACCCAGCAGGGTTCGAGCATGTCGAATCCCTTCTGGGCGGCGAGCAACTGGTATTTCGAGACGAACAACGACGAGATCAGCAACGGGTCGTGGCAGCTGACCACGGCCAACAAGGCGTTTAAGATCAACCTCAACAGCAACGGCTTCCTGAAGGACTACCGGTGCGTGGTGCGTTCCTCGGGCGCCGTCGGTGGCACAGCAGCCGCGGACGGCCCCTGGAACCTCTTCCAGAACACCGCCTTCGAGACCCCGGACGGCAGCCAGTTCTTCAAACCGCACTCGGGCTACGAATACCTGCTGTACCAGGCGTACGGGCGCCCGTGGGAGGGCGACCCGACCCAGGCCTACGACTACGCGGCGTCGATCAACCCGTCGTTCACGTTCAAGCTGGCCCCGGAGCTCCGCTACACCGCGGGCGCGCTGGCCAACATGGACTCCCGCCGGCTCTACAACGTGCAGGGCAACATCGGCCCCATCACGTCGGTGATCTCGGGCACGAACACGACGGCGCCGACGGTGACGTTCGCCTCCGGTATCGACACCTGGGCCCAGCCGGACGGCCGCGACCTCAAGGACATCCCGAACCAGCCGGTCCCCGGCGGTGTGGCGCTTCAGACCCAGCGGCAGCTGTCCACGCTCACCCTCAACGGGGCGAACTCCAACAACATCATCGACGCCCGTGCCATCACGGGGAACATGATGCGGCTCATGATCCTGGAGGTGCGCGACTCCAACAACGCGCGCCAGGACTACCTCACCGACCCGATCACGTGGTCGATCGACTCCCGCACCCTCGCCAACTACACCCAGGGCGACCTGTTCGGGCAGTTCAGGGACTTCTACGGCGGCGGCGTCATGGCCAGGCCGACCGGGGTCTACGTGTTCCCGCGGTTCTTCGACCCGGGCCACCTGGTGGGTCAGGGATGGCTGGAGACGAGCGGCGCGACCAACCTCAAGTGGCAGACCACGACGCTCAGCACGGGCACCAACCTGCCCGGCACGGTGACCATCCTCTCGGAGCAGATCGTGCCGCTCCAGGGGTTGGACTACGAGTACACCAACCTGTAAGGGGCGCGCTGTGGCTATGTCCTTTACCGGCGCGGGAGGCGACTGGGAACCCAGCGTCCGCTACCTCCTGGTGCTGATCATCGCGGAAATCTTCGTCTTCGGCCTGCTTCGGGCCCTGACCAACCACGGAGGCTGAGTCGTCATGCACAAGAAGATGTGGCTGTACCTGCTCGCGGGGTGGCTGATCTCGATGGTCATCTCACCGACCGCCGTGCTCGGCATGTTCAAGAGCAAGAAGGCCTGAGTCCCATGCTGCTGGCACTGTCCATCCTGTTCTTCTGGCTGGGTGCCTGCCTGCTGTTCGTGGCCTTCCATCCCCTTGGGGGGGACTCGCTGTCCGGCAAGCCGTCCGACGTGATTGCGTCCCTGCGCACGGCGGTCGACACCGCGGAATGAGAGGGGGCGGCCCGTGACTGTCGCGGCTGTCGAGGCTGCTGTAGCCGTCAAGCAGCAGCAAAAGGACAAAAAGGAACAGAAGCAGGGGCAGGGGCAGGACGGTGGGACGAAACCGCCCGCCCAGGGTGGCAACCCGGACCCGTCCGGCTACGGGGCCGGCCCCGCGCCGAAGAAGAAGACTGACAGCAAGGGCAACGCCGTCTTCAAGGGCGGGAAGAAGTCCGGCGGCGGCGGGGGCAAGCGGCGGGCGGTCGCCTGGGCGTGGTCGGGCAGCCGCAAGGTGCTCACTGCCCAGTTCGTGCTGTGCGCGGTGATCCTGGTGCTGGGCACGCTGACCTCGAAGGACGAGGTGAAGTCCACGGCCGCGCGCTCCATGGTCAAGGGATCCGCTCTGGCGCTGCTGTTCTTCCTGCTCGCGCTGCTGTCCTCCGCCGGCGGCAGCAGCGCCCGGGCGGCGACCGCCATGGGCACCCTGGTCACGGCCGCGTACGCGCTCACCTCATCCGATGTGCACGCGCTCGTGAAGTGGCTCGGCGACTACTTCGGCAAGAAGGCGCCGAAGGTTGGGGCCTCCGCCAAGGACGAGTCCAACGACTTCGCCTCCCGTTGGTGGAACTCCCTCAACGACCAGGTGGGGGAAGCGGAGCAGCAGGCGCAGGGCCGCGAATCGCTCACCGACACCGGAGAGCAGTGATGGGCCGGGGCGTGATCTCCGAGGTGCTCGCGGCCGTGTTCCTGCTCGCCCTGGTGGCGCTGCTGGTCCGCCCCGGCAGTTTCGCGCCCGCGTTCGTGAAGGCGTTCGGCGACGCGATGACAGAAATCGTGCATTTCGCCGTTTCAGGATGAAAGGAGGCTAATCGTGAAGAACATCACTGAAGTGATCGTGCTCATCGTCTATCTGGCGATGATCTTCGTGCTGGTCCGGCCGAGGTCCCAGGGCCCGACGCTGGTCAAGAACACCGGCAACGCTCTGTCCGGCCTGATCAAGGCCGCGACCGGCGGCGGCACCTGGAAGTGACCTGACCTGCGCAGGTTCCAAGAATCCGACCACGAATGAGGGAGGTGCAGTGGACACCGAGGAGTTCTACGACAGGCCGCTCGACATGCGGACGGTGGGGCGCCGTACGGGCGCGACCCCGTCCGGGGTGCCGGCGCCGACCGGCTACTACCCCAACGTCCGCGGGCAGATCCAGTACCCGATCACGATCGGGCCCGTCTACGACGAGCTGTACCGGCCCGCGGTGGTCGGAGCCAACGACCCGGGTGAGAAGGTCGACCAGCACCCGTGGCTGTACATCACCAACACCTGGACACCGCCGGAGAATCAGACGCGCCCCTCGGGGGTGCAGGATCCGCTGACCGACGGGCCGCCCCAGCCGACCATCCGGGATCTGTCGCTGCACTACCGGCGCGAGTCCGGAACGCAGGTCACCCAGTACTACGACGCGCCCGGGCACGTCTTCCCCAAGAACGGCAGCCAGGACGGTGCGGCCTGGACGTACTACCAGGATCCGACCCGCGCGCTCATGCCCTACGACCCGGCGCAGACCACCCAGGGGCAAATGCCCGACACACTGCGCGCGCTGCCACCCTCCCCACCGCACGGCTGGGCGGCGCGTCCCCTGGTCAACGCGCAGCAGGCGATCAACGCCAAGACGGCCATGCTGGTCCAGGAGCAGCCGCCGAAGCAGGAGCGCTTGGCCAACTCGACCTATGCGGGCCAGAGCTACAGCCAGACCACCGCCCGGGTGGGACAGGCCTCCGCCGCTGTGGGCGGCACAGTGCACTCCAGGAGGCGCCGTGGCTGACAAGCGCATTCATGTCGGCGGCGGCCTGGTGCTGCTGGCCGCGGCCGTCTGGTATCTGTGGACGCACGAGGGCAAGAGCCACAACGTCACCCAGCCCGAACCGGTCGTCTCGGAGATCGGGTACTGGCCTTACGCCTGGTGGTGCGGCACCTCCCGCGGCAACGCCTACGTGCACCACTACCCCGACACGGTCGGCGCCACCGTCCTGCCGATGACGCTGCAGACCGACGACGGATCGCTGTCCGTCGCCGACTCGGAGGTGGGCCGTGGCTGACGTGCCCACCGCCAACAAGAACCTGCTCACCTCGAAGTGGGGGCCCGTGCCCGTGTGGGTGTGGGCCCTGGGCGGCCTGGTCGTGGCCTGGCTGGTCGCGAAGTGGCGCGACTCGAAGTCCACCAAGAAGGACGCGCAGCAGGCGGACACGGCAGACCTGCAGGACACCTCCGAGACCGAGCAGGTCGCCCCCCAGTTCATCATCGAGAACAACATGCCCGCGGGGGTCGGTGCGCCGACCACGCCGTCGGCGCCGATCACGACCCCGCCCGGGCCTCCGCCGACAACGACGCTTCCGGGCAAGCTGCCCAACCCCCCGGGCACGACCCCGCCGAAGCCTCCGGCCAAGAAGCCTCCGGCGAAGAAGAAAGAGCCGCTGAAGTACACCGTCAAGCACGGCGACACCCTGTCCGCGATTGCGAAGAAGTACCACACCACGTGGCAATCGCTGTGGCAGTACAACACGGCGGACGGTAACCGCCCGGCGAACACGATCAAGACCCTGAAGAGCCGCGGCCCCAACCTGCTGTATGCGGGCGAAACCATCCTTATCCCTCAGAAGTAACCAGGAGTAACCATGCCTGCTGTCACCACGGACGCCTACGGACACCGCGGCGCCTCCAACTCCGGCACGCTCGGTGCGGACCTTTCGGCCGGAGCCGTCTCGACCACGGTCGCGGGGACGATCGTCCCGACCACGGCCGCGGGCGCCACCCCTACGGTCACGTTCGGCACCGGCCAGGCCGCCAACGACACGGCCGGCACCTTCACCCTCAACCCCGTCACGGGCGGCGGCGCCCAGGCCGCGGGCGCGGTCGCTCAGATCTTCTTCAAGCAGCCGTATGGCGCCGTGCCCAAGGCGGTTCTCGTCAACGTGTGCGACAACGCGGCCGGAGCCGGCGGGGTCGCGGTCGCGTCGTCCTCCCAGTCGATCCTGACGACCGGTTTCACCGTCAACGTGTCCGCGGCCCTGACGACCGCGCACAACTACTCCGTCAGCTACTCCGTCATCGCCTAGGGAGGCACGGTGCCCACACCGCAGCAGGTCACCTCCACCACGACTGACCTTGTGGTGTGGGAGGTCGACAACACCGGCAACGTGCGCCAGGACGGCGGGATCGAATTCAAGGCGAACCCGTCGCCGGAGGCGACCCCCGCGGGCCACATGCAGCTGTACAGCCCCGACGGGTCCGGCCTGAGGATCGCCACCCCCGACGGCCTCAGCGCGCCTCTGACGCCCGGGCCCGCCTACGCCGCGGTCACGGGGGCGGGCGCCACCGTCACAGGGGTCACGGCCAAGACCCTGCTCGCCTCCGGCATGACGATTCCCTCGGGCGGGTTCGCCGCGGGCCAGCTGTACCGGTTCTGCGCCTGGGGGACCATCACCACCACGGCCGGCGCCCAGACGGTGACCCTGGAGACCTACCTCGGGGGCATCGCCGGTACGGCGATCATCCAGCTGGGGGCCGCGACGGTGAACGCGGGCGGCGCGGTCACGGGCGCGGCCTGGCTGTACCGCACGGAGATCGAACTGCTGACGGCGACCGGCACGGCGTCCTGGTGCGACCTGGCGCTGAACTTCTTCCCCACCTCGGTCACCCAGCAGTCCGCGACCATCACGAACGCCAGCGCGCAGCAACTCGTGCTCGCCGTCACCCCGTCCGCGGCGGGGGTGTCGATGACGTGTACCGGCAGCTACTGCCAGCGCGTGCTGTAGGAGGCGACATGCAGACAGAGAAGATCATTCTTGATGAGCTGAAGAAGCAGGCACGGGAGGAGGGTTACCACGTCTTCACCCTCTCCGATTCGGACATGTGGCTGATTCTCGCCTGTGCCATGTATTTCTGCCTGGGTGTGCTGTGGGCCGCCCGATGAGCGCGCTGCCCGCCTCGACCCCCGACCCCTACGGCGACACGCGCGCCCTGGTGCGCATCGAGGTCAAGGTGGATCAGCTCCTGGCCGACTCGGGCGATCACGAGGTGCGCATCCGGGCGTTGGAGTCGCGGAACTGGCCACGGCAGTCCGTCAACACCATCGTCTCGGTGTGCGCGGCGCTCGCGGCCGTGGCCACCGTCGCCGAGGGGCTCCTCATCCGCTGACTCGAGGTTTTGTTGAAAGGTGAACCAATGGCTGATCTGGCCAGTGCCGCAAAGGGCGGCGGCGGGGTCGCGTTCCTGGTGTCCGCGGGCATCGTGTACGAGATCATCGCCGCGGCCTGCTCCTCCCCGCAGACGACCGAGATCAACGCCAAGTCCAGGTCGGACACCCTCATGAAGTGGGTGAACCTGGGGTGTGTGCAGGCGTTCCTGTTCGTCGTCATCGCCGCGATGCTCGACCAGAAGCGCGCTCCGCACATCCTTGGCGGGGGTCTGCTCGCGCTGGTGCTGATGTATTGGCAGTACATGCACGCCAAGCAGGCCGGTCTGCGCTCGAACCTGCCCGGCACGGAGGACTACGGCCGCTCGGAGCCCGGCTACAGCGGCGAGCAGAACGTCATGGCCTCCTACAGGCCGGGGGCGTGAGTCGTGGCCGGCTCCTGGTCGAACGACGGCCAGAACCTGATCGTCCTCATCGAGGAGATCACCGGATACTCCGGGATCTTCGGTTACAGCCCCGCCCCGGGCGCGGGCAATCTGGTGTTCTCGCTGGCTGCTGCGGCCGGCACCGACCCCTACGGCAACGCCTACCCGCAGGGTCTGTCGATCGGCTCCGACGTCACACGTCAGATCGTCCTCAACTACGACGGAGTCGCGGCGGCGATCGCATTCTCCGTCAACAACGGCCACGGGCACTCCAGCGGCGGCCTGGTTGAGCAGATCTTCAACCCCGGCGCGGTGAACGAGTTCCTGTCCTTCCAGGCGATCGGCCCGGGCATCGTGGGCCATGAGGACATCGTCTCCCTGCAGCTCAACTCCCAGAACCTCGACGGGTCGTCGAACGCGAATGCGCAGATCCGCCACACGACCGCGGGCGCCATGCAGGTCTGGGACCCCACCGGTACCACCGTCACCATTCCCCTGACGGTGAATGACGACGCGAGCGTGACGGGTCACCTGACGGCCGGCTCGATCGACTCGGGCACGTTCTCGATCACACCGACCGTGGCCGGTCAGTGGACCAACAACCTGGCCGTGTCGTTCAACAAGACCTTCACCTCGACCCCCGTCGTGGTGGTGACGCCCTCCGGCAACGGCCCGGGCACCGGCACGACCACGAAGCTGGAGTGGCAGACCACGGGCGCCTCGACGACCGGGTTCAACTGCCGCATCCTGCGCGACAACACCACGGCCACGACCCTGTCGTACATCGCGATGCTCACCTGACAGACGAGATCCCCCAGGCCTTCCCGAAGCTTCGGGGGAAGGAAGGGGGATCCGTCCGGGACCGGGCCCCTCCCCACGAGGGACCGCGCCCAGTTCCCTGAACCACCGTCACCGTACCACCGCATATATATTAAAAATTCAACAAGTGGACAGACTGTCTACCAGGTTGGGGCGGCTGTCCACCGAGGGGTGGACAGGCTGTCCACCCGTCTACTTGTACGATATTCAACCGGTGGACAGGCTGTCCACCGCAGGGTAGGGTGCCCGCTCATGAACGACAACTCCCCAGGTCGCAAGAGCCTCAAGGTGTCCACCCCTGTCCACTCCGCTGTGCACGACCTGGCCACCAGGCTGGGCAAGACAGCCAACGAAGCAATCAGTCTCCTTGTCGACGAGTCCACCGTGCGTCTACCGCTGTCCACCGAGCAGCACGCACGGTGGACAGCCGTCGCCCAGGCCGCCGGCCTCCCCCTGCCCGAGTGGATCATGCAGCAGTGCGAGGCAGGCATCCGCTACGGCGGCGGAGAGACGATCGTGCAGATCTTCCGCCGCGTCGACATGCTCTGCCGCCACTTCGGCCTCACCGAGAAGGCCGCCGCGCCGCCGCGCCGCGGGTGGCCGGCCACCGACACCATTCGCAACACCGAGTACACCGAGCACCCCAAGGAGAACTGATGGCACGCATGCCTCAGGCCGTCTGGATAGGCCCCACCCTCAACCGCACCCCGAACGGCATGAACAGCCGCATCTACGGACTCGTGCTGCACATCCAGCAGGGCACCGAGCAGGGTTCGGAGGCCTGGTTCAAGGACCCCGCCTCCCAGGCCTCCGCGCATTTCCTCAACCCCAAGCAGGGGCCGCTGCGCCAGCTGGTCGACACCGCTGACCGCGCCTGGGCGGAGGCCGGCGGCAACAGCAACTGGATCTCGGTGGAGAACGAGGGGAAGGTGCCGGACGCGCTGACCCCCTCTCAGGTCGAGAACTGTGCGCAGCTGTTCGCCTGGGTGTGCCGCACCTACAACGTCCCCGTGCAGTCGACCGACTCTCCGGCCTGGCGCGGGCTCGGCTGGCACGGCATGGGCGGGAAGGCCTGGGGCAACCATCCGGACTGCCCGGGAGTCAACATCAAGGCGCAGCGTCCGGCGATCCTGACGCGCACTCATGTCCTGCTGGGCGACGGCGCGAAGTACGTGCCGTTCCCGGGGGCCGCCTGGTTCAGCATGGGCCGGCGCTCTCCGGTCGTCGCGTCGATGCACGCGCGCCTGGTCGCCGTCGGGTGCAGCCGCTACAAGTCGACGGCCAACAAGAACGTGATCGGCTCGGGTGACGTCGCCTCATATGAGGCGTGGCAGCGCCAGTACAACGAGACGCATCACAAGGGGTGGACCGGATCCGCCCTCAAGTGGCCTCCGGGCAAGGAGACCTGGGACGCCCTGCAGGTGCCCCAGCACTGACCTGGCGTTCCGTCAGGGGCGGGCGTGCCGCGTGTGCCTATGTGATGCCATGGGGGCGCAAATGATCACTTGGATATATCTGCGTTCGTATGGTGCACAGGCCATGCAAGCAGTACGGTTCATAGGCGCTGGCCGGATCGACTGCACGCCCCCCCTTGCAGGGTCCAGCCCCCGAACCCCCCTCTGCCGCCCGTCAGTCGGCAGGGGGGGGTTTCCCACTTTCGGGGCTATGTAAAAAAGAGTTTTTCCACTAGGGTTATGGGTATGGGCCGACCGAAGAAAGACCCTGCTGACCGCACCACACAAGTCAGCATTGGTCTGACCGAACACGAACTGCGCATCGTCGAGCACACCATGAACCAGCTGGGCGTCAGCCGCAGTTCCGCCATCCGCGCGCTCATCCGCGCGGGCGCGCGAGGGCCGGCCTCATCACCCTTCACCCCCGCCGAAGGAAACGACGAAACATGAACGATCTCAAGGAAGAAACCACCACCGACACCCGCATGTACCCCGCGCTCAAACTCATGGAGCGCACCACCCCGCCGCTGCGCTACGGCCGCGAGCCCCTGTGGCGCTCGCCCCTGCCGAACGCGGTCAGCAGCCCGCTCATCCCGTCCTGGAACTGGCACGCCGTCCGCGACTTCGCTCCCGGCACCGAAACCGTCACCCTCGACGCGAACGGCGCCTACCTCTCCGCCCTCGGACAGACCGCCATCTCGCACTCCCAGCTGACCCGCACCGGCGGCACCCACCACTACCCGGACCCCCGCACCGTCGCCCCCGGCTACTACCGCATCACCATCCCGCACTGGGCCTTCAGTGGCACCATCGTCTCCCCGCTGGGCGACTCCGCCCGCCTGCAGACAGAGGACAGCGTGTGGATCGCCCACCCCACCCTGATCCTGCTCCTGGAGCTCACCGAACCCGGACACATCGGCCCCTTCGAGATCCTCGACTCCTTCACCTCGACCAAGCACATCAGCTTCAAGACCTGGTACGAGAAGCTGCGCGCCGTGCGCACTCAGTGCATCGATCAGACCGAGGTGGCCCACCCGGGCGGCCGGCCCTCCGACGATGACAAGTGCAAGTGCACGGCGTGCGTGCGCTACAACGCGTTCAAGGAGGGCTACAGCGCCGCCCTGTCCATGATGCTCACCGGCAGCAAGTGCAAGACCCAGCGCCCCGACTGGTCCCAGGCCGTCTACGCCACCCATGCCGCCTCGATGTGGCGCAAGGCCTGGCGCTACACCGGCACCAACAAGCACCTCGTCTCCATGGGCCACGTCGACGAAATCCAGATCCTGCGAGACGACCTCCAAGAGGCCCTCGACCGGGCACCCAAGTCCAAGCCGTTCCGCTTCGACGCCTCCGGCCGCGCCCTGGGAGCCATGAAGATCAAGCGCTACGGCCATCTCGTCGAGGAAACCCCCGCCCCCCGCAACGGCATCGTCCCCGGCAGCGTCGAGGCATGGGAGGAGATCCTGTGACCGCCGTCTACTGGGCATCCTCCGCCTGCTGCTGGGCCGTCATCATCCTCGCCCTGCTCGCCGTGCTCCACTACCGCCGGCGCGCTATCGCCATGGCCGCGCGCGCCCGCGGCGCGGCAGACCCGGACGGGCTGGAGAACTGGGCCCGCTGGACCATCCTCAGCGTGACCGACCGGGAGGGGAACATCAGCGCCTGGAACCTGCGCCAGATCTACGACTCCAGGACGACTGACCGCGTGTTCGTCGACCCGATCAGCGTCGCACTGTGGCACTCCGACCCCGTCACCTCCCAGGCCTGGCAGGACGAGGTAGACGCCATGTTCGGCAAAATCGCCGGCGACACCCCGGAGGAGCACCCCCGTGGCTGACCTCCCGGGCGCCCTGGACGCTGCCCTGAGGGCCCGCTACCGCCACACCGAGGTGCGCACCCCCATCACCCAGCGTCGGGGCCTGCTCGCCCGCATGAACCAGCTGGAGAAGCACCACGCCAAGAAGGGCGACCGCCCCGGGCAGGCGGCCGCCCGCGCCGCCCGGGCCGCCGGGATCTCCCCCGAGACCTGGCGACGCTGGCGCAACGGCAAGCAGCCGCCCTCCGCCCGCATGCGCGACAAGCTGGGCAACTCCTACAACAACACCCTCAAGCTGCCCAGCCTCCGCCGCGCCCTCAAGGCCGCCGGCCTGCCCACCCAGGTGCACGTCACGGCCAACGTCCGCTGGAACGGCTACTACAACCAGAATCCGAAACGAACGATCAAGTTTGGGCCCAGCGGCATCGCCCGGGTGATGCGCTCGACCATCCGCGCCTGGGCCTACGACGGACCCGAAGCAGCCGCACTCGCGTTCGAATACGGGTTGAGCGAAGAACACAGCGTCCCCAACGAGACCGGCTACGACGAGACCCAACCCGACCTGGAGTCACCCGGCATCCGCTTCGAGGGCGACGACGTAGAGATCGACTTCCTGTAGAGGGGGAAGAGCACCATGGATCAACACGTGGACTGCAACCGGCAGTTCATGTTCGGCGACAAGCCGCTGTGCAAGCGCACCGTCAAACACCTCGGACTCCACCGAGACGCACGCACCTACCGCCACGCCACCGTGCACTGGGGCGACAACGAATGCACACCAGAGGGGAACCAGTGACCGAAACCCGAATGCAATTCTGGCACCGCCGCGGACGCCAACTGCACCAGATGCGCAAGAGCGCCCTGTGCGCGCTCTACCGCCAACTGGGAGGCCTGGGCGGTATCCACCCGCCGGAGAAGTGGACCAAGGACGAGGTTGTCACCGCGGTCGCAGAGATCGAGTGGAGTCGACTTCCCGACGACCAGAAGGAACCCGCCGAACAGCTCATGAGCCCGCCGTGCGACGTGTGCGGCAAGGGTGAAGGCGTCACGGCCCACACCGTCGATGGCAGCCACAACTACCAGCACACCCACAAGCCTGACACCCCGTGGGTCCCGTACTACGACCCGTGCGCCGCCCCCGATTGCGGCCAGACCATCGAGCGCCACGAAGCCTTCAACCTCGGGCACTCCTACCAGCGCCCCGCGGAAGAGCAGCCGGCCCAGCAGCCGGCCGGAGCCACCGTGGACCAGCTGCACACCGTCGAGGGCATCGCCTACCCCCTCGCCCCCGTCACCCCCCGCCCCGTCGACGGCCCCGGCTGCACCCCCCACACCCTCCGAGGAGACACCCATGGCTGAAGCCCCCGCAGACCTGGTGTGGATGTCCCTGGTCTACCAGACGGACGACCCCATCGACGCCCTCACCGGACCCGACAAGCACGCCGCATGCGAGACCCCCCGCCACAAGCTTGAGGACTTCAAGCCGCCGGCGGAGTGGATCGAACTCCTCTGGTACCCCCACACGACCAAGATCGTTGCCCGGTGTTTCAAGACTTGCGAAGCCTGCCACGTCGGCATGGCCCGCACCGCCGAAGAAGCAGCCGAGGCGGATCGACAGTGAAGCCCCGCGCACGCCGCGCCCGGGCCGCCCTGCGCTACCGCCGGCGCGGCTACGGGCCCGGACACGCCCTGCTCTGCAGGTGCCCCGAGTGCGTCGACTACGGGCCCGCCATCATCGGCCCGCTCACCGGATATGAGGCGTACCTGATCTACCACTACATCGGAGGCAAGCAGCAGTGATCAAGGCACGCGTCACCCTGATCCTGTTCCTGCAGGAGCACGACCCCGTGTCGTTCCGCACCGACGTCCTGGCGCTCACACGCGAGCCACAGTGGGTGTTCGACCAGGCAGTAGAAACCGCAAACCGGGCCCTGGACGCGCTCACCCAGCCACGGCCGCATCAAATCGAGCTCGGCTCCATCGAGTGGGTAGCGACCCTGAAGGGAAACAGGATGTGAGCGCCGTACCCGTGTGCATCGCCGGTAGGTACGACACCGATTGGAAGATCATCGAGGGCAACCGCGAGATCTACAACGAAGCGGTGCTGTGCCCGGTGGCGGTCGCCCGCCGGGTCCATGAGGCCCGGCTGCACCAGTGCATGTGCGGAGGATTCCACGGTCCCGTACCGGGCTGGGTCCGTGAGACCCTCCGCAACCGCCCGGGACCGGGCCTTCGGCTTCCGCCACCCGCCCGCACAAAATGAGGGGCCCCGGAGCAGCCTGTGCGCCGCTCCGGAACCCCAGGTGAGGGTGGCAAGAGCCACCCTTCACCCCCACCGCGGATAGTACACCGCCCCCAACCCCTGGCCAGAGGTGGAGGGGATAGACTGTGAGAAAGCCCCGAAGCGCTGTGGGTGACGCCGTAAGGCCAAGGTTCCGAGGAATCGCGCGAGACGAATCCCCGCACACCAGACATGGTGTGCGGGGATTCGCACGTTGGGCGGCATTGACACTCCCCAGTGCTCCACCCTGCTACGCGGCAGTCTACGGTGCGACCTCCCGGCGTGAGCCGGGTTCCCTCGACCGCGGAGCGGTTGAGGTCCGCCGGCGAGAGCCGGCGCCATCCGGCGCGGAGCGCCGTCAGTCGCCGAGAGGCGACTAGCATCGGCGTGAGCCG
>Ga0207674_10005691_pt1 | contig 14779 bp, 16 predicted proteins | sample KBSCornC72_FD_184303 | JGI IMG/M metagenome (GOLD analysis project Ga0207674, IMG submission 184303) | Corn rhizosphere microbial communities from Kellogg Biological Station, Michigan, USA - KBS Corn C7-2 (SPAdes) (version 2) | ecosystem: Host-associated > Plants > Roots > Rhizosphere > Soil ... | reverse complement strand
ATGTTCTGCTTGGAGACCAACATCACCCGCGCCAGTCCGGCCAACGTCAGCGGCTGCTCGGCTCCGGCGATTGCGGTGAGGATCGCCCACTGCTGCGGCGTCACCCCCGCGCGCTCGAACACCGGCGCCATGTGGCGCATGAGGAGGTTGGAGAGCTGGATCACTCCAGCGACCAGATCGCGCTCGGGGGGCATGTCGTCAATATATTGACAGATTCTGCCTAGTTTATCCTTCGCCGCGAAGCGGCGGAGGATCTGGCGCCCATGTGCGCGCTTATGGGCGCCAGATCCTGACGCCTACGGCGTCAGGATAAATTTGGGCCCACCGAAAACCGCGGCGTCGCCCAGCTCCTCCTCGATCCGCAGGAGCTGGTTGTACTTCGCCATCCGTTCACTGCGGGAGGCGGAGCCGGTCTTGATCTGCCCCGCGTTGGTGGCCACGGCGAGGTCGGCGATGGTGGAGTCCTCGGTCTCGCCGGAGCGGTGCGAGATGACCGAGCGGTAGCCGGCGCCCTTGGCCATCTCGATGGCCTCGAACGTCTCGGTCAGCGTGCCGATCTGATTGACCTTGATCAGAATCGCGTTGGCGATGTGGCGGGCGATACCCTTGGCCAGGATGGCGGGGTTGGTGACGAAGAGGTCGTCGCCGACGAGCTGCGTGTTTGCGCCGAGGGTGCGCGTCAGCGTTTCCCACCCATCCCAATCGCCCTCGGACATCCCATCTTCGATCGACACCATCGGATACTTGCCGCGGAGCTGGCGGTAGTACTCGACCATCTCCTCAGACGTCTGCTTGCGGCCTTCGAAGTCGTAGCCCTTGTCGTAGAACTCGCTCGCCGCGACGTCGACGGCGAGGTAGATCTGCTCGCCCGCTTTATAGCCCGCCTTGTCGATCGCGGTAAGGATCAGATCGAGCGCGTCGGCGTTCGACTTCAAGTCAGGCGCGAAGCCGCCTTCGTCGCCGACCGCGGTATTCAGTCCCTTGTCGAGCAGGATCTTCTTCAGGTGATGAAACGTCTCCACGCCCGCGCGCAGCGCGTCGCTGAAGGTGTCGAAGCCAGCGGGGACGATCATGAACTCCTGCACGTCGAGGTTGTTGTCGGCGTGGGCGCCGCCGTTGATGACGTTCATCATCGGCACGGGGAGCGTGCGCGCGCCGGGGCCGCCGAGGTACATGAAGAGCGGCAGCGACGCGGCCTCGGCGGCGGCGCGGGCGACGGCGAGTGAGACGCCGAGGATGGCGTTGGCACCGAGGTTGGCCTTGTTGTCGGTGCCGTCGATCTGCCGCATCACCAGATCGATCATGGCCTGCTCGCGGGCGTCCATCCCTTCCACTTCCTTGGCGATCAGCTCGACGTTTTCCAGCGCGTGGACCACGCCCTTGCCGAGGTAGCGGCGCTTGTCGTTGTCGCGCAGCTCGAGCGCCTCGCGCGAGCCGGTGGAAGCGCCGGAGGGAACCGCGGCGCGGCCGAGCGCGCCCGACTCGAGGAGGCAGTCCACTTCGACGGTCGGATTGCCGCGCGAATCGAGGATTTCGCGGCCAAAAAGCTCGACGATCTTGAACATAGGGCGCGGATTATAGTGCCGCGGTGCGCGACCACTACCGCACTCCCACCGCGCCCGCCGAGCACCGGCTGAAGATCGAGCGCTCGGAGTTCCTCGGCATCGCCTTCCACGTGGAGTCGGAGGATGACTTCTTCGCCGCGCTCAAGCAGTACGAAAAGCGCTATTTCGACGCCACGCACCACTGCTGGGCCTTCCGCCTCTTCGCCAGCGACCGCGCGCGCAGCTCCGACGCCGGCGAGCCTTCCGGCACCGCGGGGAAGCCGATCCTCGGCGCCATCGAGTCCGCCGATCTGTTCGACGCCGGCGTGGTCGTGATCCGCTGGTACGGCGGCGTGAAGCTCGGCACCGGCGGGCTGTCGCGCGCGTATCGCTCCTCTGCGTCCGAGGTACTGGAGCGGGTGACCGTCGCAGACCGCTACGTCTACGAGTGCATCAAGATCGAGGTCCCCTTCGACCGCCTCGGCGACGTCTACCGCCTCGTCGCGCCGCCCGACGTCGTGCTGGTCGCCGAGGAGTTCGGCGAGGCGAACGTGTTCCAGTTCGACGTGCGGCGCTCGCGCGCCACGGAATTTCGGCTTCTCATAACCGAGAAGCGGCTCACTCTTGCGTGACGCTGGTGCGCGCAATCCGGTCGCCAATGCGCGGCTTTCCGCGGAGGACGAAGAAGACCTCGATGGGAAAGAGGATCAGCGCCGCGTTGCGCGTCACCGACCGCCCCCACCCGCAGCCCTCGCCGGCCGGCGTCATCACCCGCAGGCCCAGCATCTGCTTGCCGAGGGAGCGGCCTTTGTAGCCGTCGCGGACGAGCATGCCGATGACCAGGATGCCGATGGTCACGAACCAGACGATCTGGATGGCCTTGATCGCGCCGCCTACCCAGGCCAGGCTGTAGCTGATGATGGAGGCGGGGAGGATGAGGAGGACGGAGATGCAGAGGGCGTCGACCAGAAAGGCGGCAACCCGGAGGAGTGTCGTCTGCGAACCATTCATGGGAAACCCTCGCCCGCCGCTTCCGTACAACCCTCACGGCAGGGCCATATGAACAGCCGAAATCGCCTCATCTATTCGCTTTTGGCGCTCCTTCTTGCGGGCGGCTGCAAGATGCTCGGGGAGCGGAAGGTCGTTCACTTCGACCGCACCTGGCCGGCGGCGGGCGTCCGCCACGTGGAAGTCGACGAGATCGACGGCACGATCAACATCGAGGCCACGGACGGCAACGAGATCACCATGAAGGCCGTGGTCCGCACCCGCGTGCCGGGCAAGGCCAACGAACAGTACCAGGGCTTCTTCAAGACCTCGCTCGACGGCGACACGCTGACCATCGGGCGGGAGAAGCAGCACCACTGGGGCATTCGCTGGGGCCACGGGGACGACTACTCCATCGCCTACGAGCTGCGGGTGCCGGCGACGGTCTCGCTCGACCTGCAGACCATCAACGGACGCATCGCCTCGCGCGGCGTCGACGGCGAGACGCGCGCCACCACCATCAACGGGGTGGTGGACATCGAGACCGCCGGCACCAATGAAGTGGAAGCGCATGCCGTCAACGGCATCATCCGCGCGCACTTCCTCAAGGACTTCCACGGCGCGAAGTTCAAGACGGTCAACGGCAAGGTGACCGCGGTGCTGCCGCCCAGCGCGTCGTTCACCAGCGACTTCACGCAGGTCAACGGCGACGTGGAGGCGGCCTTCCCGCTCAACATCAACTCGCACCCCGGCAGCCGCCGGGTGTCGGGCGAGGTGAACGGCGGGCGCTACTCGCTGCACATCGTGACCGTGAACGGCGACATCAAGGTGGAGAACGGCGGAGCGCCGCCCGCCCCGCCGGTGCCACCCGCGCCGCCCGCGCCATCGACGTAATCCCTTTCGGAGTGCGGCGCGCGCACGCGCCGCTTTGAAAGCGGCGGCTCTGCCGCCGCACTCCGAAACGTATACTCGGCAGCGATGACGAAGCGGCTCGCCGCGATCGCGCTCTTTCTCCTGGTCGCGATCGCCGCGGTCGTACCGATCCGCAGCTACGACTACTTCTGGCACCTCGCCGCCGGACGCTGGATCGTCGACCACCACGCCATCCCCGTGCAGGATCCGCTGGCGGTGGCCAGCGCGAAGACGCCGTGGATCAACGGCGAGTGGCTGTACGAAGTGGTGCTCGCCGCGGTGCACGTCAACAATGACGTCATCTCGATTCTCAACGCCCTGCTGATCGCGGCGATCTTCACCACGGGATTCTGGTTCGCGGCGCGCACGAACGATTGGCCGGCGGCGCTCATTGCCGCGGCCGTGGCGTTCGCCGGCGCGTCCGACCGCCTGGGCGTGCGGCCGTCGACGGCCGCGGCGTTGCTGATCGTCATCGGTATCGGGCTTCTCTCGTCACGATTAAACGTCCTCTACGTGGTCCTCACCATCATCTGGATCAACGTTCATCCCTCGGCGCTCCTGGCGCCGGTGATCGCGTTGCTATTCGGCCGTTGGATCGCCGCGGCGGCCAGCGCGGCGGCGCTGCTCGTCAACCCGTACGGCTGGCACGCGGTGCGCGCGCCGCTGCAGTTGATGTCGCTGACCGGCAGCGGCGAGTTCGTCAACGCCGAGTGGCTGCCGAGCGACCCCAAGCTTTTCCCGCTGCTGTACGCGACGTTCGCCGTCGTCCTCATCCTGCTGCTCATGGCCCGCGACAAGCGCGCGCACGTCTGGCGGTTCGCTGTCCTGGTCATGCTGTTCGCGCTCGCCGCGCGCGGCGTGCGCCATCAGGGACTCTATTTCGCCGCGCTGCCGCTGCTCCTCCCGCCCATCCGCGTGAAGCGCGACGCGATCGCCTTCGCCGCCATCATCCCCATCGGCTGGGCGTTCGCGCACGACGTGCACCGCCTCGGCGTCGACGACACGCGCTTCCCGCTCCGGGCCACGGCGGCGCTGAAGGCGTCGCAGCTCCCGGGCAACATCTACAACGTCGACCAGTTCGGCGGCCTGCTGGAGTGGACGTTCTATCCCGCGCGGCGCGTGCTCACCGATGGCCGCAACGAGCTTTTCCGCCAGTTCATCGCCGAGGATGCGCGGGCCCGGACAGACAGCCGCGCGTGGCACGCGCTGATCGAGAAATACAAGGTTGCGCTGGCCGTGGACGAGTACGCCGGCAAGATCGACGTCCTCGACGTCGCCTCCGGCCAGCGGCGCGCGCTGCCGGCTTCGCTGGTGCGCTACCGCCGCCGCGACTGGGCGCTCATCGCCTTCGACGACGCGGCGATGGTCTTCGCCCGCCGTGCGGCGTTTCCGCCCGAGCGCATCGCCGCGCTCGAATACCGCTACCTGGTCCCCGACGACCCGGCCATCGGCTACGCGAACGAGCAGATCCGCGCGGCGGCGCGGCAGGAGGTCGCGCGCGCGAAGCGCGAATTCGGCGACATCAGAGTGGTGCGGGAGTTGGAGGCGGGAGCGGACTAGTTGACGACGTCGCAGGCGTCGTCGTCGAGGGCCTGCTCATTCGGCCAGCGCTCGGCGAGCAGGCGCTCGAAGTACGGCCGGATGCTGCGCTCGTAGCGTTGGGCGAAGGTGGGATGGAGATCGAGGATGGCCTTCCGCGCGCAGCGCACCAGACAGCGCGCCTCGCGGTGCGAAACGGTCATGTCCGTACCGATGAGGTTGAGCGTGAGCTCCACGATCATGCGGATCCGGCGAAGCCTCCGGCGCTCGAAAAACGCGGACGGGACCTCGGTCGCCGAATCGATCTGAAATTTGCCCATGCTCAGTTACCGGCGCTAAACGGCGGTTTCGCGCGGGGCATTCCTGCTACGCGTGTTCCCGATCCCCTTCCAACAGGATCGCTTCGGCCAGCTCGGGATCGACGCGCGACTCGTAGTACTTGATCGCCGTGCGGCCGACGCCGCGCACGGCGAAGTAGTTCAACGCGCCGCCGGAGAACGCGCCGACGATGGGGACGATCTTCGCCATCCGTTCGCGGGCGAAGCGCTCGCCGATGCGCCCGGCCACCATGCCGCCCTCGATGGTCGCGGACTCCAGCATGGCGGCGATGCCCTGCTTGCCGATGCCGACGCCCGACACCAGCACCAGGCACGACAGCGCCTCGTTGAAGCGCTCGCGATGCGTCGGCTCGTGTCCGTAGATCGTGGCCACGCCGAGGATGAGGCGGAACTGTTGATAGATGAGGTAGGCCAGGTCGGCGCCGAGCGTGCCGATCGCCACCAGACCGCTCGGCAGTCCGGTCACCGCGCCGGCGGCGGCGCAGCGGATCGCGGTGCGCCGGATGAGCACGCGGGCGTGCTCGGCGGGCTCGAACTCCGGCGCCTTCTCCTTGAGCGCGTCGACCTCCCGGCGCAGCTTTTCGGTGTCGATCTCCTCGAAGAGCGAGCGGAACATCTCTTCGAGAAACGAGTCGGCGCGACGCTTGAGGTCCAGGGCTTTACCCATGTCTATTCGGAGGTTTTCTTCTCCGTCTTCGCGTCGCTGGTGGATGACTCGGACTTGGTCTCGGACTTCGTTTCGGCCTTGGTCTCGGACTTCTCCGACTTCTCCGACTTCTCCGACTTTTCGGACGACTTCCCGGTCGACGTGCTCGCGTAGTCGGTCTTGTAGAAGCCGGAGCCCTTGAACTGGATGGCGGGGGAGGAGAAGAGCTTCTTCACCTCGCCGCCGCACTTCGGGCAATGGGTATACGGCGGATCGTTGAGCTTCTGGAGGATCTCGGACCGTTCACGGCACTGCGTGCATTCGTATTCGTAGAGCGGCATGCGAGGAAATCAAACAGTGGAGGCGGCTAGTTCATTGCCGCCAGTTTGGCGTTCGAGTTCTCTTCGGCCGCGAACAGCTCGCCGTCGCGGAAGTAGACCCCGGCAATGCCCCCGTCGGTCTTGCGGTAGTACCAGGCGTCGACCACCGAGTCGCGGCGCTCGGCCCGGGCCGTCCAGCCGGGAATCGGCTTGCCGAGGATGTGCGCCACCTGCCGCTGCGACATCCCCTTCTCCAGGGTCAGCAGCTTCTCGCGCGAGATGGCCAGGCGGGCCACGGCCTCGGCCATCCCGCGCTGCGCGGCAACGTTGCCGGGATCGTGCGCCAGCACTGCGCGGTAGAAACGGACGGAATCCTGATACCGCCCCAGCGCCGACAGCTCCTGCGCGAAGTCGAGCTGGATGCGCTGGTAGACCTCGCGCGCGCGGCCGTGCGAGGGGTGTTTCTTGACGAACGCGCCGACCGAGTCGGCGTAGACCTGCTTCTGCTGCGGCGTGGCGTCCGGCGCCACGGCGGCCTTCTTGTGCCGCAAAACGTGCAGCCATTCCCGCGAGTGATCGCTCGAATCGCCGCCCGCGCCGCACGCGGCGGCCGCAAACGCGAGAGGAAGGAGGAGGCGCCGCATTGCCCGCCAAAGTAGCATAGCCGCGCTATAATCGCCGGGTTTTCGGGATAGGGTCAACCTACAGTACCGGGAGGATTTATGGCCGTGAGGGGCGACGAAGTCGCTAGCTCGATCGAAGCGCACGTGCGCGAGGCGATCGAGAGGATGGTGGGCGAGATTCGCTCCTCGGTGGAAGACGTCCGCACAGCGGTCGACTCGCAGCTCAAAGCCGCCCTCCAGAGTGTCCAGGCCGACGTCAACTCGATCTCCTTCCTCCCGCACATTCAACGAACCATCGGCGAGCTCGAAGAGGGCTACAAGGCCGCCAAGCCTCCGGCGCCGGCCGGCGGGGACGCCTCGCGCGTCAAGCGCGCGGTCCAGGCGGTCGAGAACAGCAAGTCGCAGGTCGACACCCTCAACGCCCTGCTCGATCAGTCGCTGCAGTTCGGCTCCCGCGCCGCGCTGCTGATCCTCCGCGGCGAGACGTTCAGCGGCTGGAAGGGCGTCGGCTTCAGCGCCCACGGCGGCAACGACGAGATGGTGAAGCGCTTCAACGCGGCGCCGGGCTTGATCCCCGAGCTCGACCGCGTGCTGCGCGACGAGCAGGTGGTGATCTGGGACGGCGCCAACCTCTCGACGCGCCTCGGCGTGCCGCCCTCGCAGCACGCCGTGCTCGTGCCGATGGTGATCAAGGACAAGGTGGCCGCGGCGGTCTACGTCGACGCCACGGCCGAGGACGCCGCGAAATTCGACGTCGCGTCGATCGAGCTGCTCGTCTTCACCACCGGCCTGCTGATCGACACCCTCTCCATCCGCAAGAAGATCCCCTCGCCAAGCCTGAGCGAGTCGACCGGCGGGCTTCAGCCCGCCGCGGGCGCCCTAAAGGCCGCCGCTCCACCCCCTGCGCCCCCCGAGCCGAAGGAGGCGTCGTCCACGGTGGCCATCAGCGCCGCGCAGATGCGCGAGATGATGGCGCCCACACCCGCTGCGCAGTTCTCCACCAGCGCGGTGCCGGCGGTCAAGCCGGTCGCGCCACCCCCGCCGCCCCCACCCCCGCCGCCACCCGCCCACCCGGCGCCGGCGCACGACGAGCGGCCGTCGACGCAGTACGTTCCGCCGGTCGGCATCCGCGGCGGCGCGGGCGTCGGCGGTCCGCAGGATGAGACCAGCAAAAAACACGACGAGGCCCGCCGCTTCGCCCGCCTGCTGGTCTCCGAGATCAAGCTCTACAACGAGTCGAAGGTCGAGCAGGGGCGCAAGAACAAGGACCTTTACGAGCGGCTGAAGGAAGACATCGACCGCAGCCGGCAGATGTACGACGAGCGCATTCCGGACGACGTGCGGAAGACGTCGAACTACTTCTACGACGAGCTGGTGCGCATCCTGGCCGACGGCGACGCCGGATCGCTGGGGCTGTAGCGGCTCATTTTTCGCACCGAGGCGGGCAGTATGCGCCGCCGGCTCGCCATCATCATTTCCCTCGTCCTCGTCGCGGCGGGCGTTGCGGTCTTCTTCTACGTCCGCGAGCCGGGCGAGCAGGCCGCCGCGCCGCCGAAGCCCGAGGCGCCGCCGGACCTCGAGAAACTGCGCGGCGTCTACGCCTCGGGACTCGACGCCATCCATCGCGGCGACGGCGCCGCGGCGGTCAAGGACTTCTCGTCGTTCACCTTCGGCAAGCGCGCGGTCGAGGAGTACCGGCTCTACTACCTGGCCAACGGCTATCAACTGACGAACGACCGCACGCGAGCCCGCACCACGCTGGCAGGGCTGTGGGCACGGATGCCGAAGTTCGTGGTCTGGCTCGACACCGGCCTGAACCTCGGCAATCTCTACTCCGCGATCGCCGACTGGCGGCACGCCGGCGACACCTACGCCAGCATCGCCGCGCGCGCGCAGGACTCGAACGTCGGCGGCAACGCGCGCTGGAGCGCGATCGAGTCGCGCCTGGCGGCGGGCGACGTCGCGGCGACGCTGCAGCTCGCGCGGCAACTGGCCGTCAAGAATCCGCGCGCGCCGCAGGCCGAGGATGCTATCGCCATCGTCCGCACGCTGACCTCGGTGGCGCCGGGACAGCCGATCGCGCTCACCGGCGATGAGCGGCTGGAGCGCGCCCTGGCCCTGCTTCGCGATTCCGATCCGGGGAACGCCTTCGAGGAGCTGACGGCGCTGAACGAAGGCTCAGTTTCCGCCGCCCTCCGTCCCGCCGTCCGTCTCAATCGCGGCATCGCGCTCGGACGGCTCCGCCGGTACGAGGAGGCCAACAAGATCCTCGAGCCGCTGACCGGCGGCGCGCTGCGCTTCGCCATTCCCGCCACCTACGCTCTGTCGCAGAACTACCGCGCGCTGGCCGCGTCGGTCAATCCGATGGTGAACAAGGTGGTCACCGTGCGGCAGCAGGTCGGCGTCCGGAAGGTGGCGGTCGGCAAAGGGAAAAAGAAGCGCTTCGTCAGCAAGCCGAAGTACGGGAACGTCAAGAAGACCATCCAGCTCGTCGATCTGGCGAAGAAGGCCAAGAAGGAGGGCTACGAGCGGCTGGCCGTTGAGCGGCTGAAGGACCTGCTGCAACTTCCGCTGTCCGAGGACGTGCGCATCGACGTGCTGAACACGATCATCGGCATCGCCGAGGCGAAGAACCAGGACGCGTACGAACAGCAATTGGTCGCGGAGCTGGTGAAGGTCGACCCCTCGCAGGACGCCGGCCTGCAGCACTTCTGGGACAAGGGGTGGGCGGCGTACGCGCGCGGCGATCTGAACGGCGCGCGGCCGCTGATGGTCTTCCTCCGCGACACCTACCGCAATCCGAACGTGAAGCGTGCGGCGACGTACTGGACCGCGCGAATCGACGAGCGGCTGGGCAAGAAGGAAGAGGCCGCGGCGGCGTACCGCAACCTCGCGCAGGCGCCGTACGACGACATCTACGCCATCGAGTCCGAGCGGCGCGGCGCCAAGCGGCAGGTGGTCACCGACAATCCATTGAAAGCAAAAGGCCCCGACTGGAGCGACATCGCCGAAAAGGAAATGCCGCCCGAGCTGCGCCTGGCGTACGAGCTGACCGCGCTGACCGACATGCGCAACGCGATGCTGGAGATCCGCGCCAACCGCAAGCGCCAGAACGCCAGCTACGCCGAGGCCCTGCTGGCGGACATGTACAACAGCATGGGGAACACCCAACTGGCGATGCTGTCGCTGCGCCGCGCGTTCCCGAAGCTCGCCACGGTCGAGCAGGATTCCGTGCCGCGCTACTTCCTGGCCATGTACTACCCGCTGCGCTATCGCGACGAGATCGTGGAGCACTCGCGCAAGAACGGCCTCGATCCCTACCTGATCATGGGCCTCATCCATCAGGAGAGCTACTTCAACCCGAACGCGAAGTCGTCCGCCGGCGCCACAGGCCTGATGCAGCTCATGCCCGCCACCGGCAAAGAGCTCGCCGGCCGCCTCGGCATCTCCCCGCGCCTGACCGATCCCAAGACCAACATCCGCCTCGGCACCGCGCACTTTCGCATGCTGGTGAACCTCTTCGGCGGCAACACCGAGCTGGCCATCGCCTCCTACAACGCCGGCCAGGGCCGCGTCGCGCAATGGCGCCGCGCCGCCCCCAGCCGCCCGATGGACGAGCTGCTCGAGTCGATCCCGTACCGCGAGACCCGGACGTACGTGAAGCACATCGTGATGCTGGCGTCGGCGTACCGGAGGATGTACCCGGACTAGTTGGCGTGTATGTCAAGTCTGACATACACTTATCGCGTGGCGAGCAAACCGCTCGTTTGGCTGCATGGCGAGGTGAAGACCCCTCCGTTTCTCGGCGGCGGCTCGGGTCGAAGCCGGCTACTTGTTTCGTCTCCTGCAGGAAGGTGAGCTGCTCGGATTGCCGGAATCGCGGCCAATGCAACGTAGGTATTCGAGAAGAAAACGAAGACGACACCCAAACATGTTCTCGATGTAGCGAAAACGCGGTGGCGCCGGTATTTGCGCACGGCTGGTGAGGAGGATTGATGCGAACGGCAAAGCAGAAGCGGCTGGAGAAGGACGGTTGGAGAGTCGGCGACGCGAAAGATTTTCTCGGGCTGAGCGACGTGGAAGCGCAGTTGACCGACATCAAAATCGCGCTCGCCCGTCTGCTCAAGGCGACGCGCACGCGCCGCCGGCTGACTCAATTCGAGCTGGCGGAACGCATCGGATCGAGCCAGTCGCGGGTCGCGAAGCTCGAGGCCGGACACCCCAGCGTAAGCGTCGATCTGCTCGTCCGGTCGTTGATCGCGGTTGGAGCCAAGCGCAAGGACGTGGCGAAGGCGGTGTCTACGGGATGAACCCCCGGATCGTCCGCACCACCGCCCCCGCCCGGTCCACCCGCACCTCCACCGTCCGGTAGTTGCGGTCTTTGCGCGTGCTCTCGGTGTTGTAGGCCAGCAGGTACTGCGTGCGGAGATCGTTTTCCAGCTTGATGTAGGTCTCGCCGAACTGCCTCACGTCCTTGATGAAGTACGTGGCGCCGCCGGTCTCGGCGGCCAGGGCCTTCATCTTTGCCGTGCCGAAGGCGTCGGAGAAACCGAGGCCGATGCCGATGAAGTAGAGCGGCACGCGGGCGGCGCGGGCGTAGGTCAGCATCTCCTCGTACGGCACGCGCGAGGTGGTGTCCTCGCCGTCGCTGAGGATGATCAGCGCCTTGCGTCCCGGCATGGCGCGGAAGCGATAGAGCCCGGTGACGATGGCGTCGTAGAGCGACGTCCCGCCGCTGGCCTCGGGGATGGCGTCGACCTGTTCCTCGAGCGACTTCACGTCGGAGACGAACGGCGCCGACTTGGTCGAGTCGAAGGCGAAGGCGCTGACGAACGCGCGGTCGGCGCCCTTCATGATGCGGCGGAGAAATTCGACCGCCGCGCTCTTGGTCTCCTTCATCCGCTTTTCCATGCTCCCGGAGCGGTCGATGAGCAGCCCCACGGAGATCGGCAACTTCGAGGCGTGATCGAACGCATTGATCGTCTGCGGCTTGCCGTTCTCGAAGACATGGAAATCGGTCTGCTTGAGGTCCATCACCGGCACGCCGGCGCCGTCGGTCACGCTCACCGGCAGCTCGACGACGTCGACGTCGATCTCCTCGCTGAAACGTTCGCCGGCGAGGAAGAGGATGTCGGCGGCTTCGTAACTGGTGTCGTCGATGACCGAGGCGCGCACGAATTCCACGCCCTGCAACTGCGCCACCGGAATGTCCACCGCGTACGGCGGACGCGGCCACTCGTGCACTTTCCGGTCGCCGGCGAAGAGCGTTGCGCTCTTCACCGTCGTCCCGCGCGGATTCTGCACGCTGAGCTTGAAGTGCGCGATGCCGTCCGGCGTCTCGGTGCGGGTGATCTTCACCTCCAGCGGCGTCTCGCGCTCGTTGACCACGAAGGCGTCGGCGTCGACGTATCGCCCGCGCTCGTCGTAGCCGACGGCGCGCACCTCGATCCGCTTCGGCAGCGCGCCGAGGTCGAGCTCCGCGCGGTAGGGCGGGCCGTTGCGGGTGAAGACCTTCTTCCCTTCGACCCAGAACTCCACGCGCTTGACCGGCGGCTTGATCTCCACGTCGACGATGAAGAGCTTGGGCGAGACGTCGCGCCGCGGCGGCACGATGCGCACCGCGCCGGCGGCCTCCGGCACCGCCCCCTCGGCCACGATGGCGCCGCCCTCGTTCTCGGCGGCGACGTACTCCTTGTTCGTCTTCGCCACCGTGAACGTCTGCCTCGTCTTGGCCATGATCACCGGCTGCTCCTCTTCGAGCGGCACCATCAGCCGGGCTTCGATCTCCACCGCGCCGGGCGGCAAGGTCTGGATGGCGATGAGCGACTCGCGCTGCGTCGGATCGACCGGATAGCGGAAGTGCTTCACCACCGCACCGCCCTGCGAGACGGAGCCGGTGATGACCAGCGGCACGCCGGACGGCATGTCGGGGCCGACGGCGAAGCGATACGTCGTGCGGACGACCACGCCCTGCGCGGTGTCGCCGAGCGGCTCGAGGTCGATGGAGAGTTTGCCTTGGTCCTGGGCGACGGCGGGCTGAAGCCAGCCGCTCCACAGGATCAACAGCAGGAGAACGTGCAACTTCACCCTAGGCTACGTCTTCCATTTGATGGTGCAGCCGAAGGCGCGCGTGGCCTGATTGGAGACCGTCTTGCCGGCCAGCAGATCGTCGAGCGCGTTGGTGAGGCCGGTGGTGCGCCGCTCGTCGGGCTTGGCGCTGTCGTCCACGTAGCCGCGATAGCGAACCGTGCCGCCGCCGTCGACGACGTAGACGTGGGGCGTCACGCGCGCGCCGTACGCGCGGGCGATCGAGCTGTCGCCGTCCTTCAGGTACGGGAAGGGGTAGCCCTTTTCGACCGCGCGCGCCTTCATTTCGCCGAGGGACTCGACGGAGTACTTCGCGTCGTCGTTCGGGTCGATGGCGTAGAACGTCACGCCCTTCGGCTGGTACTGCTTGGCCAGCTCGATGATGCGCGGCTCGAACGCCTTGGCGTACGGGCACTGGTTGCAGGTGAAGATGACCACCGACAGCTTGCCCGCGCCGGGACCGGCCACGGTCTTGCCGTCCACGGCATTGACCAGCGAGAACTTCGGCGCCGCGGCGCCGACCGCCAGCTCGTCGGCGGCGTAGCACGCCGTCGCGGCGATCACCAGCAACACGGAAACGAACAATCTCTTCATTGCATCCTCCTGAGGAGCTTGCGCAGCTCCGCGATAGTAGTCGCACTCTCGATCGGGCCCTCGTGCCGCCAGAGCTCTTTCCCGGCTCGGTCGAAGGCGATGGTGACGGGGATCTCGCCGTCGAAGCGTAAGAAATCCGCCAGGTCGTCGGCGTTGCCGCTGTAGTAAAGATTGAGATAACTGATCTTCTGCCGGTCGAGGAAGCGCACCACCTTGTCGCGCGTGGTCTCCGGGATCATGTCGTCCATCGACACGCCGGCCAGCGCCAGCTCGGGACCGAACGCCGCGTCGACCGCTTTCAACTCCGGCATCTCCGCCACGCACGGCACACACCACGTGGCCCACACGTTGACGACGCGCAGCTTCGCCGCGGCCGGGAAGAACGCCGCGATCTTCGCCGGCTCCTTCACGTCGCGGAGATCGGCCGCGGACGCCGAGGCGGCGAAGAGGATGAGCAGGACGGCGGCGCGGCGCATGGGGGTGCTATTTTCCACGGCCGTGGAGGTCATCGCCATCAGCGGCCCGTCAGGAAGCGGTAAAACTACGCGCCTGGTCGAGCTCATCCGCACGGCGATCGCCGCAGGGCGCAGCGTCGGCGCCATCAAGCACACCCACCACCCGCTCAACGACGAGAACCGCGGCGACACCGCGGCGTTCCTCGCCGCCGGCGCGCGGCCGGTGATCCTGGCCGGCGACGGCGAGGCGGTGGTGTTCGACGGCGCATCCACCAAACGCGTGGCGTACGCCGAGCCTCCGGATCTGCTCGCGTATTGCACTGACGACCTGGTGGTGGTCGAGGGCTTCAAGTCCCTCGACGATAAAATCTGGCGGCGCCCATGACACTCCGCTACCGCGCGGTCCTCTTCGACCTCGACGGCACGCTCGTCGACTCCTACACCGCGCTGGCGGAGGCGGTGAACTTCGCCCGCCGCGAGCACGGCCTGCACGAGCTGAGCGCGGCGCGCATCCGCGACTTCGTCGGCGACGGGCTGGACACCATGCTGCGCCGCGCCTTCGAGCGCGACGACGTGCCGCGCAGCGCGCGCGTGGCGTTCGAGAACCGCTACGACGAGATCTGCTGCGAGGAGTCGAAGGTGCTGGCCGACGTCGCCGAGACCATCGCCGCCCTCCACGCCCTCGGCGTGGCCATGGCGGTCTGCACCAACAAGCCGACGTCGTTCTCCAAGAA
>Ga0207674_10005690_pt1 | contig 14779 bp, 10 predicted proteins | sample KBSCornC72_FD_184303 | JGI IMG/M metagenome (GOLD analysis project Ga0207674, IMG submission 184303) | Corn rhizosphere microbial communities from Kellogg Biological Station, Michigan, USA - KBS Corn C7-2 (SPAdes) (version 2) | ecosystem: Host-associated > Plants > Roots > Rhizosphere > Soil ... | reverse complement strand
GCTACAACGCCGACGGCACCATGGACGCGAGCTTCGGCACCGACGGCCTGCGCACCGTCGATTTCGGGCCCGACTCCTTCGCCTCCGCAGTCGCGGTCCAGCCCGACGGCAAGATCGTGGTCGTCGGCCACGTGAACCAAACGGCGGGAGCGACGTCGAACATCAACCTCGCCGTGGCGCGGCTCAACGTGAACGGCTCGCTCGACACGACCTTCAGCGGCGACGGCCGGCTCATCACCGACTTCAACGCGACCCAGAACGACTTCGGCAACGCCGTCAGCATCCAGCGGAGCGACGGGCGCATCGTCGCCGCCGGCTCCGCGGGCGGCCGGATCGCGCTCGCCCGCTACCATGCCTTCGTGTGCAACGGCCTCAACGTGACCATCGTGGGCACGAATGGCCCCGACGTCATCACCGGCACCCTCCGGGACGACGTCATCCACGGCCTGGGCGGCAACGACTTCATCGACGGCAGCGCCGGTAACGACACGATCTGCGGCGGCGACGGCAACGACATCCTGACCGGTGGCGACGGCAATGACACGCTGATCGCCGGAACCGGGCAGGACACGCTCCGTGGCGGCGCCGGCACCGACGTGTGCACGGGCAGCACCGTGGGTGTGACCATCGACCCCGCCGACACCTTCGTCGCCTGCGAGACGATCAACACCGGCCTCGCCGGCGTCTCGGGCGAATGGCTCGACGTCGAGCAGCACTGCAATGCCGCGGCCCGTCAGTCCCAGTGCTGGCTCGTCGGCACGCTCCGAGCGTTCAACCCCGGCCTCGAGACCACCGCCGTGCCCTCGACCGTCGCCTTCTACCTGTCCGAGGACGGCGAGCTGGACGAGAACGACACGTTCCTCGGCTACGAGAGCGTCACGGCGCTCGAGCTCGGCGGCGAAGAGCTCGTCCGGCTGAACATCCGGCTACCCGAAGGCATCGACGCGGCCGGGCTCGTCGTCATCGCCGTCGTCGACTTCTTCAACGACGTGGCGGAGCGGAACGAGACGAACAATGTGGCGGTCTCGCCGCCGGTCTCCTCACGCCGGGGGGCGCGGGTCCGCTGAGCAGTCCGCATATCAGCGCCTGACGCGGGGCTACGGGTCGACCCGTAGCCCCGCGCTTCGATAATTGAGTATCATCGGATGCATGAGGCGAAGCATCCGATGATTCCGGACGAGGAGCAACAAAGCCGCCAATACCTTCTCGCCCGTTTCTGGGAAGCGGCGCTGGGCTTCTGGCGGAAAGGTGGCGGGCGCACCGCGTGGGCATTGACGTTCGCGGTCATCGCCATTGCCCTGGTGAATCTCGGCCTCCAGTATCGGCTGAACGTATGGCACCGCGTGATGTTCGATGCCCTCGACAAGCGCGATGGCAGCGGGGTGCTGTATCAAACCGTGACCTTTCTCCCGCTCATCGCCGCGCTCGTGGGCGCGGCGGCGGCGGCCACGTATGCAAAAATGACCCTCCAGCGCCGGTGGCGCGACTGGCTGAACGCGCACGTGCTTGATCAGTGGCTCACGCGCGGCCGCTATTATCAGCTCAACCTGGTTTCAGGCGATCACACCAACCCGGAATATCGCGTGGCGGAGGATCTCCGTCTGAGCGTCGACGCCCCGGTCGAATTCCTGGTCGGCGTCTTCTCCGCCGTCACTTCGGCGATCGTCTTCATCGGCGTCCTCTGGTTCATCGGCGGTGAGCTCACGATCCCGCTCGGAAGCACGGTGCTCCGCATTCCCGGTTTCCTGGTCGTCGCCGCCGTCCTCTACGCGGCGCTGGCGAGCGGATCGATGGTCATGCTCGCCCGCGGCTTTGTCACCGTTTCCGAGAACAAGAATCAGGCGGAGGCGGACTACCGCTACATGCTCACGCGTCTCCGGGAAAACGGCGAGAGCATCGCGATGCTGGGCGGGAGCAACGAGGAGCGCGCCGGCCTTGACGGAGCCTTCGCGACCGTCCGCACGCGCTGGTACGAAATGATGATGCAGTACGTTCGCACCACCATTGTGTCCCACAGCAGTAACGGCCTTGCCCCCGTCGTTCCCATTCTCCTCTGCGCCCCCAAGTACGTCGCCGGGACCATGACCCTCGGGGAAGTCATGCAGGCCGCCTCCGCCTTCATGATCGTGCAGGTGGCGTTCAACTGGCTGGTGGAAAACTACCCGCGTCTCGCCGATTGGACCGCCTCCGCGTCTCGATTGGCCTCGCTCCTGGTGTCGCTGGACCGCCTGGAGCGCGCCGAAGGGGAGGAAACCACCGGCCGCATCGTTCGCAACCCAGGTGAGGCGGGCGCGCTCCGGCTGCGGGACCTCTCGGTGACGCTGGACGATGGAAGCGCGGTGGTGAACGAAGCGGACATCGAGATCGTCCGCGGCGAAAAGGTGCTGGTCGTGGGCGAATCCGGCACCGGCAAGAGCACCCTGGTGCGGGCGATCGCCGGCCTCTGGCCGTGGGGCAAGGGAGAGATCCTGATCCAGTTCGACGGGCTCTTCTTCATGCCGCAACGGCCCTACGTGCCGCTGGGAACGCTGCGCCGGGCGGTGACGTATCCGCTCTCACCCGAGGAGGTGGAGGAGGCGGTGGTCCGGGCCACCGTCGAGGACGTGGGTCTGGGGCATTTTCTCGATCGGCTCGATGAAGAGACGACCTGGGAGCACGTGCTTTCCGGCGGAGAAAAGCAGCGGCTCGCCTTTGCCCGCGTGCTCCTCCAGCGTCCCGAGATCATCGTGATGGATGAAGCCACCGCCGCCCTCGATGCGCTGGGCCAGGAACAGTTGATGCGGCTCCTGCTGGAGCGGCTCCCCGACGCCACCGTCATCAGCGTCGGACACCGCGCCGAGCTCGAGGCCTTCCACACCCGCAAGCTCGTGCTGGAATACCACGCCGACGGCGCGCGCCTCGTCAGCGACGAATCCATCCGAAGAACGTTCGGCCGCTCCGCGCGCCTGCTCTCGAAGCTGCCCACCCGCAAGAAAGCCCGCCCCCCGTCGAATTCAGCCCGCTGAGGCCGGGCGAGCGGGAACCACCATCAGGACGGCGTCGCCATCTCGGGCGCGAGCGCCACCACCACTCCCTCGTGGCCGCTCAGCGTGAGATCCCCCGTCACCACCGCGCCGTCACGGTCCCCCGCGCTCGACACGACGATTTCTCCCCGGAGGGGCTGGTCGGGAAACTTCACCGTGAGGGCTTCTCCGCCCAGATTCAAGGCGATGAGGGTGCGCTCGCTCTCGTGCTCGCGGACGAACAGCAGCAGATCCCCCGTCGCCACCACCGGCCGGTAGTGTCCGACCAGCAACGACGGCGACCGCCGGCGCGCCGCGATCAGCCGGCGGTAGAGATTGTGGATGGCCGTGGGATCGAGCCGCTGGCTCTCGACGTTGGCGGTCCTGAACCCGCTTCCCACCGGCAGCCACGGCTCCACCGCGGAAAAGCCCGCATGGGGCGTGGCGTCCCATTGCATGGGGGTGCGCGCCCCGTCTCGCCCGCAGCCGATGCCGGGCACGTTCCGCTCGAACGGGTCGCGCACGCGATCGGGCGGGATGGAGACCTGGGGCATGCCGATCTCGTCGCCATAGTAGATGGTCGGCGTTCCCCTCAGGGTGAGCAGCAGCATGGCGGCGATACGCGCCTGCTCCGGCCCCACGCGACTCGCAATACGAGGCTGGTCATGGTTGCCCAGCACCCAGTTGGGCCAGCCGCCTGCGGGCAGCGCGGCCTCGTAGTCGTCGATGAGCTTCGCGATGTCGCGCGCCCGCCACGGCGCCTCGAGCAGCGTGAAGTTGAAGGGCAAGTGGGTGCCCTGGAGCTCGCGGCCGTAGTACGCGACCAGCCGCTCGATCGGCAGGTAGATCTCGCCGAGCAGGACCCGGTCCGGAAATTCGTCAAGCACCCGCCGAAGCTCCGCGATGGCCTCGTGCACCTCCGGCAGGTCGGTCGTGTAGAGCGGCACCACCGCATGGTGCGGCGGCTGGCCCGGCTGGAAGCCCGGGTTGGTTGGATTGTCGCGGAACTGGTCGTCCTTGAGCAGATGCCAGATCACGTCCACGCGGAACCCGTCCACCCCGCGCCGGAGCCAGAAGCGCATGACGCCGTGAATCGCCTCGCGGACGGCCGGGTGGCGCCAGTTGAGGTCGGGCTGTGAGGCCAGGAAGGCGTGATAGTAGTACTGGCCGGTTCGCTCGTCCCACTGCCACGCGCCCCCCCCGAAATTCGACAACCAGTTGTTCGGGGGCCCGCCGTCCGGCGCCGGATCGCGCCAGAGATACCAGTCGCGCCGCGCGTTCTGTCGGGAGGATCGGCTCTCCTGGAACCAGGGATGCTGGTCCGAAGTGTGGTTGGGCACCAGGTCGAGCAGCACCTTGAGACCGTGCTCGTGGGCGGCCGCCAGCAGCGCATCGAACTCCTCCAGCGATCCGAATAGCGGGTCGATCCCGGTGTAGTCGGAGATGTCGTACCCGAAATCCGCCATCGGCGAGGGGAAGATGGGCGAGATCCAGATGGCGTCCACGCCCAGCTCGCTGAGGTACGGCAGCCGCTGCCTGATGCCGCGCAGATCCCCCACCCCGTTGCCGTCAGCGTCCTGGAACGAGCGAGGATAGATCTGGTACATCACCGCCGTTCGCCACCAGGGGATCCGATCCACGGAAGGTCGCCCCTCAATCCCGCGCGGGCGTCTCGATCTCGCTGCGCTTCAGCAAGTAGTCGAGGCCGCCCACCCGGTACCAGCGATAGCCGTACGCCTCGAGGAGGAGGTGATGCTTGCCGTCCTTGGCGGCGTAGCTGTGGTTGTCGCTCAGCAGATTCACCAGCACCCGGCCTTCGGAGCCGCGCACGCCGGTGGAGAAGGTCACCTCCCGCGGGCTGTCCGAGAGATTGTGCAGGAACACCACCGAGTTGTTGCGCCAGTCATAGCGCATGGCCAGGACGGCGGGGTTCCGGATCGGCAGGACCTCGAACTCGCCCCAGCCGATCTCCGGGATCTCCTTCCGCATGCGGACGATGCGCTCGGTCCAGTTGAGCAAGGACTTCGGATCCCGGCGTTGCTCCGCGGTGTTCACATGGTGATAGCTGTAGGGCCCCTCGCTGATCACGGGCAGGATGGGCTTGTCCGCGGTGGTGAATCCTCCCTGGGGCTCCGCCGACCACTGCATGGGCGTGCGCGCGCAGTTGCGCTCGGGCAGCTTCAGGTCGTCGCCCATGCCGATCTCATCGCCATAGCGGAGAACCGGCGTCCCGGGCAGCGTGAACAACAGGCTGTAGGCAAGCTCGATGAGCCGCCGATCGCCGTTGAGCATGGGGGCAAGCCGGCGCCGGATGCCGCGGTCGTAGAGCTGCATGCTCTCCTCGGGGCCGAAGCACTTGAACACCTGCTGGCGCTGCTCCTCGGTGAGCCGGCCCAGGTCCAGCTCGTCATGGTTGCGCAGGAACAGGCCCCACTGCGCCGCCTCCGGCCGGTAGTCCGTCGCCTTCAGCGAGCGCACGAGCGGGCGGCAGTCCGATGCGGCCAGCGCGTAGAACAGGTGCTGATTGACGTGGAAGTTGAACATCATGTGCATCCGGTCGCCATCCTTGCCGAAGTAGTCCAGCCCGGTTTCCGGCGAGACGTTCGCCTCGCCCAGGATGATGGAGTCACCGACGCGCCACTGGAGGAACGCGCGCAGTGAGCGCAGCATCTCGAATTGCGCCACTGCCTTCTTGACGCGTCCGCCCTTGGTCGAGATCATGAACGGCACCGCGTCCATCCGGAACCCGGAGACGCCGAGCTGGATCCAGAACCCCATGATCTTGAGAATCTCCGCCTGGACGTGTGGGTTCGAAGTATTGAGATCGGGCTGGAAGTCGTAGAACCGGTGGAAGTACCAGGCGCGCGCTTCCTTGTCATAGGACCAGGTCGACTTCTGCACGCCGGGGAAGATCATGCCCTCGTTCGCGGTGGCCGGCTTCTTGTCGGACCAGACGTACCAGTCCCGGTAGACGGACTTGGGATCGCGGCGCGCCTCCTGAAACCACGCATGCTGATTGGAAGTGTGATTGACAACCAGGTCGATGATGACGCGAATCCCCCGCTGCTTGGCGCCGTGGGTGAACTCGACGAAGTCGCCCAATGTCCCATACGCGGGATTCACGCCGTAGTAGTCGGACACATCGTAACCGTCGTCCCCGCCGGGCGAGGTCTGGAACGGCATGACCCAGATGGCGGTGATGCCCAGTCCGTGCAGGTAGTCCAGGCGGCGCATGAGTCCCTGGAAGTCACCGACTCCGTCCCCGTTGGCGTCCATGAAGGTGCCGACGGAAAGGCAGTAGATGACCGCGTTCTTGTACCAGAGATCGTTGATCGCCGGCGTCGGCCGCGGGGCGTTGGTGGCGGCGCCGCGCGGTCCTCGTTTCTGCGTCAATGCCGCCTCCCGTGATCGACTCCTGGCTCCGCTTTCACTTCGTTTCCAAGCAAGCGGAGTGCCGGGCATGACAAATCCCAATTCCATGCGGAGTTCCAGTCAAGAGGCGAGGCCCGCGAGGTACACGCGGCGGGCGATCTTTACCGGCCGGGCGGGTCGTTCGGGAAGGCGCTCGCGGCAGGGCCGGCGCGTAGGAACGACTCGGTAGGTCCCTCCTCGGTAAGCCTCGACGCTTCGCCGTCGCAGCGCAGGTAGCTCCCAAGCACGCTTGGATGCGTACACGACCGAATACCCGAGAACTATGGCGCCAGTGTTCGTATCGGAACATGGTGGCATTCACGTTGCATGATCGTGAGCTGAGCGACTCCATGAGCACTTCAATGAGCACCTCGAACAAAGTCACCGGAAAGCGAGCGTGGCACTGGCCGCGGCCGCTCACCGGCAAGCCGATGCGCTGGGTCGGGCTCAGCTTGCTTGCCGTGGTCGTGCTCGCGTTCATCGCGTCCTTCTTCATCGACGAGCCGCTGCGCCGGTATGTCGAGCGTCGGATGAACGAGAGCCTCGACGGCTATACCGTGAAGATCCAGAAGCTGAGCTTCCATCCGATCGGCGCCTCGCTCACGCTGTCCGACGTCATATTCACCCAGAACGCGCATCCCGACCCGCCGGTGATCCACATCCCCAAGCTCGCCGCCAGCACCCAGTGGCGAGAGGTGATCCGGCTCAAGGCCGTTGCCGACTTCCGCCTCGACAACCCGAAGCTCTACGTGAACCTCAAGCAGCTCAGCGAAGAGGCCAAGAAGGAGACGCCGGTCACTCAGCGCGGGTGGCAGGAGGCCTTCCAGGCCATCTACCCGCTGAAGATCAACAAGTTCAAGCTCGTCAATGGGGAAGTGACCTATATCGACGAGGGCCCGTTCAAGCCCTTGCGCCTCTCGGCCGTGAACATCGACGCCGACAATATCCGGAACGTTCGCTCCAAGGAGCGCACCTATCCGTCCGAGCTCCATGTCGACGCGGTCGTGTTCGACAACGGCAAGCTCGTCATCGACGGCAATGCCGACTTCCTCGCCGATCCGCATCCCGGCGTGAAGGCCGACGTGAAGCTGGACGATATCGTTCTCGGCTACTTCGAGCCGGTGGTGCGGCACTATGACGTGGTGCTCAAGGGTGGCTTGCTGTCGGTCGCGGGCGCGGTCGAGTACGCGCCGACGTTCAAGGCGGTGGACCTCACCGGCGCGACGATCCGCGACGTCCGCCTGGACTGGGTGCACACCCGCCCCGACAAGAGCCCGTCCGCGGCGGCGGCGACGACGGCCCAGAAGGCCACCGAGAAGACGGCCGACCGGCCCGACATGCTCGTGCGTCTGCGTGAGCTCCGCATCGCGAACAGCGACCTCGGCGTCATCGACCGCGCGGCGAAGCCCGAGTACCGCGTCTTTCTCTCCAGCACGGACGCCACCATCACCAATCTCAGCAACCAGGCGGCGGAGGGCCGGTCGGTGGTGAAGGTCCGCGGCAAGTTCGTGGGCAGCGGGGACACGCTGGTGACGGGATCCTTCAAGGCGAACCCGAAGGGGCCCGACTTCGACGCCGACATCCGGATCGAGAACACCGACATGACGAAGATGAACCCCCTGCTCCGCGCGCACGGGGGGTTCGACGTCGTCTCGGGGGTGTTCTCGTTCTACTCGGAGATCAAGCTCAAGGACGGATACGTGAACGGGTACGTGAAGCCGCTGTTCAAGGACCTGGTGGCGTACAGCGCCGACCAGGACCGCGACAAGAGTCTGATGCAGAAGGTGAAGGAGCGCATAGTCAACGTCGTCGGCAAGGTGATGAAGAACCAGCCGCGCAAGGAGGTCGCGACCAAGGTCGACATCTCCGGCCCGGTGGAAAATCCGCAGTACAGCACGCTCCAGATCATCTCCCGCATCGTCCAGAACACGTTCTTCAAGGCGATCCTGCCCGGCTTCGAGAGCTCACCGAAGTCGCTCCCGGCAAAGGGAGCGGTGCCGGCGAAGTCAGGGTAACGGGCGGGCGGGACGCTCTGTCCCGTCACCGCGCCCGGGGGAGCGGCACGTCCTTCATGCCCTCGCCGATGAAGGCCTGCGGCTCGGAGGCCGGGTCGGTCCGCGACGCTTCCTTGGCGGTGATGCACCCGCGCACTCGAGCGTGGAGATCCTCCCACGTGGCCGCCTTCGGGAGCTCGGTCAGGAGACAGCCGTCGTAGAAGGTATACCGGCGCTCGGGGCGGCAGCCGAACGACTTTCGATCCTCGCGCGCGGCAGTGAGGATGATGCGCTGGGGCCGCATGGTCGTGGCGCGGATGAAGGTTCCCGAGTGGCAGGCGGAGATGACGAGCACGGTGGGCGCCTCGCCGCAGGTGGCGGTGACGACCTCATCGAGCTCGTCGGGGGTGAGGATCTTGGCGCGCGGGTCCTGCGGCAAGCGCAGGCCCTTCGTGGTCCCGTGCGAGGTCGCGAAGAAGAGACACCCCTCGCCCGCGGACGGGCGGACCCAGGTCGGCAGCCGCCGCAGCTCCTCGTGAGTGGCCTGCGGCACGGTCGGCGAGACCTTGGCCCGGTCGGCGCTGAAGGTCGCCACCACCTGCACCCCGCGGCGCTCGAGGAGCCGGGCGAGATCGCGGGTGGCATTGTCGAAGACCGGGGCCGAGCTGTCGCCGGCGAGGAGGATCGCCTTCCACTGGATCTCGGCGGAGCCGGCGGCCGGCGGAACACGCAGGCATAGCGCGGCGATCACTACCAGCGCGCAGCCGATCCGCAAGGTCCTCACGATCTCCTCCCGGCCGGTCCACTATACTCGACCGATGGAGGGCTTCTACTCTCTCGATACGCTCATCCTGTTGCTGGTGGCCGTCCTCGTCTGCACCGCGCTCGCCCGCCGCATCCTGATTCCGGATCCGATCTTCCTCGTGCTGGGCGGGCTCGCGCTCACCTTCGTCCCCCGCCTCCCCGTCGTGCCTCTCGACCCGGAAATCGTGTTCCTGATCTTCCTGCCGCCCATCCTGTGGTCGGCGGCGTATTTCACCTCGCTCCGCGATTTCCGCCTCAATCTCCGTCCCATCACCCTCCTCGCGGTGGGACTGGTGGTGGTCACCACCGCCGCGGTGGCGGTGGTGGCGAGGGCCGTCATCCCGGGCATGAGCTGGCCGGTGGCCTTCGCGCTGGGCGCCATCGTGTCACCCCCGGACGCCGTCGCCGCCACCAGCATCGCCCGGAAGCTCCGCCTCCCCTATCGACTCGTCACCATCCTCGAGGGTGAGAGCCTGGTCAACGACGCCGCGGCGCTGATCCTGTATCGCGTGGCCATCGCCAGCACGGTGACGGGCGTCTTCGTGGCCACGGAAACCGTGTGGCAGTTCGTCCTCGCCGCGGCCGGGGGGACGATCATCGGCCTCGGGGTGGGATTTCTCGGCGCGCGGGCGGCGCGCTTGGTCGGCGAAAGCTTGCCCCAGATCGCCATCACTCTCCTCGCGCCGTACGTGGCCTGGATCCTGGCCGAGCGCTTTCACACCTCCGCGGTGCTCGCCTGCGTGGCGGGCGGACTCTATGTCCGGCAGGGATTCAGCGCCCAGGTCTCACCCATCACCCGCGTGCAGGCCCGCGCGGTCTGGGATCTGCTCCTCTTCATCCTCAATGGGCTCATCTTCATCCTCATCGGGCTTCAACTGGGGGCGATCCGCGAGGCCGGGCTGCCCGGCTCGGCGGGCAGCTTGCTCTGGCAGGGCGCCCTCATCAGCGCCGCCGCCATCGGGGTGCGGCTGGTCTGGGTCCCTCTCATCACGGTGATCCCGCGACTCCTGATTCCCGCATTGCGCCGCCGCGATCCCATTCCGCCGTGGCCGCATATCCTGCTGGTTTCCTGGATCGGGATGCGGGGCGTCGTCTCGCTCGCGGCCGCCCTCGCGCTGCCGGTGACGATCGCGGGCGGCGCGCGCTTCCCCTTCCGCGAGGAGATCATCCTCTTCACCTTCGGGGTGATTCTCTCGACGCTGGTGCTGCAGGGGCTGACCTTGACCCCCCTCATTCGCCGGCTGCGGCTGGCCGAGGACGAGACGCTGGATCTGGAAGAAGCCTGGGCGCGCGAGGCAGCGGCGCGGGCCGCGCTGACGCGGCTGGAGGAGCTGGCACGGGACACCGCTTCACGCCGGGAGGATCTCGACCGCCTCAAGGCCCTCTACGGCCAGCGGCTCGAGCGCGCCTCCTCGCTCTCGATGGACGATGGCAACGCCGTCGGTCGCGCCGCCTATCGCCGGCTCCGACACGAGACCCTCACCGCCGAGCGGCGGGCGCTGATTGCGCTCCGCGACGAGGGGGTGGTGAGCGACGAGGTCCTGCACCGGCTGGAAGGGGAGCTCGACGTGGAGGCCATTCGCATCGGGCTCGGAGAGATCTCGCTGGAGGATTGATGGCCCAGTGGACGCGCCCTCCGCGGCGCTTCCTTGACAGGGCCGCGGCAGGGATGGTATCGGGTCGCGTGGACGTACACCTCTCCCCCCGCCAGCAGGAGCTCATCTCGCTCGCCCGGGGCCTCGCCCGGGAGCGGTTCGCGCCCCGCGCCGACCGTCATGACCGGGAGGCCTCCTTCCCCTTCGATGACTACGCGGACTTGCGGGCGACGGGGCTCCTGGGCCTCTGCGTGCCCGAGCAGTTCGGCGGGCTCGGGGCGTCCTACGAGACCTACTGCCTGGTGGCGGAGCAGATTGCCCAGGGCAATGCCTCGACGTCGCTGACCTTCAACATGCACTGCCTGACCATGCTGATGATGGGGGTCATCGCCGACGCCATGCCCATGCCCGACCGGACGCGGGAGCGCCACGAGAAGCTCCGGGCCGAGAAGTTCCGGGAAGTGGTGCAGGAGGGCGTCTACTACGGCCAGCCGCATAGCGAGCCGGTGGAGCAGGGGCAAACCGATACCGCGCTCACCATGGGCGGGCGCCGCTTCGGGACCACCGCTCGCAAGGTGGACGGCGGCTACGTGGTGAATGGCCGGAAATTCTTCGTCTCTCTCGCGGGTGCCGCGCCCTACTTCGCCACCCCGGCCATCCGGCTTGGCGACGAGCCCTGGATCGAGCGCACGCTTTATCTCAAGGTGCCGAAGGACGCGCCCGGGGTGAGCTTTCCGGGCGAATGGGATCCCATGGGCATGCGGGGCACCGTCAGCCGGGACATGGTCCTCAAGGACGTCTTCGTCCCCGACGAAGGCGACGTGTTGCCGGCCGGCCTCTTCGGGGCCATGTACAATGCCTTCCCGCATCTCTCCCCGTTGACCTTCTCCGCGACCTTTCTCGGGATCATGCAGGCCTCGTGGGACTTCACGGTGGCCTACCTCACCGGGAAGATCCCCGGGGCGCCGGGCCTCCAGACCGAGGCCGCCACCAAGGGGCAGGCGGTGGCGGAGATGCTCTTCACCCTCGAGGCCGCGCGGGCGCTCTACTATCACGCCATCGCGGAGGCTCGGGTCGACGCGCCGGTGGCGGCGGTGCAGCGCGCGCGGGCCGCGCATGTCACCGTGCAACGCTCGGTGGTTACCCTCACCCAGGAGGCCATCCGGATCTGTGGCGGGCGCGCGCTGCTCAAGCGCTATCCGCTGGAGCGGTTCGCGCGCGACGCGCGGGCCGGCGCCGTCATGCGCCCGTGGACCCAGGACATCGCCACCCAGCAGGCCTGGGAGGTGGCGCTCGGCGTGGGGAGCGACGGCGGCCGCGGTTCTGGGGAATCCCCGCCCACCCGCGAAGGTCACTAGGCGCGAAGGTCACCAGAGGAGACGGCTCATGCCCGGACGGCTCGCGGAAAAGGTCGCGCTCATCACCGGCGGCGCCAGCGGCATCGGACGCGCCTGTGCGATACGATTTGCCCACGAAGGCGCCAAGGTCTGCGTGGCCGACCGCGACCTCGCCGCGGCCACCGACACCGCGCGAAAGATCGACGGCGACGGCCGGCGCGCGATCGCGGTCGCGGTGGATACCACGGACGAGGCGGCCAACGACGCCATGGTCCGGCGCTGCGTCGAGGCGCTGGGCGCGGTGGACATCCTGGTGGCGGCGGCCGGCGTCGGCAGCCCGCGCCCCGATCCCGGCTCCGCCCGCCCCCATACGGTGCTGAGCATCCCCACCGCCGACTTCCGGATGGTGCTGGACGTCAATCTCTGGGGCGTGCTCCACTCGAACCGCGCGGTGGCGCGCTGGATGGTGGCGCAGAAGCGGCGCGGCGGCAGCCTCATCAATCTCGCCTCCATCATGTCGCGCATGCCGTCGGCCGGCGCCGCCTACAGCGTGAGCAAGGCCGGCGTCTGGATGCTCACCAAGTGCCTGGCCCAGGACCTGGCGCTCCACGGCATCCGTGTCAACGCCATCGGGCCCGGCTTCATCGAGACACCCATGACGGCGGCGCTGCGCGGGGACGCCGCGCGCTCGGACTGGGCCATGAAGCTCACGCCCATGGGCCGCTACGGGACGCCGGAAGAGGTCGCGGCCACCGCGCTCTTCCTCGCCTCGGACGACGCATCCTTCTTCACCGGCGAGCTCCTGCATCCATCGGGCGGAGTCTTCGTCGACTGAGCCGGCGCAACCGAGCGAGGAGAGCGACATGACCGACATCCCCATGTATCACGAGGGCTCGCGCAGCCTTCAGGACCGCTACGCCACCCGCCGCCTCGCCGACCGCCTGGTGGAAGTGGTGGCGCATACGGGCTTCACCGACAAGGACCGCGAGTTCATCGAGAGCCGCCCGATGTTCTTCCTCGCCACCGCGGACGCGGAGGGCCGGCCCGACTGCTCGTACAAGGGCGGCCGGCCCGGCTTCGTCCGCGTGCTCGATCCGCACACCCTGGCCTTTCCCAGCTACGACGGCAACGGCATGTTCAAGAGCCTGGGCAATCTCTCCGTGAACCCGCAGGTCGGCATGCTCTTCATCGACTTCGAGCGCCCGAGCCGGCTGCGGGTGAACGGCCGCGCGGAGTGGCGCGAGAACGATCCGCTTCTCGCCGACTTCGTGGGGGCGCAGCTCGTGGTTCGCGTTCGCGCGGAAGCCATCTTCCCCAACTGCCCCCGCTACATCCACAAGATGCAGCAGGTCGAGACCTCGGAATACGCGCCTTGCGAGGGGCATACGCCCCCCATCCCCGAGTGGAAGACGCGCCCCGTCTTCAACGAGGTGCTGCCGCCGGGCGACCCCGCCCGGTAGCGCGCGGCTAGATCTGGCCGCGGTGGGCGAGGTACTCGGCCACCAGGAGAGCGCCGCGGGCGGCGCCCATCTTGGTGTTGTGGCTCACCAGCACGTACTTGATCCCGTTGGGCAGGGCCGGATCCACGCGCACGCGCCCCACCGAGGTCAGCATCCCCTGCTCGCGATCGCGGTCCAGCCGCGGCTGGGGGCGGAACGGATCCTCGCTCACGTCGATGAGGGCGGACGGAGCCGAGTGAAGCCCCAGCGCGAGGAACTCTCTCCCATGCTCGCGCAAGGCGCGCTTCACGTCATCCACGGCGGCGGCACGTTCGAGCGAGACGTTCACCGTCTCCGTATGCCCCTCGAGCACCGGCACGCGGGTGCAGGTGGCGGAGACGCGGAAGGCGGCCGGACGCACGGTGTCGCCGTCCACCACCCCCAGGATCTTCCGGGCCTCGGCCTCGACCTTCTCCTCTTCCTTGGGAATATAGGGAACCACGTTGTCCAGGATGTCGAGCGTCAGCACGCCCGGCGAGCGGCCGGCGCCGGACACGGACTGGAGCGACGTCATGATCACCTGGCGTATCCCGAAGGCGTCGTGGAGCGGCTTCAGCGTCATGGCCAGCCCCATGGTGGTGCAGTTGGGCACCGGCGTGATGAAGCCCGTCCAGCCGCGGCGCCGCTTCTGCCCGGCGATGAGCCGGTCATGGTCCAGGTTCACGCCGGGAATGAAGACCGGCACGTCGTCCTCATAGCGGAAAGCGGACGCGGTCGAGATCACGGGGGTGGTCTTGGCGAATCGCGGCTCCAGCTCCTTGGCCGCGTCCGATTCCACCGCGGTGAAGACCACGTCCACCGACGTCGCGTCGAGCTTGGCCGCGTCCTGCACCATGAGGCCGGCGAAGGCGGGCGCCAGCGGCTCCGCGCAGTACCAGCGGAAGGCGCCGCTCGCGTCCGTGATGGCGTCGCGGTAGGCCTTGCCCGCCGAGCGCTCCGAGGCGGCCAGCGCCGTCACCTCGAACAGCGGATGGTCCGCGAGCGCGGCCAGGAATTGCTGGCCCGCGATGCCCGTCGCACCGATCACCGCCGCTCTCTTCCGCGCCATGGCTGCCGACTAGCGTAGCACAGGCGCGGTGGTACACTTCGACGGCGGGCCCAAGCATGAGCGAGACCGAGAGCGAGAGCCTCACCCCC
>Ga0207674_10005689_pt1 | contig 14780 bp, 11 predicted proteins | sample KBSCornC72_FD_184303 | JGI IMG/M metagenome (GOLD analysis project Ga0207674, IMG submission 184303) | Corn rhizosphere microbial communities from Kellogg Biological Station, Michigan, USA - KBS Corn C7-2 (SPAdes) (version 2) | ecosystem: Host-associated > Plants > Roots > Rhizosphere > Soil ... | reverse complement strand
CACTGGCGCTGGAGAAGACGGCGCGATCGCTGCTGTTCGGGCTCGAGGGGCACGACCCGTTCGTCATGGTCGCCGCCGGTGCCGTGCTCGCCCTCGTGGCGCTGGGCGCGGGCTATCTCCCAGCGCGGCGCGCGTCGAAGATCCATCCGATGCAGGCGCTGCGATACGAGTAGACGGGAAGAGGGAGACGGGAGACGGGAGACGGGAGACGGGAGACGGGAGACGGGAGACGGGAGACGGGTAGCGGGTAGTGGGTAGCGGGAACATTGAGGCGTACCGTGTCAGTTCCTCACGGCTCGCGTGGAGAACTGACACGACCGCTCGGTGGGTGTCGCAGGCGTTACGCCCGCCGCAGGCGGCCAAGCCGTGGCGGGACGTGCACTTCCGCTGCGGCGGGGATGAGGAGCGGCGTGGCACCACGCTCGCGTTACGGCCCGCGATCGCAGCGTCTCACGACCTCATCCCACAGGTTCACATGCGCCGATCTCTCATCGCCGTCGCTGCACTGTCACTGTCAGCCTGGGCCATCGCTGGATGCGTCATCGTCGACCCGTCATGCAGCGTCGGTGGCGCGTCGATTGTCATCAGTCCGTCGGTGGTGGTTGTCGCCGTTGGCCAGACGGCGACGCCGCGCGCGTCGTATTGCCGTGGCGGTCACTACGATCGTGTGTCGCCGCAGTGGAGCCTCGGGCAGTCGGTGGATGCGACCGTGATCAGCGTCGATGCGACGACGGGCGTCATCACCGGCAAGCGTCCGGGGAAGGCGAGTGTGATCGCGACGTACGAGGGCGCGGATGGGTCGCGCGTGCAGGTCACTGTGGAGTAGCTCCGGGCCATCGCGCCGCACCTACGACCGCTTCTTCTTCGCCGCCTGATGGATCGTTTCGCCCCGTTCGAGCCTCGCGATGAAATCGGCCACACGCTTCGCTTTCGTTTCCGGCTTCTTCGCCGTGTGGACGCGATAGATGAGCGCATAACGATTCGCGCCGCGGAGCGTCTCGAAGAACGCTTTCGCTTTCGGGCTTCGGTCGAGTGCCGCCCGCAGCTCGGGCGGCACTTCGGCCGTGCTCGACGGTCCGTAGGCGGCGTCCCATCGCCCGTCCGCCTTCGCCGACTCGATGGCGGCCATGCCCGAGGGCCGCATTCGTCCGCTCTCGATCAGCGTCTTCGCCTTGCCCTTGTTGATCGTCGACCACATGCTGCGCGCGCCGCGCGGCGTGAAGCGCTGCAGCCATGATGCTTCGTCGAGCGGCCGCTTCTGCCCGTCGATCCAGCCGTGACATAACGCGACATCGAGCGCCTCCGCGTAGTTCACCGACGTGAGGCCGCCGTCCTTCTTCGCGATGCGCATCCAGATGCCGGGCGACTTCGCGTGATTCGTCTCGAGCCACTTCGCCCAGGCATCCTGGGACTTGAAGAGCTTGACGGGCAGGTCGGGTGTGAATGGCGCTTTCGGCATCGGGGTTCTACGCCGGGACGAGCTCGGTCGTCGTGTCGCGTCTCCGCTTCGATCGCGCGAAGCCCCGCACGTACCTGAGCGCCCCCGGCGTGTTGTACTTCGCCGCGTACGCTTCGTCGACGGCTGCCTTCGTCTTCTCCGGTACCGACGTCACCGCGCGCACGCGCAGCTCGCGGCCGGCCGCCTGGATCGTTCCCGTCGGGGCCTCGCGGAACGTCTGATACCAGCTCAGACGCTTGAGGCCCCACGAGCGGATGAACACCCGCCCATCGACCACCACCACCCACACTCCAATGAAGCGGTGGTCGTCGGCCCCGGCGCGGATCCCCAATATCTTGTCCTTCGCGATGGCCGTCACCACGGGCTTCGAGAACCGACGTTTCGTCTGCATCCGACGCTCCTGTCGATCTGAGGATTCCCCGAACGACTACTTATCGACCATGCGGTACACGCCGGACTACGATATCCAATCCGCCGGAGGGAAGCCATGAAGTACCTGTGCCTCATCTACCACAGCGAAGCGAACCGGGCGAGCTACTCGAAGGAGCAGGGCGACACTCTGCGCAGTGAGTACCTGGCCTTCACCGACGACATCCGAAAGAGCGGCCACCTGCTCGGCGCCGAAGCGCTGCAGCCCACGCAGGCGGCGACCACCGTGCGCGTGCGCAACGACAAGGTCTCGACCACCGACGGTCCGTTCGCGGAGACGAAGGAGCAGCTCGGCGGCTTCTACCTCGTCGAAGCAACGGACCTGAACGACGCGATTCAGGTCGCTGCGAGGATACCCGGCGCCCGGGTCGGCTCGATCGAGGTGCGTCCGATCCTCACGATCCCCGCGATGTAACGTGGCGACACCTCACGGCGCCGCCGCATGACCACGTCGGCGTTAGGCATAGGGGATCGCCGATGACGGACGCCGCACCGCCGGAGGCCCGCGCCGCGATCGATGCGATCTACCGCACCGACTCGCGGCGCGTGCTCGCCACGCTCATCCGACTCCTTGGCGACTTCGACCTTGCGGAGGAAGCCCTGCATGACGCGTTCGCCGCAGCGGTGGAGCATTGGCCGCTGGACGGCGTCCCGACAAACCCGCGGGCCTGGCTCGTATCGACGGGTCGTTTCAAGTCGATCGATCGGCTGCGTCGTCGCGCGAAGTTCGATGCGAGCCTGGTCGATGTGGCCGAGCGGCTCGCGAGCAGCGTGACGCCGCCGCCGGACGTGGATGACGAGCAGGTCGAAGACGACCGCCTTCGTCTCATCTTCACGTGCTGTCATCCGGCGCTCGCCGCGGATGCGCAGATCGCGCTGACGCTGCGCGAGGTGTGCGGCCTGACGACGGAAGAGATTGCGCGCGCGTTCCTCACGCCGGCGCCGACGCTCGCGCAGCGCATCGTGCGCGCGAAGGCCAAGATCCGCGACGCGCACATCCCCTACCAGATTCCCGCGCGCCAGGATCTTCCGGAGCGACTCGACACGGTGCTCCACGTCGTCTACCTGGTGTTCAACGAGGGCTACTCGGCGTCGTCTGGCGAGTCGCTGACCCGGCACGACCTCTCGGCGGAAGCCATTCGACTGGGCCGACTGTTGGTAGAGCTGCTGCCGGAGCCGGAAGTCACGGGGCTGCTCGCGCTCATGCTGCTGCACGACGCGCGTCGCTCGGCGCGGACGTCCAGCGACGGTGAGCTGTTGCTGCTCGAAGAGCAGGATCGGTCGCTGTGGAACCACGCGCAGATCGAGGAGGGGCGCAGGCTCGTCGAGCAGGCGCTCCGGATGCGTCGGGTCGGTCCCTACGCGCTCCAGGCGGCGGTCGCGGCGGTGCACGCGGAGTCGCCTAACGCGTCGTCCACGGACTGGCGGCAGATCGTGGGGCTGTACGATGTCCTGCAGAGAATCGAGGCGTCGCCGGTGGTGGAGCTGAATCGTGCGGTCGCGGTGGCCATGCGAGATGGCCCGGCGTCGGGCCTGTCACTGATCGACGCGATCCTGGCTCGCGGCGATCTCACGGACTACTACCTCGCGCACTCCGCCCGCGCGGACCTCTGCCGCCGACTCGGCCGCACGGCCGACGCGATCGCGGCCTACGAGCGGGCGTTGCACCTCACGCGTCAGGAGCCGGAGCGTCGGTTCCTCGAGCGGAGGCTTCGCGAGCTCCGCTCGGAATGACCCCCACGATGGCGCGGAGGCGCTCGGACTTGGGGTCAGAGTCCAAGGGAATCAAATCGTTGCACGCAACGAATTGATTCCCTTGGACTCTGACCCCAAGAGAACCAAAGCAATTCCCGACTGTGTCGTGACACGCTCCGCGCCGGCGAAGACCGGCGGCCCGCAACCGACGGGTTGCCGTTGTAGTTGTAGTTGCCGCCTCGCTGAGCGGACCGGAGGTTCAGGGCAGCCGCACCGGATCGATCGTCCCGGCGAGCGCGCCGACGCGCGTACGGAGCGCGGGCAGCGTCGTCGTGATGAGGTCGTTCAACTTCGTGATGGACTCGCGAATCTCCGAGGTCGCTGAATCGAGAATTCGCGTTTCGGCTTCGGTCGGCGCCCCTGACGACGACTGCACCGCACCCAGCAGGTCGAACACCCGGCCGACCGATGTGCCGTAGCTCGGCGACAATCGAGGCCTGATCTCCGTCACTTTCTTGGCCGCATCGGCTACGGCGGTGCTGTCCGCCGCGGACCCGCCGTTAGGCGCTGCCTTCACGCTCGCCGCGAGCCGGGTAATCTCGGCGTCCACCGCCGCCAGCGCCTTCGCCGCGCTGCTGTAGATGCTGCTGAGCTCCGCGATCCGCATCGACATCGCATCGCGTGCCGCGAGCGCGGCCGGAGTCGTATGCGCGCGAGCGTCCGCACGAACCTCGACCGACTGCGATTGCTCCCTGCCGCCGACGATCAGCTTCGCCGTGTATCGACCCGGGAGCACGAAGGGGCCGCGATACGTGCCGTAGTACCCCGAATCCGAAGCCGCCGGGAGAAACGGCATCGTCGCCCGCAAATCCCACAGCACACGATGCACGCCTGGACCAGCGGGGCCGCTGAGCTCGCGCACGATGCGGCCGTCCGCGGCGAGGATCTGAATCTTCGCCGCCGCCAGCACGCGAGTTCGCCCCGAGTCTGCGCCCGCGGCGGACTGACTCGCGGCCGTCTCGTCGCCGGTCGCATACGTCAGATACGTGCCCACCGGCGGATTCGGCGCGACGAATGCGTTCGCCGATGGCCACGGCAGGTCGCGCCACTCGTACGCCGGCGCAGCAGAGCGCGGCGGCAGGAATCGCACATCCCCGCGCGCGAGTGGGCCACTCGCTTCGAGCGACGCTACATCATCGAGCACGATGATCCCGCGGCCATGCGTGGCGACGATCAGATCGTTCGTCTCGTCGTTCAGGACCACCCGATCGACCCGCACCGGCGGCATGTTGCCCGTCGCGCGCGTCCAGTGACGGCCGCCGTCGAGCGTCCAGTACAGACCGAACTCGGTGCCGAGGAACAGGAGATTCGGGTTCCGCGGATGCTCCTCGATGGTCCGCGCGACGATGCCGTTAGGCAGGTCACCCGCGATGCTCGTCCACGTCGTACCGCCGTCGCCGGAGCGGAACACGTGCGGCGTGACATCATCGTCATTGTGTCCATCGAACACGACGTAGGCGACGCGCGCGTCGATGCGCGACGGCAGGACCTTGCCCACCCAGCGCGGGCCGGGACGGCGAAATCGACTCGTGAGGTTCGCCCACGTCGCGCCGCCGTCCGTCGTCCGCTGCACCTGCCCATCATCGGTGCCGATGTAGATGGTGCCGGGCGCCTTCGGCGTTACGCCGATCGTCGTGATCGTCCCGTAATTGCTGACGCCATCATCGCGCGACAGCGACTCGCGATTCGGAAAGCCCGCGCCCAGTGGCAGGCGACGCCACTCGGTCGGGTTCGTGGTGAGGTCGGCGCTGGCCGTCGTCCACGTGTTTCCGCGGTCGCGCGTCTGCAACAGACGCTGCGCCCCGTAGTAGACGAGGCTCGTGTCGCCGGAAACCGCGACGAGTGGCGTGTTCCAGGTGAACCGATACCGCTCCTTCGGATCCGCGGGGTAGGGCGTAATCCACCGCTCCTCGCGCGTCTGCATGTCGATGAGGTACAACCGGCCGTTCTGCGACTCCGTGTAGACGAACCGCGGGTCGCGCTGATCCACCGCCGCCTGGAAGCCGTCCGCGTAGCCCGTGTTGATCACGTCGGCGTTCGTCATCCCGCCGCGCGAGAACGTGCGACTCGGCAGCGCCCACTGTCCGTTGTCCTGCGCGCCCCCGTAGATCCAGTACGGGTCACGCTTGTCGACGGCGATATCGTAGAACTGCGAGATCGGCAGGTTGTCGATGAATTGCCAGTGCTGCGCACGATCGTAGGAGATGTAGAGCCCACCGTCGTTGCCGAGCAGCATGTGGCGCGAGTCGCGCGGGTCGATCCAGAGCGCGTGGTGGTCGGGATGCACGTGCGTCTGCGACGTGTTGTCGATGGTGAACGTCTTACCGCCGTCGCCCGACGAGAAGATGTTCGTGGCGAGCAGCCAGACGCGATTCGCATCGTTCGGGTCGACGCGAATCTGGCTGTAGTAGCTCGCGCGCTGATTCGTGGCGCTCTGGCGCGTCCACGTGCGCCCGCGATCGGTCGAGCGAAACACGCCGCCGCTCCGCGCTTCGATCACCGCATAGACGACGTCCGGCTCGCTCGCGGAAATCGAAACGCCGATGCGACCCACGTCGCCCGTCGGCAACCCGTACGTGCCGCCCAACCGCTCCCACGTGTCGCCGCCATCGAGTGAGCGCCACAGGCCGCTGCCCGGACCGCTCCCCGCGAACCCGAAGGCCCGGCGCCGCCGCTGATACGTCGCGGCAAACAGCGTCCGTCCGTCGCGATCGATGGCGACGTCGACCGCACCCGTGTGCTCATCGACGGCGAGGACCTTCTGCCACGTCTTGCCGGCGTCCTTCGTGCGATAGAGGCCTCGCTGCTCGTTAGGCCCCCAGAGGTGGCCGAGCGCGGCGACGAAGACGGTGTTCGGGTTGTGCGGGTCGATGACGATGCGGCCGATGGTCTGCGTCTCGCGGAGCCCCATGTGCTGCCACGTCGTGCCTCCGTCGAGCGAGCGGTAGACGCCGTCGCCCCACGTGGAGCTCTGCCGGCCGTTCGGCTCACCCATGCCGACCCACACGACGTTGCGGTCGCTCGGCGCGATGGCAATGTCACCGACCGAGAGCGAGCCCGCGTAGCGATCGAGCACGGCTTCCCATGTGACGCCGTTGTTGACGCTGCGGAACACGCCCCCCGACGCGGCGCCGACGAAAATGATGCGCGGGTCGTCAGCGACGGCCTCGACGTCGTCGATGCGGCCGCCGAACGCCGCGGGACCGAGGTGGCGCCAGCTCGTGCTGTCGGGCCAGGTGGCGCCGGCCGGCGCCGTGGCGACCGGAGCGTCGGCTGGCCGGGACCGTGAGCGCTGGGCGAGCACCGCTGGCGCGCCGGCGGCGCCAACGGTGAGAACGAAGGCAAACGAGCGAGCGAACATCAGCATGCGCGTGATCTGGTCGGGGAGACCGGGATCACGCGGAGCGCGACCCGATCATACCACTTGGCCTAGCCGGCCATTCCCCGGATGACTTCCCACTCGCGGGCGGTCACCGGCGTCACCGACAGCCGGCCGATGCGGAGCAGCGCCATCTGCGCCAGCTCGGGCTTCGCCTTGATCCCGGTCAGTGTCACGGGCTGCGGGAGCGGCGCGACGGCGCGGAGATCGACCATGAACCACGTCGGGTCGTCAGGGTCGGAGTCCTCGTCGTACCCGTGATGCGACTTGTCGAACGCCGTGCTGTCCGGATACGCGGCGCGCGCGACCTCGCAGATGCCCACGATGGCCTGCGGAATCACGCTCGAGTGATAGAAGAAGACCTGATCGCCGACCTGCATGCCGTCGCGCATGAAGTTTCGCGCGACGAAGTTCCGCACACCGTCCCACTGCGTGGTCCTGTTCGTCGCCGCCATCAGGTCGTCGAACGAGAACGTGCCCGGCTCCGACTTCACGAGCCAGTAGCGCCTCTCGCCGGGTGCACGCGGCGTGAACACAGCGGCCCACGCGCCGCCCTCGTGCTTCTGAGCAGGTGGCTTCGCCGCGCGAGTGGACGCCTTCTTCTTCGCCGCCTTCGCTGCCGCCTTTGGCGCCGTACCGGTCGACTTGGACTTTCCCGTCCGCTTGCCTCTTCCCGACGTGCTCATCTCGTGCCCTCATTAGATGGTCGAGACGAAATCTGAACGATTTGGCGCGGGAAATTGGGGTCAGATTCGAATTACGAGCATAGGGATGCTACCGCGGAGACAGAACGATGTAATTCGACTCTGACCAGTCTGACCCCAATTTCCCGCTCGGAATGACAGGACCACCGCCATGACCCACGACCTCCGCATCGCGCTCCGATCGCTCCTCAGAAGCCCGGGGTTCCTCGTCACCGCCGTCAGCTCGCTCGCGATCGCCATCGGCGCGACGGTCGCCGCGTTCAGCGTCATCGACGCCGTCCGCCTGCGCGCGCTGCCGTTCGTCGACGCCGACCGGCTCGTCGTCCTTGGCGAAACGCCCACCGGGCCCGGCGTCACCACCGTCCCGCCGTGTCGAGGCGCCTGCAACGTCTCCTACGAAACGTTCGCTCAGGTGCTGAGCACCCGGCCGTTCCGCTCCATCGACGCCGTCGCTGCCTACACCAGCGGCGCGAAGTCGCTCACGCGAAACGGCGAGGCGGTGCTCGCAAACGGCGGCGTCGTCTCTCCGAACCTGTTCGCGCTGCTCGGCGTTCGCCCCGTGATCGGGCGCGGACTGACCGCGGACGACGACCGACTCGGCGTCCCGCTGGCGACGGTCCTCAGCCACGAGATCTGGGAGACGCAGTTCGGCAGGGACCCCGGGGTGCTCGGTACCGACGTCAAGCTCAGCGACTCGCACTACACGGTCGTCGGCGTGATGCCACCCGGATTCCGCTTCGAGACGAACTCGCAGTTCTGGCTTCCCGCGGTGCCAACGCTCGACCCGAGCACCCGCCCTTCCATTCGCACCATCTCCGTCTTCGCGCGACTCGCGCCGGGCCGCACCATCGCCGACCTTCGCGCCGAGCTCGCGACGGTGCAGCCTGCCGTGCCGGTCGGCTCCAAAGGCGGTCAGCAGACCAGGCTCGTCGCGGACCCGCTGCGCGAGCGCTACACGTCCTCGACCCAATCGCACGACCTCATCTTCGGCGCGATCGTCGCGTGTCTGCTGCTCATCGCGTGCGCCAACCTCGCGAACCTCGTCCTCGCCCGCACGCTCAATCGCCAGCGCGAGTTCGCCATCCGGTCCGCGCTCGGCGCAGGCGCCAGGCGCCTAACGGGTATCCTGCTGGCGCAGAACGCGATCATCGTCCTCGCGTCGACACTGCTCGGTGTGGCCCTCGCGTGGTCGGCGCTCGGCGTGCTGAGCGCGCTGCCGGCGCTGACGTCGGTTCGGCCGGATGGAATGGAATACCGCATCGACGCCCGGGTCCTTGGCTTTGCGACGCTGGTCGCCGTCGCCGCGGCGGCGCTCGTGAGCATCATCCCGGCACGCCTGGTCATCGGACGCGACGTGCATCATCTGCTGCGCGTGTCCGCGGCGTCAGGCAGCGGCGATCGCGCGCGCTGGGTACAGCGGCTATTCGTGATCGGGCAGGTCGCGTGTGCCACCGTGCTGCTCACCGGCGCCGGACTCATGGCGCGCACCGTCCTGCACTTCGCGCGCGTGGACCTCGGCTTCGACGCGAACCGGCTCATCACCGGCTCGCCGAGCTTTCCGCACACGTGGCGCGTGCCGGAGAAGTATCTGCCGGTCACGGAGCGCATCCTCGCCGAGATGAGCGAACTGTCAGGGGTGACGTCGGCCGCCGTGCGCGCGAATGTGCCGCTTCCGAAGCGCGACGGCCGCGCGTCGCTCACGCTCGAAGGAGGCGCCGAGCCGCTGCCGGCGGGGCTGGTTCCGACGACGGTCCTGTCCGTCACGCCTCAGTACTTCACGACCGTCGGTGTGCGCATCACGGCGGGCCGAGCGTTCGAGGATCGCGACCGGAACGCGTCAGTTCCGGTGGCGATCGTGAACGCGTGGGCTGCGCGTCGGTGGTGGCCCGACCGCGATGCAGTCGGACAGATCGTGCGCGTCGATACCGGCGGCGGCACGATGGCGCTGACCATCGTCGGCATCGCGGCGAACAGCAAAGCCGCTCGGCCCAACCTGCTGCTGGGCGAGGATGGACCCGAGCTCTACCGGCCGTACGATCAGGCACCGTCGGCCTTCCCGGTGTTCTTCGCGGCAGCGTCGCGGCCGGAACCGCTCCTCCGGGAGGTCAGCGTTCTCCTGACCAGGCTCGTCCCCGATCGCCCGGTGTTCACGACGCTCGTGAGCACGACGGTGGCGCAGCAACTCGGCGGCGTGCGGACGAACGCGATGCAGATCCTCGCCTTCGCCGTCGTGGGATTGCTGCTCGCGGTCATCGGGGTGTACGGCGTCCTCTCCTTCGAGGTGAGCCGCCGCACGCGCGAGATCGGCATCCGCAGCGCGCTCGGCGCCTCACGCGCGCGCATCGCCGGCAACACGCTCGGTGACGCCGCTCGACTCTCGGCGATGGGCATCGCGTTCGGTGTGCCGGTCGCGCTCTTCGCGACGCGCTTCATCGGCAGCCTCCTGTACGCGACGAGCCCGCGGGACCCGGCCGTCTACGGCGCGGTCATGCTCTGCATCGCGGCCGTTTCGCTCGTGGCGGCGTACATCCCGGCGCGCCGAGCGGGGCGCGTGGATCCGGTTGTCGCGCTGAGGGCGGGGGACCACTAAGGGCGGCAGCGGCCAGCGCGTTCCGCGTTTGCAGTTTGACGTACGAGAGATCGTTCAGTTCGTCCCACCGGTCAAACCTCGCCAGGATAGTCGTTGTCGAACCGCAGCCCATTCGACAGCGAGATCTGCGATGCGATCCGCCTTCCTCGAGGACCTGCGCCACGACATCCGCTACACTCGCCGAATGCTGGGGTCGAACCCCGGGTTTGCCGCCATCGCGATCCTCATCCTCGCCGTCGGCATCGGCGCGACGACCGCGATCTTCAGCGTCGTCAACGCGACGCTGCTGCGACCGCTGCCGTTCCGAGACCCCGAACGGCTCATGTCCGTGTTTCTTCGTATGCCAGTTCAGTACGGCAGCGGCGAGATCGACATGGTCTGGTCGTACCCCAAGTATCAGGGGTTCCTGACATCGAATCGTACGTTCGGCGACGCGGCGATCCACGTGGCCGACGCCTTCACCGCCGGCACTGACGACGGCGCCGAGCGTGTGCTCGGGGAATCCGTCAGCGCGAGATACTTCTCGATCCTCGGGCCTCAGCCGCAGCGCGGTCGCTTCTTCCTGGACACCGAGGATCGTCCTACCGGTGGCGACCGGTCCATCGTCATCAGCGACGCCTATTGGCGCGAGCGCTTCGGTGCGGCAGAGTCCGCGCTCGGCAGCACGGTGGAAGTGAATGGCCAGCGGTATGCGATCATCGGGATTGCGCCGCCGGGATTCGCGGGGATGAGCGGTAACGCGCGTCTGTGGCCGCTGTACACGGCGGTGCGCGGGCTCTCGAATCTGCAGAGTCCGACGACGCATCAGTTCGAGGTCGTCGCCCGTCTCCGGCCGGGCATCACGCCGGCCGCGGCGAAGTTGGACATGGTGAACGTGGGCCGCGTCGTGAACGCAACGTTCCCGAACGATGACGGTGGGCCTCCGTGGCGCGCGGCCGGCTATACGCTCCAGGAGCTGCGCGTCGACCCGATGGTCGGACGATCCGTCGTCGTGCTGGCCGTCGCCGTGTCGATGCTGCTGCTCATCGCCTGCGTCAACGTCGCGAACCTCCTGCTCGCGCGTGCAGCCGCTCGGCGCCGCGAGCTGGCCGTCCGTCTTGCGATCGGCGCCGGTCGTGCGCGGCTCGTCAGGCAACTGCTCACCGAGAGCGCGGTCCTGTCGCTAGCCGGAGTGGTGGTTGGGATCGCGCTCGCCGCGGTCGCGGTGCGGGCCTTGTCGGGGATGGCGCCGCTCGCCGCGGCGAACCTCTCCACGGTGCGCGGCACGCTCACCGCCATTTCGCTCGGGAGCATCGCCCTCGACGGGCGGGCGCTGCTCGTCGCCGTTGCTGTCGCGCTGTTCACGGGACTCGTCGCCGGGCTGATTCCGGCGTTGGCGGCGGCCCGCCTTCCCGTCGCCGACGCCATGCGCCAGGGCGCCGTGGCCACCCCGGCGTTCTCCGGTCTCCGCCGCCTAACGAGCCGCGGGGTGCTGGTGATGGCGGAGATCGCGCTGGCGGTGGTGTTGCTGGTGACCTCCGGGCTCATGATCCGCAGCCTCGGCCATCTGTTCCGGGCGCAGGTCGGGTACCGGCCCGACGGTGTGTTGACCGCGCGCGTGGCCCTGGCGTCCCGGCGTGTGGCGAATCAGGCTGTTGGGCCCGCGTGGGATGAGGTCATCCAGCGCGTCGCGGCGATTCCCGGGGTGACGAGCGTGGCCCTGGGGAGCTGTGCGCCCGTGGGCGATCATTGCGAGGGGACCGATCTGCGGGTGGCCGGTCACTCGGAGGACGCACTCGTATCGTTCCACGTCGTGTCTCCCGGCTACTTCTCGACGCTCGGCATTCCGATCCTGCGCGGTCGCGAGCTGTCGGCCATCGATCGGCGCGATGGGCAGTCGGTCATGGTCATCAACTCGACTGCGGCCCGAACCATCTGGGGGACCGATGACCCGCTGACCACGCCCGTGCCGCGGGACGATCGGACGATCGTGGTGGTTGGCGTCGCGGGGGACGTGCGCTACGAGGATGTCGAGGCGGCGCCCAAGCCGGCCGTGTTCTTCCCGGTCGCACAGATGACACGGACGCGAGCGATGCTGTTCGTGCGCACGGCGGGCGATCCGGCGTCGTTGGCGGCGGTCGTGCGCAACGCGGTCAAGGCCGTGGACCGGAACCACACGGTGTCCGAGATGGCGACGTTACGTGACCGGATGTTCGACGCGACGGCGCGGGACCGGTTCGCGACGCAGGTCCTGAGCGCGTTCGCGGTGACGGCGCTGCTGCTCGCGGCGATCGGCATCTACGGCGTGCTTTCGCTCGCGGTCGCGCAGCGCCGGCGGGAGCTCGGTATCCGTATGGCGTTAGGCGCGGAGCGGGGGGGCGTGATGGCGATGATTCTGGGGCAGGCGCTGAGCATCGCAGCCGTCGGGGGGCTCGCCGGCGCGGTGCTGGCCGTACTCGCCGGCCGGGCGTTAGGCGGGATGCTGTACGGCGTGACGCCGGCTGACCCGGCGACGTACGCGGTGTGCGCGCTCGTGCTCGGCGCCGCGGTACTGTCGGCCGCGGTGGTGCCGGCCGCGCGCGCCATGCGAGTGCATCCGATGGTCGCGCTGCGATCGGAGTAGCGTCGTTTCCAGCGGAGCGAGCCATCGGCGGCGGTCTCGTTGGCTGCGAGCCCGGACGACACACCTACACTATGGGCCAATGGCGGGCTGTGCGCGTCCCTTCCAGCGTACGCATCACACCGGTCGTTGCCGCCGCCGTGCCAACGGTCGAGCCGGCATGAACCGATTCACTAACCGGACTGGGAGAAGGCGATGAACAAACCACTCATTTCCCTGCTTGCTCTAGTTCTCGCCTTCACTGCGCCGACCAGCAGTGCCATCGCACAGAAGGAGACGCCTACCGGGTACGACGTGGAAAAGGACATCGCACTGCTCCGTCGAAACCTGCGATCCGAGAAGAAGAAGCTCATCGCGGCGAACTTGCCGCTCACGGAGACTGAGGCGACCAAGTTCTGGCCGGTCTATGACCAGTACGCGCTCGACATGAGCAAGCACAACGACGCGTTCTACGCGTTGATCAAAGAATATGCGGCCAATCAGAAGACGCTGACGGATGCCCAGGCAGCCGACATGCTCAAGCGGTGGAGCGCCATCCAGATCGACATCGCGCAGACGCGTCAGAAATACATTCCGCTCGTGGAAAAGGTGATCCCGGGACGGAAGGCGGCGCACTTCTTCCAGATCGACCGGCGTCTTTACGCGCTGATGGACATTCAGGTCGCACAGGAGATCCCGCTGGTCATCCAGTGAGACAGCGCTCGGCTCGGGGTTAACGACGATCTACCAGTTGGGAATCGGAGGCTTTCGGCCCATCCAGTTCTCGGATCCGATCGCCTCGCTGTACTCGATCTGCCACCCCGAGCCCACGCGCCGGTAGCCGTCCCGCGTCACTCAGACGCTGTACATCCTGTCCGGGGCGCTGCCATCTCCAGTGGATCGCTCGAGCTCGAGCTTCTCGAGCACGACCGCGATCCACTCGTCCTTGTTCGGATCCCGCGTCAGGCTCAGGATCGGGTTCTCGAACCGAACGAGCTTACCGCCCCGCGGTCGCGAGACCTGCCTGATGAAGTCCTGGCGCGTGACGCGCTGGGCGCCCATCAGGACGTAGAAATCCGGCGTCAGCATGCGCTCGTAGGCGGCGCTGTCGTAGGCCAACCGCGCCGCTCCCCACGCCTTGTTCACTGCGGTCAGCTCGTCGCGAACCGCGTCGCCCTCCCTGGCGAACGCACCCATCGCCGCGAATCGCAGCAGGTTGCTGACGACGTGATCAGGATACTTCCGGACCATCGCCTGGTAGAGCGCCTGCGGCCCCGCAGCCGTCTTGCGGAGCGAGTCGAAGTCCGTGAGGTAGCGGTCCATCACCGCGTGCGCGACGGGGAGCTCGTCGCGATACCGCTGACGGAGGCCGGGCGCCAGCGCACGTGGAGCGCTGCGGTGCGTAAATCGATCGCGAACCGGTCGGCGATCCACACGCTCGTCGCGTTGCTGCGTGAGCACGCACCGTCGTTTCAATCCGGCCCGCGGAAGCGACGCGTCGCGAGTCGGGCGCGCCCTCACTAACCTGTCATTCCGAGCGAAGGCCGCAGGCCGGCGCTGCTGTCATTCCGAGCGGAGCGCGTCAGCGCGGAGGCGAGGAATCGCACTCGTCCCGGCCGGGAGGCCCCTCGACCGGGAGGATGGCGATTCCTCGCCTCCGCCGCTGCGCGGCTCCGCTCGGAATGACAAAGCCACGGACGTTAGGCGCCGCAACCGGTGTCGCGTCGGAGGTGATTGGTGAGCGGGTTGTCTTCGTCGGGCTGGTCCTGGGTGGCGCGGTACTCCGCCGACGCTGAACAGTCGATGCGGCGGACCTGGGGACCGCGATCACGGTTCGGTGAAACCGGCGAGCCTGGCGCGACCGCGCCGTGCTGACGCGGTGTTGT
>Ga0207674_10005688_pt1 | contig 14781 bp, 12 predicted proteins | sample KBSCornC72_FD_184303 | JGI IMG/M metagenome (GOLD analysis project Ga0207674, IMG submission 184303) | Corn rhizosphere microbial communities from Kellogg Biological Station, Michigan, USA - KBS Corn C7-2 (SPAdes) (version 2) | ecosystem: Host-associated > Plants > Roots > Rhizosphere > Soil ... | reverse complement strand
ATGACAGCCGAACAAGAACCACAATCGTGGACGAAGTGAAACGATTCGCTGCTGATCTGAACCTTTAAGAATCAGAGAAGAGCCAGCTTCAAACCGCGTACGAAAGGGCGGAAGATCGAATTGAGGAGATCCGCAAGGAAAACCCAGATGTGCCCGCGCAGATGTGATCAAGAAATTCGCGGCCGCGCGCGATCAAATTCGAGAGCACACCGTGAAGTTCTTGACACCCTATCAGTTGGAAAAGCGGGACGCTGAGATCGCGAAGTCTGGGCCACCGGATGCAACGGTAAGCCACATCCCCCTCGCCCATCTCGAGAAGGTCAGTCCGCGCCGGGCAGCCATTACCTACCTTGCGGTATCCAGTCCATCGTCCCACTCAAGGGTAGCGACGAATTCTCGACGCGAACTGTTCCGCGCCCCTGGAATCGCCAAAACCTGTCGGGTTATTGAAGCGATTACTGCAGATTCACGCAGCGGGATATCAGGAGCATAAGCCGATTAGGCTGATCCGCATGGCCCAAAATCGCATCGGGCTGGATGAAATCTCCATGAGGTAAAACGGTGAATAAAAAAGAGGCCGGGTGCGCCGCAAGTAAAGCCTTCTGTTTACTTTGGAGCTTCAGGAGGGTTCGCCCGGCCTCGTAGGTTCCAAGTCAGACGGCCTAAAGACGCTCGGGGCACAACTGGGATTTAAGAAGTTGCGGGCGGACCGCGATGGCGTCGGGAGCGCCCTCCGATTTACTGCTGCGTCCAGTCGACGCGGCAAGTGCCTGACGAAAGTACCCATCGCCTAGAATAAAGCGGGAGTGTCGGCTACGCGTAAAAGAGACACAGCCAACAAATTCGTAACGGTCTTATGCCCCCGCCACTCGACCTGGATGTAAACGTACCGGTGTTGGTGTTCAAGATAGGCAGGTATGTCATTCACCATGGCACCGTGGGAATCATTCGAAGCCTCGGCAGATTGGGAGTGCCGGTCTATGCCATAGTCGAAGATCGGTTCACCCCGGCTGCCATGTCCAGTTATCTGACGGACACTTTCGTCTGGGATACACGCGGCCTAGATCCGGAGCGCCTTCTGGCAGGCATGGCAACCATCGGCGAGCGGCTGGGACGTCCGACGATTCTGGTTCCTACCGATGATTCAGCCGCGACGTTCGTCGCTGAGCACGCAGAGGCTCTCGGGAAATGGTTCCTGTTCCCGCAGGTGCCGAGAACGCTTCCTCGCCAGCTCGCAAACAAGAAAGACTTGTATTTCTTGTGTAACAGCATCGGGGTGTCATGCCCGAAAGCTGAATTCCCCAATTCTATCGAGGATGTATACGCGTTCCTAGAGAGTTCTACACTTCCGGTTGTGGTCAAGGCAGCAGCATGGCAGCGCCTACCGCGAGGCGCCCGCAGTGTTTCCATCGCGAGGACTCCCCAGGAACTGATCACCATCTACCAGCGAGCGGAGAGTCAGGAAAGTCCCAATCTGGTGCTGCAGGAATACATTCCCCCGTTTTGTGCCGAAGATTGGATCTTTAATGGCTACTGCAATCCACACACCAATTGTTTTGTGGCTTTCACTGGCAAAAAACTGCACTCTTATCCGCCCTTTGCGGGCCCGACGGCGCTAGGCGTTTCCGTTCTGAATGAACCGCTCCAGCGGCACAACAAGTTGCTGATGAACGCCATCGCCTACTCAGGCATCGTGGACATCGATTATGTATTCGATAGACGGGATGGCCAGTACAAGCTCCTTGATTGCAACCCTCGTATCGGTTCGAGCTTTCGGATGTTCGTCGATCATTACGACGTCGACGTCGTGCGAGCGCTCCATCTCGACCTCACGGGAAGGCGCGTTCAACCATCGCCGGAACTCGGAGGCCGCACCTTCATCGTGGAGCCCTATGAAATGGTTGCCGGTCTCAACTACATGCGCCGCGGCGGACTGACAGTCAGGGCCTGGTGGCAGTCACTGCAGGGAAGCAGAGAACTCGCCTGGCTCCATCGGGATGACTTGAAGCCGTTTTTTTCTATGTGCCTGCGTCTGATGTTTCACGTCGTGGCGCGAACGCTCCGGAAGATTAAGGCATGTCTCAGCATCGACTGAGAGTATGGGGCCGAAGGCATTCACTGGGGCACGCCATGGGCTGCTCGCTCACGTTCAGAGAACCCTCTTAATTTATAAACTCTCAGAACCATTCCTTCATCCTAGACGCGGAGTATCTTTTGTGAAAAACGGCAAGGCCTACATAAGCAAGATCGATCAGAATAGCGCAGCGGCAACAGGTCAGCCGAGTTCAACACGTTCACCGTAGGATTCCGGTACGACTTCTTGTAGCGAACCGGCAATAACGCCGTCGTACGGAGGTCGGGGAGAAAGAGAGGTCATTATGCCTTTGGGCAAGAGAGCGTTTGCGGAACTCATCGGAACATTTTGGCTTGTGTTTGGTGGTTGCGGCAGCGCGGTCCTGGCGGCTACGTTTCCGAATGTCGGCATCGGCCTGCTAGGCGTGGCATTCGCGTTTGGGCTTACGCTGCTGACTATGGCGTACGCGATCGGCCACATTTCGGGGTGTCACTTGAATCCCGCGGTTTCAGTTGGGCTGATGGTAGCGAAACGATTCCCCGCGTCGGATCTTCCTGCCTACGTCGGAGCGCAGACCGCCGGCGGAATCCTCGGAGCGGCGGTGCTGTATGTCATCGCAAGCGGTAAGGCGGGCTTTGATCTGTCGGGCGGCTTTGCGTCCAACGGCTATGATATTCACTCCCCAGGCGGCTATTCGTTGATGGCCTGCATGGTCGCGGAAATCGTTCTGACGATGATGTTCCTGGTCATCATCCTCGGGGCCACTGATAGCCGTGCTCCGCAAGGCTTCGCACCAATTGCAATCGGCCTCGGCCTTACTCTGATTCACCTGATCGGCATTCCAGTAACGAACCTTTCGGTGAATCCCGCCCGAAGCACCGGTCCAGCCTTGTTTGTAGGTGGCTGGGCCGTGAAGCAGCTCTGGCTATTCTGGCTGGCCCCTATCGCCGGAGCCGTAATCGGCGGCGTGCTGTATCCAGCAATCGTGCGAAAAGCTGAGCCAGACGCACGGTACCAGACAGCCGCAGTTCGGTGAGGCGGCGGATCCTCATTGCGTTGCCTAATGGTTTTAACAAGTTCCTATACGCCCACGAAAGTAGAGCCAAATACTTTAAATCCGTGGATTGCAACCGGCGTCCTAAGTTTTCGAGCGGTCCACAAATGCGCTGCGATATTCGATACGCGTTAACTTCGAAGTCTCGGAACCTCGAAGGCTCACCGAGGTTTCTCCAGGAGCCAAGGGCTGCTGGCTATCGAACGTGAGTCAAGAAAGAGAAAGTTTATGATTCGTAGCAAACCAAATCTGATGAAGTTGTTCGCAATGCCGCTTGGATTGGCATTAGCGACGGTCGGTTGCGCCACAAGAGGGTACGTCACCAAGAAGATAACTCCTGTGAGTCAAAAGGTCGACACGCTGTCAGCCGTGACCGATACGAAGTTCACGGCGACCGACGAAAAGATTGCGCTCGTAGCAGGCATCGAAAAAAAGGATATCTCGCAGGTCAACGAGCGAATCACCTCGACCGAGCTTAGACTGGGCACGACCACTTCCGCGGCCCAACAAGCCCAATCCGCGGCTCAACAGGCCCAAGCAGATGCTCAACGGGCGCAAACCGCAGCTTCGAGTGCGATGAGCCAAGCTCAGGAGGACGCGCGTAAGCTCGCGGAATATTCGCAGGCGGCCAGCGCGAATATGGCCAATGCTCTCAACTACAAACTCCTCGAAAGCGCCGACGTGACGTTCGGCTTTAACAAGTTCTCACTCACGCCGGAAGCAAAGACCGAGCTCGATCAACTCGCGAGTAAGGTGCAGTCTATGCCACGAGTCGTGGTGGAAGTAGTCGGTTTTACCGATGCGGTCGGTCCGCAAGACTACAACCTCAATCTGAGCCGAGAGCGTGCGGACTCTGTCCAACGCTACCTCGTGACACAGAAAGTGCCGTTGCACGTGATCCATACGGTTGGATTGGGCGCAGGAGCTCCCCCTTCGGGATTGGAGGCGGACGCCAGTTCTGGCGCCAGCAAAAGTGACGCCGAGCGGGCATCGCGGCGCGTTCTCATTCGCATCTTCGGTTCCCCGGATGTTGGGACTCAAGCGAGCGTCAGCGGCGGCGGACAGGACTAAGAGTTTCTCAGCAAGGCAACCGGATGGCCCTAAGGCCTCTTAACGGGTGCCGATAAAAGCGTTCGGCTGGCGGTCGGCTAATTAGCGTAGGAGACTTCGCCTCCAAGGTAACCGGGACGCGTCTCCACATGTAGGAGGTTCTTGGTCGTCAGCCGAACGCTGTGATATTGCCCGTCGTTGAGGCCTTTAAAGCCAATCGTATATTGTTTTCGAATGTTTTCGGCGATGCTGACGCAAGCTTTGGTCACATCTGCAAGCTCCGCTGGGAAGAACGCCTCGCCACCGGTGTTCTGGGCAATTTTCGAAAGCGCTTTCGGATTCCGGTCGTGGTCGTCGTCGCTGAAGATTCCGATCGGATAAACGACGATCCCTGCTTTCATCGCACCATTCAATGCATCGTTCAACGTCGCGTGACTCGAGTTGTCCCCGCCGTCCGTAATCGTCAGTAGGACCTTTCGGGCGTATCCCGCGGACCGGAACTGGGACTGCGCCGTCAACAGCGCATCATAGAATGCAGTGGTTCCCCCGAGATCGAATGCCCCAATGGCAGATTCGAGTTCGGGGATCCGCCCCGTAAACGGCGTGCCAGAGGGAAGTCCAAACCGGGCCTGATCGCTGAAATGCAACACGAACATCTCGTCTTTGGGATTACTGGCGCGGGCGAAGGCTAGCGCCGCAGCGATCACTTCCTGCCGTTTCGGAGCCATGCTGGCGCTGTTGTCCACTACAATCCCGGCGGTCACCGGCGCGTCTTCGCCTTGAAAAACGCTGATCGGCTGCGGTACGTTGTCCACGAACAATTGGAAGGCGTCCTTATCCAACCCGAGGACGGCTCGGCCCTGGTTATCTGTAACTCTCGCGTGAAGTTGGACTAAGGTTACGTCTGAACGAATGGCGAACTCCTGCTGAGCTGCGAGCGACAAGGCAAACGTCGTGACCAGCCCACAGAACAGGGCTTGTTGAAATCTAATGTGCATCAATATCCTTCTTTATTCCTACGGACTTCAGGCGGGCAAACCGAACATCCCCTCGAGGGTTAGCTCCAGCAGTGCTGCTTAAACAACTATCCAGAATAGCAGACGCTGGGAACGTCCAAGCGGCATCGGCGGAAACGATTGCGAGCAGTGGCATCTCTGCGCATGAGGTTCACTTCAATAATTTACTGGCTTGATGAGACTTGCACCTCACGAACAGCAGTTCATCAAGTTGGACGTCGATCGGTAAACCTCCAGCCACGGAATCTTGGACTAGATCCTCCCTTAAGAGAACCGAGAGTCCGAAAATCTCCAGATCCCCCAATAAAAAACTCTCCAAGCGTCCAGAGGCGTCTTAGACCTACAAGGCTTCTCAAGCGACGAGCAACGCCTCACGCGCAACCGTCGAATTATCGAGGAGTGGAATTGTAAAGGAGATGTAGCTATGTACGCAAGAACGAGTTTGATCAGTCTGATAGCGTTGTTTTCCCTGGCATCGGTTTCTGCGTTTGCAGCGCATGTCAAGGGCATGATCAACAGCCGGACCGGCGAAACTTTGACTGTGGCGTCCGACAACGGAAACGTCGTCGTTCTTCTAACCGATAGTACGACTGCGAAAGATGACACGGGACTCCTCGGTTTCGGAACCGAGAAGATGGCCGCGGTGGTACTGATCCCCGGACTTAAGGTGGATGTCGATGGAGAGCCCAACGGACAGGGCCAGTTTGTCGCGAAGACCATTACCGTCGATGGCGACGACTTGGAAGCGAGCGAAATGATCCAGGCCGGCATCAACCCGACTGCAAAACAAGTCGAGGCCAACATTGATTCTATCGATGCGAACAGGCGGGCTATCGAAGCTAATAAGCAGAAATCTTCCGCCAACGCGACCGAGATCGCAGCCCTTAACGCGCAGATCGAGGCCCTCAAGGCGGGGCTCGCGGAACACAAGAAAAACAGCGCGAATCACGAACAGAAGCTTACCGAGACCATCAAGGTCGTCCATGAGACCACCAATCGGTTCATGTCGCTGGCAGATTATGACGTAAAAAACAAAGCCACCGTAAAATTCGCATTTGGCAGTGCGAGCATCTCGAAGGAGTCCGAGGCCGCAATCAAGGCGCTGGCGGAAAGCGCGACCGGGATGAAGGGATACCTAATTGAGGTGATAGGCTATGCTGACTCGTCCGGCCATGATGCGATTAACACAAAGCTGAGTGAGGACCGCGCTAGAGCGGTCATAAGTTACTTGATTCAGCAGGGTGGAGTGCCAGTGCGGCATATCGTGGCACCGGGTGCGATGGGCGAATACGCACCAGTGGCGTCGAACGAGACTGCGGCCGGACGGGCCGAGAACCGTAGGGTCGATATTAACGTCCTCGTCCACAAAGGCGCCCCCGCCAATTAGGGAGGGTTGTTGTTTCCGCCTGTCTAGGATTTTAACTGCCGCAACCGATAACACGACGGCTAAGAAAGCGGCTTCGCCGTATCGGCAGAAGGCGTTTTGGGACAGCCTCCTCGCGGATTTGGACGGCACGCGGTGGAGCCGGCGCCGGTGATCTTCGCCAGCTCCGACTCTTCAGCGTGCACGGGGACGCTCAGGAAGCGCGCGCCCGTACTAATGAATAAAGTACTGAGTTCGCCAATCCGGCACCGCCCAAAAGGGTTATCATTCGATTTCCGCTTCGCACGCATTTGAAGATCCTCTCAAATAAGAGCCCGACGCGTCCTTCATCGAATTCCTCTCGCCAAAACAAAAAGAACGCTCGATCCGCTTGATTCATCGTCACACTTACGGCGGCCGCAGCCGTAGGACGTTGAAGGCGCTGCGAACAGGATGAGGATTGGATGAACATGGACGTAATTCCGATCTGGGTGTTGATTGCGGCAACCATCGTCATCGTGATGATCGCGGCTGAGGGCGGCTACTGGCTGGGACAGCGTGCGCAGCGTCGCGCCCACAGGGACACGGTGCCGCCGGTCTCTTCGATCGTGGGGTCCTCGCTCGCCCTTCTGGCCTTCATGTTAGCCTTCACATTCAGCATCGTGGCTAGCCGGTACGATTCTCGCAGAGCGCTAGTCCGCGACGAAGCCAACCTGATCCGCACCGTCTGGCTGCGGTCCGATTTCCTGCCTGAGCCGGACCGAGGCGAAACGGCAGCCCTGATCAGGGGTTATCTGGACGATCGCGTGACGGCGGCCGAGTCGCGCGACCCAAACACGGTGAACCAGGCCCTGAAAGAGTCGATCCGCATCCAACACCGGATATGGGACATTGCGGTCTCGAATGGCCGCCAGGAAATGAACTCGCCCATCGCCGCCCTCTACCTCACGTCGCTAAACCAGATGATCGATATGCATGCCCTCCGGGTGACTATCGGGCTGGATGCGCGCATCCCGATTGCGATCTGGTTGGCGCTGTACGCTTTGATCATCCTGGGAATGATAAGTGTCGGCTATCAGACTGTCATCGCGGAAGCTACGGGGCGATCCCGAGCGCCTCTAATCCTCGCGCTCTCGTTCTCCGTCGTGATCGCGCTGATCACCTCGTTGGATCGTCCTATGAGTGGATTCATGACGATTTCGCAGCAACCATTGAAGAACATCCGGACCTGGATTGACTCAGGCGCCAACGCGGGGCCCAACCTCGGAGACAAGCGATGATGGCCGGATCACAAGGGCGTCAACGATGCTGTCCATCGCCGGTTACGGCGCCAGTACCGTGTATGCGACAATTTTCCAAGCTGGACCTTCTTTAGACCAAACCGCCCAGAGAACGCCTGAATCCTCGCCGACTTTCGCTAGTCTCAGCCCCATCGCATAGTACTTGCCCCAGCTCTTCTCTTCAGTCGGCGCATTGAAACTTACCGGCTCTCCCACGGTCCGGGCCTTGCAATCCAGAGCGCTCGCCATGTAATCCGGGATCGAGACGAGGGCAAACGCTTTGCTGTTATCGTGCCTTACCATCTTGATGTCAGCATGATTCGGTTCTGGCGTCACCGTCGCTTTGTCCAGCCGGTTCACGGTCCCGGTGATCTCGATGACGTTCTGCATCGCGTTCTTCAACAGCGCTCGGGCATCCTCCGGAGACTTCGGCGGCGGCTGATCCGCACTGGTGTTGATTTTCACGCAGTCGATGGCCTCTGCGGAGATGTAATCGAACGCCGAATCCACATTTCGTTTCACAAACCACGTTTCGAGAAACTTTGTGCTTGCTCCTGCCAGTTCCGAGGGAGCCTTCACATACACTATCGGCGCGCCCGCCGGCGGGGCCGCTGCCGTGTTGGGTTCACGGTATTCGTCCCACACTGGATCCACATCGTATGAGATCAGCTTCCAGCTATTGCCTTCTCGCGCCCATAGGGTAGCCAGGATTTGGTCAGCGTCGTCCTTCCTGCCAAGCCGAAAAACTGCTCCGTAGTACTTGCCGAATTTCTTAGACGCCGCGGCCTTCGGCGATATCAGGCTGGCATCCCGGCGGTTCCCGCACTTGAACTGCTCAGCCGCGTCCTCCCGAACATCGTAGAGTGCAAACTGTCCCTGATAGGGATGCGGCACTACCTTGCTCCGCTCGCCCGAGCCTTCGAGCGGCACTGCTGTGCTGATATCCGCCAGCTGACTGACATTTCCGAATCGTTCGTTGGCCCGCTGCAGTGCGATAAGAAGCCTAAACTTAGCCATTCCACGGTCCACTTTCTCGCCGGGCTCCAAATCCGCACAAGCAAAGGATTGCTCCGAGAAGTACGAAATGAGATTCTCGGTGTCCTTTTTCACCAGCCAGGTGTTCAGCATGTCGAAGACCGCGTCCGCGGGCTTCATTCCCGCTCTGCTGCTCGGTTCCGCAGGCATTTGTCCCGTTTCCTCGAAAGGTGCTCTCTGACTCTTATCCGCTCGCGAAAGTGAAAGCAGGCCCCGCCACCAATTGTTCAACCCCAGCCACTGGTCGTTGTGTATTTCGTCGTTGCGGCCCGCACGCACATCGGAGTTCGAGGCCGACAGATGGCCATTCAACAATCCTTTCGGGAAACCGCTCGACCGGTAGTCGACGTCGATGTCGGCCTGCATCTGATCGCGCGTGGCAGATACCTGGATGGAGGGTACTGCCGGCTTGCCGCGATAACAGATTGGGTATCCCTTGTGATAAGCCGTGTTGTCTCCGACCCGCCGAAACTGCTCGCTCTTGCTGAGCAGGTCCAGCGCACCGGGTTTCAGTTGCACGAAAATGCGGAACTGCTTGTCGCCACGGGCACCGGGCACCTCGCCTTTGACGGTATCCAGTTTGTCGATGATCTGAATTGCCGATCCTAACTTGCCGCCCGACGGATCGGCCAATTGTGTGGAAAGCAGCGCGTGGGTGACCGCGTTGAAAGTAGTCTTCATTGACACGGGCAGGTTATCGTACGCCATCCGCGGATCCACCTGTTTGTGGAGGGTCGCGCTGAAGCGCCTGATCCAATCATCGACCAGCGCCTTTTGCTCAGGCTTCAGCGAAGCATACTTCGCTCCAAAGTCGCTGGCTGCGCCATTCGGCTGGCTTTGCCCAAAGGTTACACTTCCGAAGGTGACTACGGCACACGCTACTGTCACAAGCTGTCGCATCATTCCACACCTCCACTATCTTGACGCCGCAGTTGAGCGAGTCAGCATTTGCCTTCCAGGCCGCTGCTAGACGTCCCTGATACCCCGGCGTTGTCCTCGGCAATGCGGACTACTTCTTGTTGGGGTCATCGTCCTTCGAGTACTTGGCGCCTTGGAGCGTCAACTGAACTGCGAGGCCCTTCTTAGTGATCCGGTACACCCATACTCCCGGCGCGGTACTCGCGGATTCCGAGCAAGCTGAGGCCCGACTTTCCTGTCTTGGCTGCGGCGTCTGCTTGTGTTTCACCAGACCAACCGGATTCGATGAACTGGGTCACCGCCAGCTCGGTCTCGAACACAAAGACCACCCTATAGTCGTTCACGCCGACACCGAGACCTACGCCAACCGAGGTCATCTTCATGAAAGTATCCTGTCCGGTCTTCGAGTTTACGGCCACTCCCGCGCCAAGCAGCAGCAGATTTGTGCCCAGGTTGTCGAAGACTGCGTATCCCGCCGAGTTCTGGATAGCAGTGCGAGCCTCGGCTTGAATCTTGTACAGATCCGTCAGGGTTGTAGCTGCCATCTTACGTACTTTGTCGCGCTGCTGGTCAGGCGAATCCTTGGCACATGCTAGACCCCCGTTCAACAACCTCAGCCTGAAGAGCGCGCCGATCGTTTTGGAGCTCATCACATTCTCTCCTACCATCTCTCCTACCCTCGGTCCTCTCCAATAATCTTCATCGCACGAGTGGTGCGCCTGGATACTCAGATGTTCCGTCGCTGCTGTAGATTTGTATCTTTTTGGATCCTGGGAGACTCCGATTCATACGCAATGGGTCCCATTGGTCATGGGCGTGTGCAATCGCGGTGAATTATTTGAATCGGGCCGGCTGGAATCGCGATCGTTACTTTATCTCGCGTAGCACCGATATAGCGATGGACAGTGGAGGAATAACAACAAGATGATTCGATACATGACGGAATTCGTGCTGGGTGCAGCTCTCGTAGTCCCCGTAATGGCCCAGAACACCGCTACGACCAATATGGAGATCCTTCGCCAGAAGATCAAGGCGGACAAGAAGCTGGTAGTGGCAGAGAACCTCAAACTCACCGACGCGGAAGGGGCCAAGTTCTGGCCCGTCTATGAGGCGTACCAGAAGGACCTGCAACAGATTAACGAACGGTTCGCCGCGATGATCCTGACGTACGCCGACGCCTACAACAAGGGACCGATTACCAATGAAAATGCGAAGCAGCTGTTGGACGAGTATCTTGCGATCGATGACGCCGAGGCGAAGCTGAAAGACGCCACGACGCCGAAAATTTTGGCCGCACTTCCTGCCATGAAGGCGGCACGCTACATTCAGATCGAGAACAAAATCCGAGCGGTAGTCAACTATGAACTAGCAGCCGCCATTCCGCTAGTAGAATGAGGAAGCGCCTCTCGGCGTGAGCTCCGCTGACTACTTCCGGGGGCTTGCCCGGTAACTACCGTGTTAGAAACAGTTTCCGTCCTTGGCTCTTCGACGATCTTCTCTGCGGAGATCTTCATGCCCTTCTTCAGGTCGGCGGATATTCCCATCCGCCGTTCGAACGACGAGGTAATTGCCTTCGACATATTCCACGGTGCCCTTCAGTCGCTCCGTGGTGACTGATGCCTGGCCTTTAATACTGTCCTTCGTAGTCTGGGGTAGCGGTTGTTGCGCCACGCCGGTCACTAGAATCATTGTGGAACCAACAGCGATAGCGGTTAGCGCCAGAATTGTGTTGACGCTAGCTGTCATGTTTCCCCTCTCTTTCTTAACCAGGTTGCCGTTCACTGCTAACCGGGGGCGTAAACCGGATGCGCATATGCCTCATGGAGGCCCTACAACTGGAGTTGGATGCGAGTTTGGAAGAACTGTGTGCGTCCGCTCTGCTCGAACCGGTCCAGTGTACCGTATCCGTAGTTGAACTCCAGCCGCACATGATCGGACATGTGCCAGTTCACCATCGGTGTGATGCGCCAGAATTTCCCGCCCCGTATTGACGCACTGTCTAGATCGACGTAGGAATAGTGCAGTACCAATTCCCATGCCCCCAGCCCACCCTCAAAGACCGGGTGTCTCGGTGAGATCTGTTCGAAGTATCCGCCGCGAATGTTATAGCGTCGCGTCTCCCGCGTCGCCAGCCACGATGTAAAGACCTCGCCGCCGTGAAACCACGGATTGCCGGAACTCTCCGCATTCACCTTCTGAAAGTAGTATTCGCTGCCCGTAAGGAACGAACCGTTCCGATAGTAGACCTCAGGCCCGATCAGCTTCGTGTTCTTCGCGTCAAACTTCCCGGTATCGACGAAATACGGCGAGGGATACGCCTCCGGCCGCGAGCGCAGTTGTATTTGCCCGTTCGCCGGCACGCCATAGCGAAGATTGAGTCCGATGTGGAGGAGATCTCCCCCCTCCGGCGTCAGGAACTTCACATACGCGATGCGTCCGGCCGTCTGCCGCTTGTAATTCGAAAATGCGAGCCCATAGGAGAGCCAATCCACGTAGGTGCCGGCGTTCCACACCAGGTGGAGCTTGGGCGAATATCCCAACCACTTGATGCCATCAGCCAAGATTGGCAGCGCCGCATCATTGATCGTTCCGCGCTCCATCGTCCAGCCCGCGTATCCGATCATGACCTTGTTCAGCGAAACGCCCTCTTTTGTGCGTCCTACGAAAATGCTTCCCCAAAGTTCCGGCACCCCGACCATGATGCCCGTCTGCCGGAATTGCCAGGTATGCGTCGGTGAGTTATACATGATCCCGCTCGACCACGTCAAAGACCGGCTCTTGAAGAGTTTGAGCTTGCCTCGAAACAACGCACGCGCATCGCGCAACTGGATCTTCGAATCAAGCCTAACCTGCTGCTTGCTCGCATCATCCTGAGCAAAAGCCGCGTAGTCGACCAGAAAACCGCCGCCGCCCCGGATCGAGAACCATTTGCCCTCGTACTCATTCCAGCTAACGAGCTTGCGGACCGGCGTATCGGCATCACTGTCGCCGGCTACGATCGTGTCATCAATGGGGTTGTCCGCCGGCTGCGGCGCCTGCGCCGCCCCGGGAGCCTGTGCATCCCCATGGGTAAACCCCAACACCATCAGCAGTAAGGTCGTGCAGATCGCGGGTCGCACAGGGAATTTCAGTAGGTCATGAACATGGTTTGGATGTCCTTCGCATTGCTATTCTTCAGCAATGCGAGGCTCAGCAGGATCCGCGACTTTTGCGGATTCAGCTCATCCGACGCAATGAATCCGCTCTTGTCATCGTCGATCTCGACGTTGCGGCCCACCAGACCCGTAGGCACACGTGAGCTCCGCACGACGATCACGCCTTTCTTCACTGCATTGACGCACGCATCTGCCGCAGCTTTGGTCATGTTCCCGTTCCCGACTCCCGCGATCACGATACCCTTGGCGCCACCAGCGACTGCGGCGTCAATCTGCTCCGGACCCATGTCGACGTACGCCATCAGAACGTCCACCCGCGGCAACTTGGTCGCCTGCGAAATGTCGAACTCAGTTTTGGTCGTGTGCGGCCATTCCGGACTCGTATAGAAATCATTCTTGCCGTATGAGGTGACGCCCACCAGACCGCGAACCGGGGACATGAACGTCTGCACAGCCGTGGTGCTGGTCTTGGTGAGCGAATGCGCCCCATGGATCCAATCGTTCATCACCACCAGTACGCCGCGGCCTGCCGCGTGTGGATCGGCCGCCACCGCAACCGCGTTATAGAGGTTCAACGGACCATCGGCGCTTACCGCAGTCGAGGGCCGCATCGAGCCGACCATCACCACCGGTTTGTCCGTCTTCACCGTCAGATTCAGGAAGAATGCCGACTCCTCCATCGTGTCCGTTCCATGCGTGATCACGATGCCATCGACATCGTCGGTCTTGGCGAGCTCGTTGATACGCTTGGCGACCTTAAGCAGGATATCGAAGCTCATGTCCTGCGAGCCTACGTTCGAGATCTGTTCGCCTTTGATGTTGGCAAGGTCGGTGATTCCTGGAACGGCCTTGATCATCGCATCGATCGTCACCGCGCCGGACGTGTAGCCCGACTGCGTACCTGTCGCCGCAGCGCCAGCGATCGTTCCTCCCGTCGCCAGGATCACGATATTTGGCCTCGCTTGCGCGACTTGCGCTCCTGCCCCAACGAGCAACAACGCCGCAACGCTCAACATAATATGGTTACGCCACCGTTTCATCATGTACCTCTCTTACTTCTTCTGATACTTGCTTTTATCGAGCTGTGTTAGTTTGACCGGATCGAGGATCTCTGCGATCTGTTTGTCCGTCAATATTTTCTTCTCGCGAATGATCTCCATAATCCCTTTGCCGCTTTTGTACGCCTCATCCGCCAGTTCCGTCGCCTTCTCGTAACCCAGTACCGGATTCAGTGCCGTCACGATTCCCACGGTAGTATCCATATAGTGCGAGAGCACGTTGCGGTTGAGCGTGATGCCATCTACGCATTGCTCCCGGAACGCAATCGAGCTCGTGTACAACAGGTGCTGCGATTCCATCATCGCCGCCCCCTCCACCGGCTCATAAGCGTTGAGTTGTAGTTGTCCGGAATGTGCCGCCAGGGATACTGTGACGTCGTTGCCGATCACCCGAAACGCTACCAGATTCACCATCTCCGGAATCACCGGGTTCACCTTTCCCGGCATGATGGAGGAGCCCGGCTGTCGCGCGGGAAGGTTAAGCTCCGAAAGCCCGGCGCGCGGTCCCGACCCCAGCAGGATCAAATCGTTCGCAATCTTTGACAGCTTGATGGCCACACCCTTCAAAGCGCCTGAGTACGCAACAAATCCTTGCTGATCCCAAGTCGCCGCGAACATATCGTTGGCTGGAACAATCGGCTTTCCCGTAAGCTTCGCCAACTGCGCCGCAACTTTCTCCGGGTAGCCCTTCGGAACGTTGATCCCCGAGCCGATCGCCGTCGCCCCCATGTTCACGCCGTACATCTGTTTTTCGGCATCCTTGAGCACCGCGATCTCA
>Ga0207674_10005687_pt1 | contig 14783 bp, 14 predicted proteins | sample KBSCornC72_FD_184303 | JGI IMG/M metagenome (GOLD analysis project Ga0207674, IMG submission 184303) | Corn rhizosphere microbial communities from Kellogg Biological Station, Michigan, USA - KBS Corn C7-2 (SPAdes) (version 2) | ecosystem: Host-associated > Plants > Roots > Rhizosphere > Soil ... | reverse complement strand
CGCGGGTTGGGGTCAGCGGGCGCGGGTGCACGGGCATGGCGGGCGCGGGCGCGCGGGGTCCTGGAACCGGGGGTGGCGGGCGGCGGTGGGGAACGGGACGGTTAGAAGGAGGCGGGTTCGGTGTAGGCGCCCCATTCGGTGCGGAGGGCGCCGCAGATCTCGCCGAGGGTGGCTTCGGCGCGGGCGGCGTCCAGCATGGGCGGGACCAGGTTCGCGTCGGTGCGCGCGGCGGCGACCAGGGCGGACAGGGTCGCGTCGACGGCTCGCTGGTCGCGTTCGGCGCGGCGGGCGGCGAGCAGCTTGACCTGCTCGCGCTCGACCTCGGGGCTGATCCGGAGGATCTCCAGCGGCTGGGCCACGGTGCCGGTGTGGGCGTTTACGCCGACGATCTTCTTCTCGCCCTTTTCCAGCTTCTGCTGGTAGCCGAACGCGGCCTCGGCGATCTCGCCGGTGAACCAGCCGTTCTCGATGCCCTGCAGGATCCCGTCGGTCATCGAGCCGTCGGAGCTCATCTCGCGGATCCGGGCGAAGATCGCCTCCGCCTCGGCCTCGAGACGGTCGGTCAGCGCCTCCACGTACCAGGATCCGCCGAGCGGGTCGGAGACGTTCGTCACGCCGGTCTCCTCCATGATCACCTGCTGGGTGCGCAGCGCGGTCTCGGCGGCCGCCTCGCCCGGCAGCGCGAGCACCTCGTCCAGGGCGTTGGTGTGCAGCGAGTTGGTGCCGCCCAGCACCGCGGCCAGGGCCTCGACCGCGGTGCGGACGATGTTGTTGTCCGGCTGCGGCGCGGTCAGCGAGACGCCCGCGGTCTGGGTGTGGAAGCGCAGCCACTGGGCCCGGGCGGTCGTGGCGCCGTACACGTCCCGCAGCCAGCGCGCCCAGATCCGGCGGGCGGCCCGGAACTTGGCGATCTCCTCGAAGAAGTCGATGTGCGCGTCGAAGAAGAACGACAGGCCGGGAGCGAACTCGTCCACGTCCAGGCCGCGGGACAGGCCGAGCTCCACGTAGCCGAACCCGTCGGCCAGCGTGAACGCCAGCTCCTGGGCGGCCGTCGAGCCCGCCTCCCTGATGTGGTAACCGGACACCGACAGCGGCTTGTAGCGCGGGATCTTCTCGTCGCAGTACTGCATCAGGTCGCCGATGAGGCGCAGGTGCGGCTTCGGCTCGAACAGCCACTCCTTCTGCGCGATGTACTCCTTGAAGATGTCGGTCTGCAGGGTCCCGTCCAGCTTGGACTCCTCCGCGCCCTGGCGCTCGGCGGCCACCAGGTACATGCAGAAGATCGGCACGGCCGGGCCGCTGATCGTCATCGAGGTGGTGGTGCCGGCCAGGTCGATGCCCTCGAACAGGACGTCCATGTCGGCGGCCGAATCGATGGCCACGCCGCAGTGCCCTACCTCGCCGAGCGAACGGGGGTCGTCCGAGTCGCGCCCCATCAGGGTCGGCATGTCGAAGGCCACGGACAGGCCCGCTCCCCCGGCGGCCAGCAGCATCTTGTACCGCTCGTTGGTCTGCCGCGCGTTGCCGAATCCGGAGAACTGGCGGATCGTCCATGGCTTGCCGCGGTAGCCGGTGGCGTGGATGCCCCGGGTGAACGGGAACTCCCCCGGCCAGCCGATCCGGTCGAAGTCCGGCACCACGGCGCCGTCCGGCGGCCCGTAGACCGGGTCGACCTCGAGCCCGGACAGCGTGCTGAAGTCAGCGTCGCGTTTGGCCGCCTGGTCGAAGCGGCGCTGCCAGCGCTCGCGTCCCGCGTCCGGGCCGGCTTGAGCGTCCATCGTCCCCTCCGGGAAAAATAGTAGGACGTCCTACTATTTTGAGTCTACAGGCGGGAGAGGGCTGCGTCGTACCCGGCCAGCACGCGGAGCGGGTCGAGGGCGGACACCCCGGCCCGGCAAGAACGCGGAGCGGGTCGAGGGCCACTGCCTCTTACCCGGGAAGCGCGCGGAGCGGGACGAGGGCGGACACCTCGGCCCGTTCGGAAAAAAAAGAAATTTCTGTGCAACCAATGAGCGCGTTTTGTCGTCTCTTAAGAGCGCGAGGCCGGGACTGGGTCTCGCGCGCAGCGGGGCCCGGACGTCACGGGGGCGCGCCCGGGCCAGTCGCCGAGGAAAGGCCCCAGGCAGACCAGCAGACAACCAGCAGGGAACCCAGCAGAGCCGTAGGCAACGAGCAGGCTCCGGCGAGCAGCTTCGCCGGGACAGGAATGTGGTAGAAGTTGCCGTATCACACGGGTGTTCTCCAGGACACCCCGACCGGCCCCGACATGATCCTCATGCCGGGCGGGCGAGCGGGACGCCAGACCGCGTCGTTCCCACCTGCCGGGAACTTCATCAAGGGAGATCCGGTGGGCACCGCTGGCGAGGTTCAAGGGGTCGACGCGGATGCCGTCGAAGAACTGTTCAAGGGCGTCTACCCCAAGCTGGCCGGCTGGGTCAGGCGCCTGGTCGACGACGACGACACCGCGCACGAGATCGCGTCCGAGGCGTTCGTCCGGCTGTTGTCCCGGTGGACCAGGGTGGACAGCCCGCAGAGCTACCTCTATATGATCGCGACCAACCTGATACGCGACCACTGGCGCAAGGCCGAACGGGAGCGGCGGGCCATCCGCAGCGTCACCGCGGGGGCGGCGCTGGACGAGGTGGCCTACCCGGTACAGGACGTGGACGTGCGCAACCTCATCGCCTCGCTGCCACCGCGGCTGCGGGACCCGTTCCTGCTGCACTACTACGGGGGGTTCGGGATCCGGGAGGTCGCCACGCTGCTGCGGCGGCCGGAGGGCACCATCAAGGCGGACCTGTTCGCGGCGCGGGCCCGGCTGAAGACCGTGCTGAGGCAGCGCGATGCCTGACCGGCACGACGACGTGGACGCCTGGCTGAGCGAGCGGATCGAGCCCCTGCCGCCGCCGCCGGGCACGTTCGACCTGATCAAGCGCAGGGCCCGGCGGCGTAAGTACCGCAAGCTGGCCATCACCGCGGGCTCGGCGGCGGTGATCGTGGCCGCGGCGGTGACCGTGCCCCAGGTGGTCAACCTGCCGGTGCTGAACCCAAACCCTTCGGCCGCCCCGGTGGCCGGGGCCCACAACGCGACTACCTCGCAGCGGGCCAGCAGCAGCGCCTCCGGTAACGGCTCGGCGGCGGCGAACTCGGCCGTGCCGACCAGGCTGGCCGGGCCGGTGCCGGGTAACTTCCGGCCCACCTCGGTCACCTTCGTCGGCCCCCGGACCGGCTGGGTGATCGGCCAGGCCCTGACGCCGGGCCACTGCGCCAGCCAGTTCTGCACGTCGGTCGCTGTTACCCGCGACGCGGGCAAGACCTGGGCCGGCGTGCCCGCGCCGATGGCCGGCCCGGCGGACGGGGCGTCCGGGCTGAGCCAGATCAGGTTCCTGAACCTGACGAACGGCTGGGCCTACGGGCCCCAGCTGTACGCTACCCACACCAGCGGCAAGACCTGGGCCCAGGTCGACACCGGCGGGCTGCGGGTGACGGCCCTGGAAACGGTGGGCGACCGGGTGTTCGCGGTGTGGGCGTCGTGCACCGGCGACGGGCCCGCCTACGCCGTTAACTGCACCAGGTTCACGCTCTACTCGGCGTCGGCCACGGGCGGGACCTGGGCGCCGGTGGGCGCCTCGACCACCGGGCTGACCAACGGAGCGGCCAGCGAGGCCGCCCAGCTGGTGCTCACCGGCAGCCGCGGTTACCTGCTCGCGCCGGGCGGGGAGCTGTACTCGGGCCCCGTCGACGGCAGCGGGCCGTGGACGCGGGTGAGCTCGCTGGTCGCCTCGTGCCCGGTCGGCCCGGCCCGGGGGAACGGGCAGCCGACCGGGGCGCTGCTCGGCGCGGTGAACGCCAGCGACCTCCTCCTGGCCTGCGTCTCGGCCAGCAGCGGTACGAGCCCGTCGGTCTCGACCCAGCAGAAGTTCGTCTACTCCTCGAGCAACGGCGGGATGAGCTGGGCGCAGATGCCCACGGCCCCAGCCGCGGGGGTGGCCTTCGGGCTGGCCGCCAGCCCGACGGAGAGCGTGATGCTCGCCACCGACCAGGGCATCGACCTGCTGCCCGCGGGTGAGATGAGCTGGCGGACGGCGGACGTTCGAGGGGGCGCGCCGGCCGGCGGCTTCCGCTACATCGGCATGACCACCGATGAGCAGGGCATCGCGCTGCCCGCCGACCCGTCGGGCGGCACCGTCTGGTTCACCTTCGACGGCGGGCAGAGCTGGAAGGCCTCCCGGCTCAACGGCTCCTAGGGGTCCGGACCGCGGGAGAGCAGGGCTCCCGCGGTCCGGGCGCCTAGGTCGCGTCCTGGGCCCCGGGGACGAAATCGCCGGCCGCCAGCCGCAGCTGGAGGAACAGGTCGAAGATCTCCTTGAGCTGGCCGGGCTCGTACCCGCCGAGGCCGAACTCCGCCGCCATCAGGTCCCGGGTGGCCCGCTCCACCACGTCCCGGCCCGCGTCGGTGATCTCGGCCAGACGGCCCCGGCCGTCGGAAGGGTTCGGCCTGCGGACCACCATCTGCTGGCGTTCCAGGCGACTGATGATGTTGGTGACGCTGGTGGGGTGCACCATCAGCCGCTCGCCGATCACCCCGAGCGGCAGCGCGCCGCGGCGGCTGAAGGTGAGCAGGACCAGCGCCTCGTAGCGCGCGAACGTCAGCCCGTACGGCCGCAGCAGCGCGTCGAGCTCGCCGAGCAGGATCTGCTGGGCGCGCATGATCGAGGTGACCGCGGCCATCGACGGCGAGGGACCGAACCTGCGTTCCCAGATCTGAGCCGCCCGGTCGATCGGGTCGAACGGCAACTCCAGCGGCTTACCCACGGGTATTACCGTAGGGCCTATTTACCGATCCAGCAGTTCATCGGCGGCCTGGAACGGATCCAGGGTGCCGTCGGCGACCTGGCCGGCCAGCTCGTCGAGCCGGCTCGCGGCCAGCCGCCCGCGCAGCGCGGCGAAGGCCAGCGCGGTGAGCTCCTCGCGCGCCCGGGCCTGCCGCCGGTGCTTGAGCTCGCCGCTGTCGCTGAGCCAGGACCAGTGCTGGTTCAGCCGGCTCACCAGCTCCTGGATCCCCTCGTTCTTGACCGCCACCGTGGTGACGATGGGCGGCTTCCAGTCGCCTTCGGTGCGGTCCGCCAGCGCGATCATGTTGCGCAGGTCCCTGACCACCTGCTGGGCGTCCGGCTTGTCCGCCTTGTTCACCACGAACAGGTCGGCGACCTCGAGGATGCCGGCCTTGGCCGCCTGGATCGCGTCACCCATCCCGGGCGCGAGCAGCACCACGACGGAGTCGGCGAGCGAGGCGATGGCCACCTCGGCCTGCCCCACGCCGACCGTCTCGATGATGATCAGCTCGAACCCGGCCGCGTCCAGCACCCGGATGGCCTGCGGGGTGGAGGCGGCCAGCCCGCCCAGGTGCCCCCGGCTCGCCATCGACCTGATGAACACGCCCTCGTCCGCGGCGTGCTCCTGCATCCGGATCCGGTCGCCGAGCAGCGCGCCACCGGAGAACGGCGAGGTGGGGTCGACCGCGAGCACGGCCACCGTGCGGCCGGCCGCGCGGAACGCGGCGACCAGCGCGCTGGTCACGGTGGACTTACCCACCCCCGGGGAACCGGTCAGGCCGATGATCCGGGCCCCGCCGGTGGCCGGCAGGAGGTCCTTGATGACCGAACGGACGGCAGGAGACTCGTCCTCTACAAGAGAAAGGAGCCTCGCCAGGGCGCGCGTATCACCGGCCCTGGCCTTGTCGAGCGTGTCGTCCGTCACCGGCGGCTAGCCGCGCACCCGGAGCAGCAGCGCCTCGCCCTGCCCGCCGCCGCCGCACAGCGCGGCCGCGCCGAGGCCGCCGCCGCGGCGGCCGAGCTCGTAGCACAGGTGCACCGCGAGCCGGGCGCCGGAGGCCCCGATCGGGTGGCCGATGGCGATCGCGCCGCCGTTTACGTTCACCACGTCCGGGCCGACGCCAAGCTCGCGCATGGACTGCAGCGCCACCACCGCGAACGCCTCGTTGATCTCGATCAGGTCCAGGTCCGGCACGGACCGGCCGGCCTTGGCCAGGGCCTGCTTGATCGCGTTGGACGGCTGGGAGTGCAGCGAGTTGTCGGGGCCGGCCACGTTCCCGTGCGCCCCGATCTCCGCGATGACGTTCAGCCCGGCCCGTTCGGCAAATTCCGCGGACGTCACCACGACGGCGGCCGCACCGTCCGAGATCTGCGAGGAGGTCCCGGCCGTGATCGTGCCGTCCTGGCTGAAGGCCGGCCTGAGCCTGGCCAGCGTCTCGGCCGTGGTGCCCGGGCGGATGCCCTCGTCCTCGGTCACGGTGAGCTGTTCACCCTTGCTGGCCACGGGTACGCCCGCGATCTCGGCGGCGAACAGGCCGTTCTTGGCCGCCGCGGCGGCGCGCTGGTGGGACATGGCGGCGAACTCGTCCTGCTGCTCGCGGGTGATGCCGAGCTCGCGCCCGCTCCGCTCGGTGGACTCGCCCATGGACAGGTGGTCGAAGGCGTCGGTCAGCCCGTCGAGCGCCATCGAGTCCTCGACCGTGACCGGCCCGTACTTGTAGCCAGCCCGGGAGTTCAGCAGCAGGTGCGGCGCCCTGGTCATGGACTCCATCCCGCCCGCCACCACCACGTCGTACTCGCCCAGCCGGATCAGCTGCGACGCGAGCGCGATGGCGTCCAGGCCGGACAGGCACACCTTGTTCACCGTCAGCGCTGGAACCGTCATGCCGATGCCCGCCGCCACCGCGGCCTGCCGGGCGGTGATCTGCCCGGCGCCCGCCTGCAGGACCTGCCCCATGATCACGTACTCGACCCGGTCCGGTGCGACCCCGGCCCGCTGCAGCGCCGCCGCGATCGCGACGCCGCCGAGTTCGCTGGCAGACTTGCTGGCGAGGGCTCCGAGCAGGCGGCCTACCGGTGTCCTCGCCGCCCCGGCAATGACCGGCTGACGTGAATCGCTCATGTCAGCCACGATACCTAGTGGTGTCCGGAAGGAAATCATGGTGCTACCGCTGCTGACCCGCCTCGATCACGTCGGCATCGCCTGCCGCGATCTGCGCCGCGCCATCGACATGTACCGGGAGACGTTCGGCCTCGGGGTGCTGTCCCTGGAGGAGAACGAGGAGCAGGGGGTCCGCGAGGCCATGCTGGCCGTCGGGCCCGCCGGGCCCGCCGGGCTCACGGGCGCCGGCCCGGGTTCGCTGGGGGTGGGTTACATCCAGCTGCTCGAGCCGCTGTCCCCGGACACGCCGGTGGGCAGGTTCATCGCCCGGCGCGGCGAGGGGATCCACCACGTGGGATACGGGGTCGCGAACATCGAAGAAGCCCTGGCCACGGTGGCGGGGACCGGCATCAGGCTGGTCGACGAGCGGCCCAGGCACGGGTCCATGGGAGCCTCGATCGCCTTCCTGCATCCGGCTGACCTGGGGGGCGTGCTGACCGAGCTCGTCCAGTCGCCCAGCCTGGCGTGATGCCCCATCTTGTCGATAAGGTGATTTAACCGGACGGATAGGATAGAGAACTCTGAAGGACCCGCCAAATCACCCGAGTAAGAGTAGTCTGCCTGTCACCGGGCGAGAGTCGTACCCGCCATGGCTGGCACCCGCCGTAAAAATTTCCGTCGCCTTCACGTCTAGCCAGGATTAGGCCATATGCAATCGGACATTGACGCCCAGCTGACCAACTTCTTCGAAGAGGCCCCGCCGCGCGAGTTCGCGACGGTGATGCGGGGCTACGACCGCCATCAGGTCGACGAGCACATCAGGCAGATCGAAACCGAAGTGCGCCAGCACCGCGAGCAGACGCAAGCTATGAAACAGCAGCTGTCTGACGCGCATCGGCAGATCCAGGAGCAGGAGCGTCCCACCTACTCCGGCCTGGGTGCCCGTATTGAGCAGTTGCTCAGGCTGGCCGAGGAACAGGCCACCGAGCTGGTCCAGGCGGCCAGGTCAGAGGCGAATGAGATCAAGGCCGCGGCCAAGGTCGACGCGGCGGAGTTCCGGGCCGCGGCCGAGAACGAGGCCACCGAGCTGCGCGCCAACGCCAAGCGGGAGACCGACGACCTGCGCGGCGCGGCCGAGCGGGAGGCGGACTCGATCCGGACCACCGCCCGGCGCGAGGCCGACGAGTTGACCAACACCACCGAGCGCGAGGTGGCCAAGCTCCGGGCCACGGCGGACCACGAGGTTGCGGACAAGCGGGCCGGGGCCGAGCGTGACATCGCCAAGCTGCGGACGAGCACTGAGCGCGAGGTTGCCCAGCTGAAGGCCACCGCCAAGCGGGAGCGGGACGAGATCCTCACCACCTCCAAGCGGCAGGCCGACGAGATGCGCAGCCAGGCGCAGCGGATCCTGGAGGAGAGCGAGGCGCAGCGGGCCCAGTCCGAGGCCGAGTTCGAGATCCAGCTCGCGGCGCGGCGCGAAGAGGCCGAGCGCCAGGAAGCCGAACGGCTCGCCGCCGCCCAGTCCGCCACGCAGAAGCTCGTGTCCGAGGCCGAGCAGCGCGCCTCCACCGCCGAGCAGCGGGCGGCGAAGGCGTCCGCGCAGGCGGACCAGACCCGGCGCGACGCCGACTCGCACGCCCGGCAGCTGGTGTCTAATGCGAAGAAGAACGCCGACCAGATCGTGTCGCAGGCCAAGGCCCAGGCCGACCAGCTCCTAGCCGAGACCAAGGCCGACGCCGAGCGCCGCCGCGCCGCCGCCCAGCGCGACGTCGACGAGCTCACCAGGCAGAAGGACAGCATCGCCACCCACCTGGCGCAGGTGCGCCAGCTGCTCGGCGGCCAGCTGATGCCCGGCATGGACGCCGCGGCGATGCAGGCGCCGCCCGCCAAGCCGGCCATCGCGCCGGAGCCGGCTCCGGCCGCTCCCCCGACCCAGGTAGCTCCGGCCGCCCCGGCGGCTCCGGCCAGCGCGCCGCGCAACGGCAACGGTGGCTCGGCGCCGCCCACCGCCGTGCAGCCCGCCCAGTCGGCCAGCCACCAGGCCACCCAGGCCACCCAGGTCTCGCCGGCGGCCGCCGCGGCGGCGCAGCAGCGGCCGACCAACGGTGGCTCGCCCGCCGCGACCCAGGGCAACACCAAGCAGGCCGCCAACGGCAAGGAAGACGACGAGGACTGGTGGACTGAGTAAGGCTGAGTAACCGCTAGTCGCGTTCTGCGAAGGCGCGCGCCGGCCCGCTTCGGCGGGAGGGCGTGCGCCTTTGTCTATGCCTTATGTTTTTCTGGCTAGGTGACCGGCACGATGGCGGCCGTGATCAGGTGGCCGTCCCGGATCTGGAGCAGGCCGATCGTGCCGTGCGGCTGGCGCCGGCGGTCGGTGGGCGATCCCGGGTTGAAGATCCTGAGTCCGGACGCTCCGGGCGCGGATTCGTCGAGCGGGATGTGGGAGTGCCCGAACACCACGAGATCGGCGCCGGGGAACCTGCGGCGCAGCCGGGTCAGCCGCCCGGCGGCCGCGCCGCTATCGTGCACCATGCTGACCTTCAGGCCGTCGAGCTCTAGTTCGGCGGTCCTGGGCGCGCCCCATTCGGCCACGTCGGGACCGTCGTTGTTACCGAGCACGGCGGTCACCGGGGCGTACTCCGCCAGTTCGGCGAGGACCGAGGCGGTGCAGACGTCACCCGCGTGCAGGATGAGGTCGGCCGTGCGCAGGTGCTCGGCCACCCGGGGCGGGCAGACCCGCCACCGGCGCGGCGCGTGAGTGTCAGCCAGCACGACGACCTGCACGGAACCCATTGTCGCTGGTCGCTCGGGCGGCCTGGGTGACCGCCCCGCACGGTCAGGTCGGAGTGGTCCCGCCTGGCTCGTCCACGTGACGGGTGTCGACGTCGTGGATGGTCGGCATGACCGAGGTGAGCGCGCCGCTGACCTGTTCGGCCGCCTTCCGGCGTTTGTGCTGTGCCTCCCCCTGCGCCGCGGCGGCGGCGAGCCGCCGGGTGGCGTCGAGGCGCCGGCGGTTGCGTTTGGCCGTCTTGATGGCCCGGTCAACCGCGGCCGCCAGCAGGCAGACGAACAGGACAATAAGGACGGCGATCAGCACTCGCACGGGCATCATCCGTTCCAGCGTCCGGGCCAGGGTGATGGCCCCAGTAAAGCCGGTTCTCACAGGATTTTCCAAACCGTACGTATGCGCCTAACTCGGGCGAGTGCGGCTTGGCGACTGCTACGATTCTCGCTCCGGCGCCCCAGCGCGCCGGCCTGCAAGGGGAAGTGGGCCACCCGGTTGAACGGGCCGGGTGGCCCGAACACTACCCCATGACCAGCACTGTTGCCGACCAGCGCGGCGGCAGCCGGTCCAGGTCAGCCGGAGATAAGCCGGATGTGAGGCCGAGCAGCCAGCCCGGCCCGCGGATCTCCGCGCCGGCCGCCACGCACCTCTCGCGGAGCTCTCGATCGGCGGTCACGACCACGCGCCGCCCGGGCAGCCTGCGCACCACGGCGACGATCGCGTCGTCCCCCGAGCCAGCCGCCTGGACCACGCGTACCTCCCCCGGCCGCACGTCCGCGTCCGACGGCTCGCGCGGGGCGTCCGGCTCGGGCGGTGCGTCTGGCTCGGGCGGGGCGAGGCGGGCGGCGGCGGCGGCTTTGGCCGCGCCCTCGAGCACCATGACGAACCCGGGAACGCCCGCCCGTTCGGTCCCGGTCTCCCCGCGCTCGTCCGGCAGGATGGCGCGGCCGCTGCTGGCCAGCCGGGTTATGTCGGCGTGCAGCCGCACCGCGGCTCCGGCCCGGTCCCGCCACCAGCCGTCGGGGCGCGAGCCCATCACGTTGGCGACGTCGACGACGATTGTCACCGGTTGCCCGCCGATTCCCATCTCCTCCGCACCGTAAGCTGGCCGCATGGCAGACGCGATACTCGCCCGGCAAATCACCGAACAGGTCACCAGGCTACGGCAGCGCCAGACGGCCCCGCTGATCCTCGAGCTCGACCTGACCGACGGGATCGGGGAGGGCCCGGTCGGTGATCCGCTGTCGGCGATCTTGTCACGGCGCAAGGCGCGCATGCAGGACATCATCGATGGCCTGCGGCGCGCGGGCCGGGACGACCGGGTTCGGGCCCTCGTGGTCAAGGTGGGCGGCGGCCGGATCGGGCTGGCCCGGATGCAGGAGCTGCGCGAGGCGGTCGGCACATTCCGCGAGTCGGGCAAGCTCGCCGTGGCCTGGTCCGAGACCTTCGGCGAGTTCACCCACGGCAACGTGCCGTACTACCTGGCCACCGCGTTCGACCGGATCTACCTGCAGCCGTCCGGGTCGGTCGGGCTCACCGGCGTGGCGGTCGAGCAGCTGTTCCTGCACGACGCCCTGGCCAAGGCCGGCGTCGCCTTCCAGAGCGCCAAACGGTACGAGTACAAGTCGGCCGCCGACAACCTGACCGAACGCGGCTTCACCGGCCCCGCCCGGGAGGCCGCCGAACGCCTGGCCGAATCGATCGCCGAGCAGATCACCGCCGCGATCGCCGAACGCCGCGGCAAGACCGCCGAGCAAGCCCGCGCCCTGCTCGACCGCGGGCCGTTCCTGGCCGAAGACGCCCTGGCCGAGGGCCTCGTCGACACATTGGGCTACCGGGACGAGGTCTACGCGGACGTGCGCAAGGAGGCCGGGCCGGACGCGATCTTGCAGTACGTCGCCCGCTACCAGCGGTCGCACACGCTGACCCAGCGAGCCAAGAAGCTGCCCAACCCGCGCGAGCGCTTCGTCGCGGTGATCTACGCGTCCGGGCCGATCAGGCAGGGCCGCAGCGGCCGGAGCCCGCTGGGCGGCAGCTCGATGGGCTCGGACACGGTGGCGGCCGCGCTGCGCTCGGCGACATCGGACGACCGGGTCCGCGCCGTGCTGCTCCGGGTCAACAGCCCCGGCGGGTCGGCCGTCGCGTCGGACACGATCTGGCGCGAGGTGGTCAGGACCCGCGCGGCGGGCAAGCCGGTCGTGGTGTCGATGAGCGACGTGGCCGCTTCGGGCGGGTACTACATCTCGATGGCGGCCGACGTCATCGTGGCGCAGCCAGGCACCCTCACCGGGTCGATCGGCGTGATCGCCGGCAAGCCGGTGTTCGAGGAGGCGTTCGGGCGGATCGGCATCACGACCGATTCGGTGTCCGTGGGCCGCGGGGCGACGATGTTCGCGCCCACGCACCCGTTCAGCGAGGACGACTGGCAGCTGATCAACAACTGGCTCGACGCGATCTACCGCGACTTCACCGGGAAGGTGGCCTCGGGCCGCCGGATGACGGTGGAGCAGGTGCACGAGATCGCCAGGGGGCGGGTCTGGACCGGCGCCGACGCGGCCCGGAACGGCCTAGTCGACGAATTGGGCGGGATGTCGGCCGCGGCCGGGATCGCCCGCCGCCGGGCCGGGCTGCCCGCCGACGCGCCGCTGCGCGCCTACCCCCGGCTGACCCCGTTCGACCAGCTGCGAGCGCCGGAGTCGAGCGAGTCCCGCCCGGCCGCCGCGGCCGCGCTGGACCTTCGGTTCTCCGACGCCTGGGGTCCCGCCTGGCGGATCGCCGCCGAGGCCGGCTGGTCGCCGTACGGGCCGCTGATGCTACCGGGCCGCTGGACAATCAGATGACCGAACGGACCGGCGTTCCCGCCCCGGTTACCGCCCGCGTCCCCCGGAGGGCATGACTGGTATGGACGCGGGGGCGGACCTGACGGGGGTTCGGGCGGCCTGGGCGGGCGCGGTCACGCTGGTGACAGTGGCGGACGGGCGCGACGACATCGGGGCCACGGTCAGCTCGTTCAGCCCGGTGTCGGCGGAGCCGCCCCTGGTGCTGGTGTCGCTGATGTCCGGTTCCTATCCGGCGGAGCTCTTCAGCCGCCCGGATGAGCCGGTCACGCGGTTCGCGGTGACGCTGCTCGCAGCCGGGCAGCGGGTGCTGGCCGGCCGGTTCGCCGCCTCGGGACGGCCCGCGGCCCGGCTGATGCTCGACGACGTGCCGCACCGGCGCGGCCCCTGCTCCGGGGCGCTGATCCCGGAGGGGGGCCTCGCCGCCCTGGAGTGCGCGGCGGAGCGGCTGGTCACCGCGGGGGACCACATCCTGGTCATCGCGGGTGTCACCGGCGTGGTCTACGTGGCCGGCTCGGGCGAGCCGCTGATCAGGTTCCGCGGCCGTTACGTGTTAGCCCGGGGGGACGACCCCCCGGAACCCCCGGTGCGCTTCGCGCCCCGCTGCGGTGCCCGCCGTAGTGTCGCGCGGCCGGAGGGGCCATGCGGCCCCTCGCGGACCGCGTGATCGCGGCTACGCCGCGTTATTCACCGTAGTACCCGCGACCAGGTTGCCCGCCTGCCAGACGGCGGCGATCTGCGGGACGCCGGGCCGGTAGGCCAGGTAGGTGTGCGACGGCGCGTCCAGCAGGATCAGGTCGGCCCGGGCCCCGACGCCGAGATGGCCGATGTCAGTCCGGCGCAGTGCCCTGGCGCCGCCCGCGGTGGCGGCCCATACCGCCTCCTCCGTGGTCATTCCCATCTCGCGCACGGCGAGCGCGATGCAGAACGGCATGCTGGACGTGAACGAGGAGCCCGGGTTGCAGTCGGTGGCCAGGGCCACGACGGCGCCCGCGTCGAGCAGCCGGCGCGCCTGCGGGAACGGCTGCCTGCAGCTGAACTCCACGCCGGGCAGCAGGGTCGCGACCACCGGTGTCGAGGCGAGCGTGTCCACGTCGTCGTCGGTCAGGAACGTGCAGTGGTCTGCCGACGCGGCGCCCGCCTCGGCCGCGACCCGGACGCCGGGACCCGGGCCGAGCTGGTTGGCGTGCACGCGGGCGTGCAGCCCCGCAGCCTGGCCCGCCGCGAGCACCGTGGCGGCCTCGTCCGCGCCGAACGCCCCGTCCTCGCAGAACACGTCGACCCAGCGGGCCGCCGGCGCGCAGGCGTCCAGCATCGGCCCGCACACCAGGTCGACGTAGCCGGCCGGGTCGGCGGCGAACTCGGGCGGCACGACGTGCGCGCCGAGGTAGGTGACCTCGGGGGTTACCTCGGCGGCCAGCGCCAGCCCGCGCGCCTCGTCCGGCACGGTCAGCCCGTATCCGGACTTGCACTCGAACGTGGTCGTGCCCTGGCGGAGCATCTCGGCCGCCAGCCGCCGAAGATTGGCCCGCAGCGCCGCGTCCGAGGCGGCGCGGGTCGCCTCGACCGTGCCCAGGATGCCGCCCGCCCGGTACGGGCGGCCCGCCATCCGGGCGGCGAACTCCGCGCTGCGCTCCCCGGCGAAGACCAGATGCGCGTGCGAGTCGGCGAATCCGGGCAGCACGGCCCGCCCGGCCACGTCCACCACCGTGTCGGCGGCGGGCGCGCGCGACGCCGGGCCGGTCCAGGCCACCTTTCCCCTGGCGATGACCAACGCGGCGTCGGTCATCGCGGCAAAGGAGCCCGGTTGGCTAGAGTCGGGCTGGCCACCGCTGGGCTCGCCGTCGTTGCTGACCAGTTCACCGATCCCGGTGATCAGCGTGCTTTCCGCATCGGACACAGCACAAGCTTCCCACTAGCGCGCCCCCGGCCAGCAGGGTGGCGCGCGGGTGTTCACGATGCCGTGCCGACTGGCGGCATGTCCCCGGGGGTCGCAGGCGCTGGCCCGGTTAGCCCCCTGGCGTTCCTGCCCCCCCGAAAATCGGACTCAGGTCACGTCGGCACCATCAGCACCACGGTTCGGGGCGCGCCGGTGCGGCTGGAACGCCATGAAACCCCCACTGAGGGACCTCATGACCGCCTGGTCCCGTCCTCAGTCTGTTTGCGGCGGAGTATGGCGTTCGGGTCAGCGACTGCGGAGTGGTGGACTTGATAAGGGGCGATGG
>Ga0207674_10005686_pt1 | contig 14783 bp, 15 predicted proteins | sample KBSCornC72_FD_184303 | JGI IMG/M metagenome (GOLD analysis project Ga0207674, IMG submission 184303) | Corn rhizosphere microbial communities from Kellogg Biological Station, Michigan, USA - KBS Corn C7-2 (SPAdes) (version 2) | ecosystem: Host-associated > Plants > Roots > Rhizosphere > Soil ... | reverse complement strand
CAAGAACGTCTTGTTAAGCTGCTCCATCACGCGTTTCTTCGGCGTGCGCTTCGCGTACTTTCCGGTCGTCGGGTAGAGCATCACGAGGCCGACGCCATCGAGTGGCTTGCCTTCGACGGTGATCGTTCCGCGAAGCGACGCGGGCAGCGCGGCTGTCGCCGGTGCGTCGTCTTCCGAGCTCCCCACGATCTTCGGCTGCGCGGGCGTATCCTTGTCCATCTGCGTGATCGGCGAATCGATCCGCTTCGGCGCGCCCTGGTGCGAGGGAGTGCTCGGCGAGCTAGAGTACCCCCGCCACCAGGTACCCGAGAGGAGGCTCTCGTTCGCGCGTACGAGACATTCAACCGCTCGAGCTTCTCGCGGTTCATCAACAGCCCGGCGGGACGGGTCTTTCGCCTGGTGGCCGGGACGGGATTTCTCGCTGCAGGCATCGCCCTTCGGAGCCAGCCGCTCGGCTGGGCGGCGCTCGCCTGGTCCGTGCTCCCGCTGAGCGCCGGCGCGTTCGACCTCTGTTACATCAGTGCCGCGCTCGGAGGGCCGCTCTCGGGAGCGAGGATCCGCTCCGCCCAGTGCCTGCCGCCGTGACCGCGGGGGCTCCACCCCCGGTCGACCACGTGGGGCTCGCGCCGCCGATGAGGTGCAGCAGCCGGGTCGGTTGAGTCTGATCACTCCCGAACGGTCCTCTGGCCCTGATGAGGGTCAGCCGGTGCACGAGGTGGTCGGTCCAGACGAGCGAGGCCCACAGCCGGCGCTACACTCCAGGCGACCCTTCGCGAGCTGGTCCTGTTACTGCGGGGCAGTTGAGCCGCCCTTGGCTCTCCGCGCGAGAAGCAGGACGGCGGCGAGGGAGACGCCGAACCCGGCGCAGGCAAGCACGATCCAAGTCTCTGGACGAATCAGCCAAGATGCGAGCCTCTGCGATGCCGTCCCGTCGTCGGCGGCCAGGGCGCGGCGGTGGGCTGAGCTCAACTCCTCCTCGGAGGGAGGGCCGGACAGGGTTGCAGCCCAGAGGCCCTTCGGCGAAAAGACAAAGGTCTGGTCGGCGTGATTGAAGCCTCCGCCGCTGTTCATCACGCGGAATTCGAGATCGTCGAAGAGCTCGCGGGTCGCCGCCGCGTCGATGGAGCGGACCACGAGCCACTGGGAAGGAAGGTCCAGCCGTCTGCGGAAGCCCCGAAGATCGGCCGCGGTGTCCTTGGGATCGAAGGAGAGCAATACCACACGAAAATCCGCCGACGGTCCCGGCATTGCCTGCTTCACCGCAACCGCCGTCAATGGGCAGCTTTCAGCGCACCGGGTGAAGATGGGCACGAGTAGCGTCGGCCGTCCCCCGGTCCCGAAATTCTGGTGCCGGTCCTGCTCGTCGAGGACGGCCAGGCTGCGGGGCACCAGACCCGGCTGTGCCGGCGGGAGCAGTTCAGCCAGTATCAGACTCATCAGCCAGAAACTGCTCATCGACTACTCTGATACGAGCGGGTAATTCGCGCCGAGTACCTGAACCAGCGGCGGGATGTATGAGATCAAAATCGCGACTACCGCGGCGACGATCCACGGACGAAAGTTCTTGACCACCCCAACGTCCTCGTCGTGGTACGCCTCCGACTCGGGCAGCGCGAACGAGTCGGCCTGCCGCTCGGATCGCGCGCTGGCGAGGCTGCGGACGAGCACATAGAAGAACAGCAGCACCGCGAGACCCATGATGCTGCCACCCACCGCCCCGATGTATTCGCCGATGCGCCAGTCGGGCCGGTACGCGTCGGAGAGCTCGTCGAGATACGACATCCCCAGATTGGTCCGCCTTGGTACGCCCTTCAGGCCCCCGTAGAAAAGCCCGGCCGAGAAGGTGAACACACCGAGGGTCCACACGTACGGAATCGATACCGCTACTCCCGGCGCGACGATCTTCTTTCCCAGCACGCCGACCGAGAGGTAGAGGCTCATTCCCAGGATGGCGAGAAACACCGGACCAGCAACGGTCAAGTGGAAGTGCGCCGGGATCCAAGACGTATTGTGAATCAGCGCGTTCATCGAATACGAGGCATTCACGATGCCGGTGATTCCGCCGAGGATGAAGATGACCAGTCCGAGGAAGAGATAGGGAAACAGCCAACGCTCCTTGTCGAAGTGCGGCAGCTTCCCCCACCAGGCGAAAAGGCCCTTCCCGCCATTCTGCCGTGCTCCATACTCGAGCGACGCTGCCAGCGTGAACGCCGTCAGCAGGCTCGGAACCGCGACCAGGAAGGTCAGGGCAGCGTGCAGCGCCTTGTATCCGGAGGAGATTGCCGGCTCTGCGAACTGGTGGTGCAGGCCGAGCGGTGTCGACAGCACGATGAAGGCCAGGAACACGAAGCGCCCGTAGAAATCGCTGTACAGCTTGCCGCCCGCCAGCCGGGGCATGATCATGTAATACATGACATAGGCCGGCAGCAGCCAGAAGTAGACCAGCGGATGTCCAAAGAACCAGAACAGCAGGCGCGACAGGACGACGTTGACCCCTGCGGTCAGGCCCAGTGACCACGGGATCAGCTGGACAAGCACTTCATAGGCAACCGGCAGCGTGCACATCTGCCAGATGATGAAGGTGGCGAAGATTCCAACTGCGCCGAGCGGCGTCTTCTGCCCTGGATGGCTCCTGCGCCACCGCAAGTAACCAGGAATCCATCCCCAGAAGGAAACCCAGGAGCCAACGACCAGGAGAACGACTCCGATATAAAAGAGTGGATGCGCCTTCATCGGCGCGTAGAAGGTGTAGAGCACGTCGGCCTTGCCAGCGAAGATCGGACCGGCGGCGACCAGCGTCCCGAAGACCATCAACGCGGCTCCGGCCTTCGCGGCCGCGGCAGAGACGCTCTGTTCCAGCTGCTGGCTGACCACCGCGTGACCGAAGGCCACTGCGAAGAAGGTGGTGAGCACGATGGCATTGATCACGCCATGTGCGGTCAACCCCTTGTAGTAGCCGATGCCGAGGAACGACGTCTCCTGAATCACTCCCGCCCGATAAAACACCTGCAGCACGCCATGGTACGCGCCAAAGAGGAGCAAGATGAGCGGAAAGAGCAACTCGAGGACGATGATCGCGCGCAGATTCTTCTGGATCACCGGGTCACCTCGATCGACCCCATCATGTTGTCGTGCCCGTCCCGACAGAATTCGTGGCAGAGAATCTGATGCGTGCCTGCTTCGTCGAACCGCGCCTGCGCGTAGTTCACCGTCCCGGGAATGGCCATGAGATTGACATTGGTCCGCTCGATCATGAAACCGTGCACGATGTCCTTGCTGGTCACATAGAAGTCGACGACGGAGCCCCTCTCCACCTTGAGCCGGTTCGGCTTGAAGGACCATGTCTTCGCCACCACGTGCGCCTCGTACCGGCCGGGAGCCACCCGGATCAGCTCGCCCTCCTCGAAGGGCTTGACGTTGGTGATGCAGGTGGGGACGGAGATGCCGAGGCGAATCGCCGCGTAAGCGATCAGCCCCAGCATCGCGGCGGCGAACACCAGCGAGGCCACCAGAACCTTCTTCTCGACGTTGGGAATGGCGGAATTGGCGGCCATGGTGTCAGTGGCGGCGGATCATCAGAACGTAGAAGAAGAGCCAGACGAGGGAAAAGAAGGCGACCATCAGAACAAAGAAGGCGACGGCTCCCCTGGGGAAGAACTCCGCGTCCTTCGATGGTGTCTCGCTCATGCTCGTCCCCTCGGGACAGCCGGTTCGAAGTCGCACGATTCCTGAGATGCGGACGGTACTCCCTGTCCTCCCGCGAGCTGAGAGTGTGACGTCGTTGGGGAATCGACGTCAAGGCGAAGGTCGAGGAACACCGCGCCGGTTCTAGAGGACCGTGTAGCGACGGAACGTGAAGGTCCAGGGCTCGCTCACGGTGAACGTCGTTCCTCCATCGGCAGGAAAGCCAGTGAACGCATCCACCGTCTCGACCGCAATGCCCGCATGGCGAACCTGGTCATGCCACTGTGCCGTCAGGGTCACCGTCTCCCCTGGCGGCGCCCGGTCCGGCGGCTGGTAGGTCGTCGCCGGATGACTCGCTCCCCCTCGAGCTCCTGCACCCCGGCGCGCCCGGGTCGGGAGCCCGGCCCCCCACGACATCCCGCTGGAGGGCCTTCTATCGCCGAGCCCTCCGTTGTAGAAGCGAGGCGGCCGCGGGGGACTGGTCCAGTCAAGCCAGAAGGAGCGAACCGTGCCCGGGAGCTTCGGCACCTTAATCCAGCGAGGGCGCGCGCTCGCCGTCCTGGTCCTCCTGGCCGTGGGCTGTGGTGGGGCCGGCTACGGCCCTGTTGCACAGTGCCGAGCCTCGCAGCTCCACGGTCCCCTGGACGCGCTGGGAGCGCCGGGCCTGGACTGCTCCGCGGTGGAGTGGGACTTCGGGCTGGTCCACGACCTCGCGATCTTCTTCGGCGCCGGTTCGCAGCAGCAGATCGAGCTGATCCTTTCAGGGTTCACCTACCGAGTCGCCACCACTGCGGGGCAGAACTACGCGGGGGGGACCGTGCTCAACCTCGACCCCAACGGCTCCAACCTCGCGCTGGGGCTATTCCAGATCCTCACCTACCCGAGCGGCTGGACGACGCCCCACAATCCCTACAGCGAGGCACCGACGATCGGGAACTATCTGTGCGACATGAGGTCAATGCGGCTGGACGTTCCGGCTCCGGACCAGGGTGCGGCCGCGGGATGCTGATCGAGGCAACCGCTGCCACGGTGCTCATGCCGCACGCGCGCTGTCGAAGGAGAGAGGAAACGTCCAGCTCTTACCGCTTCTGAGCACTCGGCCCGCGGGCCACTTGTGTGGCGCGGAACCAAGGAGTTCGAAGCGCCGTCGCCTCAGGACCGGAGGCTGGAATGCACAGCGAGCGCGAGATCCCCATACGACTGCGGGTCAACGGACGAGAGCGCGACGTCGACGTCGATCCGCGGGCCTCCCTCCTCGACGTGCTGCGGGAGCGGCTCGGGCTGACCGGGGCGAAGAAGGGCTGCGATCATGGACAGTGCGGAGCCTGCACCGTTCATCTCGAGGGGAGGCGGGTCGTGTCCTGCCTCACCCTTGCCGTTCAGGTTGATGGGCGGGAGGTGGCCACCATCGAGGGGCTGGCCTCGCCGAGCGGCGAGCTGCACCCCATGCAGCAGGCATTCATCGATCACGATGCTCTGCAGTGCGGGTACTGCACCCCGGGGCAGATCATGTCCGCGGTCGCCTGCGTCAAGGAGGGTCATGCGGGCTCGCTCGATCAGATCCGCGAGTACATGAGCGGCAATCTCTGCCGTTGCGGGGCCTACGTGGGAATCGTCGCCGCCATCCAGGACGCTGCAGCAAGAATGAAGGGGGGCTGAGCCATGCAGCCCTTCACCTACGTGAGAGTCCGGAGCGCGGCCGATGCGGTCCGCGCCGTGGCCGACGGTGGGCCCGGGACGCGCTTCCTCGCCGGTGGCACAACGCTCCTCGACCTCATGAAGCTGGGCGTGGAAACCCCCGCCCGGCTGGTCGACGTCACGGGCCTCGAGGACCTGAACACCATCGAGACCGCCGGTCCGGGCGAGCTCGTCTTCGGCGCGATGGCGAGGATGGCCGACGTGGCAGCCGACCCGCGGCTGATCCGCGACTATCCGGCGCTCTCCGAGTCTCTCTGGCGGGCGGCGTCCGAGCAACTCCGGAACATGGCCCGGGTCGGGCCGAATCTTCTCCAGCGAACCCGCTGTGCCTACTTTCGCTTCGGCGAGCCCTTTGCCTGCAACAAGCGCAAGCCCGGCAGCGGGTGCGCCGCCCAGGACGGCCTCAACCGGGGACACGCGCTCCTGGGCGGAAGCGAGTCTTGCATCGCCGTCTATCCCGGCGACTGGGCCATCGCCCTGGTCGCATTCGATGCGCAGGTCGACGTGCTGGGGCGCGAGGGCGAACGGACTCTCCCGGTAGAGGCGCTGCACCGGGAACCCGGGAACACGCCGCACCTGGAGACGACGGTCGCTCCCGAGGAGCTGATCCTGCGCATCCGCATCCCCAGGACACCCCTGGGGCGCGCCTCGACGTACCACAAGATCAGGGATCGAGAGTCGTATGCCTTTGCGCTCTCCTCGGCCGCGGTCGCGGTCCGGATGGAGGAGGACACGATCGGCCAGGCAAGGGTCGCCATCGGCGGTCTGGCCACTCGACCCTGGCGATGTCGCGAAGCGGAGCGCACTCTCGCCGGAAGGACGCTGACTCCGGAGACTGCCCGGGCCGCCGGCGACGCAGCGCTTCGAGGTGCGAAGCCGACTCGAGACAATCGCTTCCGGATCGAGCTCGGCGCGAGAACGGTTGCCGACGCCTTGATGATTGCCGCGGAGAGAGCGCGTTCATGAGCGACCAACGGTTTCCGGATGCCCCTCGGGTCGATGCTCAGGCCAAGGTTCGGGGAGAAGCGCTGTTCGCGGCGGACGAGTCCCGGCCGGAGATGGCTCACGCCGCGCTCGCCGTTGCGACGGTGGGCAAGGGTCACGTCACCGCCATCGACACCGGCGCCGCAAGCGCCGTTGCCGGAGTCCGTCTCGTCCTGACGCACCAGGATCTCAGCGCGCTCGAGCAGCCGGGCTTCCTTTTCGCCGGAGGTTTCGGGTTCCAGAGCATCCAGGCGATGAGCTCCCCGGCGGTGGCCTACCGGGGACAGCCCATCGCGCTGGTGGCAGCCGACACGCTGGAGGCGGCGATCGAGGGAGCGTCGCGAGTGACGGCGACCTACGCGCCCGAGTCGTTCAACGTGCTGCCCGACCAGGCTCCCGCCGAGGACATCGTCGCCCAGGCCGAATCCCCCCTGCCCCGGGAGATCTTCTTCGACCGGACGGTGGGAGACGCCGACCAGACCTTCGCCGAGGCTCCGGTCAAGGTGGAGGCAGCCTTCACCTCCCCGCCGCAGCACCAGAATCCGATGGAGCTTCTGAGCACGATCGCCGAGTGGCGCGAGGGGACCCTGATCATCCACGAGGGCACACAGGGCGCGGAGAGCGTCCGGCATGGTCTGGCCAGGGAGCTGGGGCTGGATCCGGACCAGGTCCAGGTGATCTCCCCGTACCTGGGCGGCGGCTTCGGGCAAAAGAACTCGCTGCAGATGCACACCGTGCTGGCCGCGGTCGCCGCACGTCGGCTGGGCCGACCCGTCAAGCTCGTCGTGCCGCGAATGCAGGTGTTCCACGACGCGAGCTTCCGGCCGCGGAGTCGTCACCGGATCCGTCTGGGTGCCGACCGGACAGGACGGATGGTCGCGGCCATTCACGAGTCAGACTCCCAAACCTCGCGTCACGACCTCTTCCCGACGCTCCACACCGACGCCAGCGGCCGCCTGTACGGATTTGGCAGCTTTCGCGGACGCGAGCGGTTGGTCCGCACCGACGTTCAGACCCCGGGCTTCATGCGGGGGCCGTGGGAGCACGTGGCGTGCTTCGCGGTGGAGTCGGCGGTGGACGAGCTGGCGTACGCGCTCGACCAGGACCCGGTCGCTCTCCGGCTGGCCAACGACACCGCCACTGATCCACTCACCAGGCAGCCCTTCTCCTCTCGCCACGTGGGGGAGTGCCTCCGCCGAGGTGCCGAGCGGTTCGGCTGGAGCAAGCGGACCATGGCCCCCGGGTCGATGCGTGCCAGCGACGGCTCGGTCATCGGCTGGGGCGTGGCGATCGGCACCTATCCCAACTCCATCGTCCCGGAGATCGCCCGTCTCAGGACCACAGCGGACGGTGCGGTGATTCTCCGCCTCGGCGGCCACGAGATGGGCCAGGGTCTCCGCACTGCCCTCGCGGCGATCCTCTCCCGAAAGCTGGGGATCCCTCCGGAGCGAGTCACCGTGGAGATTGGCGACACGCGGGTCGCGCCTCAGCACCTCACTGCCGGGTCCTGGGGCACCGCCAGCGCAATTCCGGCGGCGAGCGCGGCGGCCGACGCCCTGCTCGAGGCCCTGAGCAAGCTGGGCCGGGGGAGTCCGAGCGGTCGAACGCCGGGACAGATCCTCACCGCTGCCGGACGGGATGCGCTGGAGGTCGAGGTTCGCGTCAAGGCCCCCGGGCAGACCGACGCGGTCTTTGGCGGCCTCCAGTCCGGGCACCTTGCCTTCGCCGGGCCGATCTTCCCCGGGTTCACCACGTTCAGCTTCGTCGCCCACTTCGTGGAGGTGCGAGTGGAGCCCGGAACGCGCCGGGTACGGGTTCCTCGGGTGGTCACGATCGTGGACTGCGGCCGGGTGGTGAGCCCACGGACGGCGGAGAGCCAGGCCCGGGGAGGCGTGGTGTGGGGCATCGGCGCGACGCTGCGTGAGGCCAGCGAGGTCGAGCCGCGGTACGGCGGCTTCCTCAACGCCGACCTGGCGGAGTACGTGGTGCCGGTGAACGCCGACATCGGAAGCATCGAGGTCGAGTTCATCGACGAGCCGGACCTCGAATTCAACTCCGTCGGCGTCAAGGGAGTAGGAGAGGTGGTGATCACCGGAGTCGCCCCGGCGATCGCCAGCGCGGTTCACCACGCCACCGGGCGACGGGTGCGCGACCTTCCGATCCGGATCGAGCACCTGCTCTAGGTCACCGCTCCAGCTGGCAACACCTACGCGGTCTGCCGCGCCAAGCCCAGCCCGAGCTCCTGGGTAGCGCGTGACTCGGGCCGCTCGGCATCCCTTGCCCGGTAACCGGATCGGGAACCCCCGCGTAGGCCCGCTCAGGAGAGAGCGCACATGCACCGTATCTTCTTCGACCTCCGGCGTGGCCAGCGACTGCAGACGCTGGGCGCAGGCATCCTTCGCTACGCCCTCACCTTCCTCCTTCTCCTCTTCGGAACGTTCAAGTTCTTCCGGTTCGAGGCGGAGGCCATCCAGCCGCTGCTCACCCACTCGCCCTTCCTGGCGTGGTTGCCGATCGCACTCGGTGTCCGAGGAAGCTCGACATTGATCGGAGTGGTCGAGCTCACGGCTGCTCTGGGGATCGCCGCCGGACCGTGGTTCCCACGAGTTGGTACCATCGCCGGACTGATCGCGATGGCCACGTTTCTCACGACGCTGTCCTTCCTGATCACCACGCCCGGCGTGCTTGCAGCGGGGAGCGACGCCGGAGGTTTCATTCTCAAGGACCTGGTCCTGCTCGGCGCGGCAGTCCACGCGACCGGGACGTCCTGGCTCCGGGCTGGCGCCCGGCAGGCCGAGGCCCCCCGAGTCGGAGTTCCGGCGGTCCAGTAAGCGGGAGGAAGCGCATGAGTGCAGGCGAAATGACTCTTTCCGCGCCAACGCCGGAGGATGTGCAGTATCTGGAGGATCGCCTCTACGAGCACAACTCGGGCGTCACCGGCATCGCCGACGGGCAGCTGCTCGCATTCCTCTCGAGGGATGAGTCAGGTCGCATCATCGCCGGCATCTGCGGAAATACCTGGGGCGGAGGGTGCGAGATCCGCCAGTTCTGGGTCGAGCAGTCTCATCGGCATCGGGGGCTCGGCACGCTGCTGTTCCAGGCCGCCGAGAGCGAAGCCCGTCGCCGCGGGTGCAGCCAGATGCTGCTGATGACGTTCTCCTTCCAGGCCCCCGGGTTCTACGAACGAAACGGCTTCGAGATCGTGGCGACGATCGCCGGCCATCCGCGCGGCCACCGGAATCTGCTGATGCGCAAGTGGCTCGACGCCGGGCCTGCCACACGGGCCTCCAGCTGATCAGAACGCCTCGAGCGCCGCTCTCGCGCTCCCGGCCGTATCGGCCACGGCGAAGAGCCCTGGACGCGCACAAACAGCGGCACCGAGCCGGCCCACGGTGCAGCCGAGTGCGGCCCGTGAAAGACGGACGTTCTCGGCCGCGGTCCGCGTTCCCGGCGGGGAGACGAAGAGGCTGAGCGGCTCGGCTCCGCGCCGGTACATCAGCGAGATGGTCGGGGTGCTTGACAGCGTGCATCGGCGGGCGCCGAGCAGCCTGGCGCCAGGCACCATCGGTACCTCGACCTCCTGCCCGAGGTGATCAGCGATCCAGGCGCGCACCGCGGCCGGATCCGGCGACTCGAAGTCGCACGGCGCGACCCTGGAAAAAGCGGTCAAGTGCCTTGCTTCCAGCTCGTCGACCACGATCCTGCCTGCGTTGCGTGAGCTGGTGTGGATCCAGACCATGATCGCTGCGACAGCCACGAGCGCGGCAGCCAGGACCCGTCGCCCGCGCGGCTGGAGCAGCGTCGGGCCACGCGCCCTGGCCGGAACCCCTTGCTGACTGCCGGCGAGTCCATGGGCGGCCCTCAAGGCGTCGCCGATGAGCTGGAACCGGGCACGGGCCGTCCGGCAGGCGGCACATTTCGGAAGGTGTGCCGTTGCCAGGCCGACCTCCTGAGGTGTGGCTTCGCCGTCCTGCCACGCGGAGAGGATTTCCAACCACGTCTCATGACATGCCATGGGCTTCTTCCTTGCCGAGCCACGCAGCAGCAGCCGCGCGCGCACGGGCCAGACGGGACCGCACCGTCCCGAGAGGACAGTCCAGCACCTGGGAAATCTCCTCGTACGAGAGGTCCTCGACCTCGCGCAGCCAGAGCGTCTCTCGCCACTCCTGGGGCAGAGCCTCGAGCGCCCGCAGCAAGTCGTCGGTCAACGAGCGGTCGAGGATCTCGCGTTCCAGGTCACCGCGAGGACCGGGCTCGACGCCCGAGGACTGACCGTCACGGAGGACCTCGAGCTTGCTACGGAGTCCGCGGCGTGAGTTGAGCCAGCAGGTCCGGACAATGGTCAAGAGCCAGGCTTGAAGACGCCCCGGTTCCCGGAGCTCCCCGCGCTTCTCCAGCGCTCGCATCAGGCTATCCTGCAGCACGTCTTCGGCGTCAGCGTGATTCCGGGTCAGCCGCCAGGCGAACCTCCGGAGCGAGGGCGCATGCGCGTTCACGCACTCGAGGAACGTCTGCTCGTCGTCCATGTCTGCCCTGGATCGAGATGACACCGTGGCGAGCCCCGGAGGTTCCCGGAGCTGGTACGCGCTGGCGAGGCTCCGGGTTTCTCCGGCCTGGGAACTGACAGGCGTGGAGCTCGTGTCCGGTCAGGGCGGCCCGCTCACGGAACGAGCGGGGACCTCCGGAGAGCGCCGACATGAACCTCGATCGCACCAGGACCATCGTGATGGGGCTTGCTCCGACTGCTCTGCTGACCTTCGGCTTGGCGCTCGGGACCGAGCGCTCCCCGGCGTCCCACAGCTCGGTGCCAGCCCAGCCTGCGGCAGAGCGGGCCTGCGTGGCTGTCGTGGCCGAGCATGCCGCCTGCGCGCTTCCGCCTCGCCACACGGAACAAGGAGGACCTCTCCGCGCGTCCTCGGGGGTGCGGTGAGCGCCGGGCCAAGCTGAGCGGATGGTACGTCTTCTGATTCACCCCTGGACGGACGCGGTGCGGCGTCCCCCAGAGTGAGACGGCTCGCCGCGCCTCCGCGCCAGGACAACGTCCAGCGAGGCAGGTCCAGCTCCACCGAGACCCAGCGCGAGTAGCCCGGAGAGATAGAGGAGATTCAGCTCGTAGCCGATTGGACCGAACTTCGCCCCCACCGGGGTCAGGGCCTCCAGGCGGATCGAGGAGAATCCATAGCGAAGATGGACCCCGAACATGGCAGTCAGCATGACCATCGCCAGAGGAGCAGCAAGCGGAACCACGGCCAATCCCGCCATGAGACACAGGCCACCGCCGAGCTCGAGAAGCGACGTCACCCACGCTGCCAGGTTTGGCAGAGGGACGCCCAGCGCCTGGAGGATGACCGCGAACTGCTCTGGTCCTCTTCCGAGCTTCGCCAGCCCGTGCGCCGCGAAGCCGAACCCGACCATGAGACGGACCGGCAACAGGGCCCATCGTGCGCGCTCTTCCCAGACCGTTCTCACCGCCTTCGCACGCTCGAGCGCCTCCATTGGCGCGTGGAGCGCACGCTCCTAGAACGAGGGACGCGCATCGGCGACCGTTCAGTTCCCAGGGGGAGCGGTTCGGAGCGTTTGCCCTGCGACCCGAGCCGTCACTCCACAGGACAACGGGACCAGCAAGAAGCTCTTGAGCGATGCGGCCAAGACCAAAGCCACGCTGAGCAAGAAGTCCGGCAGCGTTCGGGATTGACGGTGCCGCACCGAGTACCGTCTGCTCCTAGACGCTGCAGCGGCACTCTCGGATGCGTAGAAACATCGACCAGGGGATCCTCCTCGGGTCATGATCGACGTACTTCAGCGCCTGGAGCTCTCCTCCGGCTCGGGGGGCAGCTACCACTCACTCCCTCTGCTGGAGAAGAAGGGTGTGGCGAAGCTCTCCCGCTTGCCGGTGTGCCTCCGCATCGTGCTGGAATCGGTGCTGCGCAACCTGGACGGCCGGCGCATCCGTGACGAGGACGTCCATGCGCTGGCCGGCTGGACGCCTCAGGGGCCACGGGTGGCGGAGGTCCCGTTCTTCGTCGGGCGCGTCCTCCTCCAGGACTTCACCGGAGTCCCGCTGCTGGTCGATCTCGCGGCGATGCGCTCCGCGGTGGCTCGACGGGGGCGGGAGGTCACCGTCGTGCAGCCGAACGTCCCGGTCGATCTGGTCATCGATCACTCGATCCAGGTCGACTACTTCGCTCGAGCAGACGCGCTCCGCCTCAACATGGAGATGGAGTTCCGTCGTAACGGCGAGCGCTACCGGTTCCTGAAGTGGGGAGCGGGGGCCTTCGACGGGCTGCGGATCGTTCCCCCCGGGTTCGGGATCTGCCACCAGGTGAATCTGGAATTCCTCGCCCAGGGCGTCCTCGAGCGGAGAGGAGTGCTCTCCCCCGACACGCTGGTGGGCACCGATTCGCACACACCGATGGTCAACGGCCTCGGCGTGGTGGGCTGGGGCGTGGGAGGCATCGAGGCCGAGGCGGCGATGCTCGGCCAGCCAATCCATCTCCTTCTTCCGGACGTGGTGGGGGTGCACCTCCATGGCCGGCTGAGGGCGGGCGTGACCGCGACGGACCTGGTCCTCCGCATCACCGAACGGTTGCGCCAGGCGGGGGTGGTCGGCAAGTTCGTCGAGTTCCACGGTGAAGGGGCGGCCAGCCTGACCGTGCCGGACCGAGCCACCCTGGGAAACATGTCGCCCGAGTACGGGGCGACCATCGGATTCTTTCCCGTCGACGAGCACACCTGCCGGTACCTCCTCGCCACCGGGAGGAGCGAGGCGCAGGTCGAGAGGGTCCGCGGCTACTACCAGGCCCAGGGGCTCTTCGGGATGCCTGCCGCGGGACAGGTCGACTACACCACGCTCATCGACCTGGATCTCTCGGAGGTCGATGCCGCGGTGGCCGGGCCGAAGCGCCCTCAGGACCGGAGCCCGCTCCCCACGCTCCGTGACCGATTCATCGCGCTGCTCACCTCGCCCGACGGGTACGGAAAGCCCGAGGCCGATGTGATGCGGCAGGTGAAGGTGCCCGCGGGGGAACCGGCGGCTCCGCGCCCGGGCGGAGGCGAGCAGGCCGAGGAGTCCTTCCCCGATGGACGGGCGAACGACACCAGCCTCCTGACCGAGTCGGAGATGCTGAACAACCGCCCCACGCCGAACCGGCGCGACTCGGCGCCTGCACCCAGTCCTCCCCGGGCCTCGGTCTCGGAGCTGGCCCACGGAGACGTGGTCATCGCCGCCATCACCTCCTGCACCAATACCTCGAACCCGGCAGTGATGCTGGGGGCCGGGCTCCTGGCCAGGAAGGCCGTGGAGCGAGGACTGGAGGTCAAGCCGTGGGTGAAGACCTCGCTCGCCCCCGGCTCGCGCGTGGTCAGCGAGTACCTGCGAAAGACCGGATTGCAGCCGTTCCTGGACCGCCTCGGCTTTCAGCTGGTCGGCTTCGGCTGTACGACCTGCATCGGCAACTCGGGGCCCCTCGCCCAGGAGATCGAGGAGACCGTCACCCGGAACGACCTCATCGTGGCCAGCGTCCTCTCGGGCAACCGCAACTTCGAGGCCCGCATCCACCAGAGCGTGAAGGCCAACTTCCTGATGAGCCCTCCGCTGGTGGTGGCCTTCGCCATCGCCGGGCGGGTGGACATCGATCTCACTCGCGATCCGCTCGGCGTGGTCGACGGGCACGAGGTCCACCTGCGCGACGTGTGGCCGTCGATGGAGGAGATCGATCTCCTGCTCGGGAGCGCGTTCGACCCGGCGGAGTACCGTCGCGTCTACGCGGACTTCGCGACCCAGAACCCCCTCTGGAACGAGATCCCCGGCACGGCGGAGCCGCTCTACCCATGGGATCCGGCCTCGCTTTACATCCGTGAGCCGCCGTACTTCGACCCATCGCTCGGCGCGCCTTCCTCCTTCGAGTTTTCAGGCGCACGCGCGCTGGCCATCTTCGGCGATTCGATCACCACCGATCACATCAGCCCGGCGGGGGCGATCAAGTCGACCTCTGCCGCCGGTACCTACCTCCGGGAGCACGGAGTCAAAGACGAGGACTTCAACACCTACGGCGCCCGTCGAGGGAACCACGAGGTCATGGTCCGCGGGACGTTCGCCAACGTCCGGATCCGGAACCTGATGGTCCCTGGAGTCGAGGGGGGGGTGACTCGCCACCAGCCCGGTGGCGAGCAGATTGGAATCTATCAGGCCGCGGAACGGTACCGTTCGGAGGGGATTCCGCTGATCGTCATCGCCGGAAAGGACTACGGCGCCGGCAGCTCGCGGGACTGGGCGGCCAAGGGCACGCGGCTGTTGGGCGTGCGGGCCGTGATCGCCGAGAGCTACGAGCGCATCCACCGCTCGAACCTGGTCGGCATGGGCGTGCTGCCGCTGCAGTTCAAGGCCGGGGAGACGGCCCAGACGCTCGGGCTGACCG